>Ga0065720_1020566_pt1 | contig 13841 bp, 8 predicted proteins | sample Thericmetagenome_FD_59107 | JGI IMG/M metagenome (GOLD analysis project Ga0065720, IMG submission 59107) | Thermophilic microbial communities from the Joint Bioenergy Institute, California, USA of rice/straw/compost enrichment - eDNA_2 v2... | ecosystem: Engineered > Solid waste > Grass >... | reverse complement strand
ATCCCCCTGGATCAACCGGTTCTCGCTGCTGCAGATCGTCGAGTCCTACCACCCGAACGCTGCCGGCTACTCATCCGGCTACCTGCCGCTCGTCAACGCCGTTACAGGATGACGCCAAGGACCGCCCGGGCGCCCCGCCTGACCGAGGCGCCCGGTGCGATCTGTGGGTGGATCAGCGTGTTGTTGTCCGGGTGCTGTAAGGCTGGGCGTCGGGTGGCGGAACGAAGGGGACGGCGATCGCTCTCGGGTTGCGGCTGTCCCGTGTGACCCACATGATGAGGTCGCGACCACGCGGGCGTGTGCTAAAGGGCGTGATGATGTGGAAGCCCATGGTGACGCGGGAGGGGTCGATTGCATCGCCGGCGGTCCCGTCGAGTTGCCCCGGCTCTACGGTGGGGTAGACGATGATCGAAGCGGTGGCGGGACCGGCGAGGCGATCTGCCTCTGGGTCCGGCTGGGAGGGTTCGACGCCCGCGATACGGTAAGCGGGGTTGCGGTGCCGCTGCTCGCTGAAAACTCCGAACGCCCCCAGCCGGGCACCATTCTTCTTCCGTTGGCGCTCGAAGATGCTGAACGGGCCGTGTCCGAACAGGGTGCGGCTCTTGGCTGGGTTGGCCTGCTGAGGAATGATCACCACCCAGCGGTCGAGTTGATCGGGCGCAAGGCCTCGCAACCAGGCCAGCTCGGGCTCGAATGTGACTTCTGTGAGCCACGTGAGACCGCCGAGCACGGCCAGCATGTCACGGTGGCCGACGACCGCGACTCGTGCCTCGTAGGTGGCGCGAGCCCCTGCTCGGAAGTGGTAGGTATCGGTGGCGGCGGCGAGGATTGGCTTCCACAACGTGGTGTTCGCCTCGATCAGCCTGGGATCCGTAGGGTGATTGACCGGTTCCATCGGCTCCCCCGGCGCTGCCTTCTCGACGAGGCGGGCGTTCCACATCTTGTTGCGCGCCGCCGGGCGCAGCTCATCCAAGTGTTGCGCGACGAGCGGCGGCACGGCCTGAGGTGTGATCATGCTTCGGTCGCCGGCGGCTCGCAGGGGAGCGTAGCGGCGGAGTTCGTTACGTAGGAACTGCTCGTCGAGGCAGGCTGCCTCGAACATACTGTGCAGGTCGCGTGTCGTGTACAGGCGAACCAGATCGCGGTACTTGGGCCGGAAGCCAAACCATCGACCCATTTGCATCAACGTGTCTGCTTGGTTGGTCGACCGACGGTAGTAGGTGACGGTGAGGCTTTCCACGGTGAAGCCGCGGGCCAGGCTGTTTCCGCCGACGAGGATGCGCCAGATCTCGCGTTTATCGAAATCCAGGCTTTCGCGTTCTCGCTCCAGCTCTTTGTCGCTGTTGACGACAATGACGGGTTTCCCGTTCGGAGGTGCGATTCGGCTGACGGCCTCGCTGATGTCGGGGAGGAGGTCGTCGAAGTTTTCCGGTGTGGGCAGGTCCGCGGCACGAGCGCGCGAGACGGGTAGGAGGTCCTTCAGATAGAGATCGCGCAGTCGGGCCATGCCGGAGGCTACGTGGTATCCACCGCGGTTCCACAGATCTTCGATCAGTTGTCGAGCCACGTCGTGATGCACCTTGTGCATAGCCTCGTGGACGAGCATGGTGTGGTGCCGGTAGGTCGCGGCGCCGTGGCGCTGTCGGTAGAGCTTGACGGCGCCGGTCAGCACGAACATATCGATCGCTTCCCGAAGTTCCTCTTCGTTCGGCTCGTCGCTCAGAAAGCGGACATGGGCAGCGACGTTGGACTTGGCCGGGTCACGTTCGTCACCTGGCTCAAGGGGGCCGAAGTCATGGAAATCATCGGCTCCCATGTAGCCGCGGGGACGGCCGAGAGCAACGATGAAGTTGCTCGGGAACAGGTCCTCCACGTCGGACGGATCGATAAAGAGATTCGCGTATGGCGTCGCCGTGTACCCGACGTACTGGGCGCGCGGCATCATGGTCAACAGCTGACTGATCAGCTTGTTGATCTTTTTGCGCTCCTTGCGGCCATCCTTCCATTTAGCTGGGTTGGAAGTGTTGATTGATGCCTGGTCCGACTCATCATCGATGATGAGCACGGGCACGTCGGCAAGGCGTTCGTTGATCCGACCCAGATCTGCCACGAGGTCGCTGAGAACTTTGGCGTTTTTCTTCGCGACGACGAGGCGGGCGTTGCTGGTGAACAGATTGACGGGGTCGTAGAAGGGCCGGCTCCGGTCCCTCCGTTCGAAGTCAAGCGCAGCAATGCCCTGCCGCAGCTTCTTGTAGTCCCACCTGTGCGTTGTCAGTCGGTGTATGTCGGGGTAGCCGCTGTCGGAGGGTTGTCCGCCGTGGCGGACAAACTTGTCGGCGATCCAATCGGGGTCGTCCTCGTAGTCATGGCCCTTGGTGTCGTAGGCAGAGATCTCACGTTCCAAGTTCTCCCGACCGGTGAGTTCCATGTCCAAGCGCCGCTGGGTCTGCGCTCGCAGCATGTTCGTTGTGCCGGTGAGGACGATGATGAGACGGTAGCCAGCATCGATTGCCTTGGCTATAACGCCGGTGAAGTTTGCTGTCTTGCCACTCTGGACGTAGCCGACCACGAGGCCTTTGGCTTGGTAGGCCATCGGCCGGGTCGGGTCGGACAGCCTACCGACGACTTCGTCCGCGGCGTCAGCGAGTTCGGCGATGGCGTCCGCGTGCCAGTTCTTGCTGCGCAGGTACAGCTCGTAGTGGCACCAGTAGAAGTCTCGTTCGGCTCGTCGTTCCGGCGTGCGCCACGGCTCCCACTCGTCGGCGATGACCACGGTCCCGTCCCTGAGAAAGATCGGGAACATCCGGTCGATCAGGGCTCTGGTGTCCTCGTCAAGGTCCAGGGCAGTGAGCACAACTTGGCGTCGATCGGTGGTGTTGGGTTCGGTACCGGCGGTCCATGGATGGTCGCTGGCGGGGACGTGGTCCCACCCAGCCAAGGCGTGGGCGAGGGCCTTGCGCAGGCTGTCATCGGGGCCGCTGGATTCGAGGTAGGCCCGGAGGGCTTCACCGGTCGCGATGCTTGGGTCCCCCAGTGCCTCGACCACGCGGAACAGCGGCTTGGGGCCGCGCAACCGCATCGCGTCCAGCGCAGAGATGTATGAGGTGGCGAGGTAGTCACTCATGACAGTTCCTTCTCCCCGTTCGCGATAACGGCGGCCAAGGCACTCGGAGGTGGATCGGGTGGGCGGTTCGTCAGGTTGACTCGGTATGTGACGTCGTCAATCAGGTCCGCCCTGACACCCGTCCCTGCGAGCAGGTCCGGGGTGAGGCGTGGAAAGGATGACGCAACTTGATAGGCCGTGATGGGGGACCGCAGACGCCAAGCGTCAACAACTGACTGCTGGTAGCGGTCCCGCCAGCCGGCTGCGTTCAGTTGATCCTCAAATCGCACTCGGGCATCCTCATCAGTGAGGAGATCGCGGACGCGTCCTATAAGTTCGGCGATGGTGGTGCCTGACCCGGCTCGGGTCACCTGTACCGATATCAGCCAGAGCGGACGGTCTCCCGTGGCGACGAGCTGGGTCAGGGAGGAGATGCGATGGTGACGGGATTCGCTTGTTGTTGTCTTGACCTCGACGTCACAGCCCATCAGGTCGAAATCGTGTTCTTCGCGGTCCCAGCCACGCCATGCCTGCACGCCGGCCGCGGGAGAGTAAGCGCGGATTGCGCCGATGAGGATGGCGAGTTCACCGAGCAGGCTGATTTCCAGATCTTGTGGAAGTCCGCCTTCCGGCTCCAGAAGGTGCCCCAGGTGCCGCAAGGTGCGAGTCAAAGCATCGCTCAAACTCAGTTTATCAATCTGTACCCGATCGGCAACGGAACACAGGATGGGGTACGCGTCCTCGAATAGGCGAGCGTCACTGATCGCGATCTCGACCATCCTCTGACCCTTGTGATGGAGGAGTTGTATCGCGACACGTTCGCGCCGGCTGGGAGCTGGCACCTCGTTGGCGCGGGCAGGGCCCCGCAGCCCGATGCGCATGCGCTGTGGGTCAACAAACAGCGCCAGCGGCGGCTCACCCGGGATGAGGTGTTCGATTGGGGCGGCCGAGCGCAGGTACGAGGCGAAGCCCTCGGGACTGAGGTGCCGCGACGGATCTGTCATCGCCGCGCCTGAAAAACGGCTCTCTCGGTGCGGGCTGCGGCGGTGAGGATCTCCTGCCACAGATCGATGTTGTCCTTGTCCCGGGAACCGAGGTGGCTGCCTTGGTAGACCTGTTCTATCAGCAGGTAGAGCAGCGCCTTGAGGACGGGCAGGTCGTTGAGCCCTCCGCGGCGTCCGCCCAGCAGGGCCTGTCGGTACTTCTGGTTGAGCCACAGCGTGGCGTTGTCGCGATCGACCATGAAGAAGTCGTCGTTGGTGAAATGCCGCCAGAGGATGTTCAGCGGGGCCTGCTGCAGCTGGGGTAGTTCGTCGCGGATCTCCCGGGCCACTTTGGGCTCGATGCCCCGGCCGGGTGGGACGACAGCGCGGCGGGTTCCCTTTCGCTGGTTGGTCTGGGTCCACAGATCCTGCGCGGCCCGCAGGTAGTCGTAAATGGTGGTCCCGTCCTCCGCGCGAGCCTCGCGCACGGCACGAGCGAACTCGGGACCGACGTTGACCCTGGACTTCTCGGCGTTCAGGGTGAACATCCGGGCCAGGTCCCCCTCGATGTCGATCTCCACGCGGGCGAGCTGGAGCGTCCGGTCAGGCGCGTGGACGCCCTCCCAGCCACCGGCGTGGAGCAGCCGGTCGTGCCGATAGAAGTACAGGCCCTGGCGTTGCTCGGGATCACCGGTCAGCCGGTACTCGGGCAGGTTGGATCGCCGTGGCCAGAGATGACATCGCAGTTCAAGCCGTGTACCGGCTACATCGGCGACGAGCGTCTTGGGCCAGCCCGCTGGGGTTGTGGGGTAGCCGAATGGGTCCAAGGGAGCTATCTGGAACAAGGGCCCGACGCCGTTATCGATATCTTCAACGTCTATGCTTATCGACGTCTTTCCAGTGGCGATGATTCGGTGGAACATCAGGCCGAGGTGTCCTTGCAGCCCGGCAATCGTGCGGCTGAGGAACTCTGCGGTCTGCGAGATACGGTCGAAGTTCGGGAAGCCGTGGACGTGGTCCCACCGAACGACGGTGCCGTGCCCCGGCAGGGGAAACGGCCACTTGCGACTGAGCTGTTCGGCTACGAACGCAGGCTGGACTTTGTCGCAGTGGAAGCCGTTCCGGTCGGGGTGCAGCAGCCAACGTCGTCCGACTGGTTGTTGACCAGAGGCTCGTGAGAGCACAGTCAGGCTGGCGGCCTGACTGAACGACGCGGCCTTGAGCCCGAGGCCGAACAGTCCCAGGTCGTTGGCGCCGTAGTCGCGGCGGCCGCCGACAGTCATGGCGGTGTCGATCTGATCTGGGCCGATGCCGTGGCCGTCGTCGACGACGTACAGGCCCAACAGAGACGGTCCGCGTTGGACGAAACGGATCAGCACGTTGGTTGCGGACGCATCGATCGCATTGTCGACCAGGTCCGCCAGTGCTGTGGGCAACGAGTGATTGCGGCCGAGGGCGTCCAAGGCACGGGGGTCCGGGGGCAGCTCCACTGTGCCGTCTGTCGGGACGGTGGCGTTCCACTCACTCATGTTGTGACCCTACTTGCAGACTCCGACTCTCCTTCGAACCCGGCCACATTGCGGAAACCGTGGTTGGTCGCGTGACGCATTGCCGCGACACCGACGCGAAGCATGCGGCCGGCGGGGTTCCAGCCGTGGGACAGCGCTTGGGCGATCTCCGCTGCGGCTTGCCGCTGGCCGGCGGTCAGTGCGCCGGTTCTCTCACCCCATACGATGAGATCCGACCAGTCAGCCGGGCGGGTGCGGCGTACCCGTTCCAGGTCGGCGCCGTAGGTTTCCGCGTCGGTATCGATCAGCTCAGCCTGCAGGCGCTCGGGCACCGTCCAAGCCAGGTCACGCACAGCGTGCCAACATTCTGGTCGTTTTGCCCATTCGCTAATGTTACTGCGACCCGCTGGTGGGTTCGTGATGACCTTGTGGACCAGTACCGCCAGTTCTGAGAGCGCCTGCTCCAGCGCAGGCGACAGACCTTGGTCGCGCCAAATCCGCTCCAAGTCGATTCGTCCACCGGTCGAGTGAACGAGCTTAGCAACGGTGTAGGTCACGATGTTGGCCTTGTAGCCGCCGAAGTTGTGCTGAGCAACGATTCTGTCGGCTCGCCGGAACAAGATGGCCTTGGCCACCAGGCGGCGGCAGAAGTCGCGGTCCACAGCGATGGGCTGATCCTCCAACCTTTCCGAGAAGAGGATGAAGTTCTTCTCGGAGCCCAGGCTAACCACGTGCGGCAGCATCGCCCAGGAGTGCTCATACTTCGCCAGCTCGGCTTTGGTTATCTTCTGAGCAGGTGGGTTGACCGTACGGAAGTGCTTGCGGCGGGCAGGTGTCTCCCGGGCCAGCGCGGTGGCGTACTGGCCCCGGGCCCGCTCGTAGAACCAGTGCGTGTCGTACGGATGCTCGGCGGTCGGCGGCGCCCACATGGCCTTCATGATCCGCTCCACGTCGACATGGAACGAGCTGTTGGCCTTAAGGTCGGACCTGCTCACCCTGTTCTGGGTGTTCGAGTATGCGGAGATCTGCGGCACGATGTCGTCCAGCATGCTGGGGTCGACAATCGTCAGTTTCATCTGCACGTGGGCTGCGGAGATGTCAACGGCGTTACGTTGGGCGTGATGCAGAGTTGCCGTGGTCTGGCCACCGTTGACGATCTGCAGATCGTGAATCCGAGTAATCACCCACTGCCCATCGCGCTGCTCTACATCAATGCCGGAGGCTGTGGCGGCGACGCCGTTGTTGTAGGCGAGAAATCGTTGTGGGCAGGTGCGCAGGGTCTCAAGGATGCCCTTGTTGACGGAGCCGCGCACCTGAAGGAACGAGCGGACGTTGAGTTCCAGCAGACGCGCTCCGTGAATGGCGTAGAGGTCTGCCAAGTGCCGGCCGGGAACAACCGTCAGGATCACCCGGTGGTCTCCGTCCGGTGATCTGGGTGCGTCCAAGAACGCCAAGCCGTCGGGGAACTCGGCAACGATCGGTTCGGCCCGGCTTCCTGAGACTGCCCAGCTGGCCAGACGGCGCAGGTCCCACAGATCCCGTTCAACTCGTCGGCCTTCGACCGTGATCGGCTCGAGGCGTTCACGCAGTACGCTGCGGGCGTTGGTGACGACCACGAGACGAACCTTCGAAACGTTCGCGAAGTGTTCGGCCACACCACGACACATACCGACGAATTCGTCGCTGGCATCCCAGCGACCCGTCCTTCCCGTCACGCACCGGGTCAGAAAGTTCTCCAGCCGCCTGAAAGCCGCCTCCGCGCCGGCCCGGTCGATGCGGTGCTCCTCGTCGGCCCGGGGGCTGTAGTAGACGAGAAAGAGGTCCAGACATCGCTGGTCAGACCACACACCCCAGCCACTGACCTCGACGCCATGATCTCGGAAGTACACTTGGTGCGTCTCTTCGGCGTAGCCCTCGGCGCAGAACTGGTCGAGTACCAGTTCCGTAAACGCGTCGCGCAGATCGCAGCCGGCCGACTCGGCTTGGGTGCGTACCTCGTCGATCAACCAGTGGGCGTACCCAGTCAGGTCCTCACCCATCGGCAATCCCAATCTTGCCGTGGCGACATGTCATGGAGTCTCCCCGACACCGATGATCACGCTGAGCGTGCGTGAGGTCGCTGTACGCCTGAGGTTCAAGCATAAGAGGCTGGTCTCGTTGCTCGAAGAACCGACGCCGCCGTGTTGCCGACGTCTCTTGGGCCGATCGGCGTGTGTCGGCGCGTATCACCGATCATGTCCGGTCTTGGCGGTAACGTCCCATGGTCGGAACGGTCGCTAGGGAGGAGGACGGTTGAACGCTGCGGCACCGCGCCAAGAGAGGAAGCGCGAGTACGGGGTCAAGCTTGTCCGCGGCCCGTTCGTTCGTCTTCCGCCTCACCCGGACTCGTGCGAGACCTCTGAGCAGTTTCTGGCGTTAGCCAAGCGGCTGCGCGCCGACGGGGAGCGGCTGGCGGCTGATCTATTCTGTGGAGCCGGTGGGTTCAGCTTGGGGCTGGAGCAGGCCGGGTTCCGGGTCGTGCTCGGCGCCGATCACGACCGCGAGGCTATTGAGACGTTCCGTCACCATCATGCCGGCTTGGCGCTCACCTACGACCTAGGCAATTCGGACCGTATAGCAGAAATCGCCCAACTGATTAAGGACGCGGGCATCGAGGTTCTCGCTGGCGGCCCGCCATGTCAGCCCTTCTCCAAGGCGGGTCGAGCCAAGATCCGTCATCGGGTACGCCACGGGCTGCGCCCTGCGCACGACGAGCGCCGAGACCTGTGGCGTTCGTTCCTCGAGGTCGTTCAGATCGCCCGACCTCCAGCTGTGATCATGGAGAATGTCCCGGACATGGCGCTGGACCGGGAGATGTTCATTCTCCGCACGATGGTCCACGAGCTGGAATCCCTCGGATACGGCGTCGAGGAAGGCGTCGTCGAGGCGTCTAGCTACGGCGTTCCGCAGTTCCGTCAGCGCTTTATTCTTGTCGCCCTTCGCGAAGGGCTCAGGTTCGTCTGGCCTGATCCGGTACCGGACCGGGTCAGTGTCTGGAACGCCATCGGTGACCTTCCAAAGGTGGAGGGTGGGTGGCGCCCCGAAGGTGGCGCCGAGGGCTGGATCGACTATGGCGGGCCGATCACCGAGTTCCAGCGCGCAATGCGTGCTGGTGTTCCTCCGGCGGATGCCGGCAAGGTGTTCGACCATATCACCCGGCCAGTGCGCCCGGACGACGCCGAGGCGTTCGACCAGATGGACGAGAACACGCTCTATTCGAACTTGGATCCCCGGTTGCGCCGTTACCGGAGTGACATCTTCGATGACAAGTACAAGCGACTGCCGAAAGACAATTTCTCACGGACGATAACGGCGCATATCGGCAAGGATGGGTACTGGTACATCCACCCCGAGCAGAACCGAACCCTTACGGTGCGTGAGGCTGCACGACTGCAGACTTTCCCCGACGTGTTTCGTTTCGCCGGGCCACCGTCGTCAGCATTCCGACAGATAGGCAATGCGGTCCCACCTGTGCTGGCCCGATATCTCAGTGCCGCCGTGCGGCGGGCGTTGTCCGACCCTCACCCCGTCGCCTACAGAACCCGCGATATTGCAGCTGCGCTGGCGGCGTGGTTCGACGCACGTACGCCCCTCGCGCTGCCGTGGCTCCGGGCCGGCACACGGTGGCAGGTGGTTTGCGCAGAGATCCTGCTCGACCGAGCCCAACCCGATCAGATCCGGTTCATCTGGCCCCTCTTGCAGCGCTGGAAGGGCCCAGCGGACAGCGCCGCTGCGGGTGACGAACTTCTTGAGATGGGCCGGTGGATCAAGCGCGCCAACCGGGCCCAACGACTGGCTCAGCTCGCCGACCAGTTGGCCGGAGAACCCGAGGTCCTGGACGCCGATGACATGCCAGTAACCGGCTTGGACCAAGCCGTGCTCGATTTGGCAACTTTGGTCGTACCGACCCACGGCGAGGACGAATCCGAAGAGCCGGTGCTCGCCACCAAGGGCGTACTGCGGGTGGCGGCGCGTTTCACCGGGCAACCCGTTGACAGGCGTAACCGTCTCACTGATGGGCGGCTGGCAGTGGCCCGGATGATTGGCGGCGACGCGAACGCCAGATCAGCGCACCTGGCGCTGGTCGAGCTCGCCAACAGCCTGTGTACAGCGACTACGTCGCCGGCCTGTGGTGAGTGCCCTCTCCAACGCTACTGTCACTACGCGCAAACAGGTAACGTTGGCTAATCTTCCAAGCCCAACGCCTTGGCGATATCGGGGGCCTGCGCCTGTAGCTGCTTGACAATCCGACGCCATGCTGCGTACTCGCCGGCCTGCATCGCCGCCGCACGCAGCGCCAGCCCTGCGGTCGGACCTGCCCCGTCCTCCGCGGCAGCTCTCCGGGCCTGTAGTGGCAGTTCCAGCTGTTCAGCCTGAGGCCGCTGGGGGGCCCGCGCTTCCTTCCGACCATTCCGTCGGTACGCTTCGTCGGCCGCCATGCACAGCTCGTTAATCGGCTTCTCCAACAGCTGACGAAGCTGGGGCGGCATCGACACCCGCATCTTGGCCACGTTGATGTTGAACAACAGGTCCAGATCGCTGTCGAACTCCAGCGCCGCGCGAGCCAGCTTGGTGTGCTCATCGATGCCACGTATGCCGAACCAGCCGCCCCATTGCACCAGCCGTCCCGCGCGGTACACGTATATGCCCTGCTGACGGTTCCAGTTAAGCGGTCCCGACATACGCTCGAACTCAGCCGGCGAGGAGAATTTCTCCCGGGGAGGTAGCACGTAACGGCGCAACCACACTGTGCCACTGTTCTCGCCGAGCGTGATCTCGAATCGCTGAGCCGGCAGCTCGGTCTGATGCTCCTCGTCGGGCGCGAACGGGTTCCAAGGCCTGACTTTCTCGTCGTTGACGGTTATGGTCAGGCCATCGCCGAGCGTTCCCTCCAAGAACCGGTGAAAGACGATGCCGAGGTGCTCAGCCGTCTTCGTCGCCAGTGCCTTGAGCCGGCGTCGCGCCCAGCCACCCTCTGGGCGCTTCTCAGGAAGCACGCGGTCCAGGTTCTGCCATAGCACCACCGTGCCGCCTGAACCTCGGATCATGTCCTTGGCCTTTGTGACCAGCGGGTCCGCCGGTGGGGTCAGGATCATCCAGTCGTCGTAGTCGGCCACGACGTCCAGATCCAGAGTGCGAGCGATTGCCTTCTCCGAGCCGGTCCGGCAAGTCACAATCGTGACCTTCCGACACTGCGACAGCGATGCGGTCTTCAGGCCAAGCCCGTATCGGCCAAGGTCACCGGGGCCGTACTCGCGTCGGCTGCCGAACCGTAATGCCTCCAACGCCGTCGCCGGAGTCATGCCCTTACCGTCGTCGGCGATGGAGACCCACGAGTCCTCGCCGTCGAACTCGATCTGGATCTCAACGGTTCGCGCTCCGGCCGCGATGCTGTTGTCAACGATGTCGGCCACGGCGGTCGGGAAGTCGTACCCGACGTCACGCAGCGACTCGGTGAGCCGAGCCGCCGAGGGGGGCACGCTGCTGTAGGTCATCCCCGCCATGTCCACCTCCTGCGATCGTTAACGAGGACCAGGATGTCACAGCTGCGACGGGATACGTACAACCCCTCCGGCGCGTGTCGAGGCCGCCACCCGGCGCCGCCACGCCTGCTCGATGCGGTCGGCCGCGGCACGGACGTCCTCGTGCTCCCACACATGAACCACCAACCATCCCAAAGCGGTCAAGGCGGCGTCCTTCTCCCGGTCACGCTCGACGTTCCGGTCGAGTTTCGCCAGCCACCAGGCTCCGTTGTGCTTTGGAAGCACGCCGTGCTCCGGGCACCGGTGCCAGAAGCAGCCGTCCACAAAGACCGCCAGTTTCGCGCGCGTGAACGCTACATCCGGCCGGCCCGGCAGGCCGGCGAGGTTCACCCGGAACCTCAGACCCCTGCGGTGCAGCTCCCGCCGCAGCGCCAGCTCGGGGGTAGTCCCCGCTCGGCGCATGCGACGCATCTCGGCGCTGACCACCTCGCTCAGGGGCGGCGGGCGGCGACTTGACTTCGCAACGACACTACCCACCGGCACATTGTCATGCCACGTCGCCGAGACCGCGCAGGTGGCACGTGCGCACCGTCGAGACGAGCTCGTAGAGCAGTGGATTGTACCGGGTTCTCCGCACTGAGCGGAGGTGCCGATGCAGGGGTGAGACGTGGCCGTGAGCCTCTCACAACGAACAGCCGGCGCGGCGGGGATGCAAGAACCTACTTTCTGTTGCCTCGGCTTGGACTGTTCTGCCACTACGGCCGTGCGGCCGTGACCGCACACGGAGTGACGAAGATTAATTGATGATCTGTAAGGCTGGGCGGGTGGGATCGATGATGCCGCGCCGGCTGACGTCGGCCGGCGTCACTCAGCGACGCGGGACCGCAACGCCGTGACCATGCTGAGCAGTTGTTGACCCACGATGTCGGGTGGTTCCGACGGCGGAATATGGTGAACGGCTTGGCCGATCGGCACTTCAGCATCCCGGGAGCCGGCCCTGGTGGACACGCACGGGGACCCGGCCAGTCCGTCCGGGCAGGGGCACAACTCCACACATACGCTGTCGCGCACAAAGTCCGCAGTGGACCGGAGGAGCAGGCCAGCGAGAAAGTCCAGCAGCTTCTCGTCCCGGTCACCGAAACGGCCCATGGTGCGCTGGGCCGAGCGGACCAACCGGCCGAGATCCTCGGCCGATGTGATGTCGGATCGGGCCTCGGCGATGGGGACGAGCCAGCGTCGCCGGCCGTGCTCCGTGGCGACGGGGACGAACTGCAGCGCCCCATCGGTCTCGAAGACCAGCACCGACCGCGGCGACGCGGGCGACTCGTCAACAAGCCCACCCGGCCAAGGCGCCGAGGGATTGTCGTGCAGTCGCGGTTCATACCACCACGCGCGGTCCTCCTCTCCGCACGAGGTCCCGGGCGGAAGAGTGCGCAGGCCCCGTCCGGGCAGGAAGTCCGCGAGGAGGCACCAGTCGCGATCCTGGTACGCCATCGGCAGGTTCAAGACGGTCAACCATTCGAAGAAGGTTCGCCCCAGCTGCACCGCCGCCTCGGTCCGACCCCGATACTCCAGGAACAGGTCGTACTCGTACGGGGCCAGGGCAGTGCCCTCGGCCGTCCCGACCTCACCGTATTCGCCGAGATCCGTCCGGTCGAGGCACACTCCCGTCAGGCTCACGCCGGTCTCTCGCCATGGTCGCCCGTCGACGAACAGGTCGTAGTCACCGAGGCAGTAGTAGTATCCGCGAGCCCCCAGGACTTCCGCCGCCCGGCGGGCCAGCCGCGACCCCTCGCCCGAGTACTTCACGTAGATCGAGAGAGTCGTGCTCATGGCCGATAGTTTCGTGGGGTCTCGCGTGGCTTCGGGGGATCGAGGAAAAGCCCGGTCGGACGTGACGGGCGAGACCCACGGTACAGGAGTCCGGCCAGCGCCCGGCAAGCCGTCGTGTGGCCGGAAACCCGGCCCGCAAATCCCCGTTCCGCTCCGGGGCGACCGGAGCGCGGCGCATCATGGTGCGAGGGGATTGCGATGACGAGACTGCACCAGCTCTACGAAGAGCAGGGCCAGAGCCCGTGGCTGGACAACCTGACCCGGACGTACCTACAGGACGGGACACTGGCCCGGTTCGTGCGGGACGGCGTGCGCGGCGTGACGGCCAACCCGACGACGCTGGCCAAGGCGATCGAAAGCTCCGACGCGTACGACGAACAGTTCGCCCGGCTCATGGCCGAGGGGCGGTCGGTGCGGGACGCCTTCTGGCAGCTCGCCATCGACGACGTCACGGGTGCGCTCGACGTGCTGCGGGACACGTTCGACGCCAGCAACGGCACCGACGGCTTCGTGTCCATCGAGGTCGACCCGTACCTGTACCGATCGACCGACGCCACCATCGCGATGGCCCGGGAGCTGCACGAGCGCATCGACCGACCGAACCTGCTCGTCAAGATTCCGGCGACCGCCGAGGGCATCCCGGCCATCGAGGCGATGATCGCCGAAGGCCGCAGCATCAACATCACGCTGATCTTCTCGCTGAGCCGCTACGACGAGGTCATCGAGGCGTACCTGTCCGGGCTGGAAATCTTCGCCGAGCGGGGCGGCGACCTGTCCACAGTGCACAGTGTGGCGTCGTTCTTCGTGAGCCGGGTCGACACCGAGGTCGACCGGCGCCTCGAAGCGTTCGCCGCCGAGAGCACGCCCGGACCGCTGGGGCTGCAGGGCCGGG
>Ga0065720_1004309_pt1 | contig 13841 bp, 11 predicted proteins | sample Thericmetagenome_FD_59107 | JGI IMG/M metagenome (GOLD analysis project Ga0065720, IMG submission 59107) | Thermophilic microbial communities from the Joint Bioenergy Institute, California, USA of rice/straw/compost enrichment - eDNA_2 v2... | ecosystem: Engineered > Solid waste > Grass >... | reverse complement strand
GCCAGCCGTACCGGCGGCGGGCCTTGCCCGAGTCGAGCGGCGAGGAGCGGGTGAGGGTGGCGGCGAGCGGCCCCAGCAGCTCGGCCGCCTGCTCGGGGGTGAGGGACACGGCCTGGGCTCCGGCCGCCGCGGCGACGGCCTCGACGATCCTGCGCATGGGGGTCCGCTCGGTCCCGGCGGCGTTCACGACGCCACCCGGCGTACGGCTCGCCAGCACGGCCGCGTAAAGCGCGGCGAGGTCGTCGACGTGCACGGACGACCACTCGTTCGCCCCCTCGCCGACGTAGGCGATCATGCCCTGCTGCCGGGCGGAGGCGAGCATGCCCTGCAACAGCCCCGACCCGGCCCGGCCGTAGACGAGCCCCGGCCGGATCACCGTCCCGGCGACGTGCCCGGCGTCCAGGACCTGCCGCTCTCCGGCGACCTTGAAGGGGAGCGAGCTCTCCTCGGCGACCGGGTGCTCCTCGTCGACGGTGACCCCCTGGGTGTCGGGGTAGACCAGCCCGGTGCTGGTGTAGAGGAACGCGCCGCCTTCCTGCAACCCGTCGAGCATCGCCCGTACGGCGTCGCCTTCGAGGTCGTCGCCGGCGAAGTAGTCGACCGCGGTGTGCACGACGGCGTCGGCGTCGGCGGCTCCCGCGCGCAGGACGTCGAGGTCCTGCAGCCCGCCGGAGGCCGCCGTGGCGCCCAGCGCCTCGACCCGCTCGCGGGCCCGGTCCGACCGGGCCAGGGCGACCACCTCGTGCCCGGCCCGGATCAGATGCTCGGTGACGACGCCGCCGACATAGCCGCTGGCGCCGGTGATGAAGATACGCATGCCTCGCGCTGCCTTTCCGGTGGGGAAATCCGATGGACGGTCCGGTTCGCCCGGGCCCGGCCCGGGTGCGCACCGTCCGGTCACCTCACCGTGGCGCGGGCGGGCCGCGCGCAGCCAGGGACCGGTAGTCCATGGCTGAGCCCGCCCGGCGGGCCTACCGTGGGCGTATGGACAGACGTGCACTGGCGGATTTCCTGCGCAGCAAACGGGAACGCGTCCGCCCCGAGGACGTGGGCCTGCCCCGGGGGCACCGGCGGCGCACGCCGGGCCTGCGGCGCGAGGAGGTCGCCCAGCTCGCGTACATCTCCGTCGACCACTACACGCGGCTGGAGCAGGCCCGCGGCCGGCACCCGTCCCGGCGCGTCCTCGGCGGCATCGCCCGCGCGCTGCGCCTCACCGACCAGGAACGTGCCCGTCTGTTCCAGCTCGCCGGGGAGCGGGAGGAGAACGAGGCGGCCGGCCCGGCACGCGACGTGCAACCGAGCACCCTGAACCTGATCGACCGGCTCACCGACGCCGCCGCGATCGTCGTCGATCCCACCTGCCGCGTCCTCGCCTGGAACGCCCTGGCCGCGGCCCTGTTCGAGGACTTCTCCGCGCTCGCCCCCGGCGAGGAGCGCAACCTCATCCGCCGCTACTTCCTGCACCCGGACCCGGACCGGCGGCACTACGGCATGGGCGCCTCCGACCGCTTCGCCGTCACCGCGGTCAGCTACCTGCGCATGGCGGCCACCCGCTACCCCGGCAGCCGGGAGATCAAGACCCTGGTGGCCGAGCTGCTCGCCGGAAGCGAGGACTTCGCCCGCCTGTGGAACTCCCACGAGTTCCGCATCGACCGCCACCTGCGCCAGACCGTGCGGCACCCGCAGATCGGCCCCATCGAGCTGGACTTCGACGTCCTCACCGTGCCCGACCAGGAACAGCAGGTGGTCATCTTCACCGCCGACCCCGGATCGCCCGCCTACCGGTCCCTGCAACTGCTGAAGGTCATCGGCACCCAGCGCATGACCGTCGAGAACTGATCCTCGGCCGGTCCGCGCCGGTGCCCGGCCACGTTGATCAGGTACGGCGAAGCGCCGATCGTGCGGACCGGCGACGCGAGATCGGTGCCGGCCGTTCCGTTTCGCCCTGTCGAGACACCGGGCATGTGCGGTCAGAAGCGCGCAGCAGGCACAGCCGAGCGGCAGGGCCACCAGAAGCGCGCAGCAGGCACAGCCGAGCGGCAGGGCCACCTGTGCACTCCCGGCCGTCCCTTGGACGGCGGGAGTCCCGGCGAGCATGCCGAACGCGCCGTCGGCCGTCGCAGCGGGCGACCGGCCCGATCAGTGCGACGACGACGTGTCGGCGGTGCAGGTCGGCGGGTCAGTGATCAGCGGTGGTGGCGGGTGAGCGCGAGGTACCCGAGGCCGGCCACCGCCAGCGCGGAGCAGGCGGCCAGGGCGATCGGCACGCTCGTGTCCAGCAGGAGCCCGCCGAGCCCGGTGCCGAGCGCGATGCCGAGGTACAGGGCCGAGGAGTTCAGCCCGATCGCCACGGACGGCTCCTGCGGGACCGCGGAGATCAGCCGGACCTGCTGGGCGGAGGTCTGGGACCAGCCGCTCGCCCCCCAGGCCACCATCAGCAGGCCGGTCAGCGGCAGCCACCGCACGCCCGCACCCGCCACCCAGGCGGCCGCGGCCATCGTCGCCGCCATCAATACGAATCCGGCGGCCAGCACCCGGATCGGCCCGAAGCGGTCGACCGCCGTACCGGAGATCAGGTTGCCGAGCACCGCGCCCGTGCCGTACAGGGCGAGCAGCCACATCTCGGCGTCGGAGTCGGCGCCGAGCGCGTGCATGACCGGGATCGCGTACGCGTACAGCCCGTACCCGGCGGTCAGGGCGAACACCGTCAGCGGCAGCACCGCGAGCACACCGGGGTGGCGCAGCGCCGCCAGCCGACGGCGCAGCGGCACGCGCGGCTGACCGGGAAGCGCCGGCATGACCGCGAACACCCCGGCCGCGCACACCGCGGCCAGCCCCGCGACCAGGCCGATCGCGGTCCGCCAGTCCATGAGCCGGTCGGCGAGGTTGCCCAGCGGCACGCCCAGCGCCGTCGCCACGGTGAGCCCGCCGATCACCACGGCGAACGCGCGGCCCCGCTGGGCGGGCGGGACCAGCGCGGCGGCGACGGCCCCGGCCGCCGGGGTGAACGTGGCGGCACCGGCGGCGGCCACCACCCGCGCCGCCATCAGCGCCGGATAGCCCGGGGCGAGCGCCGCGGCCGCGTCCGCGAGGGTGAGCAGCAGCAGCGAGCCCACCAGCAGCGCCCGGCGCGGGATCCGCGCGGTGAGCGTGGCGAGCACCGGAGCGAACACCGCGTAGGAGATCGCGAACACGGCCGTCACCTGACCGGCGGCGGCGTGCGACACCCGCAGCGCGTCCGCCACCGACGGCAGGAACCCGGCCATCGCGGTGGCGTCGGTGCCGACCGCGAAGGTCCCCAGCGCCAGGACGAGGGTGGAGCCGAGCCCGCGCCTCGTGGTGCCGGTGGGTGCGACCTCCTGCGAGCCGGTGGTGAGCCTGGACAACGGTGCTCTTCCCTTCTCGGCCCACCCGCGTGACGGCGAGGCGGTATGGGCGCTGGCCGGGGTTCGGACCGCCTGCCCTGGCCCGGCGGGGCGGCGTGCGGCCGCGTTCCCGTCGGAGGCGAAGCGGACGCTCAGCGTCGCTGAGCGAGATTCGGGACAACCTCACTTATAGCAACAGCCGGCTGAGCGGGCGCACACCAGGGCCCCGGGCGGCCGCGGCACAGAGGTGTCACCGCGGGAGCGTCCGCCTCGCGCAGCGGCGGTTCCGGCGGAAAGCCCGGCGCGGCCACCCGCGCGATCGGCCCGCTCCTTTCGGCGGGGGCCGTACCGGATGGCGGCTCGGCTCCGCCGCCCTCGGTCGAGTACGCCGTGGGCGCGCTCATCGGAGCGGACGTCGCCTTCGCCGTCGCGGTCTCAGGGGCCGCCCTGCGCGGGTGCGGTCCCGGGCCGCGCGGGCGGGCCGCACCGGATCGTCCGGGCGACGCGTGCGGAAGGGCCCGCTACGTGCGCAGCGCCGCGCGGTAGACGGCGATGGTCTCCTCGGCGGTGCGCGCCCAGCTCAAGCGGTCGCGGACCAGGCGCTCGCCGCGCTCGCCGAGCACGCGGCGCAACTCCGGATCGGTCATGACCTCGATCACCGTGCGGGCGATGTCCTCGGGGTCGGCGGCGCGGACGTAGCGGGCGGCGGGCCGGTCGGGATCGCCGAGGAAGACCCGGGAGAAGCCGTCGCCGAGGATCGTCGGCTTGCCCAGCGCCATGGACTCGGTCGCCACCAGCCCGAACGGTTCGAACAGCGAGGGGAAGACGCACGCGTCGGCCATCTCGTAGTACGCCGGCAGCTCCCGGCCGTCGACCCAGCCGCCGGAGGTGAGGACGCGGCCGGCCAGCCCGGATCCCGCGGCGATCCGCCGCACGCCGGCCTCGTCGCCCTCGCCGACGATGACCAGACGCAGCTCGGGCACGGCGGCCGCGATCCGCGGCATCGCGTCGAGAAGCTGGTAGACGCCCTTCTGCCGTTCGATACGGCCGACGAACAACAGCACCGGGGCGTCCGCGGGGATGCCGAGCCGGGCGCGCAGCCGGACGGCGTCGGCCCGNAGCGCCGTCCGGCCGGACGCGTCCAGCCTGCCCTCGAACGTGCCGCCCAGGCAGATCACGTCGATCTTCGCCGGGTCCCAGCCCGCGGCGGCGAGCTGATCGCGCACCTCCGGGGTGGGGACCACGACCCGCCGGGAGATCCGGCCCAGCCACCGCTCGACCGCGGCGAACACGCCGAGCGGATCGGTGATGCTGCGCTGGACGGCGACGCCGTACTCGGTGGTGTGCACGTGCAGGACGACCGGGAGCCGGAGCACGTGGTGGCACAACAGGCCGCACAGGAAGTTCGTCGAATCGTGCACGGCGACCAGGTCGGGCCGCGCGTCGCCGCGCGCCCGCCGCAGCCGCAGGAAGTACCGCCAGTTGCTGACCACGACGTTCGCCGCGAGCAGCAGGAAATCAGCGCGGCGGGTCCGGTTCAGCCGCCGGCGGCGGCCGATGGCGGCCAGGACGCGGTTGCGCGGCCGGTAGACGGTGACCGTGCCGCGCTTCTCATGTTCGGGCATGGTCCCGTCGTTCAGGGTGAAGACGGCGAGCCGGTGCGGGCCGTCGAAGTGGGGGACGATGCGTTCGACGTAGCGGCCGAGCCCGGCGGTGATGTAGGGCGGGAACTGGTTGACGACGTAAGCGATTCTCATGGGGGTGGTCTTCACGGGATCTCTCACGAGACGGTCTCCGGGGTGGGCCGGTACGCCCGGGCGGCCGCGGCCATGATGACGATGACGAGCACGATGTTGGACAGGGCGAACGCGACCAGCCCGCCGTACAGGCCGAAGGCGGCGATGAGCGCCGCCTGCACGCCGAGGGCGAGCGGGGTGCCCACGCCCAGGCAGGCGATGAGGAGCCGCGCGCCCCGCACGCCGTCCATCAGCAGGGCCACCGAGTACAGGTTGAACACGGTGTGGGCGCCGATCCCGGCGGCCGACAGCGCCATCAGATCCGGGGCGTACGGATACTGCTCGCGGAGCAGCAGGAAGAACACGAGGCTGGCGGCGAACGCGACGGCGGCCGTGCCCAGCCCGACCGCCGGCACCAGCCGGCGGATGCGCCGCAGCAGCGCGGGCTTGTCCATGGTCGCCATCGCCGGGAGCAGCACCAGACCCACGCCGTCGGTGAAGAGCACGCCGAGCAGCCGCTTGGGGAAGTTGTTGTAGACGGAGTAGATGCCGACCTCGGCCGGGTGGGCCCAGTGGTTGAGGAAGATCACATCGACGCCGAAGGCGATGCCGGTGAGCGCGGCGACCGCCGTGACGTATCCGCCGTGCCGGTACAGCGGGCGGACGAGGGCGGTCGTCCACGCCCGCGGCATCGCCCCGGAACCGAGGACCGCCACCGCGGCGAAGGCGACGTTCGTGGCGATCAGCGCGGCGAGGTACACCTCCGCGTCGAGGACGCCGAGCACGAGCAGGCAGTACGCCGAGCCGCCCAGGTACACCACGGCGACGGCGAGCTTGAGGGCGGCGGTCAGGGCGTACCGGCCCAGCCCGCGCAGGATGCCCTCGGTGAGCTGGTTGAGCGTCATCGACATCGCCAGCGCCAGCCCGAACCCGAGCGTGCGGACGTCCACGCCGAGCACGGCGGTGAGCACCGGGGACGCCAGCATGCCCGCGACCACCACGAGGGAGCCCAGCACCAGTGTGGCCAGCAGCGCGGTGGTGAGCAGCGCCGGCCGGTCCGCCGGCGCGGCCCGCGGCAGCTCCTGCAGCATCACGTAGTGCAGGCTCATCAGCATGCCGATGGTGACGATCAGTGCGATCGACAGCACCACGGTGAAGTGGCCGAAGGCCGCCGCGCCGATCCCTCGGGCGACCACCAGGCTGGTGGCCGCCGAGACGCCGCTGGCCAGGGCGCTCACCAGGGTCGGACCGGCGATGCGCAACCGCAGTGCGGCCCCGCGGCTCAGTTCGCGCATCGCCGGTACGCCTGCCGGGCGAACTCCAGATCCTCGGCGGTGTTGATGCCTCGGGCCTCGTCCTGGTCGGTGACCGGCACCACCGTCACCGGCCAGCCGCGTTCCCGCGACAGGTACGGCAGAAACGGCAGGAAGTTGACCTCTCCGGTGGCCGCGCCGGGCGCCGCCTTCGTCAGGTACTCCTGCCACGCCGCCATCAGCCCGTCGGTGCTGAGGCAGAAGACGCCCACGTCGCTGAGCCCGCCGGGGCGGCACTCGTCGCCCTCACGGGACTGCCGCACCCGGAGCAGGGAGGCCGAGGCGGCGTCGTACTCGTATTCCACGTACGGCTCGGCCATCGCCACGAGCGGCAGCGTGATCCGCGGCGTGGTGCCCTGCCGATGCGTGCGGATCACCTCTCGGACGGTGGCCTCCGACAGGCCGGCCTGATCGCCCCACACGACGAGGACCGTGTCGTACCCCTCCCAGTAGGGGGCCGCGCCGAACACGGCGTCGCCCATGCCCGTGGGCCGCTCCTGCACGCTCACCGATACCTCAGGCGCCGGGTCCTCCGGGCCGGAGCCGGCGACGCGGCGGAACGGCTCCAGCCCGGCGGGGGAGAGGACGACGTGGATACGCTCCACCCAGGGCCGCAGCCGCCGGTGCAGAAGGTGCCAGACGGTGACGCCGTCGGCGATCTCGAGGATGATCTTGGGTATGCCGAGGCCAAGCCGGGTACCCTGACCTGCGGCCGGGATCAAGGCGCAGACACGTTGGTCGTTCAAGAGCGACACGTCTCCAGGTCGAGCAGGGACACGATCTCATCGAGGCTGCGCACGCCGATCGCACCCGGCAGGGGGTCCGCCGCGCACAGCTGGAGGGTGGTCAAGCCGGCACCGGTGGCGGAGGCCACCCCGTGCGCGGAGTCCTCCACCGCGACGGCCTCGGCCGGATCGACCGACCACAGCCGGCAGGCGTGCGCGTAGCAGCGCGGATCCGGTTTGCTCCACGGCACGTCGTCGGCGGTGAGCACGTCGCGGAGGCGGCCGGCCAGCGCGCACGCCGCCAGCACCCGGGTCACGGAGGCACGGCTGCCGCTGGTGACGAGGTAGGCCGTGCGCCCGGTCGCGGCGAGCCGGTCCAGCAGCCGGTGCGCGCCGGGCATGACGGTCACCATGCCGTCCTCGGCGTAGCGGCGGTAGAGCCACTGCTTGCGCCGTACCAGCCGTTCGGCGAGGTCGCCGGTGACACCGAGGCGGGCCACCACGTCGCGGGTGGTCGCCCCGGCGTGCTCGGCGTAGCGGAACGACTCCAGCAGGCCGGGCGCCAGCTCGGCGATGGCGTCGCGGAAGGCGGCCTCGTGCGCGGGGGCGGAGTCCACGAGCGTGCCGTCCAGATCGCACAGCCACACCCGCCGTCCGGCGAGGGAGAGGGGTGTGCTCATCCGACCCTCGCCAGCATCGTGTCGCGGGCTATGCGGTTCAGCACCTGGACGGTGCGCTCGCCGTGGTGCCTGCCGGGGTGTTCGGGGTCGGCCACATCGGCGACCACCCAGCGCACGCCCGGTACGCGGGAGCCGTGCGCCGGCGCGGAGGTGTGGCACACCACGTGGGTGACGGTGCGCCGCTGGTTGTCCGGGTCGCCGAGGTAGCGCAGCGTGCGCCGGACCAGGTCGTCCGGGCCCAGCCCGCGCACGTCGTGGTCCTCGCCGATGTTGACGACGAGCACCTTGGCCGTGGCGCGGCTCGCCGCGATCGCGTCGGCCACGCCCGGCGTCAGGTAGCTGGGGTACAGCGATGAGTGCGGCGTGCCCGGGCCGTACACGATGAGGTCGGCGTTCCGGAGCGCCTCGCACGCCCGCGGGTTCGGCGAGACGGCGGCGCCGGCCCGGGCCAGGGCCTGGCGGCGCAGGTCGGCGGGCCAGGACTCCAGTTCCCTCGCGCGTTCCGGGGTGAGGGCCTCGCGCAACAGGAAGAGGTCGGTGATGGCCGCGGGGTCCTGGGGCGCGACGATGTCGGCCTCGTCGGCGAGCACGCGGCCGTTCTCCTTGAGCGCGACGAGGTAGGCGTTCTCGCCGTTGGTGATGTTCATGATCATGGCGGGGGAGCCGAATGTTCGCGCGCACGCCTGCACGGCCGCGTTGAAGTCCTCGCCCAGGCGCAGGTAGGCGCCGGCGAACACGAGGTTGCCGAGCGAGCAGTCGGCCAGGTCGAGTCCCGGGCGGTCGTCGAGATGGTCCAGCAGGACGGTCAGCTCTCGCACGATCGCCGCTCTCGCCGTTCGCGGCAGAGCCGCGAACGGCCCCGAGAGCGCGGGGGCGGTCAGCGAGCGGACCAGCTCGCGCAGGCCGTGCCGGGTGGCGTCGGCCGGTAGCCGGTGCTCCAGGATCGCCCGGAGCGCGGCCTGCCGCGGGTCCTGCGGGTCCAGGTGGAGCAGCATGTTCTTGCGGAAGTCGGAGGGACCCAGCATGCCCGGCAGGTAGCGGCGCAGCGCCCCGGTGGACAGGCCGTTGTCGTAGCCGTTGATCAGCAGGGAGAGGTCGACGCCGGGGGTGCGCAGCAGGCTGCGGGCGATGCTCGCCGCGCCCCGGCCGCCGCTGAACAGCGCGATCGCCCGGTTCATCGGACTCGCCCCGCCGGCTCGGCGCTCCCTGGCGCGGCCGCCTCGGACGACGCGGGCGGNGTGGGGGTGCCACGCGCCTCGGGCACGGTCAGCGGCCGGAGGACGCCCTGGCGCAGCAGCCAGTGCCGTACGGCGAGGTAGCCCACGAACAGTCCCCGGTCGCGCGCCCCCCGCAAGAACCGCCAGCCACGCCGGCCGCCGCCACGAGGACGGTGCCGGATGGGGAGCTGAATCCAGGTGTGCCCCAGCTCGGCGACACGTGCGGTGATCTCGGTCGAGCAGTTCATGCCGGTCGACTCCAGCGGCAGCGAGCGGAACAGCGGACCGTGTACGACCTTGAAGACGGAGTTGAAGTCGCGATAGCGGGTGCCCAGCAGCAGGTTGCTGACCGCGCCGCTGAGCGACGAGCCCCACCGGTAGGCGAGGCCGTCGGCCTTGCGCACCCGCACACCGGTGAAGGCGGGGCCGTCACCGGCCAGGATGCGGTCGATGAATCGATCGAGGTTGTCGATCGGGAACTGGCCGTCGGAGTCGAGCAGTACCACCCAGTCGAGCCGGGTGGCGGCGATGGCGGCGGCGATCGCCGCCCCCGCGCCGCGGTTACGGGGGAAGCGGACGACCACCAGCTCCGGGCAGTCCTGCTGCAGGCCGGCGAGGATGGCGCCGGTCGCGTCGGTGCTGCCGTCGTCGCAGACGACGATCTCCCACCTGCCGACCGCCGGATGCCGTCTCAGGTAGTTCCGCCATTCGTTGATCGCGTCCGCGATGGTCTCGGCCTCGTTGTAGGCGGGCGCGGCCACCGAGAGTTCGATGGTGCGGGGTGCGGCGAGGATTTCCGGCAAGGCTTCGCCTCCTTGACGTCCGGATGGCGTGACGGAATGGCGTGCGCGCACCGTCACCGCGAGGGCAGGGGAGGCTCGACGCCGAGCACGCGGTCGAGCCAGCGGTCCAGCGGGGCCACGGCGATCGCGAGGACGATCGGCACATGGGCCAGGGCGAACAGAATCGTCATGTCGAACGAGATCGGCCCGCCGGTGAAGATGTTGATGTGCGGGGCGTCGATGACGTGCGGGATCTCGACCGGGTTGATCAGCCACCACATGATGTCGAGCAGGCCGGAGAACAGGATGACGATGCCGTTGGCCGCGAGCTTCAGGCAGCGTCCGGAACTGCCGCCTCCGAGCCGGTACGCGGCGGTCACGGTGAGCACGATTCCTGGATAAAGCAGCAGATAGAGATGGGTGTAAAAGGAATCTCCCTGGGCGCGTTCGGCGTCGCCGAAATAGAAGTAGCTGATCCGGGGCAGCAGGTAGGCGGTGAGAAACAGGAAGGGCACGTACAGCAGCCAGTGCAGCCGCGGCGACGGCCACGGGAAGAATGCGATCGCGCAGCATAGGAAAGCGAACGCGAGTAACTTCACTCCCAGCTCCCACACCGCCTCGATCTCCCTGCCGTGGGGTGTGGCCAGCCACACGAAGGCGAACAGCATGGTCCCGGCGACCAGGGCGATCCACCACAGGTGAGGGCTGCGAACCCGGGGAGCGGTCGTCCCCTCCACCAGGCGCAGATGTGCGGAGGAGATGTCGTCGTCGCTTCCGGTCATTGGCCCGGCGCCTTTCTGAGACGTCGTCGCCACCGCCACGTCGGTGTGGTGGTGCGGATGAACAGGTACTTGACGTGGGTAAATGCCGTGGGAGCGCTCCCACAACAGAGCCCGATCACAGGTCGTTCAGCTTGGGGATGGCTGCATTATGACACTCGTCACCATGAAATTTCCCTGACTTATCCCTTGTCCCTTAGTCGGGAAATCAGTAGCGGGATCGCCCGGGGTGCGCCCGCCACGAGTCCTGCCACGAGCGCCACATGAACGGCCAGGTGAACGGCCATGAAGTACACCGCGAAGGCCGTCCCGCGTTCCCGTCTGACGAATCTCGGCAATTCCGGGTCGGCCAGCACGAATCCCGCCACCAGCACGGCCGGAACCGCGAGCAGCGCCACGTTCACCAGCGCCAGCGGCAGCGTCGCCAGGGCCAGCGCGCACGCCAGGATGCCGGCCGGATGGTTGGCGTGCTCCTGCTTGCCGCCCTTGCGGGACGCCGCCACGACCAGCAGCGGTATCAGCGGCAGCGCGCGCCGCCACTGCTCGGCGAGGATCGGGAGCAGGCGGCTGCCGTCGTCGTGCCTGCCCACCACGGTGTCGGTCAGCACGATGCGGCAGAGGGCGGAAAGCCGGCTGCTGTACTCCACGTCCTCCGAGTCGCGCAGGCTCTCGTCCAGCCTCCCCGCCNGTTCCAGCACGTCCCGGCGCACGGCGGCGAGCGCGAAGATGACGCTGTTCACCGGCCCGAGGTGACGGCGCCGCCAGTGCACCGCGTGCAGGATGCGGTACCGCTCGACCGGCCCGTCATCGATGAGCGGCTCGGTGTCGTAGACGCCGTGCACGCATCCGCACTCCGGATCCCGCTCCAGGATCTCCAGCGCGTTGGCTATCGCGTCCGCCCGCAGGGCGACGTCCGAGTCGAGGAAGAAGATGATCTCACCGCTGGTGTGCTCGACACCGGTGTTGCGGGCGGCGGACACGCCGCGGTTCTCCGGGAGGCGGATGACGCGGCAGCCCAGCTCCTCGGCGATCTCCGCGGAGCCGTCGGTGCTCGCGTCGTCGACCACGACGATCTCGTCCGGCCGGCGTGTCTGCGCGAGCACCGACTCCAGGCACAGGCGCAGCGTCTTGGCCGCGTTGTAGCACGGCACGATGAGGGAGACGGTCGGCCTGCCGGGCTCCGTCCGGACGTCGGGGGCCGGACCGTCGTCGGGTGGTTGGCGCATGGGTGTGGTCCTTCCGTGCAGTCGGGATCCTCCGGTTCCCCGGGGCGTCGGCCGGGTGATCGGAGAGATTCGCCTCGCCCGAGGGGCTGCGGGTGTGACCTCCGGTCCGGGTTTGGGCGCGCGTTCTCCCGCGNACGGACTCGTGGTGAGGGCGGTGGAGCGTCGCGTGCCGTGGAACCGGGAGATCGAATGGCTTCGGTACGGTAACAAGATCGCATTGAGTCGACAAGGTGTTGAATCTTGACATAACGGGATGAAAGCGCATTTGTTGCCGGGAACCGGCGCGGTGCCGTACGTCGCGGGCCCCGGCCCGGGACCCGCCGACCGTGGTCGCCGGGCGCGCCGGACGCCCGGAGTGGCGGGCGGATCGCACCCGGGCGGCGGCTCAATCACCGGGGCTTTTCCGGCAGGTTGCCGCCTTGCCGGATGACCCGTTGTACGGCCGCCGCCCGCTGGAAAGGCGGTGATTCNCACGCTGCGCGTACGCCTGGCAGGGCCCGNATGTCTGGAGCGAGGGCTAACGACGGGACCGTGATCTCATATCGACGAGGAAACCGATCAGTCTGAACAGAATGACGCCGCAGNCCACCGNGATAACCAAAGCGGCCAGGGAATGGAAGAGAGGCTTGAGCGAGACCAGGCCAAAGGTCAGGAACTCCGCCGCGATGTTGCCCAGCACGAGGGAAAAGGCCAAGCAGGCGAGGACGGCGGTGCCGAAATCATCCACCCACTCGAACAATATCGCCCACAACAGGATCCCGATCCCGAGGAATGCGAGAGACAGCCAGAGCTGGAGCTGTCTTCCAGGTTCTGGGAGGAACCACTCCTCCTTATCCTCGACCGCTATGCCGACGAGCTCGCCGTGCCAGACCCGCAGCGTGATGGGTTGTCCTTCCCGTGCCGCGTTGTAGACCTCCCGCGACACCTCGCGGCCGTCCCGGGAGCCGTCCGCCCACCGCCAGAAAACCCCATAGCGGGTTTTCGACGTCGTGTACGTGTGGCCGTTGGCGTCAGTGCCGGTCGTCGTCGTGCTCCAGGTGTTACGGCCGGTGATGGTGCCCGTTTCGTCGGCCACGCATTCGCGAGCACCAGGCTCGCAGGCCAATGCCTCGTGGAACTCCTGAACCCGCCGGAGCGGCTCCGCCGCACCATTGATCGCCATCACGATCGCGCAAAGGCCGAGCGCGACCAGGAGGCTGCGGCCGAGTAGGAGCGGCCACCGACGGTCGGAGGGACCGGCGGCGCGATATGCGGTGTGGCGTTCGGAGCTACGGCGAAGCCTGATCACCCTTCTCAGGAAAACGGCGGATCATCTGGGGAACCTACGCTGACTAAGCGATTGACTGCGGAGCGACTACCTTCGTCCAGCGAAGCAAATCGAGATGAAGTTTCCGGGTGTCAGGCGTGCCAGGATTTGAGCGCATGGGCCGTTGCGTCGAGCTCCTGCATCTCGCGAGCCCTGGCGAACTCGCCGACAGGGCAGGGTCGGCCACATTCGGAGATGTACGCGTCGCCGTCCGGATGTCGCGGGCCGCGGTGAATACGAGTTCGCGTGACGCCTTCGATTTCCGACGTTTTCTCCGGGATATAAGGCAATTCCGGCGGGTGATCAGGCCGGGGTGGGCCGAAGCCGAGGCGGTGCGCGGCAGGTCGAACAGCCCTGACCCGCGGTGACGGCATCGCGGTGACGGACGGGTGATGCCGGCGGGTACGGTGTCCCGGGCATCGCCACGCTGTGATCCGGATCGCCGCGGCCGGACGCCGAGGACGCCCGTACCGCTTATCGTCGTCCACGACGGCGACCCGCGCCTCTGCCGGAGCGGGAACAGCGCGTCGACGCCCGCGTGGCTCGGCTCGTCCAAGATGGCGACGCGGGATGAACACCGCGACGCGCCGCGCGGGACCCGGCGCGCGGCGGGATCACATGCGACGCGACCGGGCGCCCGAGCGACGACACATCGCCGTCGGACGCCGGTCGCGGACCCGCGGCGGGGCGCCGTCGTGAGGTGCGCGGCGCG
>Ga0065720_1020564_pt1 | contig 13843 bp, 7 predicted proteins | sample Thericmetagenome_FD_59107 | JGI IMG/M metagenome (GOLD analysis project Ga0065720, IMG submission 59107) | Thermophilic microbial communities from the Joint Bioenergy Institute, California, USA of rice/straw/compost enrichment - eDNA_2 v2... | ecosystem: Engineered > Solid waste > Grass >... | reverse complement strand
GGGGAGCGCGCGTGAGGGTTATAGTCTGCGAGATGCAGATCTGCTCCTTGCCCTTAATCCTTCACGCTGTTAATAGAAAAACTGCGTATATACAAGTTACGGCAGCAAGTATCCGACCTACCCAACTGGATCTGTCGAGGGAATGAGTAATGAGTAATCCGTCCGGAGCTTCTTTTATATATCGAGATGTCAACTCCAACGATATCTGATTACCTGGCCCCATGTGGAGACAGGACAAAAGCATTCTTCAAACACATCGAGCTCAGAAACAACCGCTAGCCATTATTATTTTCACTGAACCCTATGATCAAAACACAGCCGCTGTAGAGTAGCCCCCAATCTTCCTTACCTACCTAAGCAACATAACATCCATTTGAACCCTACTAGAACTCCCAAAAGCACAAGTCCCGTCGTCCATAGAGAACATAGGTATGCTCCGCCAGCCAGCCAGTTGGGTTCATGCAAACCGATGCGCATATTTCCTCAACACCATTGGAACATCACCGCCCAAATGCCTGTGCGTAACTATGCCCATCAACCCTTCCAAAACCCCTTGTTCAACCCAGCCACCTGGGCAGCAACCTCGGCTTCGGCTCCTTCCCACGCTTGTTTTCGCTCCCCGGTCAAAGGGATAATCACCACATCATCGTCATCGTCATCCTCCTTTTTCTTACCGTCTCGATTCCTCTGCTTGCCCTCCAGCCGGTCAACATCCATCTAAGATGTGTCCGCGCTCTTGACAGCCCCCTCTTTCTCCATCTCCCTGACAAACCGCTCCCACGTCTCAATAACACCGTCATAGAACCCAATATGCGCGTCTACGAGCCCAGAAAACTGCCGTTTGAACTCAACCCGCTTAATCCATTCAAAACTCTCCACCTCCTTAACCACCTGCTCGGCAAACGCATCGGCCTCCTTCCTCGCGTTCTCAACCTCCCTTGTCAGCTCATCAATTCTTAACTCCAGCTTACGCTGCCTGTCCCTACGGGCTTGCTCGTGGTCGACACCGCGGAAGTCCTCAACCTTTGACCGGAGGAACCCGCTTGCCCCGCCGAGCGCGGCCGCGCTAAAGGAGGAAATCATCCCGCCACCAATGCTGCCCGACTGCATCGCGTCGCGCTCGGCAGTCGACTTATTGAGATATTCGGTGAGTTGTTCGTAGTCGAGCTGCTTCTGCTCACGTGCCTTGAGAAGGTTCTTCAGTGCCCCGCTGTAGGCGACCATATCCCTCAAGCTGCCAATGTAATCCTGGTCGGTATGGTCCCTGAGCTTCTTCAATCCAGCGGCTGTATCCTCCACAGAGGCAGCAAACGCCCTCACAGCGCTCTCGACGCCCGGCTCGAGGGTTATCAGCTTTTGGAACTGCTCAGCCAGCTCGCGCAGGTCTGTCTCGAGATCAGCCTCGCGGCGCGCAACCCGCGCAACGACCTTCTCAACAAGGTTCAGGTCCTCATCCAGCTTATCCGCCTTCTCCTTCACCTCAATAAACCTCCGATCCGGCTTATGCACCTTGGTAAAGGCGTTCATCAGACTATCCGCAAAGCTGTCAAACACGCTCCCTCCTTGGCTCTGGCCGTCCCCACCAACCCCAGCCCCGCCCAGTCCCCCGCGCTGGCTCCGGGTGCGCATAATAGCATTCCAGTCAGGAGACTCAAGGAACTGGTGCAAGATGCTGGCGCGGCGCAGGATGGGGTGCAGCGCCAGGCGGGTCAGGAAGCGCTGGAGAGAGTAGGCGCGCCGCGCAGTAAAGTCTGGGCCGAACCGATCGCCGCGAACGTATTCCATGCGCTGCTTATCGGGCAGAGGGGGCACAGCGCAGCCCTGGTACTCCCGGGTCAAGACCTTGTAGAGGAAGACAAAGTCGGTGAAGCGGCGGCGGACTTGGGTTGTTGGGCGTTGGAAGGTTGAGAAGGTGGTCTGGTTGCGCTATTAGTGAATGACCTCAACCATTGTATCTCTGCCCAGAGGTAGACATACATGCGTAGTAATCAAATACGACACATAAGCATCCTTCGTCCCGTCGTTCTCTTTGTGCGGCTCGGTGACCGTACACTCAAGGATGTCGCCACCGACGCGACTGAGGGCTGCATCTCCCCTGCTACTGCTACCAGCGTAACCAGGGCTGCCACGACTGTTATTGTTGTCTTGGGGCGACGATCGCGAGGTGCTGGGCCCCGCGATGTCGTTCTGATCGCTGTGCCACGAAATGTTGGAGAAGTTGTCCTGGTCGAGGACGGCCATTTTGGCTCAAACTGTTAATGAAGAGCGCGGTCCGACTGTAGTGCCGGACCGTGTTGCGCTCGAAGCGTAGGTTGTTGTTTTCAGGATAAGTCGAGGCAATAGGTAAATAGGTGAGTTAAATTGTGGGTGTTTGGGCGAGGCTGGAATGAATGACGGTTGTGTGGTTGCGCAGAGGGGCAGCTGGTCGTGGACCCGAAGCGAGTTCGGCCGGGCGGTTGTCAGGGACCGTAATTCGGTTCGGGGAGAAGGACTCGAACTTGGAAAATTTGATTTTAACAGGATATCAACGCGGAAGTTCGTGCGAGGAATAAGCGTTCGAGCGAGGGAGGAGGGCGTCAAGAGTGTTGGCGATGGCGGTGCTCGGTGCTCGGTGCTTGGAGTGTGAGGGATTGACGTATGATGGTGGGGGAGTTCAGCTAGTCGTGTTACGGGCAGGGGGGGGGTTTGGTATGGTACGGTAACAGTTTACATACTTTGTTACGCAGCAGGACGGATGATGAGGTATGGTAAGGGAGAGCCCCGGCAACGACGCCGCATGCATTTGCCCTGTCAAACGTCCCGAAACTAGAATCATCATCGAGATAACCGCCACAATCGCTATTTCCGGCTAGATACACCATTGATGAACGGTGATTTGGACTGCTATCCACGCTATCTATGATGAGAGATGAGGTCTATAGTAGTCGCCCGTGTCCGTGATAACAAACGAAAGAAGCAATATTATAAAACAACAAGACGACCGAACCAAAAGCAAAAGCCCAACTCCAAAAACCACTACCACTGCCGGTTGGCCCGCTGTCTGATATAACATACAGAATCTTCATCATCGCTCCGCCATGTGCCTAATGTATGTCACAAAATTGTACACCGAAACATGACGCAGGGAAAGCCAGCCAGCCGGTTCCGTTCTCATCCACCTCCCCATCCCAGCCGTTTACTTCTCACTGGCCTTCGCCTCGGCAGACGCAGCAGCCTCGCGCTGCGCGTCTATCCTCTCGGCCTCAGCGGTCTCTTTCTCGGCTGCGATGGCCTCGCTGACTTGCGCTTTCTCGATACCAGCCGCCTCAGCAAGCTCATGACGCTGCTGCTCTTCTTTTTCATCGATATCCTCGGTATCGCGTGGCGTGGCGAAGCCGGTCTTCTGGTTCTCCTCGTTCTGCTCCAGCTCTTCGTTGATCAGCTCCTGCTGCTCCTTGATGACCTCAAGACGCTGCTTATTGGTGGCAGCACCCTCGGCGTTGTGCACCTCAAGCTCGATCTCGTGGAACAGCTCTTCAGGGATCGACGACAGCACGCCAAGCAGGGCATCAATCTGCGTCGCCGATGGGCCACCCTCGGCCTCAGCTGACAGCGTCTGGCCGTACATGTAGGCATTGCTGAGAACCAGCAGGGTCGACGGCACACCATCGCGCAGACGCAGGTCCAGCCACGTCTGCAGGTCCTCGCGTAACCTGGCTGGAGACACACCGTAGCTCTTGATGCCACGGGCCGCGCAGGCAGTCTGGAGCTCGGACACCGATAGGCTGTCGACGCCCTCGTAACTGATGGCGCGGTCGTCACGCTTGATCTGACGCATGCGGTGGCGGATCTGGTAGCGCAGCATCATATCGGTACCGAAGGTATTGAGGTTGAGGTAGCGACACATGGAAACCAGCTGCGGCCGCGACAGGTTGTCCAGGGTCAGGTCGTCCTTGAAGATCTTGCACACCTTGATCACGTCTTCGGCCGTCGGCTTCTCACCAGTGGACCGCAGCTTGCGGAAGAACTCGGTAAACTCTTCGCGCTGCGTCGTCGCCTGCGTCAGGGGCAGGCCCGTCTCCTTGAGGGTCTGGCGAAGGAAGTCGCTAACCTCCTTGCGAGTGGCACGGAGCATCTGCGCCTTTTTCTCCCTCGACTTCTGGCCCTCGTACGTGCTGGGCAGCATATTGGGGAACAGCTTCAGTGCGACGGGCAGCAGCAGCTCGGCGAAGGGCACGATGACGAAGACTGAGAAAGGCACCAGCCGGGCAAGGTCCTGGACCGTACGGCGAAGCTGGCGGCTCTCGCGACGGGTGAGCTCGTAGCCGGCGGCCATCTTGAGGGCCAGGCGCGAGCTAATCTTGACCTCGGCGGCCAGCAGCTTCGTGCCATCCCAGTAGTGCTGCAGTTCTTTCTTTATCTTCTGCCCAATCGTCAACTTTTGCTCCTTCTCCTTCTTGGCCTCCGTCTTCTCTGGGACCGCAGCCTCCTTCGCCGCCGTGGCGAGCTGGGTGGGGGACGGGACGCTCTCGCCGGCCGGAGCTTCCGACGCAGCGGGCTTGGCAGCCTCCACAGCCTTCACCGCCGGCTCACCGACCTTGATCGGCTTCGGCTCCAGCTTCGGCAGGGGCTTCGTCACCGTGATGGGCTCCCTTGGAAGAGGTTTCTTAGCCTCCTCTGGGTTGAAGCCCGGCGGCGGACCGGCGGGAGGACCGGCATGAGTGACGGTCTCTGTGGTGAGGGTGCGGACTGGAATGAGAAGGGCGGATGCCGGGCCGTTCAGCGCTAGCCCCTGGGCATTGCGGGCCAGGAGAGCTGTTGTGGCAAGAAGAGTAGACCTGGGCAGCGTACGGCCTGCGCGAGGAATGTCAATATCGATGCTACGCAGGGAGAAGAACGCAAAGCTATGGAGACATACCAGTGCCCAGGAAGGGGTTGACGACCAGCGCCCGACGCGCAACTCTCGTGGAAGCGCTCATGGCGGCTGTCCAGGGTGGTGAGAAGGGGTAAAAACGAAAAACGACGTGGCGCACAGGGTTGTTAATCGGGCAGAAGACGCCTTCTGAACTGAGGATAAAAGCTGGACGAGCTGGACGAGCTGGACAAAGGTTTCGCGATGAAGGAGCTGCTTCACGGAGTCGTTGGCGCGACGATATTGATTCGCTGCGGCAACAGGCGATAAGTCAACAAGCGGTCGTCGAAACGGGTCAAAGAGCAGTAAGAGGACGGACGAGGGCCGGAATTTGCGGAGGGAGAACAAGATTGACGGGAGCGGAAGCGTGGGAAGAGATGGTTACGGAAAGAAGACGAGAGACAAAGGACGAGCGAGAGCAGGCCGGTAGAATACAGGAGCAAGATGCGGCTTATGAGGGAGTGAAAGAGGAAAGTAAATTACCAGTTAGAGCAGTGTCGGCATTCGCGTCAAGCGAGGGTCTGGAGGGTGTTGGTGGATTGAGAAAGCGTGGATGTTGGACAGCAAAGAGTGCCAAAAAGGGCCAAAAGGGGCGCAAGTGACATCAAAAAGCAGGCGTTTCGCTGTGTTTCGCTGCCGCCAGCTCCGCCAGCTGCTTGGCTACCAGCGCTGCAAACGGCCCCACTGTCGCCCCAACAGGGTCAGTTGGCGAGTCAGGGTCCGTCACGTCACGTGACTCGCTTTCGCCCTTGGGCCTTGGGGCCTTGGCGCTTTTTTGGGAGGTCCTCCTTGGGGAGCCATGGACCATCCATGTCGCGAGCGTAAGAGTACGCAGCGGGAAGCGACGGGCATTCGACGGAATTGTGGTCATTGCCGTGGACGTCGACATCGGGTTTTGTCGGGCACACACACATGATGCAAAATTTCAAGGTTTCAGGATCACGCATGCTTTGCTCTGGCACTGCTCCCGCGCAGCTGCTAGTGACAAATGCTGCCACGTCTACGAGGCCGACCAGTTGTTCCGGACAACTCGATCAGCTGTGGACAGTTGTGCTGCCTGTGTAAGGCTTGCACCGAGGAACAAGAGGATCAAGAGTCTGGAACCTAGTCCCAGATTTGCGATCTGGCTGTCAAACCGGGATCAATTGATAAACTGATATCGCCTTAACAGCTTTATGCGTGAACTCTACTAAATTCTGTTAGCGTTTCAGAACAAAGCACCAGCCAAGCAACAAACTTAGACAAGCTGGCTTCATCGGATTGTCTGACTTCTGGGACGGCGCGAAATGCGAGGAAATGCGGCTCCAGTAATCTTCAAAAAGAGACTGCGAACTCTTTTGAGTGCTGCACGATTGTGCGGACGCAGTCTTCGATCCAGACTCGCAAGAGGCATAACTATAAAGACCCGAGCGCGCAAGCCGGTCCTGGAGTCTGTGGAATGCGATATCGGGGCTTCTGGGCAGACACTCCGTCTCAACTGAACGGTTTTGGTCAGCAGGCTAGCCTTATAGCCTTATTAATTCCACGTTAACCAAGGCCTTTTGTTCTGGACGCGTGCGTGAAGAAACGGAAAGAAGCTTCATCAACACGTTTTTCTGCCAGCTCTCTCTTGAACTCACCTTCCAAGACATCCTCGTCTCCTCCCTCGAACTTGTCGGAACCCCTCCAAGCATGGATATCCACTACCCGCCCCATCACAGCCCCGTGCTGATTACAAGATACGGATACAAAGGCTGGCTGCAGATCTCAGTCCTCGGCATGAAGCGGACGCTGGGCATACTCTGCTCAAGTCGCTGTCAACAAGCTCTCCACACCTCCTGGCGCTCTGCATGTTCTGTAGGCCGATGCAACCCCTTAGCAAGCATTCTCTGGCATCACTGCAATACTCCCAGCTACCTACAAACCCAAAACAACTTTGCTGGTATCGCACCAAGATAACAAAGTCTCACACTCCAAGCTCTTGCACTCAAAGACAGTTCTTCAGCTCAGAGCTTGCTGTAGTGGCTTCCTTCCAATTACTATCCTCCTCGTGAAGTAGAGTTTATACCTGGGATCGCGAATCTCGCGACGGAGGTGAGCAAGGTACACCTGTACTTCTTCGTGCGTCCAGCCTAGTACCGAGTGCCAGATATGGAGAACATATCCTATCATTATCGGATCAGCATCAAAGCACCGTCCTTACTCAAGTAACTAGGATAATAGCAGTGATTAGAGACTTACCGTCCATATCGTTCTCAAAAGCGGCCTTGGTAACTATACCGGCCTCCTTCTCTCTGGGGTCTTCAGGCCACGGACCATAGGGGCAAAGAACATCTTTGACCTGGATGTCCACAAACCCTGCCTCCTTCATCAGCTTTTCTTGCAGGTTGTCCTCAACCAAGCGAAACGTTCGTCCGCTCTTCTCTCCGCCAGCATGCCACACTTTGTGCCATTGCCCCATAGCGCTTGTTTCCGGAATTTCGGCATTTACTGCCTTCCAGCGCATTTCAGTTTCCTGGTTCTCAAGCCAGCCGCCAGGCTTCAAACAGCGGTAAGCTTCGCGGAAAAACTTTCCCCAGTCAAGAATATTGCCGACTAGGGTCCGAGCGTGGATGAAATCGAATGAGTTTTCTTCTCGTGCCCAAGTTTGATTACAATCCTCGATCTCAAACCGGACATTAGGAGGGACCCAGGTAGGCTGGATCGGGGTAATATCGGTCCCAATTACTTCAGCATTGGGATATAGATCGCCGAAATCTCTGGCAACGATATTGTTAGAGCCCGATTAAGCAGTTCTTATAGAAGCTGCTCGAGAGCTTGTTAGCTGACTTACATGGCCCAGGCACCTGTGCCTGTACCAACATCAAGGACCTTCTTGGGGTTATTGACTGGGGCCAGAAAGAGTTTATCACCAAGCACCAACGTATTCATGATGTGGCTATCCCAGAGATCATTAATCAGCACACTCATCCAACTAACATGGCACTCGAAAACTCATATAGACAGTACGCCTCAAGGTGGCAAACGGGTTAACAACTTACAACAAGTCCATGCTTTCAGCATGCTTATCATCATTTGGTTCCCAGGACTCCGCGTCACCGATCTCTCCATGGTATGTTCTACCATGCAAAACTCGGTATCTGCGGATACTACTTGCCAGAGACGTTGTCTCGCTCCACAGTGTTGAGCTGAGCGTTGAATCAGCATCGTCGTCGGGCACGTCCGGGAGCTATACGTGCCTAAGTGTCAGTTAAACCTCGCCCTCGACCAGCATAGCCGAGTTCATCTCTGAAGACAATCTATACACCGTACATACCTTGGTCTTTTGCCAATGTGAAGCCGGAAGAATTCCGGGAACGGAAGATTCTTCGGTTTTTGGCGAAGCAGTAGACGTGCCTTCCGCCTTCTCACCCATTTTGTTCGCGATTGCCTTGTGTGCTGGAGCAAGATAGTAGAGCTGAGAAGAAAAGAAATCTTGCTTGCCAATGTCCCCGCAAGTATATCTAGTTACTCGGTGGGCGTTCTTCATAGACTTTATCTGCTGATCACTTGCGGGGTTGTGGCCATGCATGATCACCGTGTTGCAAGCTATCAGTCATTCGCCTGCCCCCGGAACACTTTGGCTCATGCCAGCGAAACTGAAACACAGCGTCACATGCAGAGAGACTTAATATCTTGCAGACTGCATGGGTTTAAGTTCAGGGTCATCGAATGGGAGCACGGGTTACTGGTGGTTTCCCATCCATGTTTTGACCCTTGGATGTATGCATTTGGCATGCAGCATGTATTATTAACTCGTTAGTTGTAGGTTGCAGAGACGAGACATGTTGGGACATGGTACGTAGCTGGTAACTCGTGTAAAGCACCTGCTACTTTGCAAATTTACACCGTGTCTGTTATTCTCCAACGTGAAGACGGCAACTGCCATCACAACAACTTGGCATACTTCTGCAGGTGCCGAGTTGCAAACATCATCCCAACTAAATCAACATCTCGAAAAGCCTGAGCCTAGTCACGTGATATTGCATTGCGGACCGCGCCGTGCCGCTCAACCGCAACGCGCCAAGGTACCCTCCGTTTTGTAACCGTTTCCTGGTTGGGTTGTACGGCCCGTCGGCTGCACATGCGTGTTAGTGGTCCAGTCGGGAAACTCCCGCTCGTCGTCTCATACACCAGAGCCCCTCCATCGCTTGCTCCCAACTATTGGCACACGTCGGCCGCTCTCTCTGCCATCCTTTCGTCTGCATTTCCCCTCCTGCTTGCCTATCTGCACGGAGCTTTCATCCGCGCAGCCACCATCGCACATACACTCACAAATAATGCGTTTACGAACCGCCGCCCGAGTCATCCTGGTGGGGGCACCGGGAGTAGGGAAGGGCACGCAGTCACAACGCCTCCTCCGACGTTTCCCGCAGCTGTCATCCATCAGCTCAGGGGACCTGCTCCGGTATCATGTCAAGGAGCGGACTCCTCTCGGTGCGTAGACCTCTCCGGTATTTACGCCTGTCGTCCATCATCAGCCCATTAACAGCATGCCAATGCAGGAATCAAAGTTGAGGGCATCATGAAGAGCGGTGGGCTGGTCCCGGACGAGCTCATCCTTCGCCTGATCACGAACGAGTTTCATACGCGCGGCTGGCTGCGCCCGGCCAACCCGGCTGACAGCGTCATGACGCTGGCCTCGTCAGTCATTACGAGCCACAGCGCTACTACAGAGCATTCCCGAACCGACGCCGAAGAAGCCGATGCCTTCATCTCCTCCCCCTCCCACGCGCGAGGCTTCCTCCGGCCGCAAATCAACGACGACCCCTCGGCGTCCTTCCTGCTCGATGGTTTCCCACGCACACAAAACCAAGCCGAGCGCCTGGACGAGATCGTTCCCATCAATCTCGCCGTCTGGCTGAAGACCCCTCTCGAGGTCATTCTGGAGCGTATCTCCGGCCGCTGGGTACACGAGCCATCGGGCCGGGTCTACAACGACTCGTTCAACCCGCCCAAGGTGCCCGGTCGCGACGACGTAACAGGCGAGCCGCTGGTCAAACGGGCTGACGACAGCGAGGAAGTATACCGCGCGCGCTGGGCCAAGTTCCTCGAGACCAGCGAGCCACTGCTCGAGCACTACGCCAAAAAGGGCGTGCTGTGGGAGGTGGAGGGCATGAGCAGCGATGAGATTACGCCAAAGTTGTTCGCCGAGTTTGAGCGGCGGTTTGCCGAGTAATGTTGTCCTTCTTTTCTGTCGTGTCGTTTTTAGCTGTTCTTTTATCAGTACCGTTTTGAAGCGTTCGAGCTCAGCATGCGAGGCTTTTTGTATTCCTAAGCACCTTCTCAACGGTCGGTAGACGGTGGCGGGATGCTGCTTTCATGCTGGATGGCGCTAGGCGTTATGGGTGACGGTGAGCTCGGCTCCTGTCTTGACTGGGTTCTTTGGTTCTGCTGCTGTTTGGGTAGCGTGTTAATATTGAGGGAATGTCGAGTAGGCGTGCTGAATTCAACCTGTCTTGCATAAAGGGAACGGGATTGGCCAGCAAATTAAAATAAGGTTTACTGCTCGTCATTGAGGTTAAACATATTACTGCTGCCTTATGTTCGGCTGAGTGGAGTCTCGCGTGATCGCTAAGCTCTCCCAATTCTTCGGTCCAAACTCATCCGCCTATCGCAGTATCCTAATGATCAGGTGTTGTGTGCATGAAGGGAGAACTCTCATACCCTCCAGTCGAGCGCCATCTCCCAACCCAGGAGTGATGGTCTCCCACGGCTCCAGTATCCGATCGTCAACCTCTGCGCAGCGATATAATCCAACTATTCCTGCGTCACGGGCCTCTCGGCATCCCCTTTCTCCATCAACCAGTGGAGGAACCGCTTCTCGCCGTTTTTTCACAGCTTGTCAGCAACAGCGCTCAGACCACAGCCGCGCGTGTTAGCATCCCTTTTGTGGAAGCCCCATAGCTCGTCGAACCTGGGCCACTCCGGAAAGAACGGGTAGGGCTGCGGTCCTCAAAGCGTGAGGTAGCGCCGAGTACGACGTTCTCTTTACTTGCCCATCTCCTAAGGATGCTGAGCTGCTTTGCGGCGCACCGGGCTGCTTCCTTCGTACGATAAATGGTATAGGGGATGTCCTCCGGGGGAGTAGAGGAATTGGCTTTCTGGAGATCATGGACATGGCTTTCTGGCTCCGCCTTGATGACGGAGATGTAGGCGGTGAGACATTCGTAGATACGGTTCTTTGTTGTGAAATGGTGGTTAGAGGATTGGAAACAAGCGATCATTAAAAAGCCCACATGAGCTCAGCGGGGTCTACTCACCGTAAGCTCCCGGGGGTAAACTCTTGGAGTTTAAAAAACACTTCAGAGTAGAAGCAGGCAAGGTCATGGCTATGTTTAGCGCGAAGACATCCACTGGACCAGAAGAAAACGTAAGAACAAGTGGTGGGAGGAGAGAGAGACCGCATACCAAACACGGGTAAATAGGCCCCTCGAAGCCAAACACATGCGAGACCAAAGGAACTCCAGTTGGTTTCGCATAAAAGCGCTCTCCTTAAAAGAAGGGCGGTGGCGTTTGTACTCGCGACATAGAATAGCCAAGTTGCGTATAGTTTGCAGGCTGCTGATGTTCAGAAGCGCAAACCCGTGAACCATGCCAAGTAAGATTTCCAGAGCTCGAGGAATTCCAGGAATAAACTCAACCACAGCCGGATGGCCAGGCCGGATTCGGCTCAAGAGTGCCTATCTTGAAAGGCTTCCCAGAGTACGGGTATGCGCTTATCATGGCGATTTACATAATTCTCAGCTATTCTGGACTAATCTTTGTGAGAACCTCAACTCGAGAATCTCTGGACTATGAGCGTCAACGAGCTCTAACACGGCGGGCTCGAGTGAATCTAGTTTGGTACGTACCGATCAAGGTCTGGCCACGGGTTAATCAATTAAGTCGAATCCAGCCCCACTCCAGCCCTGCCAGCTACAAGCTGCAGCAGGAGCCGGCTTGGCAGCTTGTCTCTTGGCGCCAAGCCCAGATAACCCTGTCTCTGGAGCTTAACAACTGTTCAATTGGTCTGAAGCAAGCAACACCAAAACCACAACAACGACAACCACAGCGATTCTCAAGACAACCATCTCGTTGCCACCTTATTTCCTGCGACTGCCAGAGCCCGACTTACCGACAGCCCCCGGCACATGGATTCGTCACTGCATGAGGTCTGGCAGGCCGCAGCTGGCTCGCCCTTTGTACCCCTCGTCGGAAAGGGCAGTCAATTCCTGGTCGCCTTCTTCCTACTGCTGCTGGGTTTGTCACTGGGCACTGCCTTCGCCCTGAGTACGTTGCCAATTTTCATGGAAATGAAAATGTATATGCTAATGCTGGTTATCAGACCGTTCGCTCCTGAACCTGCCCGTCCTGGCCTTCCCGGCATCTCTAGCCCTTGCGTACGTTCGTCCCAAGCTTTCGCACAATGTTGGATCGTGTCTGACCTCGGTTTAGATTTGGTGTGGTGTACATGTTTTGCGCTGTTGGAGTTTACGTCTAGATACCCACGGTCGCGAGTCTGTATCATAGGGGTTCGGGTCTAAGGAAATCGATTTTACAAAGGGGCCACAGGGATAATATTTCCACAATCTTAATCACAACCTTGCTTTCCTGTCAGCCATATCCATGGACTCCCAGGGTTCTCCAACACCTCTGTTCCGGGCGGTCGCCAGCTCGACAAGGCCCCTCTACCAACTCCTCAAGGCCATCAACTTTACGAACAAGGTACATGTCGACATAACAGAAAACGGCCTGAGGTTTGCCGCAGACCATGCCCGGGTTATGCAAGGTAGCTACTCCTTTGTCTGGCCTTCTGCACTAGACATCTCAGTGTTGACCCGTACCCAGGAGTCGCGCACTGGAATAAAACCCTCTTCACCTCCTACACGACCAACTTCCCGTCCAACCCTCCAGCTGAGGACGCTAGCTCAGAAGATGACAATGAGGCCGCCATCCCATCTTTTCAAATCTCCCTCCCCGCGCTCCTCGAAACCCTCCAAATCTTTGGCGCCGTCGACGCCGCCACACGCCAGGCCAAGGCCGACGTCGACCCCTACCGAAGCAACCTACGCAATTACCGCTCCGACGCCTTCAGCGCCCAGACCCTTGGCATGTCTGGTACCTGCTCCCTCAGCTACCCCCAAGAAGGCGGCCCCTTCAGCATCGTCCTTGACGAAGCCGGCGTAAGCACCACCTGCAACCTGACGACCTACGTCCCTGAAACCCCAGACGACATCCCCTTCAACCTGGAGGACATCTCCTTTAAGATCATCACGCAAGCACGCTACATCCTGGACGCCCTCGCCGAGTTGGCTCCATCTAATCCGGAGAAACTCACTATTGCTGCGTCGCGATCTGAGCCCTACCTTCGTTTCACCAGCTCGGGTGGTGCCCTCGGCTCGAGCACGGTCGACTTTGCTAAGGGCAAGGACCTGCTCGAGACATTTTCTGTGAATGGGACCAACGGCAGGCGGAAATGGATGCAGACATTCAAGTTCGACATGATCAAAGCCGCCACCGAGGCGATGCGGATTGCGAGCAAAGTGAGCTTGCGTGGGGACGGCCAGGGCGTGTTAAGTATGCAGTTTATGGTGGAGATTGAGGGATGTGGGCCCAGCTTTCTGGACTTTCGGTTTGTGCCGTATGCGGTGTGTGAGGAGGAGGATGAAGAGGAGAACGAAGAAGAAGTTGGAGAGAGTGAGGAGGACGATGGGGACAAGGAGTAAGAGGAGGATCGGCAGTCATGCAGTTTGCAGGTTTTGGCGTTGCTGGATCTTGTACTTTGATTTCGAATAAAACTTGACCGGATCACAACAAAACCAATCTTCGTAGATTAGAACTTGAGGTGCATATCTAGTGGTTCTGGTTCATCTTTTCCCTGGCCAGAATTCTCTACATGTATCACCATGCTTGATGCCTTGTTGCCAACCCTTTTTTTTTTTTTTTTTTTTT
>Ga0065720_1020560_pt1 | contig 13853 bp, 13 predicted proteins | sample Thericmetagenome_FD_59107 | JGI IMG/M metagenome (GOLD analysis project Ga0065720, IMG submission 59107) | Thermophilic microbial communities from the Joint Bioenergy Institute, California, USA of rice/straw/compost enrichment - eDNA_2 v2... | ecosystem: Engineered > Solid waste > Grass >... | reverse complement strand
ACTGGTATGAGAGGTGCCTTCGGTAAGCCCCAAGGTAAAGTCGCAAGAGTTAAAATCAACCAAATCTTGTACTCTTGCAGAGTTGCCGAAAGAAATGTTGAGCACGCCATTGAAGCTCTTAGAAGAGGTAAATTCAAGTTCCCTGGAAAACAAAAGATCGTCGTCAGTCAAAGATACGGTTTCACTAAATTGACCAGAGACGAATACGAAAAACTCAAGGAAGAAGGAAGAATCAAGCCAGATGGTGCCAATGTCCAAATCATCACCAACCACGGACCCCTCTCAAGACTCGGAATTTAAATCAACTTATGATGTACCAATATTATATGGACTTTGGATTCATATATAGACTGCATGTACCAATGAACAGGACTCAAATATTAATGAAAAAATGTAGAGAATAGACTTTTAACATTCTTTCTTACGACTATTTTACGAGATACTACAAAGTTTAGTTAGCTTACAAGATCCTCTTTACAGAAAATTGTTATGAAAAGAATTTTAGTTTCCCTTTGAGCGAATCAGTTGTTGTAATTCCTCATATGTTAGTTGAATTGGAGCCTTCTTCTCCTCACTAATCTTATCCAGTTCCTCTGGACTGAGGGTTTGAGTGAACTATAAATATTAGTTCTAGAACATCTGATTCGTTACCTGGGCTTTGGGTGGTAAGTTATGGATAGCATCATAACTTTGGAGCATTTCTCTCTGATTTACAAAAGATCCCTTAGCAATGCTAGTGAATCTAGCGGCTGTATCATTGCCAGTTCCTGGAAATGTTTGACCGGTCAAGGCCATGTGAGTAAGCTTGCCGTAAGTTTTTCCGAACATGTTCTCTGGCTTTACACGTGGGATATATCCTTGATATCCTATTTCTCAGTTGTCGTTTGTGAAGAAAATACCTGGAATGTGACTTTTCTTGCTCAAGGAAAATCCGCCCTCGTCTTCATCTTCCTTTGTAGGAATAAACCTAACTTATTGCAATTCCTGAGTAGATTACTTACCCTGTGTACCCAGGAACAACATAAGGCTCGAGTCTGCTATTTGGTTCCATTTAGAAAGGAAGCGAAAGTTATAATTTATTAGGAATAAAATTATAATCGGTACAACTTTCATAACGCAAAGCCCATTTAGGAGTTATCTCCTCCCCTGCTTGTCTGCTTATTGTAGATTGTCCAGATAATTGCACAACAATTTTTCTACCAAAGAAAAAATTGCTTTTGGGAGTATTTCAGGATTTCTTTTGTTTCTCTTGATAGAGTCCTTAACTCATCAAGTTTCATGGTCTTTCTTGAGCTTGTTGTACAGGAATTTGTAATTTTAGGATAGGAACATATTGAGTATTTAGTTGTTTGTGATATCTAAATAAAAATATTATCTCGTTTGAACCTAGATGTTCGACTCGATACTGAAGAACTACGAGACAACGAAGAAATCCCTTGAAAAGGAGAATGGTATGTTTCTAGCACTTAGATCTCTTATGATAAGAAATGATCAAGAAGAATATAAAGTCTTTGGGGGAGCCCTTAACAAAAGAAATGTTGATCAGTCTTAACAGTGTACATCCTAGAGAATTATTGAATAAATATGCTAGCATGTTATCATCCTGCATCATAATCAACAACTTATCGAGAAAGAAACCAGAGCTCTTAGAAACGAGTGCTTAAAATTCTATAAAGAGGCCAATAATTGGAAAGAAATGTATGAGAAACTCAACGATTCTCTAAAGGTATTGTTCAAAATGCTTGATTTGACTTCTTAAGGAAATTGGTGATGTTGTCAATTGGTCAAAGTTAATTGAGGAAGACTTAAGTAAAGTTGTTGCTAAACGAAAGGAGTTGAACAAATAAATAGTCTTATTTTGAATTGTATATTCATACTAACAAATCATACATTGACGTCTTATTCATGTGTTGTTTACATAACCTTCTTGGCTTGACTCAATTTCCTCTTGTTTCTAAGTCTTGAAATAAATTTCATAACCTCATCCAGAATAATCACAGGGAACGAGAAGATCATCACAAGAATCCAATCATTTTTTGTTAAAGGAACTGTTCCAAATATTGTTCCAAAGAAAGGAATATAGAGAATCATGCAATGCAAGGCAACAGAGAAACAAATGGCAATTAGCAGCCAAATATTTCCGAATATTCCTATCTTGAGAAGCGAAGTATCCTCACTTAATGCATTCAAGGCATTGAACATCTCAATTATCACAAGTACTGTTAATGAAAGAGTTGAAGCTTTCTGCTTTCCAATAGTGAAATACAAACAAGGATTCTCTTGGAACTGAGTATAGTTTCCAAAGTTTGCAACTTCAAAATTCACCCAGCCCGTAGTGCATTCACCCCAATTAGCAAGCTGCTTAAAGCTCACTAAGGTATGGCCATCTCCTGCCCAGTCATAAAACAAATACCAATATATAAATATCCCAATTGTTGCAAGTCCTACATACGTCCCAACAACAATATATCTTGTCAGGACCCATGAAGTTACAATAGGCTCATCGCTAGAATGTTATTGTTAATTATTGATTTAATTACTGTTTCCTTGGAGGTTTGTTCATATTTTCAGGATCAGAGGGATTAAATGAAAGAGCAGTGGCAGGAAGCCCATCAGTCACTAGATTAACCCAAAGCAATTGGATCGAATTAAAGCCATCAGGAATGCCCAACAGAGAGGAAACAAAGATACTTATCACCTCTCCAATATTAGAAGAAATCATATATCTGATGAATGCTTGCATATTGGTATAGATAGCTCGTCCTTCCTCGACTGCTTTGACTATTGTAGCAAAGTTATCATCTGCGAGAACGATGTCTGAGGCTTCTTTGGCAACATCTGTACCATTTATTCCCATTGCAATACCAACATGGGCAAGTCTCAATGCTGGAGAATCGTTGACTCCATCCCCTGTCATTGCAACTATTTTGTCCTAATTATTAGTTTGATTGATTCTTGTTTTACTAGTGCTGATAAATGTTTCACAACAATTCCTTTCTGTCTTGGTTCTGCTCGTGAAATGATAAGTCCTCCTTTTCCATTTGTACAGTTTCGGAATATCTCTTGTATTTCTGACTCTGACATTTCTTCTAATTCGGCACCTGTGAAACTTCCTGAAGCAATTTCCTCCTCTTTTATAATATTAATTTCCTTTCCTATAGCTTCAGCTGTTTCCTTCGTATCTCCAGTGATCATAATCACAGTTATTCCAGCCTTCTTACACTTCTGAATAGCCTCAATAACCTAACAATTAGCTTAGTTATTCATAATCATACCCCCTCCCTAGGAGGATCTTGAATTCCGACAATTCCTATTAAGATGGGATCTTGTTCAAATTCAGCAAGGTCTTCACATAAAGCGAGCCTAGAATGACTGGGATGTGTGCTGTCCTTGTAATCATCCAATTGTCCACAATTTTCTTTATAGGCAATTGCAAGAGTTCTATAGCCTTTTGATGCCATCTTCTTGACCTTTTGGAGGATCTGAATTTTATCATCCTTATCGAGTGGGACTATTTCTCCATTCTTCAGAACAACTTGAGCAGCCGATTTAATCAAACGCTCTGGGGCTCCTTTTAAGAACATCACATTTTTGTTGGTTTGCAAATTTTGACATAACACCGACATTGCCTTCCTCTCTGGAGTGAATTCTAATGTCACTAATTTCTGATAGTTTTGCGTAAGAAATTTGCCGTAGGCTTCAGGATCAGCAGAAAGGTTCTGATTGTCATATTGTGCAAATTTTTCTACTAGGACCTTCAAGGCAGCCTCGGTTGGCAGACCAGATTTGGTCAACTTATCGTCTTTTTTCAAGAGAACAGCTTGATTATTAAGTACAACACTTTCACAGAACAAACGAAGATTTTTTAAATTATCTATGTCACCCTTTTGCATTCCTGAGACCTCCCCTGTGGGCTGGAAAGAGACTCCAGAGACTGTGTAATCAAGGAATCTAGTTGGGTTGTCTCCAAATAGACAAAATTCTCTAACAACCATCTCATTAGTCGTCAGGGTTCCAGTTTTATCCGAGCAAATCACATTAGTGCATCCTAGGGTTTCGACTGTGGCTATTTTGCGGACAATAGCTTGCTGTTTGACCATTCTCCTGGCTCCCAAGGCAAGTGAGGTTGTAATAACAGCTGGTAATCCTTCGGGAATAGCTGCAACAGCAAGTGCGACAGCTACTTTGAAATAGTATAAACAGCCTCTAATTGCGCCTTTGTGTACAGGATCAAAGAAATTTCTGAAGTTAACCAGCCATACTAAGAGGCATATGACCCCGATGATTTTGGCTAAGACATCTCCAAACTCGTTTAATCTTTGACTTAAAGGTGATTCTTCGTTCTCGATATCAGCTAAAGCTGCTTGGATTTTTCCTATTTCAGTGTTCATTCCTTAACTTTAAGTGAGTTGAAGGATAAGATACCTGTTGCAATTGCAACCCCGATTCCAGTTCCATTAAAAACTAGAGTTCCACAGAACAATAAATTATTCTTTTGAGTCAATGCGGCTGCAGGATCTGAGATGCTATCGACTGTCTTGAGAGGGGGAGATGACTCTCCAGTGAGTATACTTTGATCTACACGCAGAGATGCCGTTTTTATTTTAATAATCCTCATGTCAGCTGGGACTTTGTCTCCTTGTTGGACCTAAATAAATTTTATTAGGGCTATTTTCACTAAACTTGAATGATATCTCCAGGAACTATCATCTTTGCGGGAATTCTCACCCATTGCCCTTCTCTTAGCACTAAGGCCTCACCACTCTGCAGGGATTTCAGAGCCTCTATCGCTCTTTCAGCATGATAATCCTGATAGATTCCCACTGCAGCATTGAGAACGAGTATAATTAGAATGACTAAGGGCTCAACCCACCCAGGAATGCTATACTCATCATGATCTTCTTCTATTATAAGTTAGAAAAATCTCAGGTAAAAAGATTTGGCTAAAGTAGCGAAATATTTACCTGTTAGCGAGATAATAAAGGAGACACAAGCAGCAAAGAGAAGAATTCGAACAAGAACGTCTGAGAATTGTTCCTTGATTTGATCCCAGATAGATTCTGGCTCTTGTTTAGCAAGCTCGTTTGGCCCATATGTTCGGAATCTTTTTGATGCCTCAGCAACAGATAACCCATAATCCGCATTAGAGTCCAGATCTTTTATGGTCTGTTCTGCAGTCAGGACATGATATTTGACAGGTTCAGTATCAGTAACAATACGTGTATAGATTTCGCTCATTATAAAATATTATTATCAAGGTGATCAATCTTTGAAATTATATTTGAACAATAAAAAACCCGTCAGACAGGATTTTATTTAACAAACACGCAATCTCCATGTCTAACTGCCACGACTGATCTGTTTCAAGATTATTAGATCCCATGATTTGGGTAATGTATCTAGTATTCTTTCTCTTGATGTTTTAATAGTAGTGAGCTTCTTCCCTTCGAGGCTCAACTATGTATCAAATGACTAAAATCGCCAGCTAATTCCGAGACCTTAACTAGCTGAAGGAAGTTAGTGGTATATAATTAATTCCTCATTGAAGAATTTATAAAGGAAATTGTTACAGAGATTGACTAAAAATTCTGATTTGTTAACAACATAAGTGTCATCCTTTCACATAAGGGAGAGTGTTTCAAATTTGAAGAGGGAAGTATGTGTACTAAGCCTGATTACACATATTAATCGTACATTAAACTGGTACATTAAACAATTAGAAAAAAAAGCATAATTGACACTTCTATATAGCCCTAATGATTACCTGGCTGACTAGGAATTAAGATAAAGGTTTAAACGCGTTGTATTTAAACAAAAAATAATTTCTTCTTCTTCTTCTTCCCCCATTTTATTGAGTGTCACTTGACAGTCAACTGATTATGGGTGAACCTTGCAATTAAAGCAAGGTTCAGGCTCTTCTGCTGAGGTATAGAGATCAGGTCTTTTAGGTCCAGTGAGATTAATGAATCCAACAGCTCCTTTATCAAGTCTGAAAATAGCATGATCTATCAGGGCATAGTTGCCTGGAACGAGAGATTGGAATTCGACTATAGCCACACCACCAGCAGGAACAAGAGTAGTTTGAATATTTCTTGCAGGAGGAGAGATAATATCACCTTCACGATACACTTTATCGAAGATTGACCCTATTATGTGGAGGTTAGAAGTTAGATTGGGTCCAGCATTCCCAAAGTAGATCCTTATAGTCTCTCCTGTCTTCGCAGTTAACGGGTTTTTGTCTGTTAGTGATCCTTCTCGGCCATTGAAAACAACAGCATCAGGTTCTTCCAAGAGCCCCTTATCATAGGCCATTGTCGCAGCTTCTTCACCTGGAGTGGGAGGATTAAAATAAAATTCACTCTGCATCACATAAAACTCTTTATCAACTTTAGGCAAACCTTTTTCTGGTTCTACTAGAATGAGACCGTACATACCATTTGCAATGTGAAGAGGTATAGGGGCATTGGCACAGTGATATAAAAAGAGCCCTGGAGTAGTCAACTTGAATTTAGCAATTTTGGTCTGCTCTTGTTGCACTGTAGTTACAGGTGCACCTCCACCTGGACCAAGTACACAATGTAAATCAATATTGTGAGGCATTCCTGACTCATCATTATTGACAACAGTTACTTCAAGGACATCGCCAACCCTACAACGGATGAATGGGGCTGGAACTGATCCATTAATTGCCCAGAAATCGTACTTTGTTCTTCTGGTAACGTTGCGGCGAAGCGTGCTGAACTCGAACTTCACCTTCACAAGGGCCGGATAAGTTCTTGTAATCGGAGGAGGAACATTGGGAGCATACGCCATACTGGCCATTTCAACAGGGTATTTCTGGTGATGCTCCTCTTCAGGCTTGTGTTCTTCTTTAGCCTCACATTGGGTTTGATGATGATACAGCATGGAGGAGAAAAGTAAAGTTGAGGCAGAGATCTTGAAAAGGTTCTTGAGGAACTTGCTAGGATCATTTTTCACAGTTGGAAATAATGGTCTCTTTAAGGTCAAAGTCTTTCTGAAATCAGAATAAAGAGGCTTTGATGTGAAGCTTAAGATCTTGTTGAAGATTTTGTTCATGGAGATTACATTCAACTTTTTTGATTTGATTTAATCTAATTTCAACTTTCTCTCAATAAATTTAAATAACTTCTAAACTAAGGTTTAGAATATTGGAAAGAAGGCTAATGCTAAATCCTATAGGTTGTGAAGAAAACAATCTTCTCAAGAAATATCAACACTAATGATTTTCCTGTTATAATGAGCATTTTTCATTAAGTGGATGATTAGACGAAAAATTTTTTTTTGGTCCCAATTCGTTGTTCACTTGTTACTCATACTATTTTTTCTCTTATATCTCCTCAACAGCAACAGTTTTGGTTCGGTCAAATACTATCATAGCCAGACTTCTTACTCATCTGCAACTCTACGGAATCTGTCAACAACTTTGTCAAAAGTCTCTAGCCTTTGTTCTCGCTTTGTTAGAACAATTCTCATGAATTAACCACCCCTGTGTCACTTCTTTCCAATAAAACACTATATTTTCTCTTTTTGAAAATAAAAAAAAAGAATATCTGCAACTTTTGGCCCCCTCACATCCTAGATTTTACTTTGAATACCTTATGATTTATTATGCTTCTTTCATGAATAGATATGCCATACCGCTAACTGAGAAATTTAATTTAGGTGACTCTAATAGCAAATAACCTCCAAGCAATGAATTATATTAAATTGGGGACTTTGCTGGACATTAACTATACAAACCACCTCACATCTCCCCCTAATTGAAAAATGGACCACATTACAATTAGTCATTAATGATTAATAAAAGTTTTCATTCTGAATTCGGGCCAGAAAATCTAATTTTAGTTACCATTCAAAATAGATCTCCTCAGTGTGTTATTGCTAAGTAGTGCTATTTTTAACTGTGGGGTCATGCACAGATTCTGAGTGAGGCAGTATTAGACTATTTTGGATGAAAGTTTGTTTTAACTGAATATCAATTAATACATCACAGGAATAAACACAACAAGAACAATTCTTGTCTATCTAATTACAACTTATAACTCGGTAGCAGCTTTTTCAGTAGTTTTAGTGTCCTTAGCTTTGGTCTCGGTTTCGGTGTCAACATTTTGCTTAGGTTTGTCTTCAGCTTTTTGATTTTGTTTTTCATTGCTTGTATCATCAACGGGATCTCTTTCAGAATCATCAATATTAGGATTGGTGTCTGGAGTATCGTCTGCGCTTTCTTGGACGGGTTCGGCTTCAATAACAATAGGTTCAGGCTTTTCTTTAGCCTTCTTAGTGTCTTCCTCATCCTTCAATAAATCTTCAAGATGCTTTCTCAAGTCATCACCAGGTCTTCTACGGCCAGTATATCCTTCAGTCTCCTAAATAATTACAAAGGGGTTGCAAATTCGTACAGTAGTTTTTCCTTCCAACTTCAAGACTCCCCATTCTAAAATGTCATCGAAAGTTTGAGTTCCCATATTCTTGTAATCTAAATCGTCAAGATGGAGGGAGAACTGAGTTACCGGTGAGGATTTCGGGCTCTTGAGATAATTTGTAGAAGAGGAATGCCATGAAAACAAGGCCAATGAATCTAGCAATATATCCAGTTGTGGTGTCATGGCATCTTTCAATTGAGAGGAATGGTCTGAAGGAATCAAGGAACCCAACCTACTTGTTAAGGCTAAAATTAAAGGGTTTTACATCTGCAAAGAGATTAGGTAAGATCCAAAAGTCAATTCCAAGAATTCTGAAGAAGAAGTAAACGACAAGTCTGACAACAATCAATCCAAGCTAAAATAATGAAATATAATGTTTTGTTTTATACCAGAGCATAGAGCAAGACTAAAGCGGTATAGAAAATAGCGATTTTTAGACTCAAAGGCCAAATTTGGAAAAGACAAATGACTACTATAGCGGCAATCAATAAGAAAGTGTAAACTCTGGAGGTTCTTGGGGTGATAGTCCAACTATAGAAAGCATTATCATCTGGTTGTTGTTTCTTAAGATTAAGCTGTTAGATCTAATTGCTTACTCTGGAAGGAATAAGCTTTTTTGGCCATTTATACTTGGGATCATCAGGGAGTCTCTCTAAGCGGAAGAGAAGCTTTGAGTTCATCAAGCTGTTGAATAAGGATTACAATAAAAGCAAATTACTCTTGAATAAACTCCTTCACGCCTTCGTCATTGTCAATGGGCTTCTCAAACTGCCAGAATTTTAATATATCGCGGATTTCCTTATGGTTTTGCTTGATTAATTCGACGAATTGATCATCTAGGAATTAAGAAATGAAAAAGAATAATTGATACTCCTGAAATATCTCACCCTCTTATCGAAACACACAGCCTCCTTGACCTTGAGTTCCTTCTTGGTGAAGAAACGAATTAAATTTTCATAGGTCTTCAGAGCAGCTTTAGTATCTTCCTTAGCAGGTGTTGCCATATATCTTCAGCAAATTTGGTTTAAGACTCAATTTTATTTCAAAATAATCCTCAACAGAGAAAAACACGTCGTTACATACTATTACATCTTTTCATGGTAGAACTTAACTTCATCCATTCATGCCCTTCTCACCCAGAGAATTAGATCTCTTTTAATATCGATCTAAATGTGATTTTTATTAAAGACCCAACCTCTTCTAAAAGTTTTTAATCTTAAGGTAGTCAATTAATTCAGAATTGATCAAAGATTAACTCCCTTCATCTATGATTCTCGAGGATCTGATTTGGATAAAATTGCAATAACTTTGAATTAAAAAATCAATCTTCCTAAATAGTAAAACAACGAATGTCTTTTTTCTCCAAGCTCTTGTCATCAAAGAAGGAAAAGAACCTTACAGAATCAAACGAAGAAACAAAGTAAGAGTATATAATTCCTTTTTTTCAACATTTTCCAGAACTTCGAATGGTCATAAGGAAAAGAAGTCCCAGGAAAAGCAATTGGCAATAAGCAAAGTTAATCTGAATGCCATTTACAACAAGACAGAAGATTACCAACCAATGAGTAGCAAAAAGAATGGAGTTATAAAGAGTCACTATACAGACGAGAAGACAATTCAGAAATATAAGCAAATATTAGAAGAAGACCAGATTGTCGACATTGATGCACTAAGAAAACTTGCCTGGCAAGGAGTTCCTATGGGTAGAATGTAATTCCACTAACTAATCTTTTAGAATTCAGGCCTGTTGTATGGAAAATCTTACTCAAGTACATGCCCTTGAACAAAGAGAAGAGAGATGCTACAATTCAGAGAAAAAGGGATGAGTATGCCAATTTTGCTCAGATGTACTACCACAGTATAAAACAAAATGAGCTTGATGAGACTGAAAAGAAAACTTTGAAGTTGATCAAGGATGATGTACACAGAACTCAGCCAGATTTGCCGTTATTCCATGAGCCAAGCATACAACAAATGCTGATTAGGCTCCTTTGGGTTTGGCATGTGAGACACCCAGCAAGTGGTTATGTACAGGGAATAAATGATTTAACAGCTCCTTTCATTTGTGCATTCATGAAGGAATATATTGAATTGGACTATGATAACTTCGGAGTTCCTCCCGACTTCAAAACTAAGATCACAGATGATGTTATTAGCAAGCTTGAGGCGGATGTATATTGGAGTTTGTGCAAGATCTTAGACGGTATATTGGATAACTATACACTTTCACAAATGGGTACACAGAAAGCGCTGAATAAGATCAAGGACATCACCAAGAAAATTGATGCCAATCTTTATAATCACTTAGAGAAAAACGAAGTCGATTTTACGTTCTTTTCAATTAAATGGATGTTTTGTTTACTGGTTAGGGAGTTTCCCCTGAAAGTTGCAATGAGACTTTTCGATACATATATTTCAGACGAACAAGGATTTAACGTTCTTCACATATATGTCTGTGCAGCTCTGCTCTTGAAATGGTCATTAAAGCTGAAGAAGTTGAACTTCTCAGAGATTATGATCTTCTTACAGAATATGCCTACCAAGGACTGGGGAGAGCAGGATATTGAGATGATTATTGCTGAAGCATATGTATTTATGACGTTATATGAAGAATCTCACGGCCATTTTAATACTTCAAATACATTGCCCTCAACTAATAATTCCGGGCTGTCTATATCGTCAAGTCATTAAGTTTTTGTTATATGTATCGGCTCGTACCTACCGTAATTTAATTTTGTAAGCTCTTGTACTATGGGGAAAATCCAATTACATTTGCAATGTATTTCTTTCTTAAGTGACGGAGAAAGTTATGCAACATTTCATAATCATGCAGCGAAATTATATTCTATACAAATTACAAGCTCTTTGCTCTTTCTTCCTCTCTCTTTCTTTCTGCGTACTTAGGTCCCTTTCTGCTAAGTCCAAGAGAACTGACAATTTCTGTTTCACTATCAGCAGTTTCAATGTTGACTTCTCTCTTAGCGGTCATGAAGGATGGAACAGCTTGCTTAATCAATTTATCGAGACCTCCGAGCTTTCTTCCATTCAATCTTTCTTGTCTGAGTTTAAGTTCAAGTTCAGCGTTATTCTCTAATGCTTTCTTGATCTTGGCTAATCTGAGGGGTTTTTCATGGACAAAAGAGTTTCCCTTGGGTGCTTTATGTCTAGGATTTCTCTTAGGTTCTTTAGTTTCATAAATCCAAGGAAGTCCGTGCATCTTGAAGGTTTTCTTGAGTAAAGCTCTGTAACGACCGGAGAGAAGAGGCTTGTGCCATTTGCCATTGACAAGCTGGGGCTTGAGGGCTTGAGGAAGAGAGATGTATAATAGTTTGGTCCACATTTTTTGAATAAAAATTTATCTAGGGTCCGATTTACAATGTAAAAATGCACAGTAATATCTAGACAAGATATATTTGAAGTAGATTGTTAGTAAAAAGAGTGGTTTACAGATTTGATCACGGAACGGATCTTTAAATCAGAAACATCATCTTTTATGTTTTTATTTTTAAATTCCTTCTCTACGAGAATAGGAATCTTGCTTCTCATTGAATGATACCCCTTCTTAGGAGATATTTTTGAATCTGCAAAAGCTTTTCTATCTTTCCTATCAAAATAAAAATCAACAATATAATAAATACTCTAGATCTCTAAGCTTGAATTTGACTGAAGGGGCTATCACTGCAAACAAAGGAGATCTGGAATGCACTGCTTCAAAAGCATGCATATTCAAGTAGTTTGGCTTGATATCAGATTTGGTATTTTGGTATTGGAATTTCCAATTCACCCTAGTTATTTTCAAATATCCTCTACATAATCATACTTTGGGACCATACTTCTTTTCATCAGCTTGTCGATCAATTCCTCAGTGTTTTCCTTAACTGGATCATCTGCTAATTCCTATTAATAATTAGAAAACAATTATGCAATCTTAACAGGAAATCTAGTCTTCTTTTCAAGTTCAAAATGTTTTCTCCTTGATTCATTGAAACCATTGGTTCTTATCAAACGGTGAACTTCTATTTAGGTTAGATTTCTAAATAATTAATCTACCCTCTTCGATATATTTAGCATCTTCTTCCTCAAAGAAAGGAGTGACAACTTTGGATGTTATCAGGATAAGAATCTCAAAAAAGTCATTCTCTTTTTTAATGATAGAGGAGTCAATGAAGGATTTTTTGCTTTTTTCTGCTGTCCATTCTAACAAGATCGAGGTATATCTCATGGACTAGATATGTTATTCTATGATTGAGAAATAATTACCACTTTCTGTGCGTATTCGTGAATCTGCAGAGAATCACATCTCAATATTTTTGGTGGGGGAATTCCTTTTTCTTTGGCTTCCTTTTCTAATTCTCTCTGCTTTTTCTCGACATGAAGTAAAATCTCCACATAAGTATGCTCAGGAATTGTTCTTACTCTCAAATAACAAATGATTTCATGAACAAAATTGTAATATGCCTTTCCTTCAAAGAATTTCTCAAATTTGACTGGTCTTGATTGAAAGTGAATATCTTTTGGTTCAATCCCCAACTTCAAAAGCTCTCTGTAGTCAAGTTCTTTTATTCTATCAAACTTATCCTCTACAACTTGAGCTCAAAATCAAGTTTTTTTACTTATAACTTTTCGGAGTTCAGCTGCTTCAAATGGTACAGGCATTTCTCTAATCTTTGCAATCCTAAAATAAATTTTATCTTGAAAAAAATTATTCTAATTTCCTAGATAGAACTCCATTGACTTATAGCCCTTCTTCATATTTGGAATGCCTTAGATGTTTAAATGACTATTTATAGCTTTTCCTGGATTTCTCTTTAAAGCGCAGAGGCCTTCCTTAAATCTAAATAAAAAATAGAATAAATTTATTTGACAATGGGGTCTGCTTTTAGCTCAAAATCCTATACAGAAGAGCAAAGTAAAAGATACAATACATAATGTCATGATCAGTAAAGGAAAAAGAGAAACAATGTGGTGATTTTTATGACGATTTTGTCTTGTGCACCAGAAAATATGGATATAATGAATTAGAATGCAGAAGTAATAAGATTCTCCTTATATCTAAATCTCCTAGACTACTACTTGAAGAAATATCAAACTTGTATTGTCGAGCTTGTAGATTCTCATTGATCTGAATTCACTTACTAGGATGAAATGAAAGTTAATAAGAAAATTTAGACCGAAATCGAGCTCGTACTCTGGGATTATCTAAAAATGAATAAGAAATAGAAATGTCTTGATGCTCTTTTCCTTTTGGCTTTTTGTTTATATGTCTTAAGTAGTAACAATAAAATGTTAATTCTCAAACTAGTTCTTGTTTGAAAATTATTGAATATAAAGAATAATAGAAGGTCTGAATGGAGTATCATCTCGTCTTCATATTCTTATCTTGAACTGAAGTGATAAGTGGAAGTTTTT
>Ga0065720_1020559_pt1 | contig 13867 bp, 18 predicted proteins | sample Thericmetagenome_FD_59107 | JGI IMG/M metagenome (GOLD analysis project Ga0065720, IMG submission 59107) | Thermophilic microbial communities from the Joint Bioenergy Institute, California, USA of rice/straw/compost enrichment - eDNA_2 v2... | ecosystem: Engineered > Solid waste > Grass >... | reverse complement strand
CCCCCCCCAATTTTCTCCAATTGAGGCCTTCAACTCTGGATCCGACGGGGACAACCCTACGTCTCCTCGCATGCCCGTCCACTTTTCCGGCAGCGACACAGCCATCCCGCGTCGTCCTGTCTCTCTTACAGAGCCGCCGCTAGTGGTTCGCGGACTTCTGCAGCCTCTTTTCTTGTCTGCTACCGATTCGTGGCTTTTGACGGCTACGGCAGGCAGATGTCTCACAGATCTCGATCGGGAAATTTGCCACCGACGGCCTCTTTCATCTGCAGTTGTCCTTGATCTTATCAGCCACTACCACCTGAGTATTGGTTGGATGGCTGATTCTGTGCTGTGATGAACAGCGCATCCTGGAGGACCTTCGGCTTTACGGAGGCGCTGCCCCTTAGCTCTTTGTGGATATCCCAGCGTGCCTTTTTCCCTTACAATGGGCTTCCTGAGGTCAGCGGTGTCGGATGTTGCCGGCCCGATGATTGACGCAAGCTTTCCAAGCCGCCTGACGCCTCAGGCGGCCGTGGTTGCTTCTTCAACGTAATATCTCTTGTCACCTCTCTTTTACCGCCATGACCAAAAGAGCCCCTTCTGGCTGCCATTACCTTCTTGAAAGAGAAGTTTGGCTTTCTTCTCAGCTCTTCTTGAGCATGACTCTTGAATGCCCCCCTTCTGTTGGGATGTCATGTGTGGTGAACCTGTCCATCTCCTTCTGGATGGTACGCAATTAAACACACCCAATATTGCCGGAGAGTATATAGTCCACGACCTGTGTACCTGTACAAGTTGCTACAAACAGCTATCCCTTTCCCGATATCCTCATCAAGTTACTTGCTCACAAAAACATTTCTTCTATGACTCATCCCATCTGGCCCATCTACCAGGCGATATCAAACCAACAAAAGAAACTCCCTACACTCCCCTCTTCTTCCCTGCCTCTCCCTCGGACATCTGTCTACCGAGTAAACGAGGCTCTAGCGAGAGGGAATAGCAACCCTGCTGATGAGTCTAGCAGCTCGAAGGCCAGCTGTACGTGGGTGTGGTTGGCCGATGAGTTCGTTAGGCAGACAACTTCACATTCAATTCGGTCGAGCGTCAACCATGCTTTTTGGTATCCGGACCATTAACAGAATGAATGCTTTCGCTGTGTCTGTCGCCAGTGCCAATTTGAACTCTCTTCCCTCGAAGCTCGAGACAAAATTGCCCAACGTCAGCATGCCCCATGCCCCCCTTCCTCCTCGAAGCAGAGATGACAGAAAATGGAATGACGGGAGAGAGCGCCACTCGATGCCGCGAGCTCTCGTCACTTATCTTCTTCAGATCTGCCCTAGCAAGCCATCCAGGCACACAGTACCAATTGGCAAGCCAAAAGCCCATGTATACACGTTGTCAGGCCAAGAGATACTGACGAAGGATTAGAAGACCCTTATGAGATAAAGAAAGGCTTGAGTATATAATCTAGATAGATTCCACGTAGGCAAGAGAAGGGCGAAGAATTTCTCAGTCAGCAATACAAGCAGTTGCCCAAACCACTTGGTGACTACAGTGCTTCTAAGTCTGTGTGAGAACTCTTGTCTCCTAGATCCATAAGCTTTGGACCACCCGAGCCCATCTCAGGAAGGCTAGCTGGATCGTTAAAAACCAGTTGTCAACCAAACAACTGGTGACTGCAGCAAATCACGTATATTATTATGTGAGCACCCCAGATACTCAGGTTCTACAACCTGGTCACTAGCTTCGAACCCATCTCAGGAGGTTGTGGAATCTTCATATATTACTTTCAATGACAATTGTTCATTCTAACGCCGTATAGAGCTGTATTAGCTCGAAAACCTCAACCAGATCAATTCCACATGAAAAGCATAGCATCCGGCTCTGGCTCCGGGAGATTTCATTCAGGAAGGATCATCATATCATCCAGTTCGCTCCATCCAGAAGTTCATCAGTTGCCTGACTCTCGAAGCTCCAAAACCACGGGCGCCTCCTCCGGTTCAGAAGTGCTTCCAGCGCTGGAGTTGCTAGCCGGGACACAGCAAAAGGATCGGCTGGGGTGGCAGCTATAGGAACAACAGGCCTTGGCCCCAAGCGAAGAGCAATAGAGATCTCAGCGTCGGATCGCTTGGACCTCTAAGGTAGGTATTTGCTGAGTTAGATGTGCTCAAAAAAATATCAGCATATTTTACGGCGATGCCTTATCGGACTGCGAACTGCTTTTCATGTTTGTTGTTGCACTACTCTTCTGTCTTCCGGGAGGCTGTAACATAACTTAGAGCGTGTAGGCTGGTTGTTGGTAGCTTGTGAGATCTGGAAGTACCTGAAAAGCGACGAAGGTTTGGTTACAAATTCAGAGTTATCGAGCTCAAATCCGGCCTTAAGATTACTTAGTGTTGAGACAAGGAGCTATGGGAGGTTATCCATGCGCTCGTGTTCCGTATCTATATGTTTGCGTTGTATCAAAGAATAACTTGTGTGAGAATTCTCTTGGAAATCCAAGGGAGAATGTCGGGATATTGGAGGGAGGCTGGCTTTTGAACTTATTTCGTTGACTCTACATTGAGTAAAAAGGCAGTATTCAGCAAAGACAGTAGGCGGATTAGTGGCAAATTGTGTGTTCGCCGGGAACACCGCACTACGCCTAGGTCATGGTCACGACGCCGGAGAGAAAAGGATGACATCTAGTGAATAGACTAGTTACAAACTGTATAAGGCCTGTGATTTATTAGTGGATACCTTGCAGAATTACCACCTCCACCATCCAGTTCGTCCTTACTGCGACACATGCTCAAACAGAGTGTTGCTCTCATCTGCCTCTGCACTTTTCCATGCTTCGTCTTCGTAATTCCACCCTTTGGAACGATAGCTACCGGAGCCAGACTCATCATTAAAATACATCACGCAGTCTAAGAACCTTCGAATCTTCCTGCCCAGCCCTGGACAGTCATATGACACGAGATTTATCCCTTTCCGGAAGAGATCAGGATGAGCCTTTCTATCCAAATCCGCCCCGTATCCTTCAAGCAGGCCTTGCCAGAACAGAATGAAGGGGAGTTTTATTCTGCGCACAGAAGCGCGAAGCTTCTCCAAGCTCTTCAACTGCAAACAGCCTACATACAAACTTTGAAAGGTCTTCGGCGCGGTCCATCAGATAACAGAATTTTAACAACCTCCGTATAGCCATTCTTTGCAGCCAAACTCAGTGGCGTTTGGCCACCGTTGTCTTGTCGGTCTGGATTAACTCGGCCATCAGATAACAGAATTTTAACAATCTCCGTATGGCCATTTCCTGCAGCACAACTTAGCGGCGTTATGCCATCGTTGTCCTGTCGGTCTGGATCAGTTCGGCCATCAGATAACAGAATTTTAACAACTTCCGTATGGCCATTCTCTGCAGCCCAACTCAGCGGCGTTAGGCCACCGTTGTCTTGTCGGTTTGGATCAACTCGGCCATCAGATAACAGAGCTTTAACAACCTCCGTATGGCCATTCCTTGCAGCCCAACTCAGCGGCGTTCGGCCTCGACGATCCGGTTGGTCAGGATGGATATCCTTGGCACTAGTAAGGAGCAGCTTGACTACATTGTTGAGCCCATAGGCACCAACTATGTGAAATGCATTCTGAGATGGCCTCAGATATTCCGAACTTTGGTTTCGATGATGAAGAAGCCAAGGCCGCCTTCTGGTCTCGGAAAATCTGTCACAAAGTTGCACCACCATACTAACCCATTCTGAACTTGTCAATAGATTGAGTAGTTGAGGAACGCAGGCCGAACACGCAGATATATGATGGCCCCAGTAGTCAGCAGCATAGGTAAAGAGAGGTTTTTCAAGTCGTTCACGCGCCTCCTCAGACGTTCTGACAGGTCCACCTGAAAAGTCCTTAAACGAAAGGTATGATACGCAGGTATTTGCGATATCGAGATGCGCGGTCGGAAACCACCGAGTCAAAGTATCCTGGAAATATTCTTGAAGTGTATAGTGGATAAGCTGAATGATTTCGCTTTCTTTGTTATGACAACGAGCCCACAACATACCGAAAGCATGTCTTCGGCATCAGGAATTGCGGTTTCATCAATCTCGTCCTCACTTTCCCTGACGGCCCATGCATACTGAACCTCCATCGCTCTTAGAGGGCGTTTTGCGCAGATGATCCAGGATAGCACATGGTTGGCGAGCTCCTTGTGATCATCCGGTTGCCCATTGATTCGATCCATTGCGTCGTTATATGCCTGGTGCAATAGGGCAAGCTTTGGCTCTCTTTCTTGAGAGTTTTCGCGAAGCTTGTTCAGTGTTTCACGGATGCGCTTTGCGCTAACTTTATTCTTCAAGGATTTGAAGAAAAGGTGGGCGAGCAGGAACCTGATCTTGCAAATAAGTCTATGCTCATTTGAATCAGTAGCCCATGGTTTACAAAGAACTGTAACTTACATGCCATCTGCAACACTGACAATACAACTAATGATCTCATCTTGGAGGTCCGGGTACTTTGAGATAACTCGCCAATTGGACATCTGATTGCGCATGTACCACTCGATGTCGTTGTTTTGGGCTACGATCTCAAGGCAGGAGTGTCCATAAAAGGCTTCCACAATATCAGGTACAGGGCGGGATGTGGCCAAGAGGTTAACGTTACTTTCCCTCGACTGAAGGCGCAGTAATGCTTCAATGAATTTGGAACGAACATTGTCGCTCATTTGGCACTCGTCCAGCGCATTAACAATAACGAAAACCCCATCATTGTACAGTGCGGCGACAGCATGGAACATCTCCTCAAGATCGCTCAATGATGGCTGTAATATATACTTTTTGTGTTGAGCGTAAACATCCATGACTGCTGATGGAGATGGAAACTTGTTCCTGAGTAGTTGCTTCACGAGGTTGGCAATGAGCTGCTCAACAGTTTGGTCATCTACGCGCCGGAAGTTGCAATATAGATATGCGATACCAACGTCATGGTCTCTCAAATTCCTTTGGAGATAATCAATGACGATCGATACAAGAATAGTCTTTCCAGCACCAGGTATGCCGGGGCAGAAGAGAGTCACTGGCTTTCTCGATAGCCTGGTAGACTGATTAGCTTGAGCAAAGATAGTAACGAGACAGAATCGAAGAAAAACATGGATTACTGTGCCATTCTTGGAACTGAGGAGAATTTAGGAACCATTGTCCTGTGCCTTCTTGTCTTTGGCGTAGAAAGTCGGCTTGTTGTAACGAATAGTCTACTGAAGAGAGCCAGCGAAGAATTTCTGAATCTTCTTGTTTTTATGGAACAGATTTCAGCTCAAGATCGGCTACGAGATGATTACTCGCAAACAAGCTAGATCAAGGTTCGGACAAACCTGGTTGGTGACAGCAGAACACTTGCGATTGAACGTAACCGATAACGTTCCCGGAACCAGAGTTCTGGATGCTACCAGGCTGGAAAATATTCTGGGTGCTTGGGGTAATACCAGGAGGACCAGTGTTATTGAAAGCAGAAAGAGGGGTTATGTTGACGGCAGCGGAACCAATGTTGTTCATGGTGGGAGGGCTGGTGTTGTTGACAGCAATCACACCAGTGATGTTGACAGCAAGGGAAGGGGGGGGTTTGGCGGGCAGTATTGACTCGGATATCACAAGATGCTGCGCGACCTAGATATCAATCCTCTCTATGTCTCCAAACGGGTTATTTGGTTGTGAGAACTTTTCAGTTATTTTCGCCTTCCACACCCGAGCCTTATGTTCTGGCATTGGGTCAAAGCACGAGGATCTGTGGAGTTGCAACTGTTTCCCCTAGGTTGGAAAAGAAGCAGGATTTCGAAGGTTGGCTCTGGTCTAGTTGGATGTACTGTCAACAATGAAGAAAGGAAGGATGATGAAAAGAACAATAAGGAAAGAAAGCCATGTAGAAAGCTCGCTCGTATAGTAAGGGCGTTGGCAAAGAGAAGATCTAACATGAACAAAAACCAAGGCAAAAATCTTATCCCCAACGCTAGTAGAATGCAAGAAGGCCTTTGGGGACGACACATCCAGACGGATGCCGTTTAAATGAGAGATATATGCCCAACCAACCTGACATAATGACAGTGCGGGGGTGAGGCTGAGTCATATGCTCAGCATGCTTCACACCCGCAACAGAGTTCTTATACAGTTGTGTGACCCAAACTATGCTCTGATTCGAGATAGATGCATCAATCTAAGCTAGGATAACCAAAAACGGTTCCGAAATGGAGGGTACCCTGGTGCTTGCTGTTAAGTAGCACGGCTCATTCTCAGTTCACTATCAGAAGCCGTGCGTGTGGGATGCATAACGCAAGTACGTGCAGCCCTACCTGACCCTGTGATAGATGTATGCAATGACTGATCATGCAATATGCTTGCTGCAGCTGAAAAATTCGCACAAAATCGAGCTAGAGGCCACCGACTGGCCTTAGCGTGTCCGCGTGGTTGCGTATGTGGTGAACCTCCTGCGCACCAAGGCAGCTTCGCTAAATTCAGCTGCTTGAGGCTTTTGAAGAGTAAGGATTTTTACCTGTCTGATCCTTACCTAGGTGAGGCTTATCCCGGAGCCAACAGTCGCGTGTGTCTGTTGCTTGGATCAACTGCAATTTCTGATATATATCGGTACCGGTTGTAGCGTCTGCCAGGCTCACAATTGCCACGACCATCACGACCTAACCTACAGCTGTTCACTCCGTCCGGCTAGTTAGGTAGGTTTCCTTGGGCTTTGCGTCTTGCCTCTTAAAACACTCTCGATTCTGCCGTTAGTAGGCAATATTTTAGACTCACCAAGCTCTTTCGAAGGTCGTCAACCTATGCGCCTTAGCGACCTTCACCTGTCCACACAATGCTCTTTCCTAGCTATCCTTAGCAACAGCGAGTTCTAGAGCCTACAGGTAATATAAGTTGCAATGCCTCTCGCGGTTTTTCTGAGATTCCTCAGACTTTTATCGAGCTGGATGGCCGTAGTTCCCATGCTTAAAGTCCAAGAGTAGCACTAGACTACTCTAACCCGACTTATAGCACCAGGAAGCCTTTCTAGTGTCACAAACTGTCATTAGCCACGATAAACCCCTATGTATCTCACGACTACCTGCCTAATCACTCATGAGTGTATTAGCCACGTAGTTTGCTGTAGGCAAGCAGCCTTGCGCTTAGTCGCTAGATATTAATGTGGCGAATTACCCTTGATCATCGTGGCATGACCGCCCAAATTCTCTATAAATGCGGTGAGATTGTACACGCTGGGCCTAGACCAGCGGCCATCTCTCTGACACAAGGGGCTATACGTCTTTCGGAGGGCCTAGCGAGTAGCCTTGTGGTTGGTGCCAAGCGGCAAACCAGGCCAACAAAATAAGGTTATAGGGTCCGTAGCTCCAGGGCTGCGTCGATACAATCATTCCCAACTTCGATGAAGTCGGTTTGGCCAAGTTCCACTCCAACTGCATTCATACGTACCTGCCTAGCTTAGATGCAATCAAAAACAGTCCAATGAAGCAGGACACAATATCTTCTCGCTCGCCCTGTCCATTGTCAATCTCACTGGGTGAAGCAAGCACTGCATGCTGTTGCCCTCATGGTGTGCCTGCGAGATTATCCTTTTCACAATGTAACTGCCTTTTCTGTGTTGACAAATATGGAAGCCCAACTCGGACGAGAAGAGGACGGATGTGCATGTTCAGGTCGACGGAAAGAGTAGAGAGAGCACGGATGGAATGGGTGGGTAACAGGACCTGGGCTGGATCATCGGTATTCATTTCTATAGTTCTCAAGGAGTATGGAGGATATCTCTCTTTTCCATGACAAGTTGCATGTAGCAAAGAGAGAACAGTGACGGGGATTGGGCCGGATTTAGGGAGTGATACGAGAGGAAGACAGGGTAGGTTGCAGAGGTCATGAAGGGTGAGGAAAGTGTGGGATTCATGCTTCTACATCGAATATTGATGCAGAGATGTAAGGAAGATGGTCGAAGATATAATTCAGTTGGCCTGACTCGAGGTTAGGTAGGAAGCTCAATGGTTAGACGCAGTAGTACCATAGACCTTAAAAAAAAAAAGGAAAAATTCCATGCTTCTACATATCTATAAACATCATATTGGACTCGAGGTGGTCATGTTGATGAATCATTGTAAGCCGGAGATGAAGGTTTTTCAGTATCGATCCAACTAGATATCTTCCATCTATGTACAGAATATCTAACTTGATAGCCCAGGTTAAAATCTGTTTTTTGAGATACAAGAACACGTTGAGCTATTAAAAAGGAAATTACTACTAGAAACGAAGATATATCCAGCTAGCTTTTCCGTCGAAACCACTATTCCAGCTCTTTTTCTTTCTACCTTCTAGTTAGGCTCTGTCTCATTTAATTATTAACTCTTGCTCTTCGATATCAACAGTCGCATATAAACCTTCAGCTCTCCCTAAACTTCCTACTAAAAACCCAAATATAGGCCGATACCTAAATCCAAACTTGCCCCGCTCAGGCTAAAAAAGCAGAACTCCTCCTGTAGCTAGATTCGAATTCGTAAAGAAAAGAGGGAGCGTAGGCAGCTCCTCGAGTGGTCTGGAAACCTTTTCCACGACCGTGAGACGACACGCTATCTTCGTCGCGCTGTTACTACTACGCCACAAACAAGCAATAATTTCGCAAGTAGTGACCTGGTCGATAAGCAGGGCGGTGCAACAGCAGATTAGTATATAGGCGCAGTCGGATGTGGATTTGCTTCTGTGGTTCCCCAGGAGAAAGCATGTGAATATCACCAGTCTTTTTTGTGACAAGGCGGATGGATGGATGGATGGAAATGAGCGAAAATGTCTAGGGACGGGGAATGGGGTCGAGGCGGGGGAGTGATGCGAGGAGGTTCGTATGGTAGACAGATAGGAGTTAAAAAGGGTATAAAGGGAGAGGAGGAGAAATGTGAAGTTCATGTTTCAATATGGAGCTTCATTGCAGAGATGACAAGTAAAATGGCCGCAAAGATAAGATGATCCAATTAACCTGACTCGAGGGTACCTAGGGAACTCAATGGTTAAAGAGGAGAGCATCATAGACTACATAGGTAGGAAAGGACAAAATCCGGGCCTGTAAAACTAAGTACCTCAGACCTACCTAGGTTGACATCAGGTCCCTGGCCACATGGTGGATTCTCGCTGTGATGCAAGCATCATTCCAACAATTCATCTATCCACTGCAGTCCAGAGTCGGCTCGCAGTGGCCACTCGATCGCTTGCTGACAATTGTGTGGAATCATGAAATCTCAACTGTAGGTTTCCCACAACCTACCCAACCACCTATCCAATCTATACTCTAGATTAGAATACCTAACCTCACTTATCCATATTGCAGCAGATGCACCATGCTTCGCATCAAGATCCATTCCAGTTTTGAAAGCCAATATACGAAGAGCTCAGCGCTGCCCTTATGCTGGAATTTTGAGTAAATCCGATATGGGGAGGTAAAAAGCGAGAGCAGTAAATCAACAACCGCATAATCTTATCGTTTATCTTATCTCAACAGCTACCTCTGGATCCACTCTAGCACCTAACAAATAGTAAGGGGAGCTAAATTTGCTGAATGAAAGGTACAAAGAACAGCATCCAAGAAATATGTTCAGGACTTATAGCTATGTACAGAAAGCTTTGCCAGGTAGTGGTGCAATTCCAACATTATTCTTCTTGAGTCGTGTCAGAAATGAAAGTGCTGCAAAGGGGCATTATTCTGCGGAGTAGAAAAAAAAATGACCTGTGCACAGAGTTTCCGAGAAACCTGACAGCAAACCCTTCATAGTTCCGTACGTGGAATGCTCATACCACGAGACGCTGCCATGCGATACCGCTCTGTATACGTACCTATCCGTCCTATCCAATCCGGAGCCGCTCTTCTACAGCCGCTTAGCCACTTGTTCACAATCGCGATTGCATTTCTCGTGCTCGATTGCGATGTTTCCCAGCCTCAACCCGATAAGCCACCAAGAGGGGGCGGGGAAGAGACCGCCCAGGCGTCTTGGCGGCATGGGCCCGGACGCTCGGGACCGCCCGTTACGGTAAACCCGGCACTGGGGGGGGGGGCGCCAGTGTTCCAGAAGCTTGGTTTTTGGCTGAATGCAGTGGCATGCATGAACGGAATTTTTGTCAAGCGGAAAGAATTGTTTGGACGCTGGTGTATCATGTTACACCCTGTCTGTGTTCAGGTGCATAATTTCAACAGTCGACAGTTTTTCTTTTTTTTTTTTCTCTACGTATAGTACAGGGGAGTGTTGTTGGTAAGTTGTCGAACAGCTTGCCAGCAACAAACATGAAAAAAAAAAAAAAAAATTCGCCTCTTTGTTATCAGACTTGCACTGTGCAGCGGGACGGCTACCCGGCCACTGCATGGTCACCTGCTCGGCATGATGGCAGCACTTGTTTAAAATCAGCCGCTTGTGAAGCGATCTTTTCCTCTAGCCGCTTACGCCACCACAGCACAGCACCAAAAGGATTTTTTTTTCTTCACCTGTTTTGCTTGTGTTGTCCTATCGTCACCGCCTGTGAGCGAAGTAGTTAGCTAGCTGGCTGCTGGTTTAAATCTTTTAGCTTCCATTTCCAAGCAACTCAGCAGGGGTTTTCTCACAAGACGAAGTGGCAGGTTGTCGCATAAGAATAACCTGGTTTCCTTTCATTTCACCATATTTACTCACCATTGATTGCGAAGAGAATTTTTTTTTTTCCTTAATTGCATCGTTTCGCCTACTTTCCCTTTTGTCGCTTGTAACAGTATATTTGGTGATGTTATTATACGTTTAAAAGAGAACCCTTTAAGAACACTGCAGATCATCATCATCATCATCATTGATCATCTTTCGAGTACTGGTTAATTGACTCACGACGCTTGCTCATACCATTACCCCTGCCTACCTACCTACCTATCTACTTCATCAACCTACATCAACAGTGCAGCAGCTGCACTGAGCAACATCCCTAAAATCTGTTTATATCCAGCTTGAGACCAACATCCAGAGGATCAAAATGCCCAACCGCTCCAGCTCCGCCCTCGGCTTCTCCGGCTACGAGTCCCCCACCGAGAGCAACTACAACGGCTGGCCGCCCACCGACGGCGAGGTCAGCTTCCCGGCGTCGCCGGCCATTACCCGCTCCAACACGCCTCGTCCAGACTATCATCCTCATCACCCTCAAACTCAAAACCGGCACGTCCAGGTGCAATTGCATCACCCCCAGCCGCAGCGGCCCAGGTTCTCAAGGCTGTCGACAGCGAATACGGTTATCACCACTGCGGGTTTGATTGAGGGAGGGAATGGCAACGGGGGGTTTCGGCCGGCTAGTTTGGATGAGGCGGTACGTAGGGCGAGGAATATGTTAGATCCAGAGAAGGTTAGGTGGAGGGATAGGGTTGTGTGTTATAGGTGGACTTGGTTTACTATGACTATGGTGAGTAGATCTTGCATGTGGTCTTTGTGTTTTGAGGGAGGAGAAGTTTGGGGTTTGTGTGAAGGGGGACTGAGAGTGATTAGCGGAGTTGATGGATGAGATACTGACTGGGTTTCATTCACAGGCCACCGGCGGTGTCGCGAACGTGTTATACTCAAGTATGTCTCTCATATCTTCCCAGGGTTGGTGCTGTTCACAATGAGAGAGATGCTGACACTGTGCAGTACCATACCGATCAAAATGGCTCACGGGCATCGGCCTGGCCTTCTTCTTCCTTAACATCATCCTCTATCTCATCAACTGTCTGATGCTTTCACTGCGCTTCTGGTTTCGCCCCGGTGCCTTCCTGAACTCGCTTACCGATCAAGTTGAGAGCTTGTTCATCTCTGCTATTGTAAGTTTCTCTTCCTCATAACCTCCGGAATGGTGCTTGCTAACTCTGCGTTAGATCGTCTCGTAAGTGTACTTGACTCTTTCCCTACAAACCAGTTACGCATACATATCATTGCTAACCCCCTCGAGCGCTGGCACAATCCTTATCACCATCTGCCAATACGGCGTCCCACACGTCGGCCCCTGGCTTCTGCGCGTCATGGAAATCCTCTTCTGGGTTTACGTCGGCGTGAGCTTTGTCGTCTCCGCCGCGCTCTACCTGACCCTGTGGTCGACCCAGATCTTCCCCATCCACACTATGACTCCCGTCTGGGTGTTCCCTGCCTATCCCCTCCTTCTCACAGCCCCCTTCGCAGCCAACCTCATCTCCGCAGCGGTTAGGGTCGCGGAGAGGGACGGGCGTGTGGGGAGCGCCCTGGGGATGATTGATACTATTGCCGTGGCGACGGCTGCCGTGGCGGTTCAGGGGACGGGATTCCTCATTGCGTTTATGATTTGCGCTGCGTTTTTGTATAGGCTGATGACGCAGAAGCTGCCGCGGGACCATCAAAGGCCGGGCGTGTTTATCTCGATTGGGCCGAGTGGATTTACCGCGGCCGGCTTGGGTACGCTTACTCCCCCTCTCCCCTTTCCATCTTCAAAGCCCTCTCACATGGCTGCTGACACATGTGTTCCCAGTCTCCCTAGGCAACCTGACCCCCGCCATCTTTCCCTCCCCGACCTCATCCCCCACCACACCCGAATCCATCTTCTCCGCCACCACACCCGTCACCCTCCCCATGATCGCCCGTCTCTTCTCCCTCCTGGCCGGTCTCTGGCTGTGGGGCCTAAGCGTGTGGTTCTTCCTCGTGTCCATCGGCTCCCTCGTGAAGTATCTGCGGCGCGAGCACCGCGCGAAGTTGCGCTTCCAGATGACATGGTTCTCTTTCGTGTTCCCCAATACCGCGCTCGTGACGGCGACGGAGGCGCTGGGGATTGCGTTCGATAGTGCCGGACTCAAAATTTTCGGGTGTGTCCTCGCGGCGCTGATCATCCTGGTGTGGATGATTGTTTTTGGGAAGATGGTGGTTTGTCTTTGGAGGAGGGAATTGTATGTTCACATCTCCACCTTTTCTCTTTCTCGGGATGAGTTGGAGAAGGCTGACACTTGAACAGGTTATGGCCCAAAGACGATGATTAAGCCTCTCCGTCTTGAGCTCCAACAACAATAGGTAACATCACCCGCAGCATTAGCAACCGAGTTTTTAGTCCCCATCATGCAATTTGGGAGCCCCGCCTCGAGGCTGGGTTATTACGAGCAGCAGAAGAACAACCACGACCAGTACCAGAAACAGAATCAGAACCAAGGCCAACGTCGAGTACTGGGGCCTAACACATCCCATTACAGTTCTTCGAGCAAACAAGCAAGCGAGCGAGCGAGTCCTTCGGTATCATTGGCACAGCGCTACGATCTGCCAATCTCTTCAACCATTTACCACCGTTTAAAGATTTAACCTTGTTTAGGTATGATTGACGAAAAAAAGAAGAGGGGGATGGCTTGGAATGACCTGTTATTTGCTGCATAGCATGGCGTTTAGCATTTAGATAGGATAGGACAGGATAAGATGGCTATCTAGGTAGTTAGGGATTTAGGGATAAGCAGTAATGATAATGGGGTCAGACTGGCTTGTTTCTTGATGACACCTTGCTTACCTCTTTCCCCCATATGGTTTTCTGGGAACATGATAATCCATGTTTCTAAAAATCTTCTGGGACCAAACTTTGCACCATCAATAGAACTAGTAGATGATGATAAAAGCTGTAGCTTTGTGCCTACCTAGATATTCTGGCTGAATTGATGAATTATCTCGGTAGGTACAGTTAAACTCGAACCCAATCAGTACCTCCTCCTTCCCCCTTCTCTCTCTCTCTCTCTCTCTCTCTCTCTCTCTAAACCCACAGAGCAATAATAACACGCCCACAAAACTGTAAAGCTTCCATGAAGGCGAACAGAGACCATAGCAGAGAGGCATCAAACAATCGACTTTGATGTCATACTTTCTGTCATCACCTACACCACAAAAAAAAAAAAAAAAAAAAAAAAA
>Ga0065720_1002563_pt1 | contig 13871 bp, 14 predicted proteins | sample Thericmetagenome_FD_59107 | JGI IMG/M metagenome (GOLD analysis project Ga0065720, IMG submission 59107) | Thermophilic microbial communities from the Joint Bioenergy Institute, California, USA of rice/straw/compost enrichment - eDNA_2 v2... | ecosystem: Engineered > Solid waste > Grass >... | reverse complement strand
GCCGTAGCGCCGCTCGGACATGTAGTAGTCCTTCTGGCGCTCGTCCTTCTCCTCTCGCTTCTCGCCCTTGATGATGAGCGTGCCGTTCGAGAGGCGCACCTCGACATCCTTCTGCTCGAGGCCGGGCAGTGCGACACGCCTAGACATTTGGGCGCAGACCTCGCAAATATCGTAGCGAGTTCACTGCCTATCGGCTTTGAACCAATCGAGGCTTCGGGCGCTGAGCCAGCATGCCAAATCAGCGCCCGATTTTTTCAGCGCAGAGCCTGAATGCAGCTGCTCTCGTCCAAAGAGACGAGGTGCGGATTTTGGTCACGCTGTCGTCCGCTTGGTAGCAGGTGATGAAGTTCGCCCTCAGCGTTCTGTCTCGATCGGCGGGAGGCCCTCCCCAACCCGCAAGGAGCATCCCCGATGACACGATCCGCATCAGCGAAACGCCCGACATCGAGACTGTCGCCACCCGCGCCCGCGAGGCCGAACGCGACCGCGTCTCGACCCGAAGCCGCAAAACGCGCGAGGGCTGCGCACGCGGCACCTCCTTCCGTCGGCGCGACGACGGAGAACGTCCCATCGGCGCCCCACACCCTCGCAAGGAAGCCGCCGTCGCATGGCTCCACGCCAATGCCGACCCCGAGGCGTCTGGCTAGAGCGGCAACTGACCTGCCGCCCATTGTGTAGGGTGGAATGTCCTCGATCCAAGTCGCCAGCCGAATGTCCGTGTGGGACGCCGTCGCCAGCGGCTCACGTCCGCCAATCATGGCGTGGATGACCTTATCGAGGCCGCGCGATGGCTCCCTGGTGGACACGAGGGCGCAGACGAGATGGGCGAGGTCGATCCTGTCCGTGTTTGCGGCAAGGCTCATTCCAGGGATCCTTTCCTCGGGACGACCTTCGTCCCGGCAATCCGGTCATGATGACACCCGTCCGGCGTCCATCCCGACCGGGCGGCGATAGCCAGCCCGGCGATGCCGAGGCCGTACTTGGCCATGTTCCTACGAAACGCCTCGCGAAACGAAGCACGCTCCCCATCGGAACGGACGACTGCGAGCCCGCATGCCAGCTTGCCCGGGGTCGCTCGGAGCGGGGAGGCCTCGAATGCCGCGAAGGCGGAGATGGCGATCAGCACCCACGAAACGAGGGCGGCGACGACGGCGCCAAACCACGGCAGGCCGACGAGCGAAAGTATTCGACCAACGGCATCCCCGGCGGGCAGCGCCATGAGTATCACGAAGATGTCCAGTAGGGTCGCCGCGATCCTCGAGTCCGCGGCGGCCTTCGGGTCGTGCGTCTGGATCCCGGCCTCGGTCATGGGGCGAATCCTACTACGGTCTGGAGTCCCGTCAACGCGATTCACCTGGACTGATCGCCTCCTCGAGAAGGTTTCGATCGCTGGACGCCTCCCATTCACAGGCGCCGCCGTCAGTCGAGGATGTTGTCAGGCAATTCCGAAAGCGTGACCGCCTTTGGCAGGGAGGCTCGGCGTCCGCGCGCCGTCGTGGACGGCCAAGGCAGGCGCAAGGGAGCGTCCCGCTCGTCCACGGGAAGACGGTTCACCTGCGCGAAATCCCGCCCGTTGAAGGCGTTGAAGAAGAGAGGATGATTTGCTGCCATCGGCGAAACCGGGCCGAACGCCATCCAAGGGAATCGCTTGTCCTCCGGCTTGCCGTAACTCGCGGGATCCTTGAAGGATCGGTAGAGCGCCACGTCGCGCGGATCTCCGCCGATGAGCTCACGCAGACGCTCGAGTTCGTCTCCCATCGACAAGCCGTACCCGATGTAGGCGCAACGAACCTGCTGCGTGATCTCGCGGTCGATGCCGCCGATAGTCTGGTCGACGAAGAACCATCCGAGGCCGAACTTCCTCGTCTCGCGCACGGCTTCGATGAGCTTCGCCTTCAGTTTCCGGCCGTCCTCGTCCTCCGGGGGTACGTTCCTGGGAGCGAAGCGATGAGCCTCCTCGAAGACGACGAGCGTGTTCACGTTGTCCTTGCGGCCTGACCTGGTGCGCTCGGAGACGATCGTCTCCGCGAGGCGCCGCATGTCGGACACGATGCGGTAGATCACCTTCTTCTGGAGCCCGTCGGTAAAGAGATCACGGTCTTCGTCGGCGGCCGCCTGGAAGATGTCGCCGAGATCCTCCAAGTCGCGACGGTTCCCGGGGACCGAAAGATCGAGCACGACCAGGGGGCGCTCGCCTGGCTCGCTTTCCATGATCCAGCGGACGATCTGCCCGATGGTGTGTCGGGATCCGTCGCCACGCTCAAACAGGAAACCGAGGAAGTCCCATGTTCCCCATGCCCGGTGCCTCGGGTTGTCAAGGATACGCCGGATCTCCTTGCGAAGGGCGTCCTGCGGCTCCTTGGACTTGTAGATACGGTCGACGTATCCGTTCTCCTCGTCGGCGATGCGTTCGAGGATGGCGCGGAAACGGTCAGGCCCGCGCAGGTCGTCGAGCGTGAGGTGGGATTCGCGGATGATCTCCGTTACGGCGGTCGCGAACTCCTGCCTGTTCTCTGCGCCGCGAATGTTCAGGTCGCGGTCAAGTCCAAGGGAGGCGAGAACGTCCTCGAAGAGTTCGTAGCCTTCGAGCCGCACCTGCGTGACGCCGTAGCGGCGGGCGGGACGCTCCAGTCCTCGCAGAATCCCCCGAAAGGGAAGTCCGCTCTCTCCCACTTGGTAGCCGGCGATCTCGTCGGCGAACTCGCCCTTGGGATCGACGATCAGGATCGCCATGTCGCGGTGGCGGGCATAGCCGGAGAGCAGGAACTTGGCGAGCGTTGACTTGCCCGACCCGGTCTTCCCGACCACCAAGCTGTGATAGGCCTCACCCTGTCCGCCTGTTCGCGCCGATCCGAAATGCTTCACGTACATGGGAAGGGCGACGCTGTCGTCGCCATAGGCCTTCCCCACGTAGAACAGGTCATCCTTCTGCGCCTCCACGAGTTCACGCAGCTTCTCCTGACCAAGGCGCACGACATGCGTTCCCGTGGGGGGAACGGTGCCGAGAACCTCGTGGCTCCACGGTTGGTCGTCGGAGTCGCGGCCGAACACGGCGCCAGGCGCGAGCGTCGCCGTCCTGACGTCCTGGCGACCGGATAGGAACGGGATGTGCCCATCGGTCTTGATGATGTTGCGCATCACGTCGTTCTCGTGCCAGCGATTGCGCATCTCGATGCCNGTGATCTGCCCGGTCACGCAGACCTGGCGCCCTTCCTGCTCGAGGNCGAAGCAGACGAGACTTCCGACGAGCCTGCGATCGGCGGCTACGTCGAGCACGTCAAGGGTGAGCTCGGTCGTGGAGGAAGGACTGCCGACGGTAGCGACGGCATTGCGGTTCGGCGTGTTCATCGATCAGCTCCTGTAACCCATGGCGACAAGCAGCCGCGCGTCTGGGTCCGTCAGCGAGGATAGGCTGGCCATCTCGACGATCGGCGCAGCGCCGACGGAGACGTGCTTGGCGAAGAGGTCCGCAAGATAAAGGGGGAAAGGCTCCCTCAGACCGGATGAACGTGTCCAGTCGCGCACGGCCCGCAAGACCCGCAGCGCATGCGGTCCATCGGCGGCCTGGGCCGTCATATCGAGGCGGAAGGCCGGGGTCCATGGATGGGGGCGGTAGTAGCAGGTCTGGATGCCATCGAGCGCTGCGGCGAATTCGGCCGCATCGTCGCCGACAAATCCGAGAGCTGGACCGATCAGTTGCCGCCTCCTGTCGGCCCCGGAGGGCGGCCTTGCCTTGAAGTGCGTCATCTCGCCAGGTCGCAGGGCCATGGTGGCGATGGTCCGCGCGTCGTGATGGGCGAGGCTGGCGGGGAGAAGCGCCGCGAACTCGTTGGTCGTCGTGTACTTGGGGACGGCGACGAACCGTCCGTTGGTGAGAATCTCGATCACGGCCCGCCGGAACTCGGTCGAGGCGTTCTCCAGCGCCCGCTCGGACAGCGGCGTAGCCTTCGCCGAACGAGCCTCGTAGATCGACTTCGAGACGTTGATGAACGTCGACAGCATCGCACCGTCGACCATGACGACATCACCGGGAAGACCAACGGCAAGGCGCACCTCCATCGACGACATGATGCCGCCGAGGATTTCCTTGTTGGCGGCCGCGCGAGGCACGGTTTCCATCCAAATGTCGCAGCCTCCGGCATCGTCGTTCGGACCGACCGCCACGCCGACCGCCGTGCAGAAGTCGCCAATGCTGCGGGACTCGCACACCATCCCGCCGTCGACGGCTGCGACGACGGGGGACGGGATGGCGTCCAGCATGTTGTCGGGGACGCGTTCAATGACGCCGGCGAGCGCCTGCCGAACGGTTCCTCGCATGGCGGAAAACTCCTCAGCCTGCCTCGCGGCGCGGGCGGCGACCTCGTGACCGCGCTCGAGCAAACGGCTGACGATCTCTCGCGGGATGTTCTCGATCTCACCCATCAACGGTTCCCCGTGCGGCCTTCATTCGACCCATTCCTTGAGGAGGAAGAAGCCGAAATCGGAAACGGGATCGATCGGAGGCTCCCGTCGATCCTCGGCGATCGCGATCTGCCATGCCTCCATCGCGGGTTCGAGCCGCCCCGCGAGGTGGCGAAACGACGTCGGCAGTTCCCGGACCCAGGATGGGGTGAGGTTGACGACCTCCCAACACAGGGCCTCCGGATCCTCGTCATCGGCACGCGGCGGGGCCTCGACCAGCAGGGCATCGCGTTTCTCGGGGTCGGTGATCGCCGACAAAAAGGCGGCATGCGGACTTCCGGTGCCAGCCTCGATCCGTTCGGCTCCCCTTTCCATGCGGGAGACGAACGCCTTCTCCAGTAGGCAGAGCTCGTTCGGCGACAGACCGGCGGACGACGCTGCCGAGATCACGGGCAGCATCCTACGCATCGGCGATTGGCGGGCGAGGCTCGCGCATTGCCTGCCGATCTCGACATCGCGTTCATTGTGTTCGTCGCGAGCGGCGACCGCGGCGAGGGCGACGATCTTTTCCCTCGACATCCCCTGCAGTCGATCGGCGTAGGCTCGGGCTGCATAGCGCAGGAACAAGGGCGTGAATTCCGGAACGTCCTTCGCGAACCGGATTTCACCGGGCGACAGGGCATGGGCGGGGTGTTCGGCGTAGTCCGCCTTCAGGAAGGCATCCGTCCACTCATCGGCGATACGCTCGAATACCTTGCCGGGGTTGCCCTCCGCTTCGCGCAGGAACATCGCCGCCTTCGTCGCCACCAGCGGGTTGGCGTCGAGACGAAGGCGCTGCGCCCACGCGATCTCCTGCGGCCATACATCCATGATCTGCGAGGCTGCGGTCGCGCCAAGGCGGCGGGCGACGGCATCAACGGCACGATAGGTGACGTGGTAGCGCCGACGGGCCCTCTGCCTCGCCCAAGCGATGAAATGCTCCCTTGGATCACGCGCGGCCCGCCCGAACTCCGCTCGATCCTCCGAGGCCACGAGATCGTTCAGCCATTCGACGCGCAGCATCTCTGCCGCGTTCGGCAAGCTCATCCCCTCCTCATGGATGATGCGGGCGACCTCCTCCATCGTCCCTGGCGGGAGGGCAAGCCTCTCGACGCGGCGCTTCAGGATCCTGGCCTTGGCACCGACGCTGACCATCGGTCAAACCCTCCCTTCGAGCAAGGCGCCGAAAACATCACCGTCGATGTCCTTCAGCAGCGGATCGGATTCCCGCTCGAGCCGCAGGTCGAGCCATGAGAGAAAAGCCCTGTCGGGATCCGTCCAGACACGCCCGCGCGTCTCCTCGCGCCATTCCTCGATCAGCTGACCGATATGGTCGCCATCCTGGATCCGTTCCCGCGCGGCATCGATGGTCTCCGGGAGGAGCTCCGCGGGTCCGCCGCGCTCCCTGAAGGTTCGGCCGTCGAAGATGTCGATGGTGTCGGTGTCGACCGGTGGACGGCGGGTATCCGAATGCCGGATGCCCTTCGTCGACATTGCCTCGATGAGACGCGAATGCGACTTGGAGACCGCTGTGAAGACGACCTCCGTTACCGCTCCCCCCNGNCCGCCTCGCGTGTACTCCACCAGGATGTCGAACTCGGCGACCGCATTGATGTCCGCGATGGCACGCTCGATGACCTTCGACCTGAAATTGTCGAAGCGCCGATACTGGTCGCCGATGCGCAGGAACTCACGGAGCTCCGGAACGGTGACGCGCCAGACGGGCACGCGCTTGTGGAACTGGAGAGCCATCGCTTCGTATAGGCGGATCGAATAGAGCGGCTTGCGGGCCAGTGCTTGCGAGGTGCTGGCCCGCAAGAGTGAGAACACCTTCGGATGCTGCAGGAAATGCACGAGGATGTTGTCGAAGGAGTAGAACAGGATTCCGTTCTCCGCCTTCGGAACGTCCGCCGAGAGGAAGTGGGCGACGATCGAGCGGGTTCGGTCGCCGTCGATGTAGTCGATCTCGATCTTGCCATGGCAGAGGCGGCGAATGGCCTCATGCAGCTGACTGCTCCGGTCGAAACGACCGTACGCCATCGCGTCCTGCACCGAGACCCTGTGAACGGCGCCGGGGCTGATGGAGTCGTAGGCGCGCAGGAGAAGGTAGTTGAACAGCGCCAGGTCGGACGCCTTGAACTCGACGTCCCCGCAGTAGCGGGCCATGACGACGCTGCTTCCCTTCCTGAGGATGTCGGGCTCGAAACGGTCCGCGCTCATTCCATCACCATCTGCCAGGATTCAGCGACCTTCACTACATCACTTCCCTACTGGTGGCAAGAACTCGTAGGGAAGTGATGGTCTCCCCGGAGGAGTCCTCGCCCCCTCGAAGTCGACTCGAACGTCGGCGTTCGAGGGCCGGCCCGCGGGATTTGTAGGGACTTCCGCGGGATTTGTAGTGAACTTCGGCCGGTCGACATCTCGATTCCGCAATGGAATCAACGGGTTATGGGGCTCTCGAAAATCCTGAATCTAAGAATAGGGATTCGAGGCCTTCGGCTCGGCGAATCCCACCGGGAACGTCGGGGCGACGGCAAGCCGTCACCTCCTCTGTCTCGCCCGCCACGTCCACGGGGCCTCGAACGGGCCGACCCATAGCCCGATCCTGGCCTGTCGGGCTGAATCCGCCGACCCGGCATAGCGCCCTCTGTCGTGACCATTCGGAACGGCCAGTCCTTCCCGGACCATGAGGTCCGCAACGTCCTTNATCCCTGGCATGGAGCACACGGCCGCAGCGCCCTCGCCGACCTGCTGCTCGACCCGGCACGAGACGGTCTTNCCGTCGACGAGAGAGGCAAGCCGACGGTAGGCGTCCTCGCCGCAACGCCAGGCCACTCCGGCCGTGGTACGGCAAATCTGGAGCAGGCCGGGAGCGTCGGCACCGTCGAGACGGATCGCATGACCGTCCACAACGAGACTGTGGCCGTCATAGGCCTTGGCCTTGCCGGATATGATCAATCCCGCTGTGTACCGGACCTTCGACGACTGAGAGGAGGCGGACGGGGAGATGGCCATGGAAGCAGCCGCAGGAGCGTTCTGGCTGGCAGGAGGGGCCGATCGGGTAATCACCCGGCCGGGAGCCGTCGGATCGCTCCTGGCAGGCTCCGTGGCGCTCTCCGCTTCGTCCCGGACAGTTTGGTCGAGNGGCAGGNTCGTGGCCTTGAAGACCGGCTCCTCGGGCTTCGGAAGNGCACGAAGCGGCACGGTTGGAAGGGCGAAGTTCCCGGTCGGGACGCCCGTCGTGCGGAAGGCGGGATACGCTGGCTGCACGGGCGGGAGGTTCCGAGGGTCGCGGTAAATCTGGGCGTCCGCGTGGGTGGCCGCTGCGGCCAAAATGAGGGCCGAGATGGCCCCTGCTCGGACGGTTGCCATGGGTTCCCTCCTGGATGCGTCTGAACCCTTGAAGAATCGGCCCCTGCGGCCTTGTCCGCAACAATGTCCGGATCGCCGGCGGACGTTCCTGCCGGGAACGCGGGTACCGACGACCGGATCCTGAATTCGCCGAACGTCCACGGCCCTCNACAGGCGCGGTGTTCGTTTCGACTTTCGAAGGATTGCTGCTCACGAAACGTTTCGATCCTCGAAATGCTAATCGTTCGAATATCGAAACGTTTCGACCGGGGNATGCGGCGGAACGATCGGTCGCCGACCGAAAGGTACCCTGGGCCGGTGCGAACGGCCGCCGTCGATTGACGCGGCGATGCGCTCCGCAAATCCTTGAGGGGGAGTGCCCAGGAAGTCGGGCGTTGGGGACTTGCGATGGATTCCGCCGTTCTATCGTCGTCGCTTGGGAACGACAGGGACTTGGTCGCGCAGATGTTCAAGGCGGGCGCCGCTGGAGACGCCGCGTCGTTCCGTTCGCTCGCACGGTCGCTCGTTGAGGCGGCTGAGGCGCGCGGCGACGCTGCCCTTGCGGAACTCGCCCGCTCGGCGCTCGAAGGCGGCGGCCGCTTGGAGGTTCCAGCGACGGACGAAGAGCGGGCCAACGCGTTCAAGGCGACGTTGAGGGAAGACGCGGAGATCCCGCTCGGGCTCTCGCTCGTGAAGAGCAACGTGAGGATGGAGCACGTCATCCTCCCCCCGGTCGTCAAGCAGGTGGTGAACGAGTTCATCGCTGAGCAGGAGGAAAACGAGCTCTACATCCGCAACGGGCTGCAGCCGCGCAACAAGATGATGCTCATGGGCCCGCCGGGGAACGGCAAGACGGCCCTCTGCAAGGCGATCGCCAACAGGATGGGCTGCCCGCTCTACTTCGTGCGGTACGACGCGCTCATGTCCACGCGGCAGGGTGAGACCTCGAAGCGGCTCTACAACCTGTTCGAGTTCGTGAAGACCCACCGCTGCATCATGTTCTTCGACGAGGTGGACGCCATCGGCAAGGAGCGCGCCGACGAGAATGAGGCAGGCGACATGAAACGCGTCGTCTCGACACTGCTCGTTCAGCTCGACGATGTTCCTCCGCACGTCATCGTACTCGGCGCGACGAACCATCCGCAGATGCTGGACAAGGCCATCTGGCGACGGTTCCACATCCGCACGACCCTGCCGAGCCCCGGGGCGGACGAGTACGAGCAATACCTCCGTCTGGCCTTCGGCAAGTTCGGCCACGCTCCAAAGAAGAACCTGCGGATTCTCGGCATTGTCCTGCAGGCGGAGAATTTCGCCGAGGTGGAGGTGTTCGTGGAGGACTGCGTCAGGACGTTCATCCGAGGGCGGGGGAGCCTCACGATCGAGCAGGCCATCGACATCTCGCTGGAGAACTGGCCGAAGACGAGAGTGAAGATCCCCGCGTAGCGGTTGACTGTTCCGTCGGCGGGAATTAAGCGAATCCTGTCGCCGAATCCTGGGGAACGTATTGGGGGGCCTGGACGGCGACGCCCAAAACCCGCGGAGACAGATCCCGTGTCCAACCACGACTTCTGGTCGGCCCCGACGCGCGCCGAGCCTGAGCTAGACGTCAACCACGTTTTCGCAAACTTCAGAAACACTCGCCGTGTCCGCGGCATNTCCGAGAACGAGCTTCGCGAGCGTATGCGTCGCAACCGCGGCGAGGACCGGATGCGCGGCGTCGTCGTGGAGGTGCGCCGCTCGCGCTTGCCGCGCCGCGTGCCTGAACCCGAGGCTGAGATGGTAGAGGCGCCGAGTCCCTTCCGTTTCTGATTAGGAGGACAGGCNGGCNTCGTGGATACGGTGCCGTCTGTCTCGAGCGCGTTGAATCCTGNCCCGTAACCGTGACGCGAAACCTCGAACTGGCGGTAGCGCCTCATGAACATGTTCGTTTTGCTGACAGCTTGCTGGGGCTGGCAGGGTACGTGCGCACGCTGCTGCAAGGCGGACCGCGCACGTTGGACGAGCTGTTGGCGCTGCTCGACCGCGCGGACGATCGATGGCCGGCACGGCCCGGGATGAGCGAACTGGCGTTGGCCGTGACGTTGCTCTACGCCATTGGCGCGGCAGATATCGTCGACGAGGATCGGGTGGAGGCCTTGGTTTGAGACTGCTGCGCCTGAGCTGTGACCGCCCGAGCTTCAAGACGCTGACGTTTCGGCCCAGCGGCTTGTCCATCTTGGTAGGCGAGGGTGGCGCCAACGGTGTCGGCAAGACGTTGGCATTGCGCTTGGTACACCACTGCTTGGGAGGGAGGCATCACAACGGGTTGGCGCGCGGCGTCGGCAAGTGGCGCTTTGCGCTGGAGTTCGATCTAGCCGGTCAGCCGCACCGCGTCGAGCGCAACGGCGATGGCACGGACATCACGCTCGACGGCATGCCCGTTGATGAGATCACGTTACGGGACTGGCTCAACCAGCACGGGCCTTTCGTGCTGCCGCCACGTGGTGGCTTGAGCTTTCGCAACCTATATCGGCGCTTTGCGCGCGCGGAGCGGCGTGATCTGGTCGATCCCGTGGTGTTTGATCTGAAACATCAGGGACTTGTAGACACGTTGTTTCTGCTCGGTATCGACATCGAGCTGGCGCTGGCCAAGATCGAGCGCCGGGAGCGCCTGTCGCAGATCGATGCCAGCCTGAAGCTGCTGCAGGCGGACAATCGGTTGCATGAACTGCTGCGCATCGGCATTGCGACCCCCGCCCATATCGCCGGCCTCGAAAACAGCATCGCTGCGACGCAGAGCAGGCTGGCGGCGATGCAGGTGGCTGACGACTACGAGCAGGTCCGGCAACGGGCGGAACAGCTCACGGAATCGGTTCGCAGATACGAAGCGCAGCTCGCGCGCATCGACTTTCAGTTGCGGGGCATCGAGCAATCCCTGCACATGACACCGGACACGACCCGCGAAGAGTTGTTGAGCTTTTTCCGCGGGCTGGAGCACGTCTTTAAACCTGAGGCCCTGCGAAACTTCGAGGCGGTCGAGTTTTTTCATCACTCGCTGACCCAGCAGCGCAAGCGACGCCTCGAGCGCGATCGCGTCGCCTTGCAGCAGCAGCGCCAACAGGTCGAGCAGGCACGCCGTGAGGCGGCACGACAGCGTGACGAAACGCTGGCCTATCTTGGGCAACGCCATGCTCAAGACGATTACGTGGCGGTGGCGCAGCACCTTGCGCAGATGCGGGCTGACGTGCAGCGCCTGCGTGACTACCAGGACGCCAAGTTGGCGTGGGAAAAAGAGCGCATCGAACTGGAGCAACTATCCGCAGAAGACAATCGCCGCGCCACCGATTATCTCGCCACGAAGCCCATGGAGTGGGCTGACCGACGCTTTCGCGAGTTGATCCAGACCCTGCACCCAAACGCATCCTGTGGCATTACGCTTGAAAACAACCTGCGTCCTGACAACAGGCTGCGCTACGATCTCAAAGTTCTGGTGGATCAGGATTCCGATGGCGCCCGTGCGGCGAGCATCATGGCCTTCGACTGGCTTATCTATCGCCATGGTGCGAACCACACCATGCGGCATCTGTGGCACGACAACGGCCTGTTCGACCGCATCGCTGACCGTCAGATAGCAGCTTGGCTAAAGTGGACGATGCAGGCATTGCGGGAGTCGGATACGCAGTACATCGTCTCAATCAACACGGAAAGCTTTGTCTCNACGCGTGACATGCTGGCTCCGCAGGAGGCCAAAGCGCTAGATGAAGCTGTTGTCGTGCGACTGTCCGAGGAACAGCAACTGTTGGGGCGCACGTAGGTTGCCAGAGCCCACTGATGTATCGAGGCGCCGAGCAACTCCCGTTTCTGATCAGGAGGACAGGCTGGCCTCGTGAATCCGCAGGGGAGCGTCGGAGTCAGTCTCGAGCACGTCGATCCTCGGCGCTGCGCGCAGGGCCGCCAGCGCCCGCGCCGAGGCATCGTCGACCCTCAGGACAACGGTCCCGCCATGCAGGATGCGCACGCATGCCCCNTCGGCCGAGATCGATAGCGGAGCGTCCTCTGGCAGACCTAGGTCGCCNATGACGATCATGACATTGCCGCTTGGGGCTACGGACAGGAGGAACCCGGTCGGAGGTGGATCAACACCCTCNGTCCTGCGGATCCTGTCAATGCGCGCCCTGATGGACTCCAGACCCATGACCGCCTCCATGCATTGGCACCCCAATTCTGACGCGCCGGCGAGACCGGGGGGCAGGCCCTGGAGCTTGACTCATCACCGGTTGAATGCAGGAATCGATCTTCAAGGAGGAGGTTCCCATGGGCGAGCAGGTGATGAGGATTGCCTTCGAGATACCTGGCGGTCCTTTCGACGCGGAGGAGGTCCTTTCGGCGCTTCGTCGCGCCGGCAGCACGATGGCCGAGGCGGTCGATGGAGACGGACGCATCTTCCACGTGACCTTCAGGTCCAGGAAGGACGAGGAGGTCACCGCGTGGGATGCCATCTGCGACATGGCGGCGGCGTTCCCGAACTCGGTGCTTCACCGCGAGGACGCGACCTGAGACAGCCGCGGATCTATCTCCCCGGATCAAGGCGGGAGTCGCACGACGCCTGCGTGGAGCGTGGGCCAGCTCATCAGATGGCTTTCTGCGGCGGAAAGTTCCAGACCTCTTGGGTGAACCTGCCGATGCCAGGCAGGTAGAAGCCAGGCACCTTCTCGTGGACGACATGCTTCGCGAGGAAGTCGAAGCGCCCCTTCCGCTCGCAGACCCACACGGCTCCCTCGACGGGCTCGAGCGCACCATGGAGGCCGTGGGTGCCGAGGGCCTCCAGTGCCTCGTCAACGGAAAGGGACGGGCCGTCGTGGATGACGGCCGCCCCGGGAACGCCGGCGCGTGACATCCGCTCGCGGGCCTCGTCGTGGGGCAGGCGGCGATCACCGTCGAACACGGCGAAGGCCACAAGGAGATGGTCGGCGTCGTCGATGCGATAAAGGGTCCCGTGTGCCTGCAGCAGCCATTCCCCGGCCATCCTCTGGCCGTCGTCGAGGGCGGCGAGAAACTCGTCTTCTCGCTTGGCGACCCAATTCGCGAACACATGATGCATGCGGAACGGCGAGTCAGAGGCGAGATAGCCAGCGCGCGTCAGGGCGATGATGCGCCCCTCGTGACGGGCGACGACAACGCATGAGCCGTCAAGCTTCTCTGTCACGATGATGCGGTCATGACGGTCGCGGGGATGCTTGGTCAGGATTCGTGCCTGGCCGTCAGAAATGTGCCAGTCGCCGGGGCCTACCCGGCTGCCGGGCAGGTGCGGGGTGCTTCCGTAGGCCTTCCGGCCAAGCGGCTTCTTCCTGTCGTTCTCCATGCGAGCCTCCATCGGAACTGCCAGCCTCGATGTCGAGCGGGCGGCGTCATCCCCGCGCCGTGCTGAGACCGCCAAGGTCACGCGGGAGTCCTTGCGCGCATGCCGCCATTCTGTCGATAGCCTATTCCGACGCAAGGAGGCACGAAAATCCGCCGGCGATGCCGCCGTCGATCGCAACGATTCGATGGAGTCGTTTTCCTCAGCCACGCTAAGATCGAAGGGGACCTGAAGGAATTCCGCCAGACTTCCCGTCCAAGGCCTGGCGTGCGGAGACACACCGTCCGATGCCGACGGGAAGGCGACGGTGAAGCTGGGCAATGTCTGCCCGGCCCGCTTGGGAGAACCGTCATGCTCGATGTTGCGGGACTTCTGGTCTTCGGCCATTTCTAGCGGACTACCCGTTGCCTATGGGCTACGCCCCGCTTCGCCGGCGCTGAGCGGGTTTTCGCTTTTTGGCTGTGTGTATTGCTCCTCCCTGGGTTGCGTCGTAAATTCGCAGCACGAGGGGCTGACATTGCAATTGACTTCTGAGTCAATCGAAACACGAAAACCGCTGCGAGATGGCCAGCTGAGGGATTGGCTGCCTCGCTTGAGGCCCCATGAGGCTTGCCTGCTGGAGTCCTGCATGAAGAAATTTGAGCCAGTCACACTAGATCTGGATCAGCAGGACGACCTGCGTGCCGAAGTGCGTGCATCTATGTTCGCAGCGCTTCGGACTGCGTTCAAGAGGCGGTCGGCT
>Ga0065720_1020557_pt1 | contig 13879 bp, 15 predicted proteins | sample Thericmetagenome_FD_59107 | JGI IMG/M metagenome (GOLD analysis project Ga0065720, IMG submission 59107) | Thermophilic microbial communities from the Joint Bioenergy Institute, California, USA of rice/straw/compost enrichment - eDNA_2 v2... | ecosystem: Engineered > Solid waste > Grass >... | reverse complement strand
GTGCGCGGGCACCCCTGTCTCGGGGAATCGGCTCCGACGAGGACGGCCCACCTCTCCCGGGTTCTCGCCTCCGCGTTTCCTTCCGCATCCCGCCAGCCGGCTGCGGAGTACCTGCGCCGCCGCGGTCCCGGCATCGTGCTCATCTCTCCGACCGCGTCAGATGCCGCTCAGCGCGCCGCGGTTCGTCGGGCAGTGGGTCACCCTTCGCGGCGAACACAGCCGTGTCGTCACGACGGGTTCCGCAGGGTTCTGGCCGACTGAGTTGCCGCTGCGCTGCATCCGCTCTCCGAGCTGTGTTCGATTGAGGGCCTGCGGAGCGGCTCAAGTCGAACGGCGCGTGCTGCCGAAGGCTCCCCGATCAGACCCCGGCCCAGTTGCGAGCCGCGGCAAGCGGGCGGTCATGGCCAACGACGCCGAGGACGTCGAGAACCGCCGCGAGCGGGCCTTCGAGGCTCGGCGGGTGCCGGTCTACCACCAGGACGACGAGGACGGTCCTGGTACGGCCGGCCTGTGGATCCTCATGCCCACCACCGACGTGGTCGCCCGCTGCGGAAGGCTCACCCGGCTAGCCGAGGGCGGCCTCGGCGCGAACGATCCCCGCACCAGGATCAGCGTCGCGCTGATCTCGCCGCCGCTGTGCTGAGCGGCCGGATGATCACCTAGGCCGACGACGCCGACGGGCCGATGCCGCCACCGGTCAACCCCCGCGACGCACACTGCCAGATCGTGGTGGACGCCGCCACGCTGCTGGGGCAGAACAACGACCCCGCTGGTCGGCTACCGGCCCTTCCCCGCAGAGCCGGCGCGGCAGGTCGCGCCGGATGCGATCTGGCAGCGGCGCAGCTCGAGCCCTTCTCCGGGCGGCTGCTCGATCTGGGCCGCACCCGCCACCACCCCTCCACCGCACTGGCTGATCATGTGAAACCCAGGGACGTGCACTGCCGGTTCCCGAGCTGTCGGCGGAGAGTCGTCAACGGCGAACTCGACCACATCCAGGATTGGGCCGGGGCGGCCCGACCAGCGAAGCCAACTCGGCCGAGCACTGCGTCCACCACCTCGAACACCGAGCGCCCCGGGGGAAGGTCCACGCCGGAGACGACGGCAGCCTCGTCCGGATCACCCCTTCACGACACCGCCGGGTCACCGAGCCCCGCCACTACCGGGCAAACCCGCCATCACCCTTCGAGAAGGCGGCCACCACCCGATCACAACCGAACAGCGCCGGACAGGCCGAACCCTGCACAGGAGCGGAGAGTGTCGGCCGATTCGGGCTGCCGCAACCAGGGCCGACGAGCGGCAGCGCCCGTAGACCTCAGAGCAGCTTCTCCGCCGCCTCCCGCACCAGTACCGCCCGCGGGAAGGGCTCCAGCATCGCCGCCAGCTGGTCCGACTGCACCTCGATCGAGAGCGGCGTGGCGGGCGGCAGCGCCGCCAGGAACTCACTCAGCGCCAGCACCCCCTCCCCCGGCACCAGACGCTCGTGGCGGGCCTCGTGGGCGAGGTCGAGGGGCTCCTCGGCCGCCGCGTCGCACAGCTGCGCGTAGCCCGTCAGGTCCGGGTCGGCGGGCTGCGACAGCGGGGTGCCGGCCCGGTGCAGGTGCAGCGGATCGAGCAGCACGACCGTCCCCGGCACCGCACGCGCGACGCGCTCGGCGTCGGAGCGCGTGCGGATGCCGGTGAACAGCATCGGCTCGATCGCCACCCGGGTCGTCGAGCCGGCGAGGAGGTCCGCGACGGCGGCGACCCGGTCGGTGGTGGCAGCGAGGTCCGGGTCCTGCGAGACGGTCAGCAGGAACCGCGCACCCAGCTCAGCGGCGGCGTCGGCGAGGCGGCGGTGCTCGTCGGTGACGCCGTCCGGACCCAGGCGCACCACCTCGACGTCGAGCAGCTCGACGCCCGAGGACCGGAGCCCGGCGGCGACAGCCGGAGCCTGCGCGGCGACGTCGGAGAACCGCACCCCGCAGAAGGGGTAGCCGGCGTCGGCCGCGCAGCGCGGGACGTCGCCGGGCGCCAGGTCCAGGACCGTCGCCGCCGAGAGCGAGAAGATCATCGCGGTCGCCCGTCGCTCACCGCGAGTCCGCCTCCACGCCCACCGAGTCGACCGACGCCGGGCGCGGCATCTTGTGCAGCGCCGAGGCCGTGATGCCGCCGTCGACGGCGATCGTCTGCGCGGTCACGTACGCGGCCTTCGGCGAGCCGAGGTACATCACGGTCTCGGCGACGTCGTCGGCCGAGCCCAGTCGGCCCATCGGCACGCGGCCCTGGCGCAGGGCACGCACCTCCGGGTCGGCGAAGATCGGCTCCGACATGCCCGCGTTGATCAGTCCCGGTGCGACCGCGTTGACGCGGATCCCGGCGTCCCCCCACTCCAGGGCCATGTGCTCGGTCAACTTGATCACCGCTGCCTTCGAGGCGGTGTAGGCACCCGCGTTCGGCGCCGCCGCGATGCCGTTGATCGAGGAGATGTTCACGATCGCCCCGCCACCGGCGTCGATCATCCGCCGAGCCGCTGCGCGCGAGACGAGGAACGTGCCGGTGAGGTTGACCTCCACCGCCGCCCGCCAGTCGGCGACCGAGAGGTCCAGCAGCGGCCCGAAGCGCACCACGCCGGCGTTGTTCACCACCAGCTTGGGTGCCTCCGGCAGCGCGGCCATCGCCGCGTTGACCGCTTCCTCGTCGGTCACGTCGACGGCGGTCCCGACGCACGATGCGCCGAGCTCGGCCGCGAGCGCCGTCACCGCCTTCTCGTCCACGTCCCACGCCGCGACGCGGTAACCCGCCTTCACGGCGTGCCGGGTGATCACGGCACCGATTCCGTTGCCCGCCCCGGTCACCACTGCCCAACCCGTCACGGCTTTCACCCCATCGTCGTTGCTCGGGTAACGACGCTACTTCTCTACACCTTGCCTTGACCAGAGGGCGGCGTTAGGTTCCTAACGTCGAATTTGGCCAAGGGGGTCCCGGACGCATGAGTCTCCGACGTGCCGTTGTCCTGTCCGGCGGTCCGACGCACGATTTCCCCGCCACTACGGCGTGCCTGACGGAGCTACTGGCCGAGCAGGGGCTGACCGCCGAGGTGCACGAGGACATCGACGCCGGCCTGCGTGCGTTGCCAGGGGCCGCGCTCCTGGTGGTCAACGCCCTGCGCTGGACGATGACCTGCCCCGGCACACCCGATCGCTACCGGGTGCAGGCCGCCGAGCTGGGCTGCTCCCCCGCCCCTGACGCCCGGTCCGCGCTGGAGGAGCACCTGGCCGCGGGCGGCGGGCTGCTGGCGATGCACACCGCGAGCATCTGCTTCGACGACTGGCCGGAGTGGGGTGCCGCGGTCGGTGGGGCCTGGCGCTGGGGGCATTCCTCGCACCCGCCGCTCGGCCCGCTGCAGATCGAGGTCTGCGCCGACCACCCGCTCGTCGCCGGGCTGGACGACTTCGCGATCGAGGACGAGCGCTACAGCGACCTCGATCTCGCCGCCGACGTGCAGCCGCTGCTGCAGTGCGCGGGTCAGCCGCTGCTGTGGGCGCGCGAGCACGGCGGCGGGCGCGTCGTGTACGACGCACTGGGCCACCATCCGCCGTCGTACGAGGTGCCGCAGCACCGTGAGATCGTGCGGCGAGCCATCACCTGGACATCGGGAGAGGGGACCGCGTGAGGGCGCTGAAGGACATGCCGGTGCTGGTCACCGGGGGCGGGTCGGGGATCGGCGCGGCGGTGGTCGCGCGCTTCGCGGCGGAGGGTGCCCGGGTCACGGTCACCGGCCGCCGCGCCGACCGCGTCGCCGCCGTGGCCGAGCAGGCCGGGCCGAACGTGCGGGCCGTGGCCGGCGACGTGACGAACCCCGACGACCGGCAGCGGATGATCGACGCCGCGGTCGAGCACGGCGGCGGCCTGGAGGTGCTCGTGCACGCCGCGGGCAACATGTACCGCGGGCCGCTCGAGGAGCTGGACGAGCAAGCCCTCCTCGACGTGTTCACCTCGAACACGATCGCACCGATGCTGCTCACCGGCCTCGCCCTGCCGCACCTGCGGGAGCGCCAGGGCGCAGTGATCTTCTTCGGCTCCGTGCACACCCAGCGGGCCTTCCCCGGCGCCTCCCCCTACGCGGCCACGAAGGGGGCCCTGGAGGCGCTCACGGGCGTGCTGGCGGCCGAGCTGGGTCCGCAGGGCGTGCGGGTGAGCTGCGTGCGCCCCGGCGGGGTCCTGACCGAGATCAACCAGCGGGCCGGCCTGTTCACCGACGAGGAGGCGGCGGAGCGCATGCGGGCCCTCGGCGCCGCGCACGCCCTGGGGCGCAGCGGCACCCCGGAGGAGGTCGCCGAGGCCGTCGAGTACCTCGCCCGAGCCGAGTGGGCCACCGGCGCCGTGCTCACCATCGACGGCGGGCTCTCGCTCGGCGTCACCAACGCCTGAGGTGGCCGGGCCGCGCGCCGTCGTCGCGGTCTCCACGCTGGCCACCGGGCTCGGTGCGTTCCTCGGTTTCGTGCCGGGGTTCCTGGCCCCGGTGCTGCAGGCGGACCTCGACCTGTCCCGCACCGAGCTGGGCGTCCTCATCGGCGTCTTCTACGGCTCGACCGGGGTCTCTGCGCCGCTCGCCGGGCGGCTCACCGACCGGATGGGCGCTCGCCGCGCCGTCACCCTCGACCTGGTGCTGATCGCGGCGGCGCTGGTGACCGCCGCCGTGTGGCCGGTCTACCCCGTCCTGCTGGTGGGCGCGCTCGCCGCCGGGTTCGGCTACGCGCTCACCAACGCCGGCACGAACCTCGCCGTCGCCGTGGCCGTCCCGGCGCACCGGCACGGGATCTCGCTCGCGACGAAGACGGCCGGCGTGCCGCTGCTGGTGGCCGTCTCCGCGCCGATCGCGACCGCCGCGGGCGAGGCCGTCGGCTGGCGCCCGGTGTACCTCGGCGCCGTCCCGCTGGTGCTGCTCACCGCCGCCGGTGCCGCATGGGCGCTGCCGAGCGCGCGGCCGACCGGCGCACCCGGCCGGTCGGCCGACGCTGCGCCGCGTCGGCTCCCGCGCGGCTTCCTGTGGTACCCGATCGCAGCGTTCCTGCTGGTGGGCGGCTCGCAGCCGCTGTACTCGTGGATGGTCGCCTACCTCAACGAGGCGGGCGACACACCGCTCGCGCTCGCCGGCGCCCTCACCTCGCTCGGTTCGGTCGCCGGCGTCGCCGGGATGGTGCTGGCGGCCCAGCTCTCCGACCGCGGCACGTCCCGCAGCACCGCTACCGGCAACCCGCGCATCCCGGGGGTGGTCGCGATGTGCCTGGCCACCGCGGCCGGGATGGTGCTGCTCCTCGCGGGCCCCGTCACCGGGCTGGTGCCGATGGTGGCCGGGCTGCTGCTGGCGACCGCCGCGCAGCTGGCCGCGATCGGGATCATGCACGCCTCGGTCGTCGCCGCCGCCCCGCACGCCGTCGGACGAGCCTCCGGCGCGACGATGGCCGGCTACTACGTCGGCGCACTGCTGGGCGCACCCGTGTTCGGCGCCGTCGTCGACGCGACCGGCGGCTACACCGCGGGCTGGGCGATGTCGCTGGTGCTCGTGCTGGGCGGGACAGCGGCGTTCAGCCGCTGCCGCCGTGTGGGGTTCACTTCGACGACTGCGTCGTCGCCGAACCCGACTTCGGGGTCCGCCGCCGCGGCCGCCGAGCCTGCGCCGCCTGACCCGCGCTCCGACGCAGCAGCGCCGCCGCCGCACCGTGATCCGCCCGCAGGTGGTTGAGCGCCGGGTCCGAGGTCCAGAACTGCTCGAAGTCCTCGACGTCGAACTTCTCGGCGATCAGGTGCATCGCGATGTCGTGGCGCACGTACTCGACGGCGACCAGCACGACCGCGGGATCGTCGGTGTAGACCCCCCAGGCCTCGCCGTTGACGATGCCGCCGATGACCGCCTGCTCCCGGTCCGCGGCGATCACCAGCAGCCGGCAGCCGAGGTTCTCCAGCACCACCTCGGGCTTGGAGAACCGGTGCGCGATGGTGTTGCCGACCGGGTCGGGATCCTCCCCGAACGACACCACGGACACGTCGACGCCCTCGTCCGCGGCGCGCTTCACCAGCGGCTTGAGCTCGGCGATCTCCTCAGGCCACCCGGACAGGAACAGGTCGGTCTGCGCGGCCGCCACGACGTCCTCGGCGCGGTCGAGCAGGGACGCCCGGTCGACCATGCTGTGCACGAGCCGCACCTGCGGCGGCGACGCCACCTGCGGCAGCTCGGCGCGCAGCGTCTCGATCGACTGGTCGAAGTCGCGGCGCATCCGGTCCAGCAGCGCCGACGGCGGCAGCGAGATGTAGCCGACGCTGGCCTCCCCCGCCCGCACCTCGTACGCGGCGCCGCGGCTGACGAGCTTGCCGAGGGTCTCGTAGACGGTGCTGCGGGGGACGCCCGACCGCTTGGCCACCTCGTAGCCGTTCAGCGGTGTACCCGCTGCGACCAGCGCGACGTAGGCCTTCGCCTCATACCCGGACATCCCCAGGCGTTGCAGCTCCTCGACGACGCTCTGCTGCGACATGTTCCCCCTGCCTTCGGCCGTCCCCGCCGCAGTCATCGTCGCACCTGGGCTCACAGGAGGGCCTGGTAGGCCCCACCGTCGACCGGGATGGCCGCGCCCGTCAAGTACTGCGCCTGGGTCGAGCAGAGGAACGCCACGATCGCGCCGAAGTCGTCCGGATCGCCCATCCGCCCGGCCGGGATGTCGTCGGTCGGCGGGTTGTCCCCGTAGACCGCCGCGACCCGTGCGGTGGCGTGCAGGCCGGGCTGCACCGAGTTGACGGTGATGCCGTCGCGCGCCACCTCACGCGCCAGCGTGCGCAGGAAGCCGGTGAAGCCGGTGCGAGCGGTGTTGGACAGCGCCAGCTCCATGTACGGCTGGCGCACGCCCAACGAGGTGATCGCGACGATCCGGCCCCACCCCTGCTCCCGCATGATCGGCACGGCGGCCAGGCACATGTGGACCGGCGCGAGCAGCGCGCGGTCGAGCGCCTCCTGGTAGGCCTCCGGCGGCACGTCGGTGACCCGGCCCGGCGCGGGGCCGGGACCGTTGACGACGAGGATGTCCAGCCCGCCCATGATGCTGCGGGCCTCCTCGACGAACCCGGCCGCGGCCTGCGGGTCGGTCAGGTCCGCGACCACCCAGTCGGCCCCCAGCTCCACGCCGGCATCGTGTGCGCGCTCCTCGTCGGAGCCGCAGATGGTCACCTCCACGCCTTCCGCGGTGAGCGCGGCGGCGGCGGCCCGGCCCAGGCCCGCCGTGGCGGCCGCGACGGCGGCCTTGCGGCCGTAGATCCCCAGATCCATTCCCTGCCTCAGGTCTCGTGCTGGACAGCGGCCCGTTCCGCGAGGATCGGCCGGATGTACTCGGCGATCATCTTCTGGTGCCGCTCGTCCGCAGCGTAGGCCAGGTAGGCGTCGCGGTCGGGGAGATCCACGACGACGGCCGTGTCCCAGTTGCCCTCGGCGAGCCCGGCGTCGGTGCCGAAGGTGAGCGCGCCGTACTGCTCGGCGTCGCGGCCCCACTGCCGCAGCGCCTCGATCGCGGCGTCGCGCTGCTCGCTCGTGCTGTCGCTCTTCCACTTGAAGAGCACGACGTGCCGGAACCCCATCAGGTCAGCTCGATCTCGTTGCCGTCCGCGTCGAGGACGCGGATCGCGCCGGACGGGCACGAACGGGCCAGCTCGACGAGCGCCTCGTCGGACAGCCCCGGGTGCCCCTCGACGGCCTCGGCGATCTCGTCGTCGTCGAAGACGAACGCCTCCGGCGCCTCGGCCACGCACAGGCCTGCGCTGATGCAGACGGTCTTGTCGACGCTGGCGGTGTAGCTCATGCATCTCCTCCCAGAAGGACCGGGTAGCGGCCCCAGTACGGCCGCGCGGTGTTCGCGTCGCGAACCGGTGGATCGTCCGGATCGCGACGGACCCCGCAGGTGAACATGTACCGCACCGCGCCGGTGACGAGCCCGAACAGGTGGTTGTCCGGATCGACGTCGTTGCCCGGCACCACGCCCGCGGCCAGGTCCTGACCGATGCAGACGTGCATCCCGGCGGCGAACGACAGCCCGAACGGCGCCACGCCGGGCGGCGGCGTGCGGTACGGGTTGAACTCGGCGGCGTCCGGCCCGAACACCTCGGGATCCCGGTTGACCGCCATGAGGTCGATGATCACCGAGGAACCCTCGGGGATCTCCATGCCCGACCGCAGCCGGACCGGCGCGAGCGCGCGCCGCTTCCCGATCGGGCTGGACGGGTTCAGGCGCACCGTCTCGTGCACGCAGCGCTGCACGAACAGCGGATCACCCGCCGCCTTCGGCGCGTCCTCGGGGTGCTCGGCGATCCAGCCGAGGATGTGGTCGATCGAGCGCACGAACGCCGTCGCGCTGGTGTGCGCGGCCGCGAGCAGGAAGAACGCCACCTCGCGGCGCAGCACCTCGTGGGTGAGGCCGAGCTCGTCGGCGTGCTCCATGAGGCAGGTGAGCACGTCGCGGGGCCGGTCGGCGGGGTCGAGTGCGCGGCGCCGCTCGATGGACGGGGTGAGGAACTCCGCGTCCCAGTCCAGCAGCGCCTGCCCGATGACGACCCGCTGCGCGTCCTTGTCCTGCGTCGAGTGCGCCAGGGTGGCGCCCTCGACGAACCGCATCATGTACGCGTAGAGCCGCTCGGTCTCCGCTGCCGTGCCCTCCGGCCGGTCGATGCCCGCGGTCAACGCGGCCAGGTTGAGCAGCAGCTCGTGGCCGAGGTGCACGAGATCGACCTTCCCGGCCGCCAGGTACGGCGCGACGGTGGTCTCGATGACGCCCGGGAACAGATCGCGCTCGTAGTGGTCGAACGTCTCCCGGCGGAACAGCCGGTTCTCCACCCGCCGCCGGGCGCGGTGCTCCTCACCGTGCAGGTTGACCAGCACGTCCGCCATGACGATCTCGCCCTCGTCGTAGAGCGCCTGGCGCAGGTCCTTCGCGCGGTAGGCGTCCTTGGCGTCGGCGAACGTGGTCAGCACGACCGTCTGCTCGGTTCCGGTCATCGCCCCTCCTCCACCGCTTCGGCCACCCGTAGGGTGGCGATCCCGTCTTCGAACGTCGGCACGCCTTCGCCGCCCGCGGCGATCCGCCGCACCAGCTCGGCGAAGGCGAACGTCGCCGGCTCCTCCCCCGGCACGACCAGGTCACGCAGCTGCGGCTCGTCGGCGCGGGCGCCCTGCAGCCGCACCGGGAAGTGCCCGGTGTGCCCGGCCGCGGTGGCGACGAGGGTCCCGTCGCTGCCGTGCGCGACCAGCCGCCAGCCGTCGCCGTGCCGGGCCACCCAGGAGGTGTGCACGGAGCAGACCGCGCCGCTGGGCAGCCGAGCGGTGAAGGCGACGCTGTCCGCGCTGGTCGCGGGCACCCCGCCGGGCCACTCGGGCCGCCGGGTGGCGACGGTCGCGCCGGTGACCTCCAGGTCGCCGAAGAGCCAGCGGATCAGGTCGGCGGTGTGCAGGCCGTGCACCCGCAGCGAGCTCGCCCCGTTCGCGGCGTCCGCGCACCAGCCGGAACCGGCGACGGCCTCGGGCCGGGTGAACGTCGGGTAGAACGCGGTCGCGACGACGTTCTCGACCGTCCCGAGCCATCCGCTCTCCACCAGCGCGCGGAACTCCTGCATCCCCGGCCAGAACCGCGACTGCATGTCCACCCACGCGTTGCGCCCGGCCGCGGCCTTCGCCATCGCCTCCGCGTCGCCCAGCGACGGCGCGAGCGGGGCCTCCACCAGCACGTCCTTGCCGGCGGCCAGCGCCGCCTCGGCCATCTCGCGGTGGCGGCTCGGCCGGGTGGCGACGTCGACGAGATCGACGTCCGGATCCGCGCACAGCGCCTCGAACCCGACGTGCGGACGGGCACCGAACCGCTCCGCGACCGCGCGGGCGGTGTCTTCGTGCGCGGTCGCGACCGCGACCAGCTCGACGTCCGGCAGCGCGGCGTAGACGGGCAGGTGGGTGCCGACGGCGTAGTTCGCGCCGATCACCCCGATCCGCAGCGTCATGCGCCCACCGGCGTCTGCTCGAGCGCGGGCAGCACCTCGGTGCCGAACAGCTCCATCGCCTCCAGCACCGCAGCGTGGTCGGGGCCCGTCGGGTACCGGAAGATCATCAGGAAGTCGTCGACGCCGGCCTGGTCGCGGAACCGGCCGATCGTCTCCACGCACTCCTCGGGGGTGCCGAACACGAACCGGTCGCGGACGAACTCCTCCAGCGTGATCTGCGAGGCGTCGGTGACGCCCGGCAGGTCGGTGATCGCCCCGTAGTCGAACAACGTGCGCGCCATCGCCAGCGCGGTGTCGCCGAACTTCTCCAGCGCCGCCGCGCGGTCGGTGTACGGCCAGCAGAACCTGATCGCGGTGACGTGCGGGGTGCGGCCCGCGGCCTCGGCCTGCTCGCGGTACTGCCCCGCCATCGCCGTCATGGTGTCCAGCGACATCAGCGCGTTGGTGATCCAGCCGTCACCGAGCCGGCCGGCGCGGCGCAGCCCGCCCGGCGTCCACGCGGCCAGGTGCAGCGGCACCCCGCCCTCCTGACGCGGCTTCGGGATCACGCTGACGTCCTCGAACGTGTAGATCCGGTCGGCGAACGAGAACCGCTCCTGCGTCCACGCCTGGCGCAGGATGCGCAGCGTCTCGTCGAAGCGCTGGGCGCGGTCGTCCCAGTTCACGCCGACCGTCGAGTAGTCGACCGGCATGTAGCCCGCCCCGAGCCCGAGCCAGGTGCGGCCACCGGAGAGCTGGTCGAGCATCGCCGCGTCCTGGGCCAGCTCGACGGGGTTGTAGAGCGGCGCGATCGCGATCGCGGTGCCCACCTTGACCCGCTGAGTCCGCGCCGCGATCGCGAACGACAGGTGCAGCGGCGAGCCGAAGTACTCGTCGGAGTACTTGTGCTCGGTCGTCAGCGCGGCCCAGAAGCCGAGCCGGTCGGCGGCCTCGGCCTGCTCGAGGATCTCCCCGAGGACCTGGTGCGGGTCACCGGTGACGAGGCCCTGCGTGAACAGCACTCCGACGGACATGGTGGCTCCCTAGTTCGCGGACTTCTCGAGGTGGACCAACGCGATGCGGGTGTCGAGCATGCTGGGGAGCGAGTGGCCCTGCACACCCGGCTTGCGGTTGGGGTCGTGCACGCCGCGAGCGGCGGCCCGGCCGGCGATCCGCCCGAGCGTGAGCCCGCCGCAGATGTGGATGCCGCCGAGGTCGGCGACCGGGTTGAGTCCGCCCGCGCAGTCGCCCGCCGCGAACAGGCCGCGGATCGCGTCCCCGAAGACGTCCACGACCTGCATGTCGGTGGTCGTGGTGAACCCGCCGGAGCAGAAGTTGATGCCCTCGATCATCGGCACGGCGGTGAACGGGCCGGTGGCGCAGCGGCGCCGGCCGGGTGGCAGCACGACGCGCCCGAAGTCCGGGTCGACGGTGGCGTCGGAGGCGAGGAAGGCGTTCCAGCGCTCGACGGTCGCGACGAGCGCATCGGCCGGCACCCCGATCAGCTCCGCCAGCTCGGGCAGCGTGCCGGCCTGCACGGGGGGTTCGGGCATCTGCGAGAGCAGCGTCGCCTTCTCCGTGGCGACGACGTGGTCCATCACGTAGAACGCGCGCCGCTGCGGCTGCTCGTGCAGCCGCTTGACCCGCTCCTCGTACGGGCCCGCCTCGTCGTGGAACCGCACGCCCGCGGTGTTGACCGCGATGGCGTCCTCGACGACCGACGAGGACACGATCACCAGCGGCGGCACGAACGTCATGTTGATCAGATCGCCGCCGATGGCCTGGCCCATCAGGTGACCGTCGCCGCGGCAGGTGTCGATGCCCAGGTAGGGCCCGCGCGCGATGAACTCGGGCTGGTAGCGCTGGCGCAGCGCCGGGTTGGACTGGTACCCGCCCGAGGCCAGCACGACGGCGGAGCGCGCGGTGACGGTGAACGGCTCACCGCCGTCGACCGGGGCCACCACGACGCCGGTCACGCGACCGTCCTGGGTGGTCAGGCGCTTGCCGAGGTGCCCGTAGAGGGCCTTGACGTTGGGCCGCTCGAAGTCGGGCTGGAAGGCGCGCGCGAGCATCCAGGTGTCCTCGATCGCGGCCATCCGGTCGATGGAGTGCTGCTTGGGCCGGGGGATGAACCGGGTGAACCGGACACCGCGATCGGTCAGGATCCGGTAGGTCTCGGCGCTCTCGCGGGCGAAGAGCCGGACGATGTCCTCGTCCCAGATGACCCCGAACTGGTCCTTCGCCAGATCGACCATGCGCCGCGCGTCCTGGACGAACGTCTCGACGTCGTCGACGATGCCCTGGTCGGCCTGCATCTGCGAACCGACGAAGGCGAGGTACCCGGTGGACCACACGGCATTGCCGCCGATGTGCTGCATCGGCTCGACGGCGACGACCTCCACACCCTCGGCCGCGGCGGCCGACACGGCGGCCATCCCGGCAGGTCCGGTGCCCAGCACGACCACGTCGCAGGTCAGGTCCGGCACAGGGCTCCTCCACAGTGAGTTCGGCCACGGACTGAGGTGAGACCTTGCCCTTCCAACCGAGCGGCGTCAAGACACTGACGACTCCGGTGCCCCCTGGACGGGGTCGATGGACACCGGGTAGCGTCGTTAGGACCATCACGCCGAATCCTCTGCAGCGAGGCGGAGCATGACGACGATCACCCTCGATCGGTACGCGGACGTGCGGGAAGCCTTCCGCACGCACGACCTGCGGCAGTCGCTCTACGACGCCGGCGGGGTCGTGATGGCCGACTGCCTACTCGTCCTGCACGGACAGGAGCACAAGCTACGGCGCCGCGTGGAGAACCGGCTGTTCCGGCGCGGGACCTTCCGCCACTGGGAGAAGGAGTTCCTGCACGACCTCGTGCGCGAGAGCATCACGCCGTTCGTCGAGGCCGGTAAGGGCGACCTCGTCGAGATCGGCTACCGCACCGTCATGAACCTGACGGCCATGGTGGCCGGCCTCGACCGCAGGAGCGACGACCCCGCCGAGACCGACGCGCTGTACCGGTTCGCCAAGAAGTTCAGCGAGGGCGCCACGCTCGTGCACAGCACCCGTGACCACGAGGAGGTGCGCGCCGAGGTCCGGGCGGCGATGAAGGAGTTCGACGAGCAGTTCCTGCAGCCCTCCAGGGCGCGCCGGGAAGCCCTGATCGCGAAGGTCGAGGCGGGCGAGCTCGACGAGGACGAGCTGCCGCGCGACGTGCTGACCGCGCTGCTGCGCAACCGCGAGGAGCTCGGCATCACCGACGACATCATCCGCCGCGAGTGCGCCTTCTACCTGCAGGCGGGCTCGCACAGCACCGCGAACGCGCTGACCCACACCGCGCACGACTGGTTCACCTGGTCGAAGGACCACCCGGAGGCCACGCCCGAACCGGAGCTGATCCAGCGCTGCGTGTACGAGTCGCTGCGGCTGCACCCGGCCTCCCCGGTCGCGCAGCGGCGCGCCATGGCGCCGATCACGCTGCGCAGCGGTATCGAGATCCCCGAGGGCGCCACCGTCGTCATGGACCTGCACGCCGCCAACCGCGACGAGACCGTCTTCGAGCGGCCGCTGGAGTACGACCCGCTGCGTGAGGTCCCCGAGGACGTCCCGCGCTGGGGGCACGCCTTCGGCGGCGGAATGCACGCGTGCATCGGCACCGAGCTCGCCGGTGGTGTGCCCAGCACGGCCGAGGGCGAGCGGGTGCTCGGCACCGTGACGCTGATGCTCACCGCGCTGCTGAAGGCGGGCGCTCGACCGGACCCGAACGACCCGCCGCAGCTCGACCCGCACTCCGCGCGGGAGCACTTCGCCCGCTACCCGGTGGTGTTCGAGAAGCAGTAGCCGCAGCGGCGGTGCCAGACGCGAGGGCGGCCGGCGCACCCGCTGCAGCGGGTGCGCCGGC
>Ga0065720_1003943_pt1 | contig 13886 bp, 8 predicted proteins | sample Thericmetagenome_FD_59107 | JGI IMG/M metagenome (GOLD analysis project Ga0065720, IMG submission 59107) | Thermophilic microbial communities from the Joint Bioenergy Institute, California, USA of rice/straw/compost enrichment - eDNA_2 v2... | ecosystem: Engineered > Solid waste > Grass >... | reverse complement strand
TCATATGATAATTCATCCTTAAATTATCAGGAAAGCTAGTGATTTGCCCAAGCACCCTGAATTATTGATTGCCGAATATAAAGAAACAGGGAATAAAGTAGACAAGCTAATTTACTCTATAACTGGTAAGAGTTTAGTCCTTTTTTTTTGCTTACATTAACTAGAAATTAAAGCCGTTGAGAACTACTTAGCAGACGAAGACTTTGTTTCAGCTATAAAGGAAGACTACCCCATTATTCTTACCTCTATTCAATATATGATTGATGTTTTGAAGGAACTTGAAAATCTGGATGCATCAAATCCCTTCTTGCAATCTAATAAGATCTCTGTTTTGCAAGACAAGATCAAGACAATTACTGAAGAAAGGGATGCATTTATGCTATCAATTGAGAAGAAAGAGAATAAAATAATTGAAGAGAAGGAAAAGCCAACTGATGAAATTTTCTTGTAAGAATAAGTAATTATGAGTTAAAAGTATGCTTAATACTTAAGGAAAATGTGTAATTTGTATGCTTAAGTAAAATGGTCATTTTAGAGTGAACATCGTTGCTATGAAATTTATTCTTGAGAATCCGCTAAAATACAATAAATTTATTTCGTTTAACAGATAAATGTCCGCAGGCCCACATGAACTAAATTTCAGAGAGGCTGCCAATCGAGCCCTCATCGACATAAATAATCAGCTTTCCGCCTCAAAAAATCGAGGAGTTCAACCCCACAAAATGTCATCTCCCATCAAAAAATCTAATTCTTCAAATATTCCCAATCATTTCTATTTGAAGTTAGATAGCAATGCAAACCAATCTCCTGTAAAACAGGGCGAAGCTAATGAAAGTAAAAGTTAAAGCAATTTCCCTTAACTAAATTTTAGACTCGCCTGAGTACAACGAGAATGTGCAGGAGTTCAGACTTCCAACAGATCACAATAATTACAATATGAACCCAAGCCACTATTTCCCTATGCAGAGCCACCCAACTTATCCAGACATACATGAAGGACACTTAGAAACAGGAGCTGATAGGGTTTCAACTATCGATGACTCATATAATCAGGCTGGTCCACCTTCATTCTCAAAATCAGGTTATCCAGTTCAGGTGAAGAAGGGAGGAAGTTATGAGTATCGTTCTATTCCTTATAATGCTCCAAAATCCAGTAATGACAGCCAAAGAGGACCCGACCTAAGCTCCCACAGAGGTAGCGCTGAGATGCCAACAACAAAACGATCAGGCTCCAGAACCAAAAATAGGAAGGACAGTATCACTGAACAGAAAGACACAGACTTGATGAGAATGGTCCAAGAAAATCTAAAATATGTTACTAAGTGCAAAATTCATAATCAAAATTATTCCTTATTCAATCCAAATACTAAGCAACTTTGTTGTATTGAATGCTTGTACAACAACCCTAAGCAATCCCATAAGAAGTTACAAGTCCTCTCTTTGAAAACTGCATATCCAATCATTACAGAAAGCAATAGGCTCTACAAGGCTGAGGCCAAGGAAAAAGTCAATATTCTGGATGAAAACATCAAGGCTTGTGTCCAAAATATCAACACTATTGGATTGGCACAGGAACATTTGGTCAGCCAAATCCATAAGGAGTTTAATGAATTGTTTGAGGAGCTTAAAAAGAGAGAACAATTCTTATTAGACTCAGTCCAAGAAGTTGTTGAAAATGAAACTAGGAGAATTAGAAACAAGATGGAGGACCTTGAGTTCCTAAAAAGCTGTTTTAAAGATGCCAGGGAAGTTGACCCTCAGCAGAGTTTTGAGTTGGGAGTCCATTTCTTTGCAGTTTATCATATGCTGAAAAATATAATGAAGCAATATGAGATACAAGCTCCTCTTTATACAGTTGATGAGTTCAATATGTTTGACTTTGGAACCAGGAACATCGTGAAGAATGAGATTGCCAACTTCGGAAAATTTTTGAATAAGAGTCCTCAAAAGAAGAAGGTTCCAAACCCAGTGAGAGGAAATTCGACTCTTCGTAATAGAAAAAGAAGTGAATCAGCCTCCAAAATAGCCCCTATCTTTGCTGAAAGATCTGCTTCCCCTACAAACAGAAGTTCTAACACAAATACCAAGAGAACAATTACTCCAGAGCCTCAAAGAGAGAAAACAGGCAAAATGAAATCTCCTCCTCAGACAAGTTACTTAGAAAGGGAAATCATCAAGAAGGCAACTAAGCTAAAAACCTCAATGTCCTCAGGAAAATTAGGTACTGGTGGATTGGACCTTCTTCAATATCAAAAAGGAGAAGAAACTGTCCCCAGCCTCTTCCCATACAACAAGGAAAGATTTATCAATGAAATTCTAGAGTCCTCACAAAAGAAGCCTGTTGTCAGTGATTTTGAAGGAGGGTTCCAAAATCCTCAAAGTGATATCTCTCCTCACTGTGATAATAGAAGAATGGTAACAGAAGGAAGTGCTAACAGAACTAACAGACATAAGGCAGTAATGAACTCCACAGAAAGATTCGCTGACCTCTCACCTAATGTAAAACAAACGGCAGAAGCAATTAAAATGGGTGAGTTGGCTTTCCAGAAGAGCATTGAAGGAGTAAATAACCTCCTCCTATTCAATGACTCTGCCATTTTGGATCAAGAAACCAAGACAACTGATTTCTTTAATATGCTTCCTTCTAACATTCGCCATACTAAGCTTCTTTATAGACTTACTGCACATGGAGCAAGCTCTCTGGCTTTCCATGAGAGATGTGATCATCAAGCTCCTTACGTAGTCCTGGTTAAGTCAGATTATCAATTTGTGTTTGGATACTACTTGCCTATCCCTATAGTCAATGAAGAAAAGTACAACACTTGTGAAGAGTGCTTCATTTTTTCGTTGAAAAATCCTTATTATGACAGAGTGATGAAATTCCCTATCAAAAGTGATAAGAAATTCATTGCTCTCTATCAAAGTTCCAAGAGTCCTTGCCTCGGATCAACTCTTCAAAATAAGCAAGATCTCTGGCTCCAGTTTGATAACTTGCAAAGTTCTTGTTCTGTTATTGGTAATAATTGCTGAATATAGTTATTAATCATATTAGGCTATGCTTATAAATTACCTGCAGGAGTAGAAGGAACAAAGGCTTTGGCTGGTCAATACACAGGATGGAACATTCAGGAAATTGAGGTCTACAAGTTGGTATTCTAACCAAGCTTTTTCAAGCTGAATTACAATTTTATAGATTTTACTTGTAATAACACATTTTTTTGTATGACAACAGTCCATGTTTCAATATAATTATTCACATAATTTAAATACAATAAATCCTAATGAAGTCCACTTTAGCTTTCCTCATCCTCCTTCCCTTGGTCTTGTGTGATTATTCCTTGTTCATGGGCTTCGATACAATAGAAGCAACTCTTGGCCAGGACTTTTTCGATTGTGCCGCTGGCAGAATTAATTACAATAGAAATGGATTTGCAATTATCCCCTATACACCTACTGCTGACTTTGCTGGGCAAGTTATCAAGGCTAAGAAGGCTGGTTTCCTCGAAGTTCACCTTCTTTTGGACCCAAATCAAATTTCTATAATAAATCCACAAGTTATTGCCCAGAATACTTTATCTGCATTGAGAAATAGAGGAACCGGTGTCTCAGGAATTTGGTTGGATGTCAGCTCTAACTCATTGGTTTGGAACGAAGACAGCAATGCTAATATTAACACAATTCTAGGTGTTTTGTCTGCATTCCAACAAACATTGAGAAGCAATTTTGGAGATGTCAAGGCCGGAGTTTATACAACTTCTTATGATTGGAAGTCTGTTACTAAAAGTGACTCTACTAAGGTTTCTGGAGCTGGGTATCTATATTGGTCTAAAATTGGAGATTCTGTTAATTGCGACACTGGCGCATTTGGATTCCAAGGTTGCTATTTACAACAAATTCAAGCCTCTAATTATGGTTGTAACTCAGCTATGAATATTGACGTAAAGAGAATAGTTAATACTCAGTAAGACATTTTATATTGAATCCTGCTGTCCAACATACCAGATATAAATAAAATGCTCTCAAGAAACTTTGAGTTAGTGTATTATTATCCTTTGAATTTCCATCAAGGATAAACCAGGATCGTGCATAGTAGAAAATAGTATGGCCATATTACTTTTCAGTTAGAAGAGTTTAGATAGGATATTCTCTTCTTATCAGAACAAATATTTTATTTATAAACTCTAATTTTTTTTTAGTTAGAGCTCTTTCCTCTCACGTCAGAAAATACTTAAAAAATTATTATGAGTCAAGAGTTTTTTCGAAAACATAAAACAGAATAGTTTTCTTGATGAGAAATGGTCGTTTTGAAATCGAAAAATATTGATTAAATTAGCTGTTGAGGCAAAGTGGATCTAAATGAAGGCGGGAAATATAGACAATAATTAAAACCCTCTATGTTTCTAATTATGAAACAAATTGAGAAAAATATTAAAATTTAACATATGTCTGTTCATAACACATACGAATCCTTATAATCAATAAAAATCGCGCGAAAAAAATTTTCTCGTCGCATGAACCTTGATATAGCAAATAAAAAATTTAAAACACAAGTGGTTCCTTCCATTAACGGCTCCATTGATCAATTTCCCGCCTCTTTAAAGCCTTTCTCAAACACATTTATTCCTCCCAGTAATCAGTCTCTCTCACAAAGTACGGATTTTTCAACATTAAAGACCTCAGGATCAACCAAGTCCTCTCCCAGAACCAAAGATTCATATGCCGACCGTTTTATTCCCTTAAGAGGAGACTCTTTTTCTCGCAAATTGATCTTCGATCTTGGTGAAGACAGTAACTCTATATCCTCCTCGGAGTTCTTTTCTGAGAAAGAACAGAATTCTTTCAAATACCAGTCTCTTTTAGAAGGCCAAATCCTAGGAGTTCATAGTAACTCCAATTCTGTTTCGATCGAACACCCTCCCCCAAAAAATAGCAGAGATCCCTCACCTTCAACAGGAAGGCCGAAGCTTCTCACTTTTAAGTCGCCTGGAAGAACAGAAAAAGCCATGAATACGGTCTCATCTTATCCATTCTTCTATGAAAACTTACCTGACCCAGATACACCAAACCAGAGGAAGATCCCAGAAAAACCCTTCAAGGTGCTTGAAGCACCCTATCTGGAGGATGATTATTACCTTAATCTAATAGATTGGTCCAAGTCTAATATTCTTGGTGTCGCATTAAGAAGTTCTATATATCTGTGGACGGCGACTAATAGTACAGTCATGAAACTCTGCGAAACACCTTCAGAGGATGAGATCTATACAAGTGTTGCTTGGAATTACAAAGGAGATATCTTGGCAACAGGACTTTCTAATGGATATCTAAATCTATGGGACGTTAACAAAATGCAGATGATAAGAGACGATTTGGAAGTCCATCAGAACAGGATAGGAGTGGTTGCCTGGAACACTAATCACCTTTTTGCGAGCGGATCTCGTGATAAAACCATATTAGTTAGAGATATAAGAATACCAGGAAGAAAGAGCACAATCATGAGATTCACAGGTCATAGACAGGAGGTTTGTGGGCTTAAGTGGTCCCCAAATGATTCCCAGATGGCCTCAGGTGGAAATGACAACAAGCTGTTTATATGGAATTTAAAGAAAGGAGATGCTGAAGCTAAATTTGGAGATCATAAAGCAGCTGTAAAGGCTCTTGCTTGGTCTCCTCACCAGAATGGCTTGCTACTCTCTGGAGGAGGCAATAATGATAAAACAATCAAATTTTGGAACACGCTTACTTTACAACAGACCAAAAGTATTTTTACAGGATCTCAAGTTTGTAATTTAATCTTCTCCAGGAACTCAAACGAGTTCGTCAGCACCCATGGCTTCTCAAACAACCAAATTATAATCTGGAAATACCCTGAACTAGAAAAGATTGGCGTGTTAGAGGGCCATTCCAGCCGTGTGCTATATTTGGCATTATCACCAGACGGAGAAACAATTGTAACTGGTGCAGGAGATGAAACTTTGAGGTTCTGGCATGTTTTCCCACCTCTTACAGAATCGAAAAAGTCTCCTTTGTTGCCCTCAAGCATTGATCTTAGATAAACCTGGGATCAATTTTTAAATAAATCCTTGCTGGATGCTTAATTAGCGTCGTGATCCTTTACTGGACAGCTTCTTATTCATTTTTGGATTATAAACTATCATCCTAATTTGTTCTTTTATAGTTTATGTTAACTTATTCATTCCAATTTTACTTCAAAGCTAACAAATACAAAGCTGTTTATCAATTTTTATTGTTAAACTGTAAATTTTTGAAACAAACCCTCTGACTTCAATCATCCTAACTCAAAATTTAGTCTTACACATCCGGAATGAGTCCTTTAGTATCAGACTATATTCCTATAAAATTAGAGGATCATTATTTTAAGTCTTAGGATTACAGCATAAATTTTCTCATCATAATAACCTATTTTCAGGATATGAGCAATAATATGCCATAAAATCTCTCAGAATTATGCCTGAAAATGTTAAGTAGAAGGTGATATATGATTTCACTATTCTAGTCGAATGCTTAGGTTGCTATGACCAAAATACATGATAATCATGATAAATAAATAGTTTTTATTAGTATCGAGTAGTTAGTTTCACTTTAGGCTAGAAGTAAATAGTTTCTCTCTAATAAATGAAAGCTATTTATGTACTAAAAAAATGGAAGCTAATTAAAGTGCTAATCAAAGCGCAATGGCAGAAATGGAGGCATTTAAGGGATATGAAGTTATTTATGTTGATTGGGAGGATTCATTTAGGAGAATCTTTTGGGCAACTATTCCAATGTTAGTATCAGATACACTGTGCAATGGTTTAGAAAAATTCCTCTATTAACTTTATCTCTCGTAAAACAGCTGGAAGGTGATTACCAACTTGTCTGGAAACAAAATTAAAGAGACCTAATTTAACAAGTTCATGGTAGCTCAATTTGGCTGTAAAGCAGTCAGGACTTTAGTATAAATTGATCAAAAATTCAAACATTAATAATATTTCCTAATGAAACCAAGTGCTAATAAAATCCAGTCCACTGCCAATAACTTTGAAAAGAAGTTCCTGGTACTTCTAAAGAACCATTACGTTGAAGAAATAAAAAAGCAAGTCCACCATACTAACCAAATCTACATGAATCTCCATTTGACTTTTGATATGAATCTTCTGTAATAATGTGACTACTCCTTTCACTTATTAGGCTTGATAAGGATCCTGGCTTCGGAAATTGGATCATGACTAACTTCCTTCGTTTTCTCAAACTTGCACCCAAGGTTATCTTCCAAGCCATTTGTTGGATTTTCGAGACTTATCACAAGCTTCCTCCTTCTTTTCTTACAGAGGAATACATCAACTTCATCCCACACTTCATTAACTTTCCTCATCTTGATACAGAGATCCAAGACTTAGAGTACAAGAAACATCTTATCACGGCAAAAAATGGACGAGTGATGACAATTGAAAACGCCTCTGTTGTCAAAGTGTATCAGCCAGATTACTTCTTATGGAGGCAGTCCTTCAAGGCAAATTGCGCATGTGAAGGGCAGGAGAGGTCTTTAGTAGTTAATCACCTCCCCGCAATGTTGAGAATAAATTTTGCCAAGCTTAAAGAAAATTCGAAGTGGCAGAAGTGTTGTCTATGTAATAAACCAATGACTGAAGAAGTTAAGCAAAGAGTATTTTTCCCTTGTCAGAGAGTAGATATTCATCTTCCAAATTTCTCAAATCAAAAACGCAATGAACTTTATCCTCTTTGGCTAATTAACGATGACATTTGTAAACTGAAGAAAGGTGATGTCTTGTCAGCTGTTGTTTACTATGACATCTATGTGGATTACACACTCAACAATGGCAGAATGCTGGGCGCTATGCATGACTTCTTTATTGGCTACCATCTTGCAAAAATGAGTCTTTCAAGAAATCAAAAGTTCTTTAGTGAGCTAATTTCAAAATTAGGAGCAAGCTCTCTTGTTGAACTAGAATTTCTTAGTTATGACATCAAGAATTATGACTACATTTTAAGTAGATGGCAAAATGTTAGCAAATGCCTCTCAAACCTTAGTGGAGACTTTCTAAAATCTGAAATAATCAGTCTCAACTTCGCTCTACTGCTTAGTATAACTCTAATGAACAAGTCCTCTCTGAAACCAGCCATAGACTTTCATAGTGTTGGAAAATTTCATGTGGAAAAAGTAAAGTACCAGGAAAGTGGCCAGCAACTACTTGACCAGAGAATTAATCTCTTTATGTTCACTGACCAAATAGAAATTATCATCAAGCTCGTTTTGGATGTGACTGCTCACCTTGAAAATCTCTACATCTTCCCAACAGTCTATGATACAAATAGCTTATTTGATTTCTTTGTAAAGCTAAATGGTGGAATATTACTCTTAATTGAGCCTCAGAGGTTGAAAAAGAGTGAGCTTACAATGATAACTCAAATTGTTAAGGGAGAAAAAGTTTACCTGAATGAGGCTTATGGATCCCTCCAAGTGAATTGCGCTGTTTGGGTCATTGCCTCAGAGCCAATTAAACAGCAAAAACCTAACACTGGCTGGAAGCTTATGACAATTGAAGATTATTGGGACAATGGCGCTTATGAATACTTTGATATCATTCTTGATCTTTCGAAATCTAACAACTTAATCAAAGGGGTTCAATTAAAACTTGATCTGAACTATGCTGATCGATTGCTCAGAAGTTTGACGAATCCTAATTCAAGAATTGAAACACCTATCTATTCGCAAATTCTTAGTAAGAGGGCTCAGCAAGACCAATTCTCTGAAGAGTCTAATGCTAAGAATATTTTCATTTCTAATAATCATCAAGCTATCTCATTGCTGCAAAGATTTTACGGAGCTTCCAGAAAATGCAAGCAAATTTCAATTCCAGAGCTAAACTCTCTAAGAAAAATCGCTAGTGCTTCAGCCCTGCTCAGAGGCTTTACAACGGGGAGGGAAAGAATTAAGTATTTATTTGAAGCTGAGAGCCCCTATCTTGAGATCATAGATGTGATAATTAGTATTTTATTGAATGAAGAGTCAGCTATCAATAGAAGAGGAACTGACAATGCTATTCTCGGAAATGAAGTTATTAAGTTTTTAGCTAATGATGATTTGGAATTCACCAAGTTAGAGAAGGTCACTAATGGGGAAATATATCTCTCACCTAAGGATAAGAAGTTTTTGCAGCTTTATCAGGGTATTTTGGACTTTATTAGTGGAGTCGAAAACAGATTCTCAAATATTGATATTTAGTACTGAGTAAAGTAAAAATCTATGATAGTAATGAAATATAGATTTTGTAAAAATATATTTCATGTTAGCTATATTATCTTGAATGAACATTAACGAAAACTATCAAGATTTCAATTATGTTTCCTTAGTTGATTAGGGTATATCAGGAATACTTTTACTAACATGTTATCTTAGGCAGGAATTCAGGTGACTTGGTAGAGCAGTATCCTGATAAGAATGGTTTTGAATACTAAATTAAGGATTACACTTGTACGGACATATATTCTTTTTAATTACTCTTTACCTGATACAACCATGTGCTCAATAAGATATAGAGGAACCTAACAGAATGTCAAAAATCTTTAATGATGCTAATTTCGTCTTCCCCATACTCAAATACGACTTTTCTGTGGACAGAGAGGTCCCACACTTGACTTTTCTTACATTTTCCATAAAGAAACAGAGCAGTATTGGTCTTAAAATACAATCCTTTAACGAGATTAGGCTGCACTTTTAACGCTGCCAAGGCTTTCATCCCTAAAGTCACTTTAGTTGGGTCAGTTGAGTTTCCAGAGAAGACTAGGATGTCCTCCAAATCTCCTTGACATTTAAACTGTTGTTTGTCTTCACTAATCATCGGTATTGATGCAGTAATCTTAAAGTCAGGTAAAGATCGAGACACTGTCTTGATTTGTCCGTTTGCAAGAATAACTCGACCAGGAACGAATTCCTTATCCAAGTTGAAGCCAAGAGCGTCGGCCTGGCCTTTACAAAGCACCAATCCCTCAATCACCCCAGTAGCAATTACTCCATGAAATAAGAGTTGCTGTCCGGTTTTGCCATTTGTCAAGACGAGCTTGGTCATTAGCTGACGAGATTTTTGCTCGATGTGTACCCTCCAAAGACAAAAAGTTCTCCAGGTGCTAGTAGTTTCTTTAACATTTTTTTAAAAAAAAAAAATATTCTTTGAGTGAATTTTAGCTCAATTTCAATGAGTCTGTCAAAGCCTCAAATTTTTCTAAACAGGAGCTCGACTTAGTTGTCAACATATGCCAGATTAGTATTAAAAAGGAGTCAATTTGTGCTTTTGAGGGTGAAAGGAGTCCATTGACGGCTCCAATTTTTGTACTGCCTGGTCACAAGGTTGCTGATCGAAATCATATGGAATACTAATGAGCACATCAGACTAACCAGACAGTTACATTGAGAATGACTTAAATCAGGGAACCCACTTTCAAACTTCTCAAGGATAGGAGAAATCTTCAAAGCTTTATCGCCAATTAATGAATTATTTTCTGTAATCCTACACTGTTACTCTTCTTGAGTTTTTATAGTAGTGGAGATTTGATAGTATCTTGAATAGATCTTTTGCTTGTTTGGTGGATGAGAGTATCAAAGAGATGGCGAATAGTTGAAGAAAACTTTCTTTTCGTTGATTAATCATTTTTGTTGAGGTGATGCATTTCTTCAAGTTTGTTCATCTAATCAACTATATCCAAAGTCAGCCGAGTTCTCTCCCAAGCTTTTTCTTGTTGCAATTAATCTCTGCCTTTTTCCTTATAAGAAATTCACTTTGTCCAAGAATTAAGAAGGTATATGATTAAATGCCCTTTGTTTCACAAGAGTGAGCCTTGAAAATTTGAAAATGGGTATCGACTTTGTGGGACGCTTGGTTGAATGTCTTGTCAGATTGTTATCACCTTTGTGAACCAAGATCCTTTCATAAAGTTGCTTATGAGAGAGCTATAGCTGACGAAATTCTGTGTTATCAGCTAAATTTGGTGTGTATTTTCCAGATAGAAAACTTCCAAGAAACTTTGGAAGTTTAGACCATCTGTCAGATTGCAGATATGATTTACTCAAAAATTGCTAGGAATTCTTGTGTTTGGATCCTTGCTAGGATGAATTTGTTCATCTATATGCTCTAAATCATGTGAAGATGTTTTGCTGATGGTATTTGCTGTAATATTGATGATGAGATAAGCTCAATTTTGTTGATAAAGAGGTCAATTGAATACAAGAGGGTTGAGAGTCAGAAGTAGATATTTCGGATAAAAGGACTACAGATTACACAAAATTGAGGAGAAAATTGATAAGAAATGTGGCTTAACCTATTATCATGCTCTTTCATATACTAGTTCCTTCAAATCGGAAAGCATGAGAATCTTTTCATGTATTCTAAAATCTTCTATTGTTCTTCATTTTAAAGAAGTAACTTTTCTGATTAATGCAACATTCTACAGTCGAAGGTACTTAATCTTTTGCCAATACTTCACCATTGAATAGTTCAATTTGTAATTACAATCACGAAGCATAAATTCAAGAATGGAAGTTTCCTTTGAGAAATTGGGTGTGCCAGGTTTTTATAGACACAATCATACTTTAAAAGTGGATATCAGCCTTATTTAATGAAGCTGATGGGTTATTTTGTCTAGCAAAGTGATAAAGCTAGCATTAAAAAGTAGCAGCTGCGTCTAGAGGAAATTTTTTGAACTTCTTTGAAGGAATAGGTGGATCACCAAATAATTCTTATTCAGAATAACTTGAAATAGTCTGTTCACTCATGTTGTTGTTAACATATCTTTTATATAAATAAATATCCAATTTATTCGATTCTTTTTGAAATGAGCAAAGCTTCAATTTAGGTAATTGTCATACTTCTTGCAAAGGAGATCAATTAAGACCAGAATAGAGAAATTTTTATGCAAGATTCTTAAATGTACCACTCTTCGAAAAATATACCTACTTCATCATTCAAGTGATTTTTGAAGGGGTACGTAGTAAGAGGACTCTTCTGCTGTATGTGAAAATCATCAAGAGATATAGATAGAGGTGACTCATTAATTCCTGAAACATCTATCTTTTTCTCAATTTGATAGTGATAAATTTTATTAATTGCGATCGAAGTATGAGAAAATCTGAACATAAAGAACACGAGCTTACCTTAAAAGAGACCATTCTTCTAAGTCCTATTGAGAAGCATATATATCACAGTATATCCCCCTTGCGCTTAATCAAACTTTAGATAAACCTCCATACAGATTTCTTTTGAATTTAGTTGTTCTTGTTCTGGTTATCTTGCAAATCTCAGCCATTTTCGATGAAGAGTCTGTTTTACCAAGAGAGCAAATAAGAATCTTCAATAGTGCCCTACTTGTATCCGACTATGTTAATTTGTAATTATTCAGGACGCTGATGACGACGAATCTCTAGAGCTTTTATTGCAGAAGATTGATGATATCCAAGATCACCTACAGAAAGTTCAAGATGTATAAGAATTTAAGAATCATATTGACTTCAACTAGTTTTTCCAAAATTTGGATGATAATTTGTATCAATCAGTTGATATTGACTCCATTATCTTTGAAATTCAGACATATTCAAGATCGGACTCTGATCGAATGGTATACGTGGTAAACATAACAGAAGGCTTCGTTGATCCATTCAATGTCAGTGATAGTGTTTCCATCTATGTAAGCTTGAAAATCTGAAAAATAAAATTGAAGAAATTTTTCAACTCTATTGTCCACATGAACTTTGTCATATATAATTTTGTCACAACTACAACGGCCAATGGAACTCTTACAAGTTGCTACAATTGGACATTAGCTATGGAGTACAATATTCAAAACTTGAACCAGCTAATTGTCACATTGGATGCCCATAATACGATTTGTAGAGGAGAAGTATAAATTTATTTGCTATTGTTAATAACTCTAGGGTTATGAACAATTGGGAGATACAACAAGCACAATTGCCATATTGTATCTTAGTCTTATGATAAGTTTCTTGGGCTGTATTTCTCTTATCATGGATGTGATCCATTTGTCCAATGTTTCTAGACTCTTTGTGGAGACACAGGCATTATACGTGAATTACTTGAATCATGCCAGGAGCAAGAGAGCTAAGGCGCAATTAGATGAATCAGTAAATATTACCTTATTCGATAATAATAGAAGTAGTTACCTGCATTAAACTTGGAAAAGGATGTTGAAGACTTATCTGCATTCTTTAAGTACGCCACCTGGGAAGATGTACCCTTAATGAAAAAGATTAAATTGATAAATGGATGGAGAGTATGGAACACCATCGGTAGCTTTTTGCAGATATTCTCGAGCTTGATTGTTGCAATTACATATTTAGCTGATTCAGATGCTCAGGATATCTATGTTTCAAGAGTTTTGTTAGGGTTCTCTGTGTTTATGACATGGGTTCAACTCTTCGAATATCTTGAATTTTGGGATGGACTGACTCTAATAACAACAACATTCCAGAAAGCCTCTGCAGATGTTAAGGTATATGGAAGTCTGGCGATCATTATCATAATTGGGTGTGGAGTACTCAGTAATACTTTTATAATTCTTAAATAATTTCTAGGTTATGCTTTATTTTGGAGATATGATCATTTTGATACCTATGGCATGTCACTGAGGACTATATTTGCTTTGTCTTGCGGTGATATTGTACATGATACATTTTCAGACGTGTGGAATGAAGGACTACTGAAACAACTCTGGGTCTTTGTGCTTGTTATGGGTTGGTACACTGTTGGTCAAAACCTCTTTTATGCTATTTTGATGGAGGGCTATGACAGAGCTAAACTTAGGGGTATCATTGATGGAGATGATCCCTTCCCTACAATTGAAAGTTTATCTACAAATAA
>Ga0065720_1020555_pt1 | contig 13892 bp, 9 predicted proteins | sample Thericmetagenome_FD_59107 | JGI IMG/M metagenome (GOLD analysis project Ga0065720, IMG submission 59107) | Thermophilic microbial communities from the Joint Bioenergy Institute, California, USA of rice/straw/compost enrichment - eDNA_2 v2... | ecosystem: Engineered > Solid waste > Grass >... | reverse complement strand
TCCTCCTCCTCCTCCTCCTCCTCCTCCTCTTCCTCAAAGATCTTCTTCAGAGCATCGATGCCGATCTTCTTGCGTTTAAACGAGTGGGTGGGGTTCTTGTTTATGTGCTCGATGAAAGATTGGACATCGGGATTGATACTCCTGGCCGCAATCTCCTCATAAGTAGTCCTTTGGCGAGCAGCACGGGCCGCAGCAAGCCTGGCTTGCTCGTCGGGGATGAATCCATTGAGGTTAAGAGAGGCGATGCTGGGCAGAGGGTTGCCATCCTCGCCTACGTTGGCAGGGTTGACCAGGCTGACCGGGTTGGCCGGCCTGTTGTTTGGGTTGAAAGGAGAAGCCATGATGATGACTTTGTAATACACAGACTACAGCCAGCCAGCTTGATGGCTAAAGAGTGAAGATGGGTCGGTTATGAAATACTGGCTGTTGTGAATGACAGAGATATTGGCAGTGATCATTCATAACTATGGCCAGAAGGCCGCGAGGGAGAAAGAAGGAGAAAGGAAAAAAAAAAAGCCAACAGGGCGATACAGGAAGGAAAGAAGTTACAGGACCTCGCAATAACTTCAGATCGCGAGCACAGCTGCACAGTTGCGAACTCGAGGGGAAAGAGGTTGGGCGTGTGAGGGGGAGAGTGTTCCATTGCCTCAACTTGCGGGCATTCAACTCCTATTCAAAGTCAACAAACAATAGGATCGTGAACCATTGAGAACAATACTAAGCTGCCTACCTACCCAGCTGTGCAATCGCTCTGGAAATTGCCGGTAGCTCTGTTGATCACATGAATCATGCGTGGATTAGATCTTCTCGCTTTTTGGATTTTGGACTCGACACAACATTTTTTGTTGCTGCTGCCCGTAGTATTTTGGTCAAGGGCAGGGCAAGAGAGGAGAGACCGTAATCACCTCAATGATGGATGATGGACACCATCTCCATTCGGACAATACCATATCTGGGGAGTCTGCTTGGCCTATCAAAGCTGTAACTTTACTATTAACATATCACAAATCATGTATGCCTTTGCGCCACTCGGCCCTTACCAAAGGTAGCCTAGCGACTCCATTGCCTAGATCCATGACCATGATGATCCCCCCATAAAAATCAAACCCAACATTCCTGAACTCCGTCTTACTGCGCTCAACCCTTGACTTGTCGGGTTGTACTCTTGAGAAACTCGGCCCACGCTCTTCTGGTCGTTACATACGTCAACCTGTCCGGCTCAGGGTCCGCGACGTCACCGAGAAGAGCTTTGCTCATCGGTGCCGGACGCGCTACCACCGGGGTCTCCGGAGTAGCAACTGGGCGCCGAGGTAACTTTGCCTGCTGGTGCTGGCGCACAACTTGCCGCAGCATCGGCTGTTTCTTGCGGTCCCCCTTCTAATTGGACGCGTCCAGTTCATTCATTGGCATCTCAACGTCGTCCTGGCTGATGATAGAATCAGCCACCTTCCAGATCTGGAGCAGGTTGTCTTCAGCGGCGCTGCACACGAGCCAGGGATCGTTTAGGTTCCAGCTGAAGTCAGCCAGATGGTTGGTATGGCCACCGTGCATAAAGAGGAGCTCCGGCGGGCCATCTTCGGCATCCTCTGGGAGCTGTTCCTCGCCCGCGCGGCTGATGTCCCAGAATATGACGCGCCTGTCGTAGCTGCCGCTGCCTAGAATGCTGGTCTCGACGGGGTGCCATGCCAGCGAGGTCACGGCATCGTTATGGCCCTCGAGCGTGTGGATCTTCTGCCTGAGGTTGCGAATATCCCAGATACCGATCGTTTTATCGGCCGAGGCGGTGGCGATGAGGAACTCGGAGCGCGGGTTGAAAGCAAGGGCATTGATGGCGTCGCTGTGGCCGTCACGAGCAATAACAGCAGCCCTCGTCGTCTCGGCACTCCGAACGTCCAGGATTTGAAGTGTCAGATCGTCGGAGACGGTACCAATCCAGTGCGGGACCATGGGATGGTACTGAACGTCATTGACGATATGGGTGTGGTGTGTATACCGGCGTGACGGTTTCAGAGTCTTGCCTTGCGCTGTGTTGAGATCCCTGTGCGATACAAGTCAGCCTGTTTTGTTGTACAACCTAAACTTCTGGGTTCATGAGCACGAACCAAAGTAGCACCGTCCTATCCTCACTACCAGATGCGAGACAACCAGCCACATGCGGGTTCCAGTTCAGACCAAAGCCTTCCTCCTTATGGCCGACCAACTCGATCTGAGGATTGGGGGTACCAGTGGGCTGCAGACTGTGCTTGGTGCGGTCGTAGATCAGGACCTTGCCATCGACGGCAAGCGTTGCGATAATATCAGGGTTCTGGGGCTGGTAGCGTGCCTTGTTGACCTCGCCAGGGTGATCAATCTTCTGGACAATGTTGAACTTGATGACAGGCGGCTCGCCTGATGACGCCTTGCCCCCATAACCACCAATCTCACCACGCTCGTCGTCATAATCGCGCGGGTTGGGGTCGACCGATTTCGGAATCTCGACCTCGGCGATCTGGAGGTAATTCGGCTTGCCCTCTGCAGTGTGCGTGCCAATAAGTAGCCTGTGGACCCTGTAGTTCTTCTCTTTTACGTCCTTGACATCGGGAAACCACTGTGTAGTCAGGGTCGGCCACTCCAAGGCCGTGCTGGGAAGAGTTAGCAGGCTTTGATCCTCTACGGAGGGCAGCAAGCTCACGGACCTCAGGATCATGTCATAGAGAAACGGACTGTTCTTCTTCCAAGTCTTGTATTCTGGCTTGGATCAGTATTTGCCTGTTAATTGAAGTGGCTGTTGCCCTGGGAAAACCACTTACCCTCATTGATGAGCCGCTGCTCCATGTCGGCATCATCCTGATCGTCGATAGCGACTGTACAGGCGGTTAGCTTATTCGTCTCAAATCAAGAGCCCAACCTTAGGACAATTGAGAAAAGGATAAGGGCGAGCCAGACCGTCATGATCATCAACCACGTCGGCGGGAGGCATTGTGGCGGCGAGGCTGTGAATCCTGCTCTTTTGTAAGAAAATCGGTATAAGGCTTGCTTTGTAAGAGATTCTGCGAAACGCGGAACTCTGTGGTTGTATTAGGGCAGATATTAGGCAAACGGATGTCTGAAAGCGTGATCAACACCCGCTGTTTTAGTGTTTAGATGGTTTGGGGGGGTGATGGTTGGAATTGAATTGGAGTGGTGTTGCAAGGACAAAGCTTGGTAGGCAAAAACGCAGATCAAAGCCCACGACAACGCACCGCGAGACGCGATCTTAATTGCGGCGGCGTGTGTGGAGCATAGAACGCACCCACGCGATCTTCGGCCGCTCGAATGCGCCAATCCGAATCAAGCTTAGTGAGTTGTCAGCGGAACCCGAACCCTGACGGATACCCACACCATCATGAGGCAGGCCCAGCGGGCGCCGTTGTGCTGGGCAGCGCCGCAGAAGGCTCAAGCCTCAGATTTAAAGTGGGGCAATCTGGAACCCCAAGAGCTGCCAGGTGGGGCAGCAGCGCGTGAGCCGTGCAGCGGCCAACGGGTAGCAGAAAAGAGAGCGCCTCTTCAGGCATCTGGCAGCTGTCGGGCAGTCCTGTCAGGCATGTGGTCCTATGTGTTGTCGCCGGTGACTGATCCGGCAGAGGTCTTGCTTTGTGAGTGGCCGGCTGCCGTCCCCAGCCGCTGTCGAAGGCGAAAAGCAGGGGCACAGAACAGCCCAGAGCCCAGTGGGTGTCCTTAAGTCCTGTACCACCTACCACACCTACCCGCGCACTGTGCCTACATTCCTCTCGACAGCTTCTTTGCTTCGACTTCCTCCCTTCTTCCACTTTTTGTCTCGCGATAGTAATTCTCTCTCCCTCACATTCCCTTAGTCGCGATCGTCGGCCTCACTGCCACTTTTCCTTGCTACCGTATACATATTTCTTTCCAGAAGACGATTTACGTGGAGCCAGCGCATTGAGTCTGATTGCCCCAGGCCTCCATCCCCCGCGCTGACCCGCTCCACTGTCTAGTCCTCTTCTCTTCGCTGGACGTTCCGCGACCGATCGACTCGCTCACCTAAGGTTTTCCTTGCTTTTGTTGTTTTCGAGTTACCCAGCGGAACAAGCATCCCGGCCGTTTTTATTCAGCGCCGGTATCGCGTACAACCTTTTTGCGTATCCTACCTTCTTAGCTTTCTCGAGTTCCCTGTCTGCTACTCGAGGAGCAGTGTTCGCCCTCGTCATCGCCGTTTCTGACCGACTCTCCCAACATCTTTCCGACGCCTGTAAGGATTCTAGCGCAGTGTCGCGCGACTCGTCGCAGCCATGGGGTAAGTCGATTACACGACTACAGGCAGTCGCGTGGTCTTGTCGCCATCTTGCAAACTGTTGCTGACTTCTATCGCTCAGTGTCCCCAAGTTCTTCAGGTGGCTCTCTGAGCGCTACCCTGCCATTTCGCAGCTCATTGCCGAGAACCGGATTCCCGAGTTCGACTGTCTCTACGTGCGCGAGCCTCCCGGAAGCCCGAATTGCTTCTTGACCCAGAGTTCCCCCGCTGACCGTCTCTCATAGTTGGACATGAATGGCATCATCCACAATTGCACACACAAGGATGTTGACGATGTGCACTTCCGTCTTACCGAGGAGGAAATGTTCATTGCCATTTTCAACTACATCGAGCACCTCTTTGGGAAAATCAAGCCGAAGAAGCTCTTCTTCATGGCTGTCGACGGTGTTGCCCCGCGCGCCAAAATGAACCAGCAGCGCGCAAGGCGCTTCCGGACCGCTCTGGATGCTGAGAGGGCCCGTGAAAAGGCCCTCCGCGAAGGCAAAGAGCTCCCAAAGGAAGAGCCCTTTGACAGCAACTGCATTACGCCAGGTGTGCATGCCCTGCTCGGTCTTTCTATTGCTGTTCCCATTCTGTGTTTTGTCCGCCGCTGACTCTTCGATCTTCTTTTTTTTTTCCTCACCAGGCACCGAGTTTATGGCGAAGCTTTCCCTGCAGCTGAAGTATTTCATTAACAAGAAGGTCTCCGAGGACAGGGATTGGCAGGGACCCGAAATTGTTCTCTCCGGCCATGAAGTCCCCGGCGAGGGAGAGCACAAGATTATGGAGTACATTCGTAATGCCCGTGCCCAGCCTGACTACAACCCCAACACTCGCCATTGTCTGTACGGACTCGACGCCGACCTTATTATGCTCGGTCTCTTGAGCCATGATCCCCACTTCTGTCTTCTTCGTGAGGAGGTGACGTTTGGCCGCCAAGCAAAGCACAAATCCAAAGAGCTCGAGCATCAGAATTTTTATCTCTTGCACCTCTGCATAGTGCGAGAGTACCTGGAACTCGAGTTTCAGGAGTTGAAAGAGCCGGGTGCAATACCTTTCCCGTTTGACATGGAACGGGTTATTGATGACTTTATCCTCATGGCTTTCTTCGTCGGCAACGACTTCTTGCCGAACCTGCCACGCCTTCACATCAATGAAGGCGCCTTGGCCCTCATGTTCAAGATATACAAAAAGGTGCTTCCCAAGTGCGATGGCTACATTAACGAGAATGGCAAGGTTAACCTTGACCGTCTCAAAATTCTCCTGGAGGAATTAGAGCAAGAGGAATATCGATTTTTTGAACAGGAGCACGAAGATACCAAGTGGCTCCAGGGCAAGAAGATGCTCGAGAACAATGAGGCCGAGCAGGCAAAAGCGAAAGCCAAAGGAAAGCTCATCATTAGCCCGAGCCAGAAGGCTTTGTGGAAGCAGAAGATTCGTAAATGGCTGCTCAACAGTACCTCCCCGACTCTGGATCTTGGCGCCGATCTCAATGCGGCCGACCGCAAGTTTGTCGAGGACCTTGCTGAGGCCGCTCATATCGAATGGGCTACCAAGCCAGACGATGACGGTATTCGGCATTTCGTCCTGTCTCGTCCGGTCATGGACGAAGATGACGAAGAGGATGAAGAGGCCCACGCGGCGCTTTACCGCATTGCTAAGAGATACGACAACGCCCAGGTGCTCGATCTTTCCTCGGAGGAAGCCAAGGCTGCTGTCCAGGAGAAGTACAAGCAGAAATTCCAGGAATGGAAGGACAAGTACTACCTCTCAAAGATGGACGGCTGGACTCCGCAGAACCTGGAGCAGGAGCTAAAGAAGATGGCCGAGAACTACGTACAGGGGCTTCAGTGGGTATTATATTATTACTACCGTGGTATTGCTTCTTGGCCTTGGTTCTACGGCTACCACTACGCCCCCATGATCTCGGACGTCGTAAAAGGTCTGGGTGCGGACCTCAATTTCAAGCTTGGCCAGCCGTTCAGGCCGAACGAGCAGCTTATGGGCGTTTTGCCGGATCGCAGCAAGAAGATCGTCCCTAAGGTCTACTGGGATCTCATGACCGACCCGAACTCGCCCATTATCGACTTCTACCCTCGCGAGTTTGAGCTGGATCTGAACGGCAAGAAGATGGACTGGGAAGCCGTCGTCAAGATCCCCTTCATTGACGAGAAGAGGCTTCTGGAGGCCATGGCCCCCAGAAATGCCTTGCTCACTGAGGAAGAGAAGGCGCGCAACGAGTTTGGCGTGCCCCTCAAGTTCACATACTCGGAGGATGTGGACTTCGTTTATCCCTCTTCGCTTGTTGACGTCTTCCCTCCTATTTTCCACTGCCACTGCGTCGAGAACATCTTCGATCTCCCTCCTATGGAGGGTCTGGAGTACAGGGCCGGCTTGGCCGAAGGCGCACTGCTCAACGTGGAGGCTCTGGCTGGCTTTCCAACGCTGGCTACTTTGCCGTACACGGCCAGCCTTGCGTTTCACGGCGTCAATGTGTTCCAGCAAGAAAGCCGCAATGAGAGCATGATTGTGCGCTTGACCGATTCTCATTTGCGCACCAAGATCGATACTGCCAAAGTTAAGCTCGGCCAGCGGTGCTTTGTTGGATATCCGTTCCTGCAAGAAGCAAAGGTTGTTGCCGTGTCTGATGAACTGTTTGAGTACACTCTGGCCAGCGATGGCAGTGGCCAAGTTATTGAAAGGCACCACACCCCGCGTGAGATTGAAGAGTGGAAGAAGAAGGCCGAGAGGATCGAGAACTTTTACAGCAAGCGTTTGGGCATCCTGATCGGGCCCGTCGAGTCCTTGGTGACTGTCCATATGCTCAAGGGCCTGAGAAAGACCGACGAAGGCGCTACAGTCAAGGAGTATGGGGAGGTTCCGGGAATGGAGACCGACTACGCCGCTCAGATAATTGTCGATGAAGTCGTCAACGAAGATGAACGCTTCATTGAGCAAGCCGCGCTCCCGATCGAGGAAGAGTTCCCGGTCAAGTCGAATGGCTTTTTCGTCGGCGACTACAACTACGGCCAGCCTCTGGAAGTTGTTGGCTACACTAAAGACGGTAAGCTTTCCATCTGGCTGGCCGTTCCAACCGCGCGCGAGCCAGAATTCGCCAAGCAGATTATCCACGAGGCACAGAGAAGCCAGCTCTACCAACCTTCATACATGGTCGCAAAGCAGCTGGGCCTCCATCCTCTGACTCTCAGCAAGATCACATCGTCGTATTATGTCCGGACGGTTGGTGATCTACGGGTCAACTTGGGTTTGAACCTAAAGTTTGAGAGCAAGAAGCAAAAGGTGCTGGGCTATTCTCGCAAGTCTGCCACCGGCTGGGAGTTTAGCCAAGCAGCTGTGCTTTTGATCAGCGAGTACATGCGGCGCTTTCCTGATTTCTTTGCGGCTATTGTGAAGAATCCATCGGGCTCTGAGTTGAACGAGACGGACCTGTTCCCTGATCCCGCCTATGCGACGGCCAGAGTTAAGGAGATCGGTGCCTGGCTGAAGACGCTGAAGACCAGCTCGATGGAGCGTGTTCCTCTCGATGCAGAGCAGCTTGATTCTGATGTCGTTATGCGGCTTGCCGCGAAAGCCGATGAACTCGGCCTGGGCAACCAGCAGACTGTGTCCAAGAAGATGAATGGTGTCCCGCGTAATGCCGTCATCCGACCGGAGGATGCCGAGCACCGCCTTGGCAATCAAGTCTTTTCCCTGGGCGACCGTGTTGTCTATGTCGCCCGGAAGGGCAAGGTTCCGATCGCGTTTAGGGGCACGGTTGTTGGCATTAGTAGGACGCCAACCAACAAGCTCATCGACGTCGTCTTTGACGTCACCTTCCTCAGCGGCACCACGCTTGGCGATCGTTGCCCGCCATTCCGAGGCCAGACTGTGCCATCCAACGTTCTTCTCAACCTGACCAACCGCCAGCTTGTCGTGGAGACCAAAGCAGGGCAACTTCGCAGGGCCCCCATCAACCCCTCGGTCACAACTCTGACTGCTCACGGTGGCTACATGTTGAATGGCAAGAAGTATCGCGATGCTCCCGCTCCGCCCCCTCTGCAGGCTCCTTACCGCAGCGTTGTCAACGGCTCAGCCAATTCCCGTGGTGGTGCCAATACCCCTCGCGGCGGCAGTCGTGGTGGCGGTCGCAACGGTTCTCCTGCACACGCCAACCTCCCTCATCGTCCTGCTCCTCAGCACCAAAACCATCAACCGCAGCAATCTCATCCACAGCAGCAGATTAACGGCCATCATGTCCCTGGCGGTGCCCGCGGCGGTCGTGGTGGCCCCGCGGGCACCCTCCCGTTCCGCGGAGGCCGTGGAGGTGGCGCTCCCCGCGCCGGGTTCGCCACGCCTCAACGGGGCGGCGCTGGCTTCCTCCCTGGCAACGTTGGTGCTGGTATCCCGCACCCCGCGTCGGCCCCACCTATGTACTCTGCTGTGCCGCCCCCGCCGAGCCTGGATGCTCCTGCTCGTGGAAGTGGTCGAGGACGTGGGCGTGGCGGCGTTGCTCGGGGTAGTAACCGAGGTGGTCGTGGTAGGGGTGGGGTTGGTCGCGGTGGTGTGCCGGCTGCTCAGGCGGCGTCCCAACCTCCTCAAGTTGTGGCGTCCGCCTCTCAGGGTTAGGGGGCCTCGGGATGGCAGGCAGCTGAAGAGAGTGGCCTGGCTGGAGATGAGATATAAAGAGTTTCGGATGAAGGCGATGGTGGTCTGAAGATGGATTAAGAACAGAATGTGGCATGATCTTCAGATACTTGGGCATGTTGAGATAAGTTGTCGTTCATGGCATGTCGGGACACAAGTCGATCGTCATCATATGGGTGAGATCCAAAGTCTCTCTCGGGAGGAGTTTGTGGCTCGTTTTGGGGAGTAGTCTTGTTTCACTCATCTACTTGGCTTACGGGTGTCATGATAATGTACGGATATTGCATGTAAGGCTATTGTACCGGTCTTGATCATTGCAAAAAGGTTCTCATAAGGAGGAAAAAGGGGAGGGGGGCGCAAGGGGGCAGGGATAGCGAACACGACACCACGATACCCCGGCGGCGGCATTCTCTCGAGAACATTCATTAATCGAGCGTGGAATGGATAGAGAGGTAGTCCTATGAAATACAGCGATGGTCATTCCTAAACAAACAGAAAAGAACACGTTTATATGTATTTTGCTTACTGATCTACCTGACCTAGACCCTTAAAACTTCCTGCTTTCAATGGCTCGCATCGATCTTCCTCGCCCCTCCTTCTTCCCTCTTCTTTATGGCTGGCAAGGAGAACCTCTTGCTAACATTCTTCTTGATAGCCTTCCACTTGAAGAAGTCGGTGTCCTGGTTCCAGGTTAGGACGCCGACCCACGGCTGCACGTTGTAGTGCACGCGCAGTACCACGTCCTCGATCTCGGCCATCTTGCCGGAGGGGTGGGTGATTTGGTACTTGGGGCGCTGGTTTCTGATTGAGAGCTTGCCGCTAATTGGTTGTTAGTCTATAGTCCTCACTCTGACCGCGTGATATATTGGGGCAAACGTACCGGCTAGGGTCGATGGACTTCCCCTGAGCGCTGCGGATCAGCTTCTTCTTGGCGATGGGGCCCAGGTTCGCCAGGTGATCGGCGCTAGGAGACGTGATGATGCTGTCCCAGATGACGGCCTGGTTGGTGGCGTTCTGGCCAGGAGCGGACGGCCACTCGGCCGTCACGTACACAAAGAGTTGCTTGGTGTTCCAGGTGAAGAGCGATGACAGGTCGGCGTCGAGAGAGAACTTGATAATGGCATATTCCTCCTTCTTGGGAGAGTAGTAGTGTGGTCGGCCTTTGACTCTGGGAGGGGAGAAGAATGTTAGCGCCCGGTTTTACGCACAGAGAGCCTGGACTGGTAAGAAAGAGCCGGGCCAACTTACACTTGGACATTGGTCGGCTTGATCACGCCCACGCTAGGGGTGCGCGGCGCAAGGAAGTCCGTGGCAGCTATGAGGGCAGCGACAACACAGACTACCGTTGTGAAGAACCCGAAGGTGTTTTGGACGCGGACGAGGGATGAATACATGGTGGGCGACGGGGTATGACCGAATGTCTGCCTCTAAGTCTTCAAAAGGTTGGATTTTCTTACTTCGGGGACGGGCTCGGGGCCTTAGTTGAGTGTAGGATCGGCCACTTGTAATCCGTATGCATACGAGAGATATGGCGATCGTCACTTTGGCCCTGTCATGGGCCAACTTGCAGTTCTAAGCACGGCGCCGGAACGGTCGTCGTGTGACTTTGGTCTGGGATATTTGTTAACTGCAAACTGGGGGTCGCTGTTTGATGCTCGCGATAACGATGAGGCCAGATCGCACACTGGGTCCATGCATCAATCGGGGGGTCCAAACCAGCAAGGTTCATGAAACCCGGGGGGTATCAGCTTGGCGCTGCAGATTTCCCCGCCAGATGGTGGGGGATATTTTCAAGGGTTAGGGTTGTGTTAGGCTGCAAAGAAGGCAGTGATGCAACTAACACATGGACCAGCTTCCTTGTAGCATCATCGTCATCGTTGTTGTTGTCGTCGTCGTCGTCGTCGTCGTCGCCGCCGCTTTACCTTTCCGCCTTTGCAGCTACAACCACCTGCTTAACCGTGTCAGAGCAAAATGCATCCAGCCGAGTAGCACAATGGGCGCAAGCGATTCTAAGCTCGTTTTCAAAAAGGGCATCTTCCGCTTGTCGGAAGAACGCCACATTCCATCTGACGACCCGTCCTGGGCCGCGGTGAGTTTCGCGTTGTCACAGCTGCAGAGACCGCTTGTTGTCGCAGTAGCTGCTGTGGGATGCACTGTACTGACTTTGGATATTTTGACAGTTCTGGGAGCTTCCCGAGTCAGCCGAGGACATCTTCAGCCTTTTCGCCCCTGCCGACATCCGGCGCACCCGTGACAATGCCCTTGAGAACCTCGAGACATTGATACAGACCGTGACGGGGCATCTGTTCATGCTTCGCCACCATCCCTCTTTTCCTGACCCAGAACTAGCTCCAGACCGAGAGGCGCTTAACTGTATCCGTGTCCTGACCCGCATCCTCCCGTTTATCTATGAGAAGGAAGCCTTGCGCGAGTGGGAGTACCGTGTGTTTTGGTCTCCTCGTCGTAGGAAGACGCGCAAGGCGTCCATTGCCAGTGAGGTCTTGTTTGATGGAGGGGCTGCGGATGCAGACGGGAATATCAAGACACCGGCAGAGGATTATGAGGAGGTGAAGCCGCTGGCAGAAGAGCTCATCGATACCCTGCTGGACTTCCTCTTCTTCTCGGAGTTGACCGTCCCCAAGGCACCACATGGCAAGCCGAAGGTCACTTATGCCATTTGGCAGAGCGGTGTGGGTTGCAACACGTCAATACCTACTACTAAGGACCATGAGAATAATCGGTGTGAGGTGTTGCGTCTGCTGTTGACGTTGGCCAGCCAGAGCATGTACCTGTCGCCGAGTGTCCTGCCCCAGCAAGGAGTCAAGGCTCTCACTTACCTCTGCACCTGTCCTGACAAGCAGACCGTTCTCTCCGTGCTATGCTCTTTGCTCAATACCGTCAGTCTCCCTCGCCCGCCGGCTCTCTCTTCCCCTATCCCCCCCTCTCCCTCTCGGAGGCATGGTGTAAGCTAACCCCTGACTAGACCCTCAAGTACAATCCAGCAAGCTGGAGGGTACCATACAATACTCTCGTCTTCAAAGACCCCAGGGAGGTGCTTGTCACATATGCCCTTCAGTTCCTTCTGACGACGCTGCTCTACCCCATCCCTGAAGAGCCGGGCCTCCCAACTCCCAAGAACTACTACCGCCACTACCTCGGCCGTCTTCACCGGCCCCAAGACTTCCAGTTCGTCGTGGACGGCATCACCCGTGTCCTGAACCAACCCCTTCATACTACGGCAGCCTTACTTCCTGGTTCCCAGACCACGGTGCGGTTCGCCCCTGAGATTATCATGCTCTTTTGGGAAATTCTGCAGTGCAACAAGCGGTTCAGGGCCTTCATCGTGGACACGGAGAGGGCACATGACTTTATCATCTTGATCCTCTTCTATGCTCTCGAGTATAAGACGGACACGTCCAAGCAAGGAGTCGTCCGAATGTGTGCCTTCATCTTACAGACACTCAGCGTGGAAAAGAATTTTGGTGTCAACCTTAACAAGGCGTTTGAGGCACAGGATACCCTACCTCCTGCTATACGCATTGCCGGTTTTAAGGGCACATATGCAGACTTCCTCATCCAGGTAGGTTGAGGCTTCAGAGCTCGATAGTTTATACTGAACCCAGACTAACCGATCCGAGTCCATCTACAATCTGATCACCACAAGCCAGGGAAAGCTCACAGCAATCTATCCTGCACTCCTGGCTGTGATCAACAACATCGCCGCCTATCTCGAAGGGCTGAGTGCAACCACATGTTCCAAGCTCATCCAGTTGTTCAGTTCCATGTCCTCACCCTCCTTCCTGTTGGCCAACGAGACGAACCATCGCCTACTGCGGTCGTTGCTCGAGGCTATGAATGCCATTATCGAGCATCAATATGAGAGTACGCTCATGATGCTCACCTCCAATTCAGAACCAAGAGCTAATACAAGCCACAGAAAACGCCCAGTTCATCTATTCAATCCTCAGACACAGAAAACGATTCGAAGCCCTGCGATCTTTCACTCTTGAAAGCGGCCAGGAAGAGATCGAGCGGCGCAACCGGCATCGCAAGGACAGCGGTGCCGACCCCTTCGAGCCAAGCTCAACAAGAACCTCGGTCGACAGCGTTAGAAGCCCAACGGCACCACTCTCTCGAGCTCCAACCCTCGGCGATGTCCCCGAGGATGGCACGTTCGCCATCGGCGACGAGTCCGACAGTGACAACGACCACGAAACCGAGGAGACACGCCCCACACCCGCCACATCGACCCCCAACGACACGCCCTCCGCAGCAGCTTCCTCCGCAGGCGACGTTGACGACGTGCCCCGGCAGTTGCAGGGCATGTCGGAGAAGGCTCGCGGCAAGCTGCCGGCCGGCTCATGCCCGCACGATTTTACTTTCTCCCGGCAAAACAGCACCACAAATTTGGGGAGTTTGTCTGGGCCTGGGCCTACGAGCGGAATGCATCGCCAGGCAGGCGGCTCATTCGAACCCACGGCGCAGTGGATCGATAGTTGGCTGCCTGAACTCCCGCTGCATACCATCTTGACTGTCCTTCAGCAATTGTCGGCGCTACTCCCGCGGCAGGCTATCTCCTCTTCTACTTCCTCAACAACCCCGTCTTCTCAGAGCCCCTCTTCTGCTACTGCCCCCGAATATGCCCCAGCCATCCCATCATCCACCCTCCTCTCCCAAATCCGCACCACCCACCTCATCGGTATCGACCCCTCCCCCATCAGAATCCACTCCTTCGAATGGTCCCCCCTCGCCCTAGGCTGGTACGAGTCCCTCCTCTGGGGGCTGATTTTCTTTGCGGAAATGCAGGTCACGGCACGTGGCACCGTCGGCGTGTGGAATGCCGCACAGGCGGGGATAAAGCTGTTTCGTGTGCAGGAGACTGCGCCGCAGGGGCCGAGCCTGACGAGTCCTAGGGGCGCGGTTGATGCAGTGGGGAGTAATATTGTCGAGAGGATTGGCACGGGATTGGGGGGGATTA
>Ga0065720_1020552_pt1 | contig 13894 bp, 11 predicted proteins | sample Thericmetagenome_FD_59107 | JGI IMG/M metagenome (GOLD analysis project Ga0065720, IMG submission 59107) | Thermophilic microbial communities from the Joint Bioenergy Institute, California, USA of rice/straw/compost enrichment - eDNA_2 v2... | ecosystem: Engineered > Solid waste > Grass >... | reverse complement strand
GCATTAGAAGCTGTAATTCTTTCAAGGGAGAACAATTCAATTAATTCCTTCATAGTAAAAAGCTCAGCCTTTCCATCTTCAGTCTCTTCGAGATCCTCGGGAGGCCTCCATCCAAGTAGGGCAATGTAATTGACAAGGGCTTCTGGAAGGTAATCTTTTTTCTAACTTATTAAGATGAAATTCAGGTTAGTTTACCATATAGAAGTCAACAGAGGTGTGAGCATGTCTCTTGGAAAGTTTTCCTCCTGAAGGCTAGGGAATTAAAGAGATATAAATGAATTTTACGTTCAAGATCAAGGGAATGTGAGCGAATTTTGGAATCTCAAAGTCGAGGGATTTATATAACAGAATGTGCTTAGGAAGGGAAGTTAGCCATTCCTACACTAAATTTCTTATTTTGAATATATTAGAATAGGAACCTCTCCTCTGATCACATGTGAGATCTTCATATGATGATCATCAACTACATTAGCAAGGTGATAGGTTGGATATCCATCTGATTTTAGCAAGATTTGATCGTCAAGCTGACTGTAATCGAACTTAACAGCACCTCTTATGATGTCATTAACCTCGATATATCCACCACTGGGGACTCTAAGACGGATAACATAGGGCTCTCCAGCTTTAATTTTAGCATAGACTTGGTCTTCAGTAAGCTTTCTACAGTGGCCATCGTACTTAGTAAGCTGGCCCTTCTTCTGCTGTTCTTCTCTGAGTTTAGTGAGTCGGTCAGCAGTACAGAAACAGTAATATCCGTCGCCATTCTAGAAAGATAAAAATTGAGTGACTCTAATTACCTCGACAATTTTCTCAGCATATTTCTTGTATAGATCAAGTCTTTGAGATTGGAAGTAGGGACCATAAGGGCCATTATTAGTAGCACCGGGACCTAGTAGGATTAGATACTGCCAAAAGTGATATGGGGTGTCGGGCTCTATAATTATAACTTGGCATAAATAGCCAAGTTACCTGTGATGAGCTCAGTTTATCTTTGCAAGCTTGAACATGTCTCTTTCCTGTATATCAAGGACATTGCTTGGCTTGCACACAAAGCATAAAAAAGAACATTTTTTTACCTTCTTCCCATGATAGACCAGCCCATTTAAGTCCATCTATAATGCTGTTGAGGGATTCTTTCACTTCTCTACTCTGTATTATATATCTTAAAATGTGATGGATTTACTCTGTCGGTATCTTCGATTCTAAGGATGAATGTACCATTCTTCTGTCTGGCGAATAAATAGTTGTAAAGAGCTGTTCTAAGCCCACCGATATGCAGGTTTCCGGTAGGACTTGGAGCATAACGTACTCTTACATCTGATTTAGTAGCCTTCTTTGCAGATGAGAAGTACCTTCTAAAGAAAGTATTCATTCAGATCTTTATTTTTCCACCTGAATTAAAATTATCAATCAATCACTGAAGATCTCCTTAAATAGTCCAGATTGTTCCATAAGAAGTCTCAATATAAACGTAATTAACAACTTCATTCAAGACCTCTTGGCTTATAGCCACTTAATGAAACATAGTAAAAAGTCTTAAATATCGGTTGTTTCCACTTACAGACTTAAATCTTTCGAAAAGGTTCCAAAATTTTTGGTTTCAAGTCTCAGAATCGGGACTCTATCTACATTATCTGGACCGAAAAAACGACAATTGAGTCTGTTTTATTGTAAGCAGAAAAATTCAAGACTCTATATAAATTTAAATTTGACATAACTTATCATGGATGAGAAGTCACGCCGTATATCCAGGCTTCAATACCAGAAGCTGTTTCAAAACTCAAACACCTCCCGCAGCGATCTTCCTCTATTAGCAAACAAAGAAGAGCGCTTTCTCAAGATATTTTCAACAATAACTTTCAATTTGATAAATCTCCAACTAGGAGTCCGTGAATTTGACAGCATTACCCTTGATCCTGCTGATACAACTCAATTTACACCTGAAGACTACATCGAGGCCCTAACACATAAATTTACAAAACTCGTAGAAGTCTATCAGGCTGTATTAGCAGAATCTTCGAAAGCTGAAGAAGAAACAGCAAAGTTAAAGGATGAATTAACCAGGAAAATCAAGGAGACCGAACAAAATTACAATAAATACAAGGCTGAACTGGACTCATATTATGAAAAGAATCAACAGCTCCTCAAATTACAAGAAAAAAAGAAGTTAGAAGCACAAAAAGCTATGGAGGAAATGAGAAATAAGGATGATACTATCCTAGAATTAAACAAGAATATTGGAAAATTAATGGATGATTTCCTGGCTGCCAGGGAGCGCAATGCTCAAATAGAAAAGAAATTAAAAAGTTACGGAGACCAAATAATGCAAATCAAGCAACTCATTAATTCAGCTGAGAATAAAAAGGCAAGTAATGAAGAAGTACTAGCAGAAAGGGAGCGAGAACTAGAGGTTTTGCAAAGACAGCATCAGGTTGTCCTGTTGAAACATAAACAAAATGAAAAGAAAGTCAATAGTTATAACAATGAGGCTTCAAAGAAGGAAGCAGAAAACGAAAAGAACTTAAGTGAGTATTCAAAGCTTTTAGAAAAGAACAATAACCACGTTAAGAGAATAGAAGAAATCCAAAACCTAAAGGAAGAACTCAAAGGAGAAATCGAAAAGAAAGCCCAAGAGCTTGAGCAGGTTCGACAACTGAACCAAGAATACGAAGAGGCTGCAAGCAAGATAGCCCTCTATGAGAAGGAACTAAGACAAAAGGAAGAAGAACATTACCTTGTGGTTGTTGAGAATGAGACCTTAAAGCAACAGATAGCCGAAATTTCTCCACATTCCATTGTCAATGATGGAGAATACGATGAAGAGATAATCCAAGAGCTGTACAGCCAGCAGGATCTCGAAAAGTATGCTGATATGTCCACGGAAGAGATTCACGCGGAACTTATGAGAGCTAGAGAAATCGCTTATAAGAACTATGAGCATATTAATAAGCTGGAGGCTGAGAATAACAGAAAGATCGAGCAAATTAACATGCAAAAGAGAACAATTCAACATTTTCAAGAAGAATATGCAGAAAAACTAGAGACTTATAATCAAGTGAAAGCTGAAACTGAAGAGGAGATAGTCAGGCACCAGGATCTTGAAGTTGAGGTCAATGCCTTGATTCAAAAATTCAATGCTTTGTCCAATCTTCTTGGAGAACAGGAATTTGGTTTCCAGACTGAGGACAACGAAATCGAGAATCAAATAGACTATAAATTTAGCTTCAATGCTAAGGATGAGGGTGTTCCTAGGCCTCTTCAGCTCTCAGTAACTCCTAGTAAGAATGATTTGCATGAGACTCCCACTCCTAGTACGCATAAAAAGAAGCCAAGCTCGTCTTCGATCAAGAAAAACTAAGATATATAAAGGTTTTCTAATGATTGGATTTTCTTGTATTTGGATAATGTCTTTTAATCTCTTTTAATGTTGAAATATCTTGCGATGGCGCTGCAGCTTATTAAAAAATTTCAATTCATGTATTTATTAACTAAATAAGGTTTCTTCTACAGTGTTAATTAGAGTTCGTGTGAAGGCTTCTACAAAAACAGGACATTAATTATATAGCAGTATTAATTATGCAACTTCAATTTTTCTGTAAATGCAGTAATAGGCCATATGCCAGTCACCACCTCCTCTCAAGTTCATGATTTCCTCAGTAGAAACAACAGTCACAACATCATCATCATACTTTAACCATTCATCTACAAAATTTACTCTTATATATCTCTCTAAATTACCTCCTCTCCTGTGGACCCAAGCAACGTAATGGCCAGAGTCTGAGGTTCTTCCTTTATGGGTAAGAACGGCAATAAGTTCATAGTTTCCTGTTTCAAGTCCAGTTCCGTGCTTTCTGTATAATTTCTCATCATGTTCCTTGATCTCTTCTTCCTTTTGTTCTTCCTTCCACTTCTTGAAAAGTTCTCTGGTATCTTCAGAGAGGATCTTTCCTTCAGCTTCGAGCTTCTTCTTGTATTCCTCGAACTTGTCTCCTTCAATTTTGCTCTTTTCGATCAATTGCTTCTTTTCGTACTCTCTTCCAGTGTCGAGGATCTTCTTAAGCTCATCAGTACAGAATTGGTACATATCAAGGACCCTAGGGAAACTAACGTTCTATGAATATTAGACGGATTAATTTATATATACTCTCAAGATCTTTGCCTTAGTGGCCTTGCTACCAGTACTTTCGACAGCCTTCTTCCAGAGGAATCTAATCTTTTGGACAACGAGGTAGGGAGGCTTTATAATTATTGGGGAAATTTTTGAATAATACCAACTTCTTCAATCTGCTGACTTTTTTATATTGAGCCAATCTTCCAAGACTTGGAGAATTTTTCTCGAGGGTTTCTTCAAGGCCCTGTGAGGTTATTCAAACAGAGTTCAATTCTTACAGCTTGGATACCCTCATGAAGGTGATTGATGGGATTGCTTTGGTTATCAATAATGCAAGGAAGCTTTCTAAGAGTTTCAGTCTTGACCTCGGGTGGCTCTTCAGGGTTTTCAATGCAGGTAAGGCTATATATTAGGGACTGCATCTAATGATAGCTTACGTGGCTTGGAGTTCTATCTTGAAAAGATAATCAACTAAGTCGAACTTGTCTCCTTCTTCATTCTTGGAGTTTACATAGGGAATTAGGGATTGATACCTCGTAGGTGAGATAGGGATAGACCATATCAAGGATGCTAGAGAAGCACTCATCGGCATCCTGTTGCTTGTATAGACCTTTTTCAACCATTTCACCGAAGTGAGGAACGACGTTAACGAGGGCCTAGCAATCGTTAGAAGCCTATTGTTAGTGGATACGTTGAAAAATTCCATGGGCATAACTGGATCTCCCTTGCTCTCAAGTTTGTTAAACAGTCTTGAGAGACTTCCGGTCAATTTTGCCATAGGATCGCCTCCCCCTTGTTCCTTGAATTTAGTAACTACTTCCTTGAATTCGTTTATTCTTCTGAGGCATTGGAGAGAAGCATTCATATAGCAGGTGTTACCCATATTGACAAGACCGCATGGCAAGGCTTCCTATTCAAAATTAGGCTCTTTTCGAACTGAAGTTTACTCCAGTCTTTTCCTTAAGGAGCTTGGCTCTCTCGTCAGGAGTCAGATCTTCCAGGAAAACAGTCTTCTTGGATGGTTCTTCAATTTTTCTTTCTTCAGCAGATCCCATTAACATAATGACAGCACCCTGGGTATGTCATATCATTTTTGATTAAACTCTTACATCAGGGATTTTAAGAGCTTCTAGGTTAGCTTCATCCTAATAATAAGAAGGAGCAAATAGGCAAATTACCTTCAAGACAGATCCCTTGTAAAGAACTTTTTGTTTTGGGACTGGGACGTTGGTCAAGGAGAATAAGACGGCCTTGAAGGTTTGAAGATCTGAAGAAGTATCGAGTTCGACGTCTTCGAACTTCTCCTTACCCCATTTGACAGTGACTTTTACCATTTTGGAAATTTTGCGAGTTTTTTAATTTGAATTTATTTAGGAAAAGATTAAGACCCGACTGATTCAATCAGCGAAGAATTTCAGTTAAGACCAGAAAACAAAAACTAGAATAATATCTAAATACAATTATGAAATTAATAAGTCACTACTGCTCAAAACAGATATTTGAAAATCCTATATAAAATTCTATTACCTCTTCCTCATCAAGTTATTTTTCACAGGAAGTTTCACTGGCGAGCTTTCCTCTTCCTTCAGCTTCAAGGACAAAGCTCTCTTCGTCTTCTTAAACTCATTATTCATGTGTTGAACCTTATGAGCTAGCCTCTTCTTTTGGCTTGTATGTCTCAGTGAAATTTCATCATAAAGCGCCTTGATTACAGTTTTTCCAGTATAAGTAATGAACCACTGGTAGGCCAAGAAAATAATTAAGATCCACAGCAGAGGGACATAGACTACTAGATCCGCTATAAATTCACTCACAGAATTCTTATCTAGCTCATTCCAGATAGGTTGGTCCATTTGCTCTCCTGCATCATAAGGTCCACAAATAGCGCCGCCTGGTCTTAGGCCATGCTCGCCTGCATATCCAAAGGTATATATGAAGAAAAGTAAATAAAAGAAGAGTGCTAAGCTGTAGGCCTGCTTTACAAAGTTTTTCAGATCGACCACTGTCACAATGATAGCAGGAGGGGCCATGAGCCATTTTACGAAAATGTATTCTAATTGGAACAAAAGGGCAAAGAGGATGGTTCCTATCACTGCCATAATGGGGAGATAGGGGAAAAGAATCCATATATAAAGCTGCAAAGAGCAACCCACAGCTAGCTTTTGCTCCACATTGAAAGGAGGCCTTTTGTGTATGGTTTCGCTCTTCTTAGCCTTGATATAAGAGATAAGCCACAAAGTAAGGGTAGTGAGAATGCTAAGAATTAATTCTCCAGCTATAAATCCAAAAATCTTGAATATAAAGTGGTCTCCTGGACAGTCATAGAGACTGCTATTATAGAGGGGATAGTTCTTGATTAAGAGGCTTCTAATTACAGAAGAATCAACTGCATTTTCTTGGATTGTAAAGAAGGAAATAATGGCAACGAATCCTGTGAACAATATCTTGGAGAGGAAAAATCTCCAGAGTCTCCGAATATTCGCAGTTTTCTTATCCTTCCAATTTTGTAGTAACGGAGTAAGGTAGGCCAAGTAGGAGGTAATCAAACTGACCAAAGCTATGATTAGGCCCATTAAGAACTCAGGAACAAAAACAATTCCTATTTTATCAAGGTATTTGGCTACACCCTTCTCAGACAAAAGAAACACTCCTATGAACCATTGTCCAACAAGGATGGCCAAAAATAAGCATAGACTCACAACTTGTTTAACAAATTTCTCGCCAGGTTGCTCTTCCTCTTCTTCTCGCTCATACATATAAGTCTCTATTTCTACTTTCGACTTGGCTAAAAAAGCTGTTCGCTTTTCTATATAGTTTCTATCAAATCTATGACTCCAATTCCACTCAGAGAAAACCAAGTGGGTCAGGTGATAAGTCTTTTTATACATTCCTCGTTGGATGGCAGTCTGTGCATGAGCATATCTATAGAAGAATATGATGATTAGGATTGCAGTGACTGCCAAAATGGACACACTATAACCGAGTTTATTGTCGGATGAAGTATATGTGTAAGACATCAGAAGGATATAGTAGCTTCCATCAGTGCTTTCCATCTTTGTAATATCTATTATTTGAACGACGATTACATATAGCAAAGGTATTAGGGATAACCAATTAGCATTGAGCATAAGGAATAAGAATGTGAAGTATTGTTCTACGACACTATCGTAGTAGATTCCAATCTTAGTGAGATGGTTCCTTTTGAAAATAAACACTTTTGCCAAGTATTTAAACAAGGATTTCCAAAATCTAACAAATGCTGAGCTTGAATTCTTGACTTGGAGATGATGGAGTGCCATTCCATCCCCAAAAATTGATTGTCTCCTAGTTTGAGTATCTATTCCTTCTAACTGCTGCTTAATAGACTGAAGAAGAGTCAGTTTTTCTTTGGCCTGCTCCTCGATTTTTTGTTTGTCTTTAAGTTCCCCTTCAAACTTTTTTTTTGATTCTTCAAGATTCTCAACAGCAACTTTTAGGGTTTTTGATCTTTCCTTTTCCTTGCGTAGCTTTTCAACCGCCTCCTTAAGTTCATTCTCAAGTTCTTTTACTTTCTTCTTCAGTTTCTCCACCCTTTTGTCCTCGAAAAAATCATCATCTGCGTCATCTCTAAGTGAGGGCCTGTTACTTTTTCTCTTTCCTGATCCCCTTGGGTTGTAGTCGTACTCATAATTTGGATCTAAAAACATGCCTGAATTATGGCTTGGACTATGCACGAAGTGCGAATTCATCCTAGCTGAGGAGAGGGCTCGAGCAGTACTTTGATTTGAAGGGATCATGAGGTAGTCTGTGTCGAACTCTGGGGTATCAATATAGTACCCGTTTCGATAGGGATCCATTTGTTTTCGAACTAACTTAAGTTATTATTTTATTTATATATTTAAAAGACTACACTAGGTATAGGTAATCTGAGTTACTAAACGCACTACTTGAGAGGTTGAAAAATCACAAAAACCAAGCGTTTTATGGTCAAAATGTAAGAAATACCGAATAATTAGGGGGAAGCTTTCTAATATAGTAGCTTTGTTAATAATTACGTGACAAATGAGACAGTTTCCTGTAGTAATTAGAAATATCCTAAGGATATAAAGACACACGTTATTTAGCAAGGGACTTATGTGAAATCTTAGACTCATTTACATTTGAATGTTTATCTATACTCACTTCATGTAAAAGATTAACCCACTCATTATAGCATCCAGTGGGGTTTTTATGTATATCTCCTCTGCAGTCTCTTTTTAATATACGACCGTCTTCTCTCCTGACTAAGAGAACACTGGGTGCTATTGTGATTTCATTTTCATTTAAGAACTTTCTGACTGCTTGATTATGGTCAAATGGCACTGCCAGCCAAGGGAAAGTTGCAATTTGGGCTTTAAAGTCGCTTTCACTTGCGTCGATGCTTAGGTATAAGATTTCTAATTTCTTTTCTTTTTCGTTGATTGTATTATAGAATTGTATGAGTTCTTCATTGAAGTTTGTGCAATGAGGGCACCATTTTCCTGCAACGTAATAGAGAACAACAGGAGCATGTGTCAGAGCATCAGGAGGAAGTATTTCTCCTGCATGATTAATCAGCTTCTCTGAAAGTGGCTGAAGAGATGTGGAAGAAGACATCATTTGAAGTGTAACAGGAAATAACTTTATTGAATGTGTTTTAAATTTATTAACCCTTTTTGGAGCAAAATATCTTCTTAGATCCTGAGCTTTAGACTCAAGACTATAATTCTTATTCTCTTCAAATCCTTGTAGTTACTAGTTTAACAAGACTTTCCTGAAAAATACGATAAACTTAGCTTTTCATTTTTTTCTAGACACTAAGCTTGCGAGATTCTAATCACCAAAGCATATTACGCCTTGAAATAATTACAACTCTGTGAAGAGTTCGTTTACTAATAAGAACTCACTACGTACAATAAAAATGGCAACAAAATTATGCTAACTGCTGTAATTGCTTTGAAACTTCATCTTCCTCCTGTTCTTCTTGTTGTTCTTCTTTTCTAACTTCGACCTGGGACTCTTCGCTGATAATGTTAGCTTGTTTATCAGCTTTAAGAGGTTCGTTGTTAATCTTGTTAACATCTTCTTCGAAGATTTCTTGTGCGAATTGGTTATACAAATCATCAACATCGTCAATATGATGTTCTTCGAACAATCTATTAAACTCTTTGGTCTGATTTTCTCTTTCTTTGATATCCATGCCAATCTCTTGGATTGTCTCCATTTGTTTAGCAACATCTATTTCTTTTATGAGATCATTGGCACTCTTGAGAACTTCCAAGTAGTTAGAGGTCATTATTGCAGATTCGACATCCAAAATCGATTTTTGAAGAATAGCGTATTGATTTTCAGTGTCTCTGAGATAAGTCTCATACAATTTTCTTCTCTTCAATGCAAACATGGCCCTTTCCTTATTCTTATTTGCTATATGCTGTTTGGCTTCCTCATATGCCTTGTCTGCGTTCTTTTGAATTGCTTTTTTTTGTGCAAGCAATCTGTCCTGGGCATTTTTCAACTTGAGGATAGTCATGTCTTGCTGGCTGGGTTGGTTTTGTTGTGCGTTCTTACTTTTGGTGCTTTCGATCTCTGTAGGATTCTTCTTATCAATTGCGGCAATGCAGTTCCTTAAAAAATTTCCCATTTCAAACTCAGAAAAATATTTTTTATTGCAGAAATAAATGCCAGATACAGATAATGAAATAGAGGAGGAGTCACTTCCACACTACATGGTGACAACAGGACTAATATGTTCTTCCTTTTCTCTTGTTGCTTCAGGATGTATGATCGTTAGTTATCTCATGAATAGAAAGCAGAGAGAACATTTTTATTATTTTTGGGTCTTCCATTTAGCTATAGCTGACTTTTTAATATCAGCCGGAGGGCTATATGATTGGATAAATGCAAACTCATTCCAGTGTATCTTGTTTTCTGCAGTTCTTAACATGGGACTCCTGTGTGCCTACTTTTTTATCAATTACATTGCTTTTGTCTTGTATTATTCAACATCTAGAACCCTAGAAACGAGATTACTATACACTCAAAGAGTCAAAATTGTTGCATGCACTTATCTGTTAGTCCTTGGATTGGCTATTGGCCCAATATTTACAGATAGCTATGGCAGCGGAGGAACTTACTGCTAGCTAAAGCCAGCCCGCGATATACCATTATGGATATGGACAATACTAGAGTACTATATCCCTATATCAGCAACAACAATCTTTACAAGCTATTTATATAAACGGATCTATGACAATTTTAAAGCTGAAAACCAGATTGGAGTTACTGGAGCGAAATATATTTGGGTATTGTTGCTCATACCTTTGATTTATTGCCTGACGAATTTCTTGTCAGTTGTTGATAGAGTCTTTATATACTTTGATATGTATAAAGATTGGTTGCAGTTGATTCACATTTTGTTGAGGCAGCTCCAAGGTCTTTATCATGCTCTTTTATATGGATACGCTGCTATAAAAACATCGTTGAAGAATGAGACTATTGTGGTACCATTCAGGGCTTCTCAGAACAATTTATCAAAAACTCTTGTTTTTAATTCAACAAGTTCGCTAGAATAATGTGAATTATGAGTGTAAGTGATATTTTCTTTTGAATTATTTCAATATGAACATCTTGAATGAGGTTTATTTAAAAGATGTAGCCATTCTTACATATAAACAGAGTCATGCAATAAATATATTTCTACAAGAACAGAAGATTAACTTAAATTTTCATTGCATATAAATCCATAATACTAGGCTTTTTAACCTCATTCAAACCTAACAGATCCACAGTTTCGGTCTGTTTAGGTGCCTGATTTTGAGGCTGCTGGGTAGTAGTATTCGAATTACCAAAGAAGTCAAAAGTATCAGCAATATTTGTGTTATTGTTATTTCTTTGTTGTTGATTATTATTGTTTGAAGTACTGCTGAAAGAGAAGCCGGCGAAGGGATCATTCATATTCTGCTGAGAGCTTTTATTTTGATTACTAGGTTGATCCCAACCAGAAGTTATCCAATCAGTGTTAGCATTGTTATTGGACTTGTTCTGATTATCATTGCCGAAGCTAAAAGCAGCAAAAGGGTCGTTTACCTTTTGTGTATTATTATTGTTATTATTATTAGTATTTCCACCAAAAGAGAAGGCCTCAAATGGGTCAATGGCAGATTTCTGATTAGCAGAGAACTTTGATTGCCCGTGTCCTTCGCTATTAGTGGAATTGAAAGGAGAGGTTCTGCCATAGTTTCCTTCTTTGCCAGGGACTGAATTGAAACGTTGGATATCTGATTGGCCAAACCCAAAGTTGTCGAAGTTGTTCTGAGGATTAGAGCCAATGAAACTACCACCTTTCTTCTTGTTGCTGCCTGCTTTGTTTGAAGTAAAGCCAAAAGAATCTCCATAATCATCGTCATCATCTTCGCCTCCCCAGTTTACATTGCTGAAGTTGTCACCGACTCCTCTCTGCTTGCTCTGCATGACTTTACGTTGTAATTTCATGAGTTCTTCCATGGGGATTTCTCCATCGAACTTTTTGACTTTCTTTTGATTTTGGGCGAATTTTTCCATTTCCATTTCTTTCTTGGCTTGCTCATCCTTGACTCTTTGGGCATCAGGCTAGGGGTTTAGGTTAGAATTGCAGTTTCTTACATTGAGTTTTATAGAAGTCAAATTGAAATAATTATCGAAAATGTCGCACATTTCGAAAATTGAAGGCCTAAACTTAGGGTTAGGTGTCAACATTATTCTTATGATGTCCAGGAGCTTCTCTGGGTAGGGGTGGTCCTTAGGGAAGGTATATGCAGCATTCACAATAGAGAGTTTAGTCATCTCCATGAATGGGTGCTTGTAGAAGCAAAGGGTGTATAGGATGCATCCAATCATCCAGACATCAACTTTTTCTGTTACAGGCCAGTGTTGATAAGGGTCACACATTTCAGGTGGTCTATTCAAATTACGTTTGAAAGCACAGGGAGATACCTATACATCAGGGTACAGTTTTTATCATATTCTGCCTCATAAATATGATATTGTTCCTTTGGAATTTTGCTAAAACTTTTAGGAAAGTTGTTGGGATTCAGTTACGCAAAATCAACAAATTTGCTACTACAAGAACCAAAATCGCAGATTTTGAATTTCTTGTTGTTCAATAATATATTCTCAATCTTTAGATCTCTATGGGAGATAGGTGGGTTCCTAGAATGGAGTACTTTGACGCCCCTACAAATTTAAATTGTATCTAATTTGTTGTACTCGCAAATTTCTCTCATAATAAAAACAATTTGCTTTTCATTCAATTTTGTGTGCTCATGCTTAACCATCAAGTCGAAGAGACTTCCTCCTTCGCAGAGCTCAAGAATAACATATGCAATGTATCCATTATCTGTCCTTACAATCTCATGATCTAAAACCCCCAACAAGTTAGGGTGTTCTGGCAAAGAGCGCTGGAAATTACTATACAAAGGTCATAGGGTACCAAGATGGCTATTTCATTTTTGGCCGTTTTCAATCTTTCTTCATTCTATTTTCCTTCAGGAAAAAAAACCATAACTATTACCTGGCAGATCATTTGTTTCAACGCGAAGAATTCCCCTGTCATTACATCCCTGACTTTGTAAATGTAAGCATAACCACCTAGACCTTAGCTGGTGAAGCAGTTTCTTTTACCTTGAGATATCAAACTTACTTCTTCAAGTTCTCTTCTTCCAACTCTTACCCTTCCCAGAGAAGGCTTTCCAGGGCCACTCTACAGGGTAAATTGATAGAGATTTGTGGGTTACATTGGATTTGAAGGAATTTTGGAATCCAGACCAAGCGTTCTCGATTTTAGCGAACATGTTTTGTTTTTTCCTTATTTATACTTCTAATTTAAAAAGTTATCTCGAAATAAAAAAGATAATAACGAGAGTGAGATTTGTTTATGTTATCCAATTCAGAGAACCAAAAGTCATTCAAGCCTATCAGGAAGATTGAAAAAGGCTCTCGAGGCTATGGCCTTAAGCAAATTGCACAGATGACTTTAGGAAGCGGGAATATACTAAAAGCAGTTCAACTTCCAACAGGAGAAGATCTCAATGAATGGCTTGCTGTCAACACCATAGAGTTCTTCAATGATGTTAGCGTTGTATATGGAACCATTACAGAATTCTGTACGAGAGAGAGCTGCCCCACTATGACAGCCGGACCAAAGTACTTTTATACAGAATAAGGTCTAAAATTCTAGATATGAGTACCTTTGGGCTGATGGACAGAACATAAAGCAACCTTTAAAGGTTTCAGCCAGCGAATATATAGACTTCCTTATGACCTGGGTCGAGAATCAGCTTGACAATCCTGTGCTTATGCCAGTTGATCCAGGTAAGTTATAAATATTTGTTGGTAATTTTGGTAGGAGTCAAGTTCCCAAAAAATTTCCATTCTGTTATTAAGGTCATTTTCAAGAGACTATTTAGAGTATATGCGCATATTTATCACTCTCATTTTCAACACATCATGAGCATGGGGTTGGAGTATCACTTGAATACTTGTTTCAAACACTTTATTTATTTTATTGACGAGTTCGAGCTTGTAGAAGACAAGGAATTAGCTCCTTTACAGGAACTTATCACTGAGTTTAGAAGCAGAAAAGATGAGTAAACTCACGGGTTTCTGATTCTGCCATTCTTATCATAAATGTTTTAATATCGAGTTTGGATTAGTATATTTCATATCGGGTAACATATATATCATAAGCCTCTTTTGTTTACACTACGTCTAAGTATGAAATTCTAGGACACCCTATTAGTTTATTTGTAA
>Ga0065720_1020554_pt1 | contig 13895 bp, 21 predicted proteins | sample Thericmetagenome_FD_59107 | JGI IMG/M metagenome (GOLD analysis project Ga0065720, IMG submission 59107) | Thermophilic microbial communities from the Joint Bioenergy Institute, California, USA of rice/straw/compost enrichment - eDNA_2 v2... | ecosystem: Engineered > Solid waste > Grass >... | reverse complement strand
CCCCGCAGCACAACCGTGAAGCGGGCGCAGCCATGACGGCAAACACAAACCGCTACTCGACCTACACGGCCGCCTCGGCCGCCTCGGACTCCAAGAATGGTGACAAAGGAGAGAAGAAGGACCTATGGAATTCAATGCTCTCCTCCGTCGCCAGCGGGCGCCGGCTGCCGGAAAAGAACATCATTCTGCTGGGCGGTACTGTTGATTCACAGCGCGAGTTCTTCGAGGCTCTCTCCAGCAACGATCGCCGCACCCTCGACCGAAGCAGCTCACGTTCCCCTCCCGTCGCGAACAGCTTCGCTCTAGGCTATACCTACTACGACGTGCTAGATGCCGATCATGAAGACACATTGGCGCGCATCTCCATTTACACTCTCACAGATCCCTCGCCCGCCTTTGCATCACTCCTCCAGCCGATCCTTACTCCCGACTCAATACCTAATACTCTGATCGTGATTCTGCTGGATTGGTCGCAGCCATGGAAGTGGATGCGCCAGTTGCGGGAATGGATCCTGCTGTTGCGGACGGTCTTGGTGTCATTATCGCACGAGTGCAAGGCGACTATGGAGGAGGTGATGCTTTCATGGAGGGATCGGGGCCGTGGGGGGGGTATCAATCTCGATGGCAGCATGACTGCTCCCACAGCAGATGCCGAGCCTGCCCTGCCATTGGGACCTGGTGAATGGGAGGATGGCTTGGGGTTGCCGCTGTGTGTTGTCTGCCAGAACGTAAGGCTCGCTCAAGATTTATGCTGCTGCTGGCGGGATTGCTGACTGTGCATCACAGGCCGAGAAGATGGAGTATCTAGAGAAGACACAAGGTTGGAAGGAAGAAGAGTTTGATGTTGTCCTACAGTTTATGCGGACAGTGCTTTTGAAGCGTGAGTTCTGTTGCCGCTCCGGTTGCTGAGAGCCGTAGGCTAATTCGGGACATATTACAGACGGCGCTTCATTGATTTACACAACCCCTTCCGTGCCCTCACAACTTCCTAGCCTTATCCATTCCAGCCTAGGGATACATTCACTCCTCAAGAAGCAACCACTCAAACACAATGTTATTGAGAGGGATAAGATTGTGGTTCCCCCGAACTGGGACTCCTGGGGCAAGATTCGTGTGCTTAGGGAAGGCTTCGACGTCGAGCGCGTGAGCAATGGTTGGTCGGTTGATCTCGACCAACCATACCCACTCATCCGTTCTATTAATGGCACTGCTGCCAATGGCGAAGACGGGCAAACTAACGGTGAGGACGGGAGTGCCCTTGTTGAGGAGGCCCTGCCCGATCCCGAAGGCTCAACCGTCGTCCTTTACGAGGAAGCCGTTCAAGACCCAACTATGGACGCGCTGCAACTAGCCGGGCGCAACACGCATTCGACGCATCTTGAGGTCGAGACGATCGACACGCAAGCCTTCCTGGCGCAGCAGCTCAAGGTCTTGGAGGCCCTGCGGCAGAAGGAGGAAGAATCGTCGCGCGAGTCGGCCCGGCGCAAGGCCCATAAGAAGGTTGACGATGATCGGCATCTCGTCGGCGGCATCGGTGATGATACCGAGCGTCGGCCGACCGTAGAAGGGAAGGTCTTGGAGCATATTGGGCCGGTACAGTTCAATATGGGCGGAATTCAGGTTGATGCGGATGATATGGTGCAGAGGCTGAAGGTATGTCTTCCCGGACCGAGTGTTCTGACACATAAACTGACATGACCCTAAAGGAGCGGCAAGCGTATGGTTCGCCATCAGAACCAGATAGCCCGACAGAGAGCACCGTGGAGGCGACACCGCACATGGACACGGAGAACTTGCAGGCCTTCTTCCATGGGCTGATGAACAGGCGCGGTGCCGCGGCCAAGTAAGGAGTGTAGGTACCTCTTTTTGCCCAATACTTCCTATACCAGCGCTTTCAGTACTATAATAATACCACTTTCTTTCTCAAATGCGGTAACGGCTGCATCCCCATTCGTCCCATTGCTTCCTGCTGTCAACTAGTGCCAGCCCACCCTGGGAGGAGTCCCAGTTAGTGAGCAGGATGGTCTCTTGGTGGTATTATTGGATCCTGGACACTCCTTTTATCTCGATTTACGACTACCCTTGACTTGGATCGCCTTGGACGCCATGGCAGCTTGCCTCGATCAAACCCCCTTAACCATTAATAAATGGTTAGCTTGATCATCTCCCAAGAGAGGCCGGGAGGATCTAAGCCTTAAAAGTTGTATGTTTTTAATGCATCGCTGCCCAGTACCCAAGTACCCAGAGTTAGCTAACTTCCGAGACTCCATCCCATTTTCCGCGAGTCCCTTCTAAATATTGTCTAGTTTGACTAACCGCTATAGCTAATTACCTTGAGCTTATATTACCCTCTTATTTCTCGCTTCTCTCTACCCACGCTCGCCATGCTCTGGCTCGCATCACGAAATTAACCTTTGCAACTCCTGATACAATGCAGTGTACGAGGATGTTCCGTTGCGGCTCTCTTGCTCCGCGGACAAAATGCCAGTTACTCTTGGATTAGTTGAACAAATGCAATGCCATACCTAGAAATCGTATCTGGAAGGCCATGGATGACTATTTTCTAGTCGTCGATTTGTGTTGGTCTCGGAGATGAAGCACTTCGACGTCTGATCGAGACAATGGTGGCATCGAAGACTGAATTCCGACCTGGTTTTGGGTATCTGTTGATGATTCCTTCGCGTGGGACGACATATTGCTTTCTCATTCCCCTGTTGAGCACCCAAACTTTCTGGGAAGGAACCGTGACCAAACATATACCTGTGTTCTTAAGAAATCTTACACCCTCAGGGGTCCCTTGATCGCTGTGCCAGTTCATAACGCTTTCATGAAGTTAGAGTGCACTTTTATCCCATTCATCTGGATGAAGCCAGACATGTGGTATGCTGTCTGGATTATCACAGACTTGGAGCAATTTTCTGTAAGGGAGTTGTAATCGACTATAGCCTACTTAATATTTTGCTGTTGCCGGATGGCCGACGAAACCTCGTAAGGGCTAGTATACATTTGTTGCCTTTATTGGCCAGTTTTGCACCATTGCAACTCAAAGTTCCAGGGATTCTCTTTCGCTATAGTAAACAAACACACAATGGATGTCATCTGAGTAAAGGTCACAGGTGAGCTGCAAACACTATGACCAATGAAGTATACATTGACTCTGGTTTAGGGTCTTGTGGCAGTGGATCACATGTTACCGATACAATACATCAAGAGTGACCACACCTTGAGAATCTGGCCTGTCTATCCTTTGTGATGGTTGGCAGGACGTGAAGGCAAATGAACAAGATTAACTACTCCTCATGTTCATGTGCAGAGGTTTTGGAGAATAAGGGGATGTCTCCCGACTGTGAAGGTGCGGAATTATGAAGGTATTATGGCACTGGGGAATCAGGGGTCACGTAACAAGGAACTTGATCTGGAAAAAGGAGTTCAAAACTGTCTATCGATGTATAATGTTGGTATTTGTCTCCGCCAACTTTAGAAGGCGATTCCAAATATTAATTACATGGGATTGAAGGTCAGTCAAGGTTTTATCCAACCCTGGTGTAGAGGTTCATGTCGAGATCAAATGCTGACATGGGGACATTTTGTACATCAACATGGATACCTAACCTTAAAGTCTTCATGATAAATTATCATCAGCTGTGTCCACTACGTCTGAGGATGCCTTGACCATGATAAGAACATGGCTTGCAAAATGCTCTTGGGAACATAAGAGTTGCAGTGCGTATGCACTCATTGACTTGACTCCTCTCCCTGCTAGGATATTGGACTTTGGGGCCGAGGGGACTTCAACCATGGTCCATCTCCACGAATCAGCACGAGGAGAAACAGGATGATATCTGTGCCTTTTGTATTGTTGGGGTAAAGATGAGTTCATAAAGACCAATCGAACCACCCTGGAAAACCGTAAGAGGGAGTGTACTTCGATGAGCTACTGCAGATGCTTCAGGATGTAATCAGCATCAACCGGGCGTTTCATATCCGCTATCTAGATTGACGCACTTTGCATTCTAGAAGACGATAAGGACAATGCTGATTGGAAGTGCAAGTCCGCTAAAATGGCAGACATGTACCAAAATTCATAGTTAACAGTTGCAGCAGCGTCGGCAAACTCGCTGTTTGACAGCCTTTTCAGCCACGTTAACCCAGGCATATGGGGGCCTGTGATGGCGTGAGAGTCCCCCATATTCTTTAAAGAGGAACATCATGGGCACATTCGGTCGTACAATGGTGCTTTCAAAAAGGATGCTCGCCCTCGTGCATTGCACTTCTGCTAAGATAAAATTATATGGGTCTGCTTTGAAGAACGTGACTGTGAATATGGAGGTGGCATTACGTTCAAGGGCAAATTGACTGGAAGAAGCAAGGCCACCTTTTATCAGATGATCAGAACGACCCCAGACCAAGGAAACATTCAGTTTGTGACAGTGCAATGATTAGCTCTAAGTTGACCGCTGTTTGGTGTACAGTGGCTTGGAAATACCCGACGTTTGGACTCTCCTATAGGACTGACAAGCTCTCGGCCACTGCAGGATTGGCAGAGGTCATGCAACGCCATACGAAACGGAAATATCTGGTTTGGTTGTGGGAAGAGACTTTCCTTCTGGGTATGTGCTGGTCACGGATACAAACACCAATATCTGAAAGTCTAGAAATCCTCAAAACCAACCACCTCTTTTCAAGCTTCGCTCTTGTACATCGCTCCGACTTGGTCTTGGGCATCTGCCGATACATTTGTTTTTAGGAACAGCCGATTAACCTTCTTCCTGTCTTTTCCAAATCACTTTCACTTCTACACTCCCGAGCATAACTTTGCCCGTGTACTAGAAGCCTGTCGCACCCCAGCTGGACCGTTACCCTCTGGGCTAGTCCTGGATGGCCAGATCATGCTCGAGTGTTGTCTCATACAATCTAGCTGTATACAGGAAAATGGCACCTGGCGTCTACGACATGGCATTCGGCTTCAAGAGTTCTGACATGAGCACGGAATCTCATGCACAGTCAAGAACTGGGGCTGGTGGCCTGATTTGAGAGGCTTCATCTGGGTTGACAAGGCTTTCTATATGATCCCCATGCTCTATCCATATCCTATAAACATGGATCCTGATGCTATCATGTACTTGCTAGTCGTGCATCGTCTCGAGTGGGAACCAGACGATGTGGCCTGCATTGGCATCGTTACTATTCACTTACCTTTCGATGGTCAAGCTGATGTCCATCAAGCAACAATAGTTCCAGGGGAAAGACCGAAGAGATTACTGAAACGCCTTCTAGGCGAAAACAAGCTGGAAAAGTATCATGTCCGGATCGTCTAGCAGTTCAAAAGCTCGAGAGATGGGGCGGCATAGGGCCTTGAATGGTCAAACACCCACTTTTGCAGACAACCACACAGCTCGCTTTGGGTATCACCGAGCCGCCGACCAACAAGCTCAACAGTCAACAACTGAATGGAGGGATGCCACGCATGACTATGCAGTGGTTATGTGCTTACCCCACAACCCAAGCCGGTGGCTAAACTTTCTGTGAGGACATGGGATGGGAAAGCTTTTAGAGTATTTGAAGTTCACAAGCATCATAGGTTCAAGAAAGTTAAAGGAACATTGGGCATGGCTGCAGGATAAGGACAAGGAGCTGTGGATACTGTAATCAACGGCTGTAGAAAACCAACCCACTTCAGATTTTGAATTCATCTATCCAGCTCTTCCCATTCAACATCAGCGATATCAACGCTTACAAACCCCTGAGTCCCATCCATCTTTTGTATTCCATAAAGCCCTTCTGTTGCATGCGAAAAGTCATGGCCTTTCGATAATCTCCCACTTCCGCAATGCACCTAACAAAAGCAAACTTGCTGGTATCTATTGGCTGTAACCATTCCAACACTTTCGTCATTGATCAATTCAAGAACACCCAACCTCACCCCTCAGCTCTTTAACTCCTGAACTCTATGATTTATGAAACCCTAACCCTAACCGGGTTCACTCAATCCTCAACCCCTCCACCTTCCCAGCCAACTCCTCCCCATCCACCCCCTGAACAACAACCACACACGCCTCGGCCCTCGGTGCCCTCCAAACTCTCCTCAACTTGGCCTCATCCTCCTTCCCCTTAACCTTAACCACCCTAACCCCCAAGCGCATACTCACAACGCTCGCCAACAATCCGACAAACAGCCACGGGTACTGCAGGACCTCAGCCTCGAATGCATTGACCGTTTCTCGCGCGAGCGAGGTATACTCTTTCGAGGCGAACAGTGCACCCAAACGGAACAGGTTGGCGGCGGCGACGGCGTTGGTCGAGGGCTGAGACTTGTCCATACCGGACTTGAGGCGCAGGATGGTTGGGGAGATGGCGGCGAGTTCGTTGGAGTAGAAGCCGCCGGAGTAGGCCTGGCGAGGGGAGGGCTGGGCACCGGTGGTTGCGGGGACGATTGGATCGTAGAAGAGGCGGATTTGGGCATCTACGATTCGAAGGTTAGCCTGATGTAATTCAGCGGCTGGGATTTAGGGATGGACTCACCTTGTAATTGCTTAGCCCAGTCAGCCCACTTCTTATCGAGCGTTGTGGTGTAGAGATCCAGCAGACCCTCGATCAAGAAGGCATAATCATCCGCAAACGCCTTCGTATCACTCGGCCGCTGATACCAGAACCTCCTCAACGGATTCCCTGCGGTCTGCTTCTCATCCCAGAGTTTCTCTTTAATAAACGACGCCGCCTGCTCAGCCGCCTTAAGATATCTCGCCGCGCGCTCGTCATCAACCCCCTTAAGCGCAGCAGCTGTCCTGGCCAGAGCCGAAATGACCATGCCATTTGTGAAAACAACAACTTTTTCATCTCTCTCCGGCCTGACACGCTCCTTCTCCCGATGCGCCCGTAACTTCGCCCGTGCATCATCTACAACCCTCCTGATCTCCGCTTGTGGCATGCCAAACTGTCTCGATAGCTCTACTACGTCCCTGTTGACGCAGAGAACATTCTGATTGATGAATTCGTCAAACGGGTCGTTCTCCTGCGGCACGTTCCCGTCTTCCAGAACGTTCCAGTACGCCGCAGCGACCGCCAACGCATGGTCATCGCTAGAAGTGCCTGAACCGCCGACTACCTGGTCAAACTCCCTGCGAGTCCACAAGTAGTAAGCCCCTTCGCGCATGTGCTTGTCACCACGACGGTAGTATGAGTCTGCTGCTTCGGATGTGACGAACCCTCCCTGCGGAGTACGGATGATAGGGCCGGTGAGGTAATCAGCGACCTCAACCACCACATCCGCAAACTCGTCCTGCAGGGACGGGCCCTTCGGGCCAGCGGTGTAGCCCAGCCATGCGTCAAGGAATACCCCCAGCAGCAGGGCATTCTCGCAGACCATCTTCTCAAAGTGAGGCAGCCCCCAATTCTTAGTAACACTGAACCGCATGAATCCGGCACCAAGATGATCGTGCAGACCTCCATCGCGAATCCGCCGAAGCGTCTTGAGTGCCATAGCAGTACCATTCTCGACCTCCCTCTCGCCAATCACGTCCGAAACTTCAGTCGGGAACTTAGCCAACCGCAGCAAGAACGACAAGCGCGCAGGGTTAGGGAACTTGGGCGTGCCAAACCCATAATACACCGGATCGAACATCTTGGCTATCCTCGTCAACGCCTCATCAAGCTGATCCAGGTCTAGGTCGCTATTATCAGCGGCAGCCGACGCAGCCGACCCAGACCCCACGGGTGTGCTGAACGTCCCCTCCTGTGCAAAGTCCTGGAGCTTGTGGAGCATCTCGAATGCTTCCCTACGGCATCGCTCCTCCTGCGTGACCCAGAACCCATGGATCTTCTTCGCAATAGCCAAGAAATCGCCGTACGAGTCCTCGCCCGGCTCGCCGGCAATCGCGCTCTCGCTGGCGCGGTCGCTTCCCAGCGTGCTGTGCTCGGTGCCTGGGCCGGGCCAGTACGTACCACCGAAGATGGGATACAGGTCCGGGGTGAGGAAGAGGTTGAGAGGCCAACCGCCCGTGGCATTGACGGCTTCGCTGTAGTTTTGGAAGATGGTGTCCAGGTCGGGGCGCTCCTCGCGGTCAATCAGGATGGGGATGAAGGATTGGTTGAGGAACTCGGCGACGGCAGGGTTGGAGAAAGAGTCTTGGGTTGTGAGGTGGCAGACTGGGATATGTCAGCGAGCGAGCTACGAAGACAATTGGGCCTCGGAGACACTAACAGTGATCGGCCAGGAAGCCGATATGCATAAAGATAGGCTTGTTCTCTTCCTTCGCGCGCTCGATGGTCGCCTCATCGAGCAGCTGCCAGGCTACGGGGGTGTCTGCATGCCTTTTGACATAGGGACTATCGCTCTCGCCGGCGCGGTTGCGCAGCGGCGGCAGCGTGTTCTGCGGGATCTCCTCGGCCGGGGGCTGCACAGGCTGGCTCGAGTGCTCGGCGCTTTGATGTTGTTCAAACCGACCCTTGAGCATTTTGACGGGTCACTGGGTTGTTGAGGAGTTGGTTTCTCGGGGGATTATCACGCGTGGTTTGCGGCGTGGGATGTTGACGTTGGGACTGGTGGGGTAGGATGTCGTTGGTGGACAGGAGATGCGAGGTTTCACGAGATGATCGGCTGTGTTCCGTTTATACCGTCGAAAGGCTGTCCCGGTCGCAAATACTGCAACTCTGTGAGCCCGTCGGCGATGCGGTCGGATGCCAAATATGCTGAGAGGGGCGGGTGATCCCGATAGAAGGCGCTTCCGGCTTCTGGACGAAGTCCTGGATGCGATGGGAAGCTGATCGTCCAGTCCATAAAACCCCACCCCTATTGTCCTGATGCCTGCCGGTGCTTGGAACCTTGGGACACTGGCCATCGCCCAGTGCCAATGCTGGAGCCTGACGGCCTGGACGCCTGGTCGCGGAGCATTGGGGCTTGGAAGGATGGACATTGGTGGGCGAGCTGACTTGCGCATCCACTGCATCCACACTGCATCCATCAGGTACGGCAGCAGAGTTACCCCACCTCTTCGGGTCTGAGGGTCTGACGTCGTTGCCGTGCTGCCGGGTCCGCCTTGATTGACGTTTTTGACTGTCATCGATACCCCTGATTGGCTGGATGGCACAGTGTGGGCTGGTTGCATTTTTACGTACGGTACTAGTAATGGCAATGCGACTTGGGGCTGGAATCTGACGACGATTGCCAGGTCATTGTTTGAAACAAAGTGCTGATCACATCGACTCCGATCACTGATAAAAGATAGGACATGCTTTCATCTCAAGCTCAAAGGAAAAAAAAATGTTGACAATACCGGCTCTCTCACGGATGATCTCAAATCACACAATATTAGTGCTCTTGAAGGATACAAGACGAAAGCTAAGAGCTTCGACGAGACGTCAAACAGCTAAACACTTGAAGTGTTGGATTCAAGGCAAGTTTTGATGGCACTTTTTCATCATGGTTTCCATTGTCCATTGTTTGCATTGCCGGGTATACTTATGTACGCCAGTTCCCTCACGAATGTTTTAACTCCTGAAGAAAGAGTCAGAAAAAATGTCATTGTTTCAGAAGAGAAAAAAAATGAAACTGGTCCAGATAACCCACGCAGGGTCCGGCCAAGACGAAGTGAAGACAACACCCAAATGCCAAAACCCCATTTCATAGAATTTCTTTCTAAAAATCCCAATGTCATGTCATCATCAAGCATGGATAACCATCTTGCCGGTCCGATAAAGATAAGAGTAAAGACATCGGCCGGTTAAAACTGAGTCGAAATCGCCTCATAGTCCCTAGAGATGAAGATGAAGAAGCCCCAAAGTCGAAGAAATGTCGCCAGCACGGAATACGGTCCCCAAATGCGTGGAAAAGATGTAGAATCGAGGTTTGTGTACAGGTTATCTATACACTACATGAAGCGAGGAAACACAAGGTAGCTAGCTGAGCAGATGATGACCCAGTAGCATGCCGCCACTCCTCCCGATCCTCATCAGATCGAGAGGCTTACTTCTTCCCTCCTGCCAGTTGTTATTTAGTTGGCCCGGACCACGGCATGGCCAAGAGGGGGCTTGACGTTCTTGGCATACTGGCCAGCGACGTTGCCTGTAAAGCTGTTAGTTATCCGAATCCAAGCTCACGAAGAAGCGATGAAAGATATACCTGGAGGATAGTAGTTGCAAACCGTGTTCCACGACGGCATGCTCGAGATTGTGCCAGCCTCGCAGTAGACGGTGGCGCAACCGAGCTTGGTAGTCTCGACCCAGACGAGCTGCGAGAAGTGGCCCCAGTCACTGAAGCGCGACATGTCCGGGCTTGCAACGCCGTAGCCGGGGTACAGTTTGAGCTCGTTGTTGTACCAGCCGTCGCTGGCCGCCTTGGCAATCGAGTCGGCTGGGGGCACGTTCCGGATGTTATTGGACGCAGCCCACATGGCCAGGTTCTGGCCGTAACCGCCGCCACCAATGGTGCTCGAGTCCAGTCAGTACCCAGTTGCAACTGATACTTACGGGATGGGATACGTACACATCGTGGCCGAACTTGCAGCGCTTGGCCAGGGTCTCAGCATAACTAGCAAGGGTATCGTCCCACTCGAGAGCAGCAGCAGAGTGGTTGAAGCGATGGACGTTGTGGTGATAGAGCGCAGTCTCCTTGTATTCCGCGCTAGTAGGCTGCGACACCTGCTTAGTCGTGCTAGGAGCCGGAGCAGGCACAAGGGTCGACGTGTCCTGGGGCACCTCAATGACGGGCTCCTCGATCACGGGCGCCGGTTCCGGTTCGGGCTCAGGTTCAGGCTCCGGAGTGGGAGTAGGAGTAGGAGTAGGGGTTAACTGCTGCGTGGTAGGAGGGACCTCGGGGACAGGGATAACGACCGAAGACGAAGACGACGCAGGAGGCAACGGAACCCTCGAGGTGCTAGCAGGAGGAGCCGGAAGCTTGGTGGTCTTCGGCTTGGGACGGTTGTGCGGGCGATGGAAGAACAAAGTAGGCTCCGAAGCATCACCCTCGGTCACCGTGACTGTAACCCATTCAACTACAGTCGTAGTCGTGTAAACATAGCGGCGCTCCTGAAGGATGGGGCTAGAAGCGGCCAGAACGGCACCGCAAGCGGCCAGAAACGCAGAGTATTTCATTGTGGTAGGTTGCTCTAGTCCTGCAGGTGTGTTAGTTGGTGGTCCATTGCTCAGATGTAACTGTGTAAACAGTATGAAAAGTTGTCAAATCTTTTAGATGGGTTAAGAAATTCCAGTGTATAAGAGATATGACTTTTCATTTCATTCAGGGAAGTTGCACCCAATTACTACCCCGTGACTTATTGTCAAGTCATGAGGGCATTTGTGCCATTGTCGACAGCCCGTCGCCTGGTCAACCAAGTCTATTGTCGTTGTGCCGCCGCGCAACCAAAATGAAATCCCAAGAACAAAATCAAATACCCACCTTGATTCCAGGAGCAGATATGAGATGCTGCAAAACTTTGGCACTTTAAAGAGAAGGCAGAAAAATAGGTTCCGAGCCAGCTGGAAAGGGCAGCACTGCTGTCGCAAAGGATCCGTCAAGGATGAAAGTGGATCTTAAGCCCAAGTGCGTCAAAGTCGAGCCAAGGTTAAGCCGTCTCTCAGAGACCAGTTGTCGAGGATGAGAATGCGCCTGTGCAATAGGATTGACAAATCAAGGGGACACAAGACGCTTCTACCACAAGTCTGGAGTCGCTCAAAGAATCACAGGTTGACAGCACGGCCGTCGAGAACTTAACTGCCAAAGCGGTGCGAGCTTGGTGGTAAACAAAGGAGTGAAAATGCGTAAAAGAATTGCGATCAAAGGGCCCGATAAAGGTGAGGTTCGAAAGAAGGTTAGGGTTGTTGTTTGCTAGGGGCGCCAATGACGAGGCGATTCGTAAGTGATACTGAAAAGGAATGGACTGAAGATAAAATCTTCAACAAAATGAGCGTGAAAAGAGAAGGAGTGTGAGCGAGACTTCACAGCAGCAAGGCCAAGCTCAGCGGTCGTGTGCTGATGAAGAAGAGGGTGAAAAGGAAAGCAGGCAATGATGGGAAGGCAGTGCTGGTGTTCTTTAGCTGGCCGCTGGCCGGCCTTGCGGGCGGGCAGTGGGGCGCGCAATCTGATCCACGGAGACCCCAGGGCCGGGGGGCCAGCGTCCGCCCAGCACAGCCCAGACTTCCTGACGGTGAAGGGGCCCCTGGATCCAGCGCGCTGGTCCCGGTCGCTGTGCCCCTTCAATTTTGGCTCAAAGGTGAGGAATGCGGGGCATAAAATTAACGTTAGCAAGGGCTGGCCAAGCTGGCGTCAGCCCATCACACACTGAGGTTTTCTTCACCTGCTGCAAACAACAAGCAAGCAGGCGCTGGAACCTTCTGTTGGCCCGAATGGAGCCAAGGATTCAGGGCAAGTTGGATGGATGGGAAGACTGACGATGACCTGCAGGGCAGACCCGAGTGCTAGCACATAACAATGAGGCAAATATTCCAGATGAACCCGCGCATTATGTATGCCAGTGTCTTCTGCTGCCAAACCACAGTCGACACTATTGCTTTCGGGCTTCCCCAGACGGCCAGTTGTCTTAGACCACATGAATGGCGGCGTTGTACAATGTTGAATCGCCGAATGTCGCTACAAAATCGGTTCTCTGCCAGTCGCTCCTCTAGTAGCAAGAGTCCAGGCCTTTCTGGCAAGCCTGGTCCAGCTGGTGTCAGTCGAGATTCAATTGCCGCGCGGGGACACAGGAAAGGAAAAAAAAGAGCAGCACCTTGGTTTCTTCTGAGCTTTCTCTGCCACCTCCCGGCTGTCCTCCCCGTTTGCTTGTTCGCTTCACTTGCCGCGTTGATGCCCTTGAGTAGATGCCCTTTCAGGTGCCGCAATCTTTCCCCCACTGCCCCTGCAGAGAAATCCCTTGTTAGTTGCAGGACTGTGGGATGTCGGTTCATCCAATCAGGTCATGTTCCTTGCAGATTCGGCTGGTTTCTTGGCGGCGTTCCGGAACCAAGTTCAACGGCGCCAGCTTCTAGAGTTACTCCGAATTTTTTGCTAACTACACCCGAAGTGTTAGGGAGATCGAAACGGTGCAGGGCGATTTGCATCCAGATTTGCTTGATCGCCACTCCAAACAACTTTCCGAGTTCCAAGATTCCATGATTCCATTTTCGGTTATATTTTTGCTACCTAACGTCCTCTTATTCTTGGTGCAATGCGTGCTGTTCTCATCGGCGCTGTATTGTTGTCGTGATACCAAATACGTTTCGCACCCCGGTGTCGCTGTTCTTCTTCCAATGATCGGCCAATGGGAAACGAGCACGTTCTTCTGAAACGCACTAAATGCAGTGGGTCCGATGTCAACTTGCTCCCCCACCAGCATTAGAGCTTGGCATTCGAACTCCATCTTGACCATCATCCAGTTTTTGTGGTCTCGATCCTTCAGTGAGTGCCACCTTACATGCTAACAACGGTAACATTTACCGTGCCATATGACGACCAGTGATAGCAGGCGTCTGGTATTTTTCCGTTGGTGAACAAATAGTCACCGAGCCCTCTGACGAACCAAACTTCTGAGATGTTGCTGTCGAACGGTGAACCTGTTGAGCGGCACGCAATTAGCCGGGGCTTCAGATAGCGTCGTCAACTGACTTCATCACACCACGGTCATAAACTTGATGCGGCTCTTCTATCTGCTGTTGAGGTGTTAGCAGGGAATAGCTAATAATCTACAATTTCATAACATCGGCGCTTCAGCAGCACATGACGGGGATGGATCATACTTAGTGCTCACTACCACTACTTAGTGATCCAAACTCTTGGAATGCTAGATCTGGTCTGCCATCGGCAGGACAACGTAGCTCTTAGTTTTTACACCGATTATCAGATGATAGCATATGCCGGCCAGTACGGGTAGGTCGCACGAGGCTACCAACTCACTTCTGCCAACTTA
>Ga0065720_1003665_pt1 | contig 13896 bp, 11 predicted proteins | sample Thericmetagenome_FD_59107 | JGI IMG/M metagenome (GOLD analysis project Ga0065720, IMG submission 59107) | Thermophilic microbial communities from the Joint Bioenergy Institute, California, USA of rice/straw/compost enrichment - eDNA_2 v2... | ecosystem: Engineered > Solid waste > Grass >... | reverse complement strand
CGGCCTCGACCGGCCGCTCGTCGACGCGACCATGGCCGAGCTGCGGCGGCTGTGCGACGACGGCCGCGCCGTACTGCTCATCACCCACGACCTGCGCGCCGCCGAGCGGGTCGCCGACGACGTCGCGGTGATGTACGCGGGACGGCTCGTCGAGATCGCGCCCGCGGCCGAGTTCTTCCGGGCCCCGCGCCACCCCTACGCCGCCGGGCTGCTCGACGCCCTGCCCACCCGGGCGTTCACCCCGATCCCCGGGCGGCCGCCCGAGCTCACCCGGCTCCCCGAGGGCTGCGCCTTCCGCCCGCGCTGCGCCCGCGCCGACGACGCCTGTACGGCACCGCCGCGGCTCACCCCGGAGACCACCGTCGCCTGCCACCACCCGCTGGAGCGCCATGCTTGAGGCCCACGGCATCACCGTCGGCTACGACCGCCGCCGGGTGGTCGACGGGGTCGGCATCGCCGTACCGGCGGGGGCGGCCGTGGGGCTCGCCGGGCCGAGCGGGTGCGGCAAGTCCACCCTCGCCCGGGTGCTCGCCCTGCTCCAGCGGCCCGCGGCCGGGCGGGTCGTCATCGACGGCGTCCCCGCGCCGGGGTGGCGGTACCGGGCGCCGCGCGAGCTGCGCACCTCGGTCGCGCTCGTCTTCCAGCAGCCCCGGCTCGCCGTCGACCCGCGGCTCACCCTCGCCGAGATCATCGCCGAGCCGCTGCGCGCCACCGGCCGCCCGGCCGAGCGCGCCGGCGAGCTCGCCGCCGAGATGGGGCTCACGCCCGAGCTGCTCACCCGGCGGCCGCACGAGGTGTCCGACGGCCAGCTGCAGCGGGCCTGCGTCGCCCGCGCCCTCACGCTGCGGCCCCGCTACCTGATCTGCGACGAGATGACCACGATGCTCGACGTCTCCACCCAGGCGCACCTCGTCGCCCGGATCGAGGCCTACCGCGAGGCCACCGGCGCGGGGGTGCTCGCCATCAGCCACGACACCGATCTGCTCGACCGCTGGTGCGGCGGGCGGGTGTACACCTGGCCGCCCGGGGACAAATCGGCCGATCACTTGACGTTACGTTAATGTGACGATTCGTAGGATGGTGCTTCGAGGTCGCGGTCCTGCCCAGGGGGCGCTGAACCATGACATCGCAGAGGTACCACCGCGTAATCGTCGGCTACGACGGATCCCCGGCGGCCGAGACGGCTCTCGCGTGGGCGGCGCGGGAGGCCCGCCTGCACCGCGCGCCCCTGGTCACCCTGACGGCGGTGCGGGAGCGTCCGGAGGAGCCCGCCGCCACGGATCTGCTCGTCTCGCTGCGCCGGTCGGTGGCCGCCGTCACCGGCGATCACGTGCCCGACGTGCGTTGCGTGCCGGGCTCCCCGGCGGCCGAGCTCGTCGCCGCCTGCACCCCCGCCGACCTGCTCGTGGTCGGCCGGGAGGGCGGGGGCGCGCTCGCCGGCGTGCTGCTGGGGTCGGTGAGCCGCGCCTGCCTGCACCAGGCTCCCTGCTCGGTGGCCGTGGTGCCGGCCGGCGAACGGCGGTCGCGGCACGACCGGGTGATCGCGGCGGTGGACGGCTCCGCCGCGTCCCGCCACGCGCTGTGCCGCGCCGCGGACGAGGCACGGTTGCGCGGCGCGGAGCTGCGGGTGGTGCACGCGGTGTACTGGGACCATCTCGGCGTGGAGCTGATCACCCCCACGCCGGAGGAGCTCGTGTCCTGGGGTGAGCGCCTGGTCGCCGCCGAGCTGGCCGAGACGGGCGTCCACGCGGCCACCGAGATCGTGCACGGCCACCCCAAGCGCATCCTGGTCCAGGCCGCCGGGAACGCGGACCTGCTCGTGCTGGGCCACCGCGGCCGCAACCCGCTCGCCGGGCTGCTGCTCGGGTCCACCAGCGAGCACTGCGCCCGCCACGCCCCGTGCCCGGTCATCGTGGTACGGCCGGCCCAGGGCGAGGGCTGAGCACGTTGCGCGGCGGGGGCATGGGCTCGCCCGGCAGGGGAGCGGGCGCCGGCGCGGTCGCCCGGCCCGACCCCCACCACAGCCTCGCCGCCCACGAGGTGGTGCTCATCCTCGAGGGCGACCTCGAACGCGGCCTGGCCGAACCCGAGGCGCGGCGCCGGCTGGAGCGGTACGGCCCCAACGTGCTGCCCCGGGCCGGCACCGCCGGGCCGCTGGTCCGCCTGCTCCGCCAGTTCCACCACCCGCTGATCTACGTCCTGCTCGTCGCCGGACTGGTGACGATCCTCCTCCGGGACTTCGTGGACGCCGCCGTCATCCTCGTGGTCGTGCTGGTCAACGCGGTCGTCGGGTTCATCCAGGAGTCCAGGGCGACGGCCGCGCTGGAGGGGCTGCGGGCGATGGTGCGCACCCGGGCGCGGGTCATCCGCGACGGCGCCGTGACCGAGGTGCCCTCGGCGGAGCTCGTGCCGGGCGACCTCGTCCTGCTGGAGGCGGGCGACAAGGTCCCCGCCGACCTCCGGCTGGTCCGGTGCGCCGAGCTGCGTGCCGACGAGTCGGCGCTCACCGGCGAGTCGGTCCCGGTGGCCAAGGACGAGATCGTGCTGCCGGCGGGGACGCCGGTCGCCGACCGGCGCAACATGGTCTACTCCGGCACGTCGGTCACCTCGGGCACCGCGACGGGCATCGTGGTCGCCACCGGCGCGGAGACCGAGATCGGCGAGATCCACCGCCTCGTGGGCCGGGCCGACCCGCTCGCCACCCCGCTCACCCGCAAGCTGGCCGCGTTCAGCGAGATCCTCACCGTGGCGATCCTCGCCGTGGCGCTGCTGACGTTCGTGCTCGGCACGGTCCGCGGCGAGCCCGCCGGCGAGATGTTCCTCGCGGCGGTCGCCCTCGCCGTCGCCGCCATCCCCGAGGGCCTGCCCGCGGCCGTCACCATCACCCTCGCCATCGGCGTCTCCCGCATGGCCGCGCGGCGCGCGGTGATCCGGCGGCTGCCCGCGGTCGAGACGCTCGGCGGCACCACGGTGATCTGCACCGACAAGACCGGCACGCTGACCGAGAACCAGATGACGGTGTGCGCCGTCCGGACCGCGGAACGGGAGGTGACGGTGACCGGGTCGGGCTACGCCCCGGCGGGCGGCCTGTTCGACGCCGCCGGGCGCCGCGCCGACCCGGCCGAGGACGAGGCGCTGCGCTGGTCGCTGCTCGCCGGAGCCTGCTGCAACGACGCGGCGTTCACCGTACGGCAGGGCCGCCGGTCGGTGACCGGGGATCCGACCGAGGCGGCGATGCTCGTCGCCGCCGACAAGGCGGGCCTCGGCCACGAGCGCGTCCGGGCCGCCTTCCCGCGGATCGCCGAGCTGCCGTTCAGCTCCGGACGCCGGTACATGGCGACCCTGCACGACGCCCCGGACGGTGACCGCGTGCTGTTCGTCAAGGGCGCGGCCGAGCGGCTGGCCCGGCTGTGCGCCGCGCACATGGCGGCCGACGGCGGGGCGCGCCCGCTCGACCCCGACGCGGTGCTGCGCGCCGCCGACGAGCTGGCCGGCCGGGGGCTTCGCGTGCTCGCCACGGCGATGGGCCGGATGCCCGCCACGGCCGATCCCCAGGAGTGCCTGGCGGCCGCGCTCCGGTCGGGCACGCTGGTGTTCACCGGCCTGCAGGCGATGTTCGACCCGCCCCGGCCCGCGGCCGCCGGCGCGGTGCGCGCCTGCCGCGACGCGGGCATCGCGGTCAAGATGATCACGGGCGACCACGCCACCACCGCGGCCGCCGTCGCCCGCCGCATCGGCATCCGCGGGGAGGTGCGCACCGGGGCCGACCTGGCGGGGCTGCCCGGTCCGGAGTTCTCCGCCGCGGTCGAACGGGCCGCGGTGTTCGCGCGGGTGTCACCGGAGCAGAAGCTGCACCTGGTCGAGGCGTTGCAACGGCGGCGTCACGTGGTCGCGATGACCGGCGACGGCGTCAACGACGCGCCCGCGCTGCGCCGGGCGGACATCGGCATCGCGATGGGCCGGGGCGGCACCGAGGTCGCCAAGGACGCCGCCGACATGGTGCTCACCGACGACGACTTCGCGACGATCGAGGCCGCGGTCGAGGAGGGCCGCTGCGTCTTCGACAACCTCACCAAGTTCATCGTGTGGACCCTGCCCACCAACGCCGGGGAGGGCATGGTCGTCCTGGCCGCCGTCGTGCTCGGCCTGGCGCTGCCGATACTGCCGGTGCAGATCCTGTGGATCAACATGATCACGGCGGTGACGCTCGGCCTCACGCTCGCCTTCGAGCCGAAGGAGCCGGGCCTGATGCGCCGGCCGCCGCGCGACCCCGACCGCCCGCTGCTCACCGGCGCCCTCATGGTCCGCGTCCTGCTGGTCGCCGTACTGATGATCGCCGGCGCGTGGTGGCTGTTCGAGTGGGAGCTGCGCGGCGGCGCCGGCCTGGCCGAGGCCCGCACGGCCGCGGTCAACCTGTTCGTCATGGTCGAGCTGTGCTATCTGTTCAACTGCCGCTCCCTCACGCTGCCGGCCTGGCGGGTGGGGCTGCTGAGCAACCGCTGGCTGCTCGCCGGGGTCGGCCTGCAGATCCTCGCCCAGCTCGCGATCACGTACCTGCCGGTGATGAACCGCGTGTTCCAGACCGCCCCGATCGACGCGGCGGCGTGGCTGCGCGTGCTGGCGTTCGCGGCGGCCGCGAGCCTCATCGTCGCGATGGACAAGCGGGTGCGCGGCGGGCGCCTGTGACGGGCCGCGACGGCGGCGCTAGTCGTGCCGGCCGCCGCGCGCGATGCCGAGCTCCCGGGCGACGTCCTGGGTGTTGGCGTAGCCGCGGTCCGGCAGCGAGCGGATGGCCGCGAGCACGGGCTCGGGGGCGAGCCGCGACTCCGCGCGGGCCAGCAGGGTGGCGCGGTCCGCCGGGAACGCGTGCACGCCGCTGATCCACTTCGCCAGGTCGCTGCGGTCCTCCACGTCCTCGGGGCGCATGCCCTCCGGCGAGCGCGGCTCGTGGGTCGCGGAGCGGGTGGCCGACGCGGGGCCCTCCTCGCCGGCGGCGGTCCTGGGTTCGGGCTCCTTCCACTCCTCCACCCGGCTGTCCTCCCGGCCGTGGACGATGCCGCGGGTCTCGTGCTTCTGGGCGTCGTCCAGCCGGCGACCGTGCTTGGAGCTCTCTCGTTGCATGCCCGATCTCCCTTCTCGGCTGTGAACCAGGAGCCCTACCCGGCTGGGCATCAAGAAACGTCCATTTATCGCCCAGTGCGGACATCCGGGCAGCGGCGGGGGCAGCACACACCGCATGGGTACCGAGACGGGGTTCGGCCGCCAGACGGGGAGCCTGCTGTTCGTCGGCAACGCCACGATGCTGATCCGCTACCGCGGCTTCACCATCCTCACCGACCCGAACTTCCTGCACCGGGGCCAGCGGGCGTACCTCGGGTACGGCATCACCACCAGGCGCCGCACCGACCCCGCGCTCAGCGTGCACGAGCTGCCGCCGCTCGACGTGATCGTGCTCTCCCACACGCACGGCGACCACTGGGACCGGGTCGCCCGCCGCGGCCTCGACCCGAAGACCCCGGTCGTCACCACCCCGCGGGCCGCCCGCACGCTCGCCCGGCAGGGCTTCGAGACCTCGGTGGGGCTCGGCACCTGGGAGACCCACCACCTGTACGGCCCCGGCGGCACGCTCGCCATCACCGCGCTGCCCGCCCGGCACGGTCCCTGGCCCGCCCACCTGCTGCTGCCGCCGGTGATGGGCAGCATGCTGGAGTTCACCGACGAGACCGGCAGGCTCACGCTGCGCGTCCTGATCAGCGGCGACACGCTGCTCGCCCGGGAGCTCGCGCAGATCCCCCGGCGGTTCCCCGACATCGACCTCGGCGTCGTGCACCTCGGCGGCACCCGCCTGCTCCGCCTGCTCACCGTCACGATGAACGGCAGGCAGGGCGCCCGCTGGGTCGAGCTGATCCGCCCGCGCCGGGTGCTGCCGGTGCACTTCGACGACTACACGGCCTTCCGCTCCCCGCTCGCCGACTTCCGCGACCGGGTCGGGCGCACCGCCTTCGGCGACCGCGTCGCGTACCTGTGCCGGGGCGAGAGCCTGGAGCTCACGCCCCGGCCCTTCTCCGCCCCGCAGCCCCAGCGGCGCTGAGCCCTCTCGCCACGCTTCGCTCGCGGCGAGAGGGCTGGTGACCGGCGCCTTCCCTGGTCGCTCGGGAGCGCCCCGGCGGGCGCTCCCGCGCTCCTCGGTCCAGGCGCCGGCGCCCTCTCGCGAGTCCCGGCTGGGGCCATCCGCGGATCGGCTGCCTACAGGGTGCGGTGGGTCCACCTGCCCGCGAGCAGCGTGCCGAGCACCTCGATCTCGCGCAGCCTCGCCGGGTCGAGCGTGGCCGGGTCGTCGGCGACGATCACCAGGTCGGCCGGGTCGCCGGGCGCGACGCCGTCGCGGCCCCGGGCGGAGGCGCGCAGCGCCTCCGCGAGCGAGATCGCCTGCTCGGGGTGCCAGGGCTCCCGGTCGTCGTCGGTGCGGGCGACCGCGGCGGTGATGCCGTCCCACGGGTCGAGCGGGGCGACCGGCGCGTCCGAGCCGATCTCCAGCGTCGCCCCCGCGCGCAGCAGGTCGGCGTAGGCGTACGCCCGCCCGGTACGGCCGGCCCAGTGCAGCTCGGCGACGTCCCGGTCGTCCGGCGCGTGGGCGGGCTGCACGCTCGTGACGAGCCCCGGCCGGGCGAATCTGGCGGCGTCGCCCGGCCGCAGCAGCTGGGCGTGCTCGATGCGGCCCGGGCAGCCGATGCGCTCGAAGGCGTCGAGGGCGACGCCGACGGCGAGGTCGCCGATCGCGTGCACGGCGGGCCGGATCCCGTGCTCGGCCGCCCGGCGCATGATCGCCTCAAGCTCCTCCAGCGGGGTCTCCAGGCTGCCGTGGCCGCCGCCGGACGGGTAGGGGTCGGCGCAGTAGGCGGTCCTGGTGTTGAGCGAGCCGTCCACGAAGAGCTTCACCGGGCCGACCTCCAGCAGGCCCGCCGTACCGATGGGGTCGCCGGTGCGGACCCCGGCGGCGATCGCGTCGTCGAGCCGGTCGCGCGGGATCGAGCAGATGACGCGTACGTCCACCCGCTGCTCGGCGACCCGTCTCGGCCAGTCGGCGAGGTTGTCGGCGAACTCGAAGTCGAGCACCCCCACCACGCCGCGGGCCGCCGCGGCCGTGGTCGCCTCCGCCACCCAGCGGTCGAGCTCGCCCTCGCCCGGCGGCGGCAGCGCGGCCATCGCCGTGTAGCAGTCCTGCTCGCGCAGCACCCCGGTCGGATGGTCGCCCCGCCCGATCTCGGCGAGCGCGGCCGGGCTGAACCAGGCGGTGTGCAGGTCGTTGGAGACGAGCACCACGGGGACGCCGGGGGCGACCGCCTCCAGCAGTGACTTGTCCGGGACGTCCGGCCAGAGCCCGTCGCGGAAGCCGAACCCGACGGTGAAGCCGCGGGCGCCGCGGACGAGCTCGGCCGCCTCCTTCGCGGACCTCGCCCGGCTGAGGTCGATGCGGCGGCGGGTCTGCGCCCACTGCACCGCGTGCACGTGACAGTCCCACAGGCCGGGCAGCAGCGTGGCGCCGCCGAGGTCCACCACCTCGTCGGCGTGCGGCGTCGCGGCCTCGGCCGCCGGTTCGATCGACGCGACCCGGCCGTCGGCGATCAGCACGTTCCGGACGGGCCCTCGCAGCCCGACCCTCGCCTCGCGCAGCAGAAGAGAAGCCATGCGGCCGACGGTAGTCGGCCGGGCCCGGCCTGGTCATGGGGGTGTGGGCGCGGATGCACTGTGCCACGCGGCCGGGCCTGGAACGGGTGCGTCGCCTCATGAGATGCGCGACGCACCCGGAAGGTTCTGTGATCCATGTCGCGTTTTTCCCGCGAACCCCACCCGTCCCCCTCGCATCAAACAGCACGGAAACGCAAATGCGGGGCGAATAAACAGAGCTCCGGAAAATCCACGAGAAAAGGGAGACGAGAAAGATGCGCAAGGTTTTCACCGCCGCCGCCACCGCCGCCGTCGCCGGTGTCATGGCCCTCGGTCTCGCCGCCGCTCCCGCGCAGGCCGCCTCCGCGAACGCCCAGGCCACCGCGTCGAGCAGCGCCGGCTACGACTTCAAGCTCCGTACGCCGAAGGGCGAGGGTTACCTGACCGGCGTCTTCTTCTACGGCAAGCCGAACACCCTCATCGCCCGGGTGGTCGACACGCCGGCCGGCCCGCGTGACTACACCTACGCCGAGTTCTCGTACGTCAAGCCGAATGGCAAGCGCGGCTTCTTCCGCAGCTCGAACGTGGAGACCACCGGGAAGTGGTCGGCGCGCCGGGTCCGGATCAACTTCATCAAGGAGATGTGGGTGCGCGTCTGCGAGGGGAACGCGCACGAGTACGAGTGCTCCAAGTGGTACAAGGCCTACCGGCGCTGAGCCGGGGCGCGTACCGCTGACGGGTCGGCGCGGAGCATGGGCAAGCGACAAGCGGCGTATTTCCGGAGGGACTTTCGCCCCTTGGGATCCGCTTGGTGATCGTACAGATTGGCGAGTATGCCGCCGGTGCGGATGCGTCGTCGGCGGCGCCCGGCTCACGCTATCGACCGCACGCATCCATCCCCGATCGGAGTGACGGCATGGCCAAGATCGTAGGCGGCATCGGTGCGTCGCACACCCCGACCATCGGCTTCGCCAAGGACGCCCGCAAGCAGGACGACCCGGGATGGGCGCCGATCTTCGAAGGCTTCGACAAGGTCCGGGACTGGTTGACCCGTCAGCGCGTCGACGTCCTGTTCATGATCTACAACGATCACATCACCTCGTTCTTCTTCGATCACTACTCGGCGTTCGTGCTGGGGGTCGATGACGAGTACCACCCCGCCGACGAGGGCGGGAAGCCGCGCAACGTACCGCCGGTGAAGGGGCACGCCGAGCTCGCCCGGCACATCGGGTACGCGCTCATGGCGGACGAGTTCGACATGTCGTTCTTCCAGGGCAAGCCGCTCGACCACGGCATCCTGTCGCCGCTGTCGGTGCTCGGCGACGAGACCGGGGCNAGTGGCACGGGAGCATCGTCCCGCTNCAGGTCGGCGTGCTCCAGCTGCCGGTGCCGAGCGCCCGCCGCTGCTACAGGCTCGGCAAGTCGCTGCGCAAGGCGATCCAGAGCTTCCCCGACGACGACCTGCGCGTCGCGATCGTGGCNACCGGCGGCATGTCCCACCAGGTGCACGGCGAGCGGGCCGGNTTCNTCAACGAGGAGTGGGACGCCGAGTACCTGCACCTGCTGGAGACCGAGCCGGAGAAGCTCGCTGAACATGCGCGTCGCCGAGTACGCNCGGCTCGGCGGCATGGAGGGCTCCGAGGTGATCACCTGGCTGATCATGCGCGGCGCGCTCTCCGACACGGTGACCAAGGTGCACTCGCAGACGTACGCGCCGTCGGTGACGAACATCGCGACCCTGATCTTCGAGGACATCGGCGACGAGCCCGACCCGAAGGAGATCGCCGNCTACCGCGAGCACATCTACAGCCAGTTCGCGGGGGCCGAGGAGCTGCCCGGCACCTACCCCTACACGCTGGAGCGCAGCCACAAGGGCTTCCGCGTCAACGACTTCCTGCACCGGCTGATCGAGCCCGCGCACCGCGAGCGGTTCGTCAACGACTTCGAGGCGCTCGCCGACGAGTACCGCCTCACCGAGGAGGAGAAGGACCTGATCCGCCGCCGGGACTGGATCGGGCTGATCCGGTACGGTGCGATCTTCTTCGTGCTGGAGAAGATGGCCGCGGTGCTCGGCGTCTCCAACCCGGAGGTGTACGCCGCCTTCCGCGGCGAGACCCTGGAGCAGTTCCTCGCCACCCGCAAGGTCGCGATGAAGTACGGCGTCGGCGCCGGCGGCGACGACAAGGACGCCAAGTCGTGACGCCCGCGGCCGAGTGATCGCGGCACGGTGAGCCGGGCATCGCCCCCGCCGGGCGGCGCCCGGCCGCGCGGACACCGCCGGACACCGTCCGGGCACCGCGGAATGGGCCTGACCCCCCTGTTGTTGGACAGAACCGCCAAAGCGGTTGATACTTCAACCATGGAGGGGCCATGCCTGCGATCACTGCCGACACCCTGACACTGCCCCGGGTTCCGCTGCCCGACCCGGCCGTCGTCGACCAGCGGCCCGTACTGCGGGTGACCACCGCGCCGAGCGGCTTCGAGGGGGAGGGCTTCCCGGTACGGCGGGCGTTCGCCGGCGCCACCTACGCGGAGCTGGACCCCTTCATCCACATGGACCAGATGGGGGAGGTCGAGTACGCCCCCGGCGAGCCCAAGGGCACGCCCTGGCACCCGCACCGCGGCTTCGAGACCGTCACATACATGATCGACGGCATCTTCGAGCACCAGGACTCCACCGGCGGCGGCGGAGTGATCACCAACGGGGACACCCAGTGGATGACCGCGGGCGGCGGCATCCTGCACATCGAGAAGCCGCCGGAGCACCTCGTCGCCTCGGGCGGGCTCTTCCACGGCATCCAGCTCTGGGTGAACCTGCCGCGCGCGAACAAGTTCAACCCGCCGCGCTACCAGGACATCCGCGGCAACCAGGCCGCGCTGCTCTCCTCCGACGACGGCGGCGCGCTGCTGCGCGTGATCGCGGGCGAGATCGCCGGGCACACCGGGCCGGGCATGACCTTCACCCCGATCACCATGATCCACGCGACGGTGAGCCCCGGCGCCCGGCTGAGCATCCCGTGGAACCCGTCCTACAACGCGCTCGCCTACATCCTCGCCGGCAAGGGCGGCGTCGGCACCGACCGGCGGCCGATCCACAAGGGGCAGCTCGCCCTGTTCGGCCCCGGCGGGGCGATCACCGTCGCCGCCGACACGAGCCAGCCCGCCGCCGAGCCGAACCTGGAGGTGCTGCTGCTCGGCGGCCGGCCGATCCGCGAGCCCGTGGTGCACTACGGCCCGTTCGTGATGAACACCAAGGCCGAGATCATCCAGGCGATGGAGGACTACCAGGCCGGCCGGCTCGGCGTCATCCCCGCCGAGCGCGTGCCGCACGCCGGGGACGCGAGGCCGCCCGCCGCGGACCCCGCCGCCGACGCTGACGGCGCCCCGTCCGCCTGACGCGCCGCCCCGCTCAGCCGCCGTTGCCCGCGGCGAGCTCGTGCAGCGTGCGCGTGGTACGGCGCAGCCAGTCGGCGATCACCGCCAGCTCGTCGTCCGAGTAGCGGTCGTGCAGCGCGATCATCGTGGTGCGCATGCCCTCGGGGAAGCCCGACCGCGGGTCGGCGGCGGCGAGCTCGGCGGGCCGTACGATCACCTTGCGCCGGTCGTCGGGGTGGCGGTCGCGGGTCACGAGGCCGCGTGCCTCCAGCCGGTCGAGGAGGGCGGTGACCGATCCGGTGGCGAGCCGCAGGCACTGCGCGATCTCGCCCGGGGTCATCGGGCCCTCGATGCGCAGCAGCAGGTACGCCTGGAAGTCGCTGGGATTGAGCCGGAAGACGGTCGCCACCGCGTGCATCAGCCGGACCAGCCCGGCCGCGAGGCGCAGCCCGTCGTCCTGGATCTCGGCGTAGACGCGATCCCGGGGGCGCGCTCCTGGCGAGTCCGGGCCGCTGTCCATACCTCCCCCTAGGTGTCGCCCGCAATTCTAGGGGCAGGGGCTCTCGGCGCCCCCTCCGCGCGGAGGCCGCGGGGGTGCGGTGTACGGTCTTATCTCGAAAATCGAGAAACTCGATTTTCGATTGTTTGTCCTCCGTCCGCTGTCGCCGTCGCGTCGAGGAGAGCCATGACCACCGAGAACACCGGGCGTACCGGCACCCTGCCGGCTCCACCCCAGAGCCCCGGCAGGACGTCGCGACGCCGCTGGTGGTACGGCGCGGCGGCGCTCATCGCCCTGGTGTGGCTGTTCGGCGTCGGCCCGCTCGGCGCGGTGATGGGCAAGCTCACCGAGGTGCAGACGAACGACCAGTCCGCGTTCCTGCCGATCGACGCCGAGTCGACCGAGGTGTCGGAGGCGAGCAGGGCGTTCCAGGACGCCGGGTCGGTGCCCGCCCTCGTCGTCTACTCCGGCGACGAGCCGATGTCCCCGGCGCGCCTCGCCGAGATCGCCCAGGACGCGCGGCGGATCGGCGAGCAGCCCTGGGTGGCGGGCCGGGTCGCCGGTCCCATCCCCGGCACCGAGGACGACCGCGTCGCCCAGCTCGTCGTCCCGCTCTCGGACGAGGGCGACGTCGACACCTACGTCGAGCGGCTGCGCGAGCTGCTCGCCGGCACCGCCGCGAAGGGCGCGACCGTGCAGGTGACCGGCCCGGCCGCGCTCGGCGCCGACCTCGCCGCCGCGTTCGGCGGCATCGACGGGACGCTGCTCGCCGTCGCGCTCGGCGCGGTGCTGATCATCCTCGTCCTCGTCTACCGGTCGCCGCTGCTGCCGCTGATCGTCATCGTCGCCGCGATGCTCGCGCTCGTGCTCGCCGCCGCCGTCGTCTACCTGCTCGCCGACGCGGGCTGGATCGAGCTGAACGGGCAGAGCCAGGGCATCCTGTTCATCCTCGTCGTCGGCGCGTGCACCGACTACGCGCTGCTGCTCGTCGCCCGCTACCGGGAGGCGCTGCAGGAGCACGAGCGGCCGGTCGACGCGATCCGGGTCGCGGTGCGCGGTACGGCCGAGCCGATCCTCGCCTCCGGCGGCACGGTGATCCTCGGCGTGCTCTGCCTGCTCGCCAGCTCGCTCGCGTCGAACCGCGGCCTCGGGCCGGTCGCCGCGCTCGGCATCGCCGCCGCGCTCGTCGCCGCGCTCACCTTCCTGCCCGCCGTACTGCTGCTGCTCGGCCGGGCCGCGTTCTGGCCGGTACGGCCGCGCCCGTCCGGCGAGGGGCCCGGCGGCGACTCGACCGAGGAGATCGTGCGGCGCCACCGGCTGTGGGGCCGCGTCGCCACCGCGGTGCGCGCCCGGCCGCGCACCTACTGGGTGGCGAACGTGGTGCTGCTCGCCGCCGCGGCGGCGTTCGTGCCCCAGCTGCGCGCCGAGGGCACCTCGCAGTTCGACGTGTTCCGTACCGAGGTCGAGTCGGTCGCCGGGCAGCGCACGCTGGAGCGCGGCTTCGGCACGGCGAGCTCCGCCACCCCGGCGGTGATCATCGCCGACGCGGACCGGATCGCCGAGGTGACCGCCGCCGCGCGGGCGGTGCGGGGCGTCACCGAGGTCACCCCGCTCACCGCGGGCGAGGGCGGCGAGGCGAAGGTGGTGGACGGCCGGGTGCTGCTCAACGCGACGCTCGCCGAGCCCGCCGAGTCCACCGCGGCCGTCGAGATCGTCCGCGAGCTGCGGGCCGCCGTGCACGCGGTGCCGGGGGCCGGCGCCCTGGTGGGCGGCATCACCGCCACCACGCTCGACACCCTCGACACCTCCGCGCGCGACCTGCGGGTGGTGATCCCGCTCGTGCTGCTCGTCGTGCTCCTCGTGCTGATCGTGCTGCTGCGCGCGCTGGTGGCGCCGCTGCTGCTGATCGCCACCACCGTGCTGTCGTTCGCCTCCGCGCTCGGCGTCGGCGCGCTCGTCTTCAACCACGTGCTCGACCTGCCGGGCGCGGACCCGGCGGTGCCGCTGTACGCGTTCGTGTTCCTCGTCGCGCTCGGCATCGACTACAACATCTTCCTCATGACCCGGGCCCGGGAGGAGACGATCGGGCACGGCGACCGGGACGGCATGATCCGCGCGCTCACGCTCACCGGCGGGGTGATCACCTCGGCCGGCGTGGTCCTCGCCGCCACGTTCGCCGCCCTGGCGGTGCTGCCGCTGCTGTTCCTGCTGCAGCTCGCCTTCCTGGTCGCCTTCGGGGTGCTGCTCGACGCGCTGATCGTGCGCTCGCTGCTCGTCCCCGCCCTGTCGCTCGACGTGGGCCGGTGGATGTGGTGGCCGAGCCGTCTGTCCCGCGGCTGAGGGCCCGGGCGCCG
>Ga0065720_1004008_pt1 | contig 13897 bp, 12 predicted proteins | sample Thericmetagenome_FD_59107 | JGI IMG/M metagenome (GOLD analysis project Ga0065720, IMG submission 59107) | Thermophilic microbial communities from the Joint Bioenergy Institute, California, USA of rice/straw/compost enrichment - eDNA_2 v2... | ecosystem: Engineered > Solid waste > Grass >... | reverse complement strand
CGAGGCGCAGACCGTCGCCGAGATCGGTCTGGCTAATGGCGGAGAGCTCGATCCCCTGCTCGGCCAGAACCTCGGCCACGATGGCGCGCAGATCACGACGAGCTCCGATGAGCAGATGGTCGTCCAGGCTACCCGACGAGATGATGTCGAAAGCGACGACTGTCTGGGGAGTCGGTTTCCAGATCACGATTCCTCCCAGGAACTCATCGGGCGTTCACTGTAGGGGAAGCTGTGCCGCAAGGGATTCGGCTTGGTGGGGGCAGTGGCAAGTCCGGTTGGATGAATGGCATGGCTACGTAGCCGAAATGCGGGGGACGAGTGGCGAAAATGGATCAACCATATGTCGATCGTCTGGTGCCGGAGATCGGAGTCGCCCTGGTCCGAATTGTGCAACAATGACGTTGTCGATCATAAAGATTCTGTCGTCTATTTGTGATCTTTTTACGCGCGTTGATCGGGGCCGGTACGGCGCCGCCGCCAACGCCGTACCGGCCCCGCCCCCGGACTAGAGCCGTTCGAGGTAGACGGCTACTCCGCCGCTGATCAGTGCGAGACCGATCAGCCACGTGGCCGCCGACACGTGCCGGAACTTCCGCCTAGCCACAAGGCTGTTCGTCCAGATCTGTTCCACGACCTCCCGACGTATCCGCTCCGGGTCCGCCATGGCGAGGCGGAAGGTCGCGACAAACTCGGTCGGGCGTCGCCGGAACCGCTGGGCGACGTCGCCGAAGTAGAGCAGCGACGGCGTCCCCGTGCGGTTCGACCGCAGCCGCGGCACGAGCGCGCTCAGCGCCGACAGCGCGGAGAGAGCGACCGCCGCCAGCGCCACGCCCCACAGCCCGGCCCGCACCGAGGCGAGGTCGCCGCCGGCCGCGGCCGGCCGGGACAGCAGAATCCCGCCGATGACGCCGCTGGTGGCCAACAGGACCGACGCCTTGGTGTCGGCGAACCGGATCCAGTGGGTGACCTGGTCGAGGGCGAACCAGGCCGGGTCGCTCGCCTCGCCCGACCTGCCCCCATCGGCCGTCACCGGCGCGGGTTCGTTCACCACCGCGCCGACCGGCCTCGCCCGATCGTCCGCCACACGCATCACGGTGGCACAGTCGGCGGGCGATGACCTTGCAAGAACCTTGAGCCCCGCCCAAGGCCGGATCATGACGGGCCCGGCCGCGGGCGCAGGCTCTACCCGAGCTGGGCGGCCAGTGCGGTCACCTCCGGCGGTGGGGCCATGCCAAGCTCGCGAAACCGGTCCAGCGAGTCGTGGACATGCTTGCGGGCCAGGGCCTGCGCCCCGAGGGAGTCGGACTCCGGCAGCGCCGCGCTCGCCGCATGGTCGGCGGCGAGTTCACCGTGGGCCCTGGCCACCTGACCGCGGTCACCGACGGCCGCGGCGCGCTCGAGCGCTTCCTGGTGGCAGCGCGCCGCGCTGACGTGCCGGCCCGCGCCGCGCAGCGCGGTGCCCAGACTGAGCAGCGTGTCGATGGTGCCGCCCTCGTCGCCGACGGCGGTGAAGATCCGCAGGGCCTCCTCGTGCAGCTCGATGGCCTGATCAGGGCGGCCCTGGTCGGAGCGGACGAGACCGAGCTGCGACAGCGCTGTGGCCTCGCCCAGCCGGTCCCCGAAGGAGCGGAAGAGGTCAATGGCGCTGCGGTACGCCGCGTCGGCCTCGGCCAGCTTGCCCTGCATACGGTGGATCCCGGCCATCGTGCCCTCGACCCGGGCGGCGGCGTCGGCGGCGTCGCAGCGCTGGCAGATCTCGCGGGCCTCGGCCAGGTCGCGCAGGGCCTCGGTCAGCTCCCGCCGGGCCTTGCGGACGATGGCGAGGTTGGTCAGCGTCCGCGCGACCCCGATGTCGTAGCCGGCCGACCGGAACCGGTCCAGCGCGGTCAGCTGGTACCGGAGCGCGACGTCGTAGGCGCCCCGCCGGTACGCCACCCGACCGAGGTTGCCGGCCGCCATGGCCTGCCCCCGGAGGTTGCCGTGCCGGGTGCTGAGCTCGAGCGCCTCGGTGAGCACGGCCTCCGCCCGCTCAGCCTCGCCCCGCCGTACCAGCACGCCGCCCAGCCGGACCAGGGCGTTGGCGAGCTCGTCGTGGTCGCCCGCGGCCCGCGCCGCGTCGATCGCCATGTCCTGGATGGCCGCGGCCCGGTCGAGGTAGCCGCCGTGGTCCAGGTAGCGGTACAGGCAGGCCGCGAGATCCATGAGATGCCGCCGCCGCCCGGACCGGTGAAGGCCGGTGGCGATGATGAGCAGGTCGTCCCGGTGCTCGTCCAGCCAGGCCCGGGCGGGCCCGGGGCCGGCGAAGGCGAGCGGCCGGTCGCGGTCGTCCGGCGCCGGCAGCTCCGACGGCCACAGCGCGTGGGTGGCCGCGCGGGCCATGACCGTCAGGTAGGTGTACAGCCGGTCCAGGGCCGCGGTCCGGGCCGGTTCGCTGTCGATCTCGGCGGCCCGCGCCGCGGCGTACTCGGCGATCAGGTCCAGCATGCCGTACCGCTGGCGTACGTCCGCCGATGCCGCCGTAACCGGGTGCTCGGTGGTGACCAACTGCTCGGTGGTGACTGGGTGCTCGGTGGTAACCGGGTGCTCGGTGGTGACCAGGTGCGACGCGGCGAGCTCGGTCAGCAGCCGGGCCGCCTCGTCGTCGTCGATATCGGCCAACCGGGCGATCGACGGCAGGTCGAGCGAGGCACAGGGCGACAGGCCCATCAGCCGGAAGACCCGGGCGGTCGGTTCGGCCAGCGTCCGGTACGACCAGGCGATGATGTCGGTCGCGGCCTCCTCCGCCTCCGCGTACCGGTCGAGCACGCCCAGCCGCCGGCCCGGCTGGCTGAGCGCCGCGGCCACGGCCGCCAGCGGCTCCTCCGGTCGGGTGGCGAGTCGGGCCCCGGTGAGGCACAGGGCCAGCGGGTGCCCGGAGCAGGCCTCCGCGATGGTCGCGGCGGTCGGCCAGCTCCAGTCCTCCCGATGACCGGCCAGCCGGGTCAGCACCCCCACCGACGCCGCCTTGTCGATCGGCCCGAGCACCAGCGCCAACGCGCCGTGGCGGGCGGTCAGCGTGGTCAGCCGCTCCCGGCTCGTCACGATCGCCAGTGACCCCGGGCCGGTGGGCAGGAGCGTGGCGGCGTCCTCGCTCGACCGGACGTTGTCGAGCACCACGAGCATCCGGCGTCGCCGGGTCAGGTCGCGGTACTGGGCCACGCGCGCCTCCCGGCCGACGGGGATGCTGTCGACGGCGACACCGAGCGTCCGCAGGAAGGACTCGAGTACGGCGTCGATGTCGGCGGCGTCGGCGTCGAAGCGCAGCCGGGCGAAGAGCACGCCGCCTGGATAGTTGACCTTGACCCGGTGGGCGAACGCGGTGGCCAGCGTGGTCTTGCCGATGCCCGGAGCGCCGTAGATGCCGATCACCCGCACGCCGTCCCGCTTCGCGGCGTGGTCCTGCATGGTCCTGATCTCGCCGTGCCGCCCCTCCAGGCCGCCGGTGGGCGGCGGCAGCAGATCGATGGGGGCGGGGTCGAACCGGGTGGGCGCCCAGTCCAGCCAGGCGGCCCGGTGCTCGAGCCCGTCGATGATGCGGGCGAGGCGGGCCTGCAGGGGCTTTCCGCTGGCGTGGAGGTGCTCGGCCAGGGCGTGAGCGTGCTCGCGGGCCTGGACGTCCTGACCACTGCGGTACAGGGCCACCAGGTAGTCGGCGGCCAGCCGCTGATCGGTCGACAGGTGCACTCGCTCGCGCCGGAGGATGCCGACCAGGCGTTCGTGTTCGCCCGCCTCGAGGAGGCACTGGTTGCGCAGCAGGACCGCGTTGCGCCACAACGTCCGGTGATCCTTGCGGGCGGTGTCCACCCACGCGCGGGTGTAGCCGCTCAGCAGGTGGTCGGACGGGCACAGGTGCAGCGCCTCCTCGATCAGCCGTTGGCGCTGCGCCGGGTCGGCCCGCTCGGCCTCGGCCACCAGGCGGCCGAAGCGCAGCACGTCGACTCGGTCCGGATCGATCCGTAGCACGTAGCGCCGGGTCAGTGTCTGTATGCGACAGTCGAGCCCGGCCTCGGTCAACAGGTCCCGAACGTGGTGGATATACGGGGCGAATTTTTCTCGTTGTTGACGGCTTTGCGTCGTGGGCCAAATGGCGCGCACGATGTCCACAATCGTCACCGCCGAGTTGGCTCGCAGCAGCAGGAAAGCCAGCACCTCGTGCAGCAACGTGGTTCGCAGGGGCACAACATCGCCGCCCCGCCGCATCCGTAGCGGGCCGCAAAGCCAGAAGTCCAGAGGCCGCCCTGGTGTGGTCATCGAATTTCCACCACCGCTGATTCTCGGGCCCGGCTGCGGCAATGGCAAGCCGCCGGTTTCCCGCGATTCTCCCTCCGCGCCCAACACCCGCGGCCAGCCGGCCGAATTCGCAAGATTCGGTCAAGTGTCCGAGTCTTGGTCGGCCTTCACGGCGTCCACTGTTCCCCGACCCCGGGACATCCAGTCCCGGCGATATCGGGAGGACACCGATGAAGAGCACGTTCGCGACCCGCACCCGGAAGATCCTCGCCGCCCTGGCGCTGGCCGTGGCCGCCGCTGTCACGGTGGCCGTCTCGGCCACGCTGGCCGGCCCCGCGCCGGTCGAGCACCTGGCCGAGTTCGACACCACGCCCTGACGGGTCGACGGATCGACGCGCGTGGCCGTCCGGTGGACGCCGGGCGGCCACGCGACCGTGCCGTTGCGCCGGCGCGCCCGTGGGTCGTCCCCGGCTCAGCTTATGGCCCTTCGATGTATCGATAGAGTCGGGCGAGGTCGCGGATGAGCACGCGGCGGTACGCCACGTCGATCACGCCGCAGTCGCGCAACTCCCGGTAGGCGCGGGCGACGCTCTTCTCGGCCACGCCGACCAGGGAAGCCAGGTCCCGTTGGGGCAGCGGAATGTCGATCAGTACGCCGGCGGTGATCGGCCGGCCGTAGATGTCGGCGAGGTGGGCCAGGACCAGGGCGACCCGGGTGAGCACCGACGGCTGTCCGGTCGCCACGCGGTAACGGGTGGCCGCCCGGAATTTGGCCATGACGCTGCGCGAAATGGCGTCGGCCACGACCGGGTGGGCCGCGGTGAAGGCCCGCAACCGTGGGGCGTCGATCACGCGCGCCGTGANGGTGCTGGCCGCGATGGCGGTCGACAATCGCGGCTTGCCGTCCAGCGCGGCCAGTTCGCCCACCAGGTCGCCGCAGGTACGGATCGCGATCATCGCCTCCTCACCCTGCGCCGTGTGGTTGACGACGCGGACGAACCCGCTGATGATGACGTAGACCTCGGTGGATGTGTCTTGCTCCGCGACGATCACGTCGCCCCGGTTGAACGAGCGGGGCGAGCCCAGACGTAGAAACTCGGCTCGTAGGCCGTCCGGTAGGTCGCCTACGAGACTGCGAGGAGGAAACCCGCGCGGCAGCGGGGGCGTGCTCGTCGGCACACCTCCACCGTACGCGCCCCGCGCACGCGGGGGCGTACGGCTTTGGCGCGACGCTGGGTCGGCCCGTCAGCCGGTCAGGGTCCAGTCGGACGGGTCACCGTCGCCGACCGTCGCGTCGTTGTACCGGGCCGGGTCCGGGTTGGGCCAGTTTCCGTTGGGGAATGTCGACATATCCAGCGCCTTGGCCCGCATGTCCTGGATGAACGTCCGAGCCCGTGCGTAGCATTCGACCGCGGTGGCCACGAGTGTGCCCACCTGGACGGCGATCGCGGGGAGCGCTGTGCCGAGCGCGAGGAGCGCCCCCGGTAGCCCGACGGCCGACAGGAACGCCAGGCAGGCCCCGACCACGATCGCGCACGTCTGCAGCAGCAGCGCCAGCAGCCCGACGTAGACCGTGAGGATCGACATCGCCAGCCAGTGCAGGGCGAAGACGATCGATTGGGCCCCGGCCTGCAGTTGCGTGACCGCGGCGACCTGGCCCGCCACCACCTGTTCGTACGCCTCGGCGGCCCGGCCGCGCCACCGGACCGGCACCGGTCGGTTCTCCGGCCGCAGGTTTCCGGCGACCGTGCTCAGCGTGGTGCTGACCAGCACCCAGTCCTTTCCGTTGATGTACAGCCGGAGCACCACCGCGCCCGACCGCACGAATATGTCGCTGCGGGTCTCGATGTCGTGCAGCGACTCGAGGGCCTTGCGCAGGGTGTCCTCGATGAGTGGTTTCAGGCCGGGCACCGGCAGCAGGTCGAAGGGTTTGGTCGTGAGCGAGGCGACCTGCGGGATGACCTCGTCGCGCAGCTTCGCGTGTTGCTCACGAATTCGCATTAATAAGTTTTCGTAGGTGTCCACAAACGTGCGGAGCTCGTCCGCCATGGTCGTCCCCCGTGGTGCGCGGTGTCAGAGTCGGTCGTAGTGGGTTCGGATGTGGTCGTCGGCTGCCTCGTAGGTGTCGGCCACAATCCGCAGTGTCTGGGCGATTCCCCGGGTGACGGTGCCGCCCTGCCGGCAGAGCCGGGCGAACACCCGGGTGACCTCGTTGTACTCCGCCAGGAATTCGTTGAAGACAATGACGTCGTAGGCCTCGACCGCCAGGTGGTCGGCCTGGAAGGCGCAGTCCGCCAGATGGCGGGACTGCGCGTCCCACAGATCCGCCTCGCGGTACATGTCGCCCTTGGCGACCTCGATCACATTCGGTGCTGGCTCCGTCATGGGCGGGGTCCTCGGCTCACGTCGTGCAGGGCGGCCCGGGCCTCGGCGACGAGGGTTTCCAGGCGCTGTTGGTAGTCGACGTACGGTCGGCGGGCGGTCAGGGCGGCGGTCGCCGCAGCGCCGATCGCCTCGCGCAGGGCGTGGGCCAAAGTCACCTCGTCCTGCCGCGCCAGCCACGCCTGGTTGACGGTGCACTCGGTGATGCGGCCCTGCGCCACGGTGACCTGAACGGCGCCCTGGCCTCCGGTTCCGACGACCGGGGGTGGTGGCGCGGTGATGTGGTCGAAGTCGTCGGCGGCCGCCAGCACCGCCGCGGTCAGGTCGACCAGCGGACGGGGCCGCCCGGCGGCCGCGACCGGGGTCGGCCGGGTGGGGCCGGCCGCGTCCGGCCCGGGCCCGATCAGCGCCCCCTGATCGTCCACAGAGGAGTCGTCCAGAGGGATGGCATCGCCCTCGCCCGCGGACGCGTGGGCAGCGGCCAGGGCCTCAGCCGTGGCGGTCGCCCGTCGCCGGGCCGCGTCGGCGTCGGCCGCCACCACGGCCGGCCCCACCTCGGCCGGGCTCAGGCGCCGCCGCCAGTCCGCGGCCACGTGGACGTCGCGGGCGGTGCCGTCGTCGTCGATCAGGATGGTGATGCTGCCGGTGCGGTCGGTGCCGTCGCACACGCCCCGGGCCTGCGCCGCGGCCGCCGTCAGCACGGCCTGCGCCCGGCGGAGCCGGTGCGTCAGCTCGGTGACCGAGCGGAGAAGGTCGTCGATCATGCCGGCCGCCGCCCTCGGGTGACGTCAGCGCATGGACTTGGGCCGGTGCCGGCGCGTGGGCCTGAGTCGGTGGCGAGAGCCCATGGACGTGGGCTGGTGGCGTGAGCGCATGGACAGGGCGCAGAGCCGCGTCGTGCTGTCATGGATCCCCCGTGTCTCCCCGTGGTCGCCCGGACGCAGCCTCGGCCGGGCGATCCCCACTGTAGAAATCGCGGCCGCCCCCCGCCAGCCCTGATCGATGGCCTGTGGATAACCCGGGGGCGACTGGACAACCCGGGGACGACTGGATGACCCGGGGGCGGCTGGATGACCCGGGGACGACACCGCCGCGGCGCCGGGTCACGGTCCCGGGCCGGAGAACCCGACCGGGGCGTGACCGGACACCGCGGCGGTGACGGTCGGTTATGGGGACTGGGCCGTCGGGGAGGGGCACCGGGGCAGGACGCGGCGCCCGCGGGCCCGGGGATCAGGCGGGGGCGCTCGTGGGGGCGTCGAGGCCGATCACGTCGAAGGTGGTGACCTCCACGCCGGCCCCGGCCGCGCCCTGGTCGCCGTCGCCCTCGAGCGTGCCGGTGAACGTACGGGTCGGCTGGCCGGCGACCCGGACCGTGACCACGTAGTTGGACGGCGAGGCCCCGCACGAGTCCCACAGGGAGACGCGCACGATGTAGGTACCGGACGGCGCCGCGTCCTTCCAGGTGATGTTCTCGTTCCGCTTGCCGTCGATGTCGCAGTCGGGGTTGGAGTCGAGGTCGAGCTCGCCGCCCGAGGCCGACTCGGGGTGGCCGAAGTAGATCTCCTCGCCGTTGGGGTCGACGACGTGCAGGTCCACGTCACTGTCGACGTTCCAGGAGATGCTGACCTGAACCGCGCCCGTGCCCACGTTCAGCGCCTGCACGGACTGGGCGGCGAGCGGTCCCTGCTTGCCGGCGGCGTCGGCGACCGCGAAGTAGAACATGAAGCTCTGTCCCGGCAGCGCCTGGGCGACGGTCACCACCAGGTCGACCGTCGTGCTGGGCTGCCGAAGCTTGATCTCGTGGTAGCCCCGCGCCGGGGCGCCGGTCGACGTCGGGGCCGGGGCCGGTCCGGCGTCGTCACCGGTGGCGGTCGGCGTCGGAACCAGCAGCTCCTCGAGGGCGAAGCGGACGACGGTGAACTCCTGCTCGGAGGTGATCGTCTCCTGGACGCTGCCACCGTTGACGACCGTCGTGGTCTCGATGACCTGTGCGACCGGGCCATCCGGCTCACCGGCGCCGAGCGGCTGGTTGACGAGCTGCTGGCTCTCGGCGGCGTCGTCGAGCACCTCGACGCCGGTCACGTAGCTGGTGATCACCGGGGTCTGCTCATCCTGGCCCAGCAGGCTGCAGCCGGCGGTGGTCACCATGATCAGCGCGGCGGCGGTGACGGCGCCGATGATCCTGGGTCGCTGTGCTTGCCACATGGCGCCTACCGTACGGCTTCTGTCAACCCAGCTGGTCGACCCCGGGCCGGTTGACCGAGGCGTCGCGCCCGCCGACCGGGACTCAGGACAGTGCGTCGGCCAGCGCCCGCAGCAGGGCCGCCACCCCCGGCGGGCCGTCCACCACCACGTCGGCCCGGGCCGCCACCGCCTGGACCTCGGTCGATCCGCTCGCCACCGTCAGGCCGGCGATTCCGTTGCGGCGCAAGGACTCGACCGCGTCGAAGGCCGGCAAATCGCCAAGATCGTCACCGATGTAGCAGACGGCGCGAGCCTGGCGTTCGTGGGCGTATGCCAGCAGGGTCTGCCCCTTNTCCGCGCCCGGTGGCCGGACCTCCAGCACGAATCGTCCGGGTTCGACCACGAGGCCGTGACGTTGGGCACAGTCGGTGATCGGACCGGTCAGGGTGGCCAGTGCCCCGGCCGGGTCGGCCGCCCGNCGNGTGTGNACGGCCACCGCCACGGCCTTGTCCTCGATCCANGCGTCGGTGACGCCGTGCGCGGCGAGCAGCCCGGGCAGTTCGGACCGGACAGCCTGCAGGCCGGCGGGTGGCGGCGGGGACGTCAGTCCGGTCCGGGCGTCCCACCGCTGCATCCCGTAATGGCCGAAGACCACGAGGTCGGCCAGCGCCGGTTCCTGGACGAACTGGCCGTAGTCGACCACCACCTGGGCCGGCCGGCCCGAGATCACCGCGACCGCGCCCAGGCGCTCGGCCACCCGGGCCAGCGCCGGGATGATCCCGGGCAGCGGCGGGGAGTTCGTCGGGTCCGGCACGATCGGGGCCAGCACGCCGTCGTAGTCGACCGCGAGCAGGGCCCCGGCCGGATCGTCCAGGATCGCGGCGAGTCCGGCCCGCCCGGCGTCGGTCACGGGCGAGGGAAGGCCGTCGCTCATGCCCATCGCCCGGCCCGCCCCGCCTCACGGTCTGCGCGCGTCACGGCTCGCCCGTGCCCCCGGCCCGTCCGGTTCACGGCCGGCTCACGACGTCGGCCACGACCACGGTCACGTTGTCGGGCGCCCCCGCCTGCAGGGCCGCCCGGACCAGGATCTGCGCGCACCGGGCCGGGTCGGGCTCCATCTCCAGCGCGTTGCGGATCGCCTCGTCCCCGACCACGTCGGTCAGGCCGTCGCTGCACAGCAGGTACCGGTCGCCGGGCGTCGCGGTCCGCACCGAGGTGCTCGGCTCGTAGGCCAGGCCCTGGACGGCCTGCATCACGACCGACCGCCGTGGGTGCGAGCGCGCGTCCATCTCGGTGATGAGGCCCTCGTCGATCAGCGTCTGCACGTACGTGTCGTCCCGTGTGATCTGCTCGAACGTGCCGCCCCGTAGCAGGTAGGCCCGGGAGTCGCCCACGTGGAACAAGCCGACCTGGTCGCCGACGAGCAGCAGCGCGGTGACCGTGGTCCCCATGGCCTCGGTGCGCTCGTCGCTGTCGATGAGTTCCCGGATCGTACGGTTCGCCGCCTCCACCGCGTCGGAGAGCATGGCCACGGGGTCGGCGGACTCGACGGCCGTCAGCAGGCGGACGGTCGGCGCCTCCACCGCGGTGTGGCCGGGTGGGGCCAGGCCCGTCGGCGGTGTGGAGTCCGGGAGCGGTCGGGCCGGCACCGCGTCCGGGTCCAGCAGGCACAACTGGCGGACCACCACGGCGCTGGCCTGCTCACCCGCCGGCATGCCGCCGATGCCGTCGGCCACGACCGCCAGGCGCGGGCCCGCTGCCGCGGAGTCCTCGTTGTTCGAGCGGCCGTGCCCGATGTCGGTGTACGCCGCCGACCGCAGCACGAGGCTCATCGGTGCAGCCTGCCAGGAACCCGGGTGGGGCGCAGCGGTGGGCGGGATGGGGGTGCCCAGGCGCGTGTCTGCACGAAGCTCCTTGTCTATTCCGTGCGCTGTCTGTTCCCTGCGCTGTNTGTTCCGTGCGCTGTNTGTTCCGTGCGCTGTCCGTTCCGCGCCATCGGTCGTCCGAACGGACCACCCGTCCGAACGGATGCGGGTAGGGACGAGCGTACAACGGCCAAGAGCCGCGTCGATGCGGGTGGCCGCCTTCCCCGCGTCGGCCAGCGGACAGCCGACGCCCCGCAAGCCGACTCGGCCGGGACCGCCCGGGTCACGGGCGACCCCGACCGAGCTCGGCGTACGACCCGATGGTTCGGCAGTCGGCATGTCTTAACGACTGGCCGGGCGGTCGGTCGCGGCTGGGCTGACGGTCCTGGGCTGGCGGTCAGTACCGGCCGGGCTCGAAGCGGCGCAGGGCGAGCCGGGTCAGGCCGAGCAGCACCACGATCTGCACCAGCATGATCCCGATGGGGATCCACCAGTTCTCCTGCCGGTGGGCCCAGATCGGGTCGAAGATCTCCGACGGCAGGTAGCGGACGTCCACGCTGGCCGCGGCGGCCGCCATGCCCCAGCGGGCCGGGTCGAGGTAGGCCGCGTACTCCAGGGCCGGGGTGCCGTGCACCGCGAAGAGCGAGCCGGACAGCACAAGCTGGAACATCACGCTGACCACGAGGATCGGGGTGGTCTGCTCGGTGGTGCGGACCAGGGTGCTGGCGAGTAGCCCGAACGCGGTCGAGGCCACGGCCACCAGCCAGACCGCGATGATCACGTCGGCCATCGGCATGGCCAGGATCAGCGGTTCGATCGGGCGGGGCAGGCCCCACATCGACAGGTAGATGAAGACCAGGACCTGGATCAGGTCGATGATCACGAAGATCGTCACCTTCGACGCGAGGTAGGCCGTGGGGGACAGGCCGATCGCGCGCTCGCGCCGGTAGATCGAGCCCTCGTTGACGATCTCGCGGATCGCGACGGCGACACCCATGAACGCCGCCCCGACGATGAAGACCGCGAGCCGGCGCTGGGCCTCCAGGTTGTACCCGGCCTGGTCCTCGCCGAGACCGGCGTTGCCCGGGATGGCCTTGGAGAGCAGCGCGAGGGCGATCGGCAGGCCGACCAGGAAGATCGTGTAGCCCCGGTCGGCGAAGATCACCCGCAGCATCCGCAGGCACAGCGTCAGGTACTGCCGGAACGGCGCCACCGGGTGCAGGGTCTGCTGCACCACCGACGGGTCCTGNACCGCCTTGAGCGGCCCCTCCTTGGGCGGCGGNGGCAGCGCGTCGCGGAACACNACGGCCGCNACCNGGTCCAGGCCGCGCTCGATGCGGGCCCGCGCCCCCGAGCGGCGCTGCTTGGCCGGCTTCGCGCCGGTCGACGTCGCCGGAGCGGCCGGGGCCGAGGAACTGGCCGGCGCGTCGGTGGCCGGCGTGGTCGGGGCGGCCGGGGTCGACGCCGCGGGTGGCGCGGCATGGGTCGCCGGGATGGCCGCGGCCATCTCCGGGGTGAGCGGCATGTCGGCTGTGGCCGGCTCCGGCTCCATGAGCGACGCCGGCACCGTCCACTCGGACTGGGTGGTCGGGGTCGTCACCGGGTCGACCGGCGGGCTCTGGGCCGGGATGGCGGCGGCCTCGGTCGACGTGTCCGGCGTGGCCGTCACGGCGGCGGCCGCCGCGGCCTCGGTGGCGGCGAGCTTGGCCGCCACGGCCGACAGCGACCCCGTCCGGCTTGGCGGCGCGGTGGCCGGGGCGGGCCGGGAGGACCGTACGGTCGGCAGCGGGGAGAAGGCCGGGTCGAGGTCGGACAGCTCCAGGTTGCCCAGGAGCTTGCGCTGGCTCGCCGCCAGCAGCTCGGCTCCCGGTTCGCCGACGTAGCGCCGGTAGATGTCGGAGCCGCGGAACTTCTGGGCCCAGTACGCCGCCTCGTTGGTGACCTTGTCGAACACGTCGGCGTAGTCGGTGGCCTCGAAGAACGGCAGGAGCTCATTGGGCGGGCCGAAGTAGCCCATCCGGCCACCCAGGCACATCACCAGCACGTAGTCGCAAATGTCGAGATGGAGCACGCTGTGGGTGACCACCACGATCGTCCGGCCCCGGTCGGCGAGCAGGCGCAGCTCCCGCATGACCTCCTTGTCCAACGCGGGGTCCAGGCCGGAGGTCGGCTCGTCGAGCGCGAGCAGGGATGGCTCGGTCAGCAGCTCCAACGCCACGGAGGTCCGCTTGCGCTGGCCACCGGAGAGCTTGTCGACGCGGTGCTTGGTGCGGTGGGTCAGGCCGAGTAGGTCGATCACCTCGTTGACGCGGGCCCACCGTTCCTTGCGGGAGACGTCGGTGGCGAACCGCAGCGACGCGGCGAAGCGCAGCGCCGTCCGCACGGTGAGCTGGTTGTGCAGGACGTCGTCCTGCGGCACCATGCCGATCCGGTACCGCAGCTCCGAGTAGTGCTCGTAGAGATCCTTGCCGTCGTAAAGGATGTTGCCCATCGCCGGCTTGCGGAAGCCGGTGAGGCTGCGCAGCAGGGTCGACTTGCCGCAGCCGCTGGGCCCGATGACGGCGAGCAGGGTGCCGTGACGCAGCACGAAGCTCACGTCGTCGAGCAGCGTCGCCTTTTTGACTCGGACGGTCAGGTCGTCGGCGATCACCGACGTGGGCCCGGCGTCGTCGTGCTGGTAGACGGCGCGACCGTCCCAGAGGAACTCGTGGCGACCGATCGTGAAGACGTCGCCGGGCGACAGCGTGGCGCGCGGAACTCGGCGGCCGTTGTAGTGCAGGCCGTTGGTGCTGTTGAGGTCGACCAGGACGACGCCAGAACCCTTACGCCGGATCTCGGCGTGCTTGCCGGAGACCCACAGGTCGCGCAGCACGATGTCGTTGTCCTCGTCGCGCCCGATCCTGATCACGCTGGCGCTGTCGAGGGTGGCGACCGGGGTGGCCGGGGTGGGGGGTGTCTCGTCGTTAACCACGGTCCACATCATGCCGGCCGTGTCGAGTCGGCGTCTGCCGGCCCGATCGGCTGATCGTCGGCCGGCCCTTCGGCCATCGGTGGTTGGTCCGGTTGGGTGTCCGGGGTGCGGTGGCCGGGACGTTCTTGCAGATTCCGCTCCGGCGAGCTGCGCGGAGTTGCTTGCAGATTCCGCTCCGGCGAGCTGCGCGGAGTTGCTTGCAGATTCCGCTCCGGCGAGCTGCGCG
>Ga0065720_1003960_pt1 | contig 13897 bp, 11 predicted proteins | sample Thericmetagenome_FD_59107 | JGI IMG/M metagenome (GOLD analysis project Ga0065720, IMG submission 59107) | Thermophilic microbial communities from the Joint Bioenergy Institute, California, USA of rice/straw/compost enrichment - eDNA_2 v2... | ecosystem: Engineered > Solid waste > Grass >... | reverse complement strand
GGTGCCCGGCCGCCCGGTGGGCTCGGGCCGTACCGGCCTCGCAACGGTAAGGCAGGGGCCTACCTAACCTCTCTATGAGCATGGGCGACTCCGCCACAGGAGCCACAGGGAAAGTTAGGAAAGCCTAACCTAATAGGCTCTGGGTTTCCCTTCGTAGCTTATGACCCCCTGATACCTCCCCGACCACCAGGAGCCCTGATGACCCACCTCGGCCCGACGCGAACATCCCTGCTCCGGCGGATCGCCGTGGTCGTCGCGGCCGGTGCGCTCGCGGTCGTCTCCCGGCCTGCTCGTCCGGCGGCACCGAGCCGGACGCCGTGCCGGCGCAGGCGAGCCTCGCGAATTCGGCATTCCCGGTCACCATCGAGCACAAGCACGCACCGCCACGATCCCATCCCGCCCGCAGCGCGTGGTCACCGTTGGCTGGACACACCCGACGGCGCCAAATGTCGGTGGCCTCTGCTGGAATGAGCGCGAGTTGATCGTCAACTGAGGGGTGACGCATGGACCGTGCCGGTTGGAAGCCGTTCTTAAAGCGCTGGAGCGAGGAGTGGTACCGGGCCAATCCCGATGAGTGTCCCGACGGGCAGGTACCGCCCGACGCGTGGCTGGGCTTTCCTCCCGCGTCGCCCGACGAGGTGGCGGATCTCGAACGGCGACTGGGCCGCAGGCTGCCGCCCTCGTACCGGGAGTTCCTCCTCGTCACCAACGGCTGGCGGCACGCGGGGCCTTTCGTGTGGCGGCTGAGCAACACCAGCGAGATCGGCTGGATGCGCGACCTGGAACCCGACTTCGTCGATGGCGACGTGGAGTATCCCATCGGCGACCCGGAGGAGGACCTGCTCGCCCGGGCGCTGCTGATCTCCGCTGAGGCGGACGTCGGATACGTGTTCCTCGACCCGGACGATGTGGACGAGCGCGGCGAGTGGGCCGCCTACGACTGGTTCTCGTGGACGGCGATGCCGCCGGAGCGGTCGGACTCGTTCTACGACAAGATGTGCGAGTACTACAACAACTTCCGGAAGCACCCTGAAGCATGACCCGGGAAGGCTCCTGACGGCGGCGGCCACGTCGCTCGTGGCCGCTAGTCCGGCGGCTCGCGGATGCGTCGCGTTGGTGGCCGCGGACCACGTCGCGGGTTGGTGCCTGGTGGTCGCGTCGTGGTGATGGGCTACGTCGCGGGTCGGCGGCGGAGCAGGTCGCGGAGGGCGGCGACGGCCGGGTGGTCGTGCTGGGCCGGGGGTACGGCGTTCAGCACCATGCGGCCGGTGTGCCGGACGTGTTGCGAGAGGTAGGCGGGTTCGAGGGCGTCGATCACGCCTGCCGCGCGAAGCGCTCCCTCCGCCGTCGCGCCGTTGACGACCATGCACAGCGCCTCGTGCAACCGGACGTTGGCGCGATATTGGTAGTCGACCGCGAAGCCGAGCACTTTGTCGCGAGCCGTGTCCGCTTTTGACGCATCTCCTGTCTCGGCATAGACCCAGCTTTCGGTGAAATGGATCTGATCCGGCTTCCAGAAACCGAGGGGGTCCGGGGATACGCCCTTATCCGCAGCGTCGTGAAGAGCGTTCAGGGTTTGCCGGGCCTCGTCGTGCCTGCCGAGCGCCGACAGCGCTTTGGCCTGGGTGGTCAGCAGGTCGACGGAGGGTTTGGCGGGGCCGAGAAGTTGTTGTGCCTCGCGGACGAGGGCGAGCACGGTTTCCGGGGCGCGCTGGCCGTACAGGCCGTGACCGGCCTCCTCGGCGCGGACCAGGACCCGCAGTTCGAGGTTTCCGGAGGCGTCGGCGGCCTGGCGGGCCGTGTGCCACCAGCGCAAAGCCGCGCCGTGATCGCCCAGGCGGGTGAGTGCGTTGGCCTGCACGCTCGCGAGGGCGGCGGTCACCCGCTCCAGATCGGGCGCCTCGGCGGGTGAGGAGGACCCCTTCTGCCGCTTGACCGTTTCCAAATCCATGAGGAGATCGGCGGCCACCTGCGCGGGCGGACGGGTGCGCAACGCGTACAAATGATCGACGCAGGCCCGCTCCCAATCGGCGATGCTGCGGAAATCATCCGCGTAGGACGCGCCGATTCCCTGGCGAAGGGTTTCGCTGGAGATGCCGAGCGCGCCGATTCCGGCGCTTACCGCGGCCAGCCGTAAAACCTGGCGTCGTTCCGTGGCGGCCTCCTTTCCGGAAGTGCCTTCCCTGGCCAGGGTACGCAGGCGCTCCACCTCCAAGGCAAGGGCATGCAAGGCCATAATCCGGCCCTGGGCGCCGTAAAAATCGTCGAGCCGCCGGGCGGTGTCGGCATGCGGGCGGGTGATGCCGCGTTCCCACTTGGAGAGGTCGCCGTCGTCGCAGAACACCGCGCGGGCGACGTCGCGTAGGCTCAGCCGCCGCACCTGCTCGCGCTGGTGGCGCAGTTCCGCGCCCAGCAGATGCCAGGGCGAACGCCGGGTCCACGTGCTCCGACTTGCGTACCGGTTGCCTCCCGTCCGCTGCCGATCGCTGGGGGCCGACCCTCCAGCGGCCAGGCCCTTGGCCGTGCCGCGGGCCCGTCCGATGATGACAGTCCGTAAAGGGATGTACACGATATCGACTCGACCCGATGTCTCGGCCGTAAATCGCGGTATATCCGCCGACGCGGCGGCGTACGGCCGGGCCCGGGCGAGCGATCGGCCTCGCAGCGAGACGAGGTGCACGATCCGCGCCACCGTGCCCTCGGCACAGATAGGGAGAGACCCGATGCCCGCTGACTCCATGCCTGCGAATCCGCAGGAGGAACCGGTGCGCGCGGCCCCGAGGGCGGGCGGCCGCAGGCGATCTATCTGCTGGGACCTGCCCGCGGAAGCCTCCATCGCCCGCAAGGCCCGGGAGCTGACCCGGACCACGTTGCTCGGCTGGAGCTATCCGAACCTGATCAGCGACGTGGTGCTCATGGTCGACGAGCTCGTCGCGAACGCGGTCGTCCACGGCCGGGCGCCGATCCGGCTGTGCCTGCGCACCGAGCCCCGTGCCGCAGCGGGGCTCGCCGTACTGGTCTGTGAGGTCACCGACGGCGACCCTCGCCTGCCGCAGGTGAGCGAGGTGAACTACTTCGGGGACGGCGGGCGCGGCCTGTGGATCGTGCAGCACCTCGCCGACGAGTTCGGCGCCTGGGCCACGCCGCAGGGCAAGGTGGTGTGGTTCGCCCTCATGATGGACGCCGAAGGCGCCCCCGACGGCGACGGGCCGAGCGGTTAGCGGTCGCGGCCGGGCGCGCCTCCGGCCGCGCACGCGAGGCCACGCCGACCTTGTCGGCCGGTCACCAGCGGAAGAGCCGTACCGCGAGGGCGCCGAAGAGCGACGCGCAGGCCGCGAGGACGGCGAGGCTGACCGCCTGCGGCCAATGCCCGGACCACGCGTCGCGCAGGGCCTGCAGCATCGCGCCGAGCGGCATGAAGTCACCGATCCGGGCCAGCGTGTCGGGCATCTGCTCCTTTGGCAGGAAGATGCCGCCCAGCACCAGGTTGCCGAAGTAGCACGCGACCCCGATCGTCGTCGCGGCCCGGGCCGTGGGCGCCACGGCGGCGATGAAGAGGCCGATGCCGAGGAGCGCGGCGAGGCTGAGCGCGATCGTCACCAGGAACGCCGGGGCCTGCCGGGGGAGCGGGAAGCCGAACCCCAGCGTTCCCACGGCGATCACCGACACCACGGACGCCGCGGCGATCGCCAGATTGATGACGAGCTGCGCGCCCAGCAGCCGGTACGGCCGGACCGGGGTCACGGCCATCCTGCGCAGGATGCCCTTCTCCCGATAGGTGGCCAGCTCGGTCGCCATGAGGCTGAACGCGAGCACGCCGACCCCCATCGACAGGCTCATCGGCTGGTAGAAGAACCGCAACGGGTCGGTGCCGGCGGCCGGGTCGGTGATCATCCCGAAGAGCGCGACCACCACCGTCGGGAACACCACCGCCACCAGCGAGGTCGGCCCGTCCCGGAGGGTCGTCTTGAGCTCGGTCGTCAACAGTTTCGCGAAGCCTGCCATGGCGGTCCCTGAAGGTGGAGGTATCCGGAGTCGGTTGCCCGGGATCTGTGCGGAGTCGTGGGGCTGCCGCGCGGGGCCTGTCCGCTCGGCGACGATGCCCGGCAGGCCCGGTCGGCGGGATCAGTGCTCGGCGCGTACCTCAGTCATCGATGTCGTGGCCGGTCAGTACGGCGAACGCCTCGTCGAGCCCGGCCCGGTCGACCTGGAGCTCCTCGGCGCGGATGCCGCTTTTCGCCAGCTCGGCGGTGACCGCCTGGACGACGTCGGCGTCGCCGCTGACCAGCAGGTGGCCGCCCTGGCGCGTCACGCTCGTCACCTCGGGCAGGCCGGTGAGCAGCCGCTCCGGCACCGGCGCCGACGGCCGGAACCGCAGCCGCTGCCCCGGGGCGACCCGGGCGACCAGAGCGGCGGGCGAGCCGACCGCGACGACCCTGCCCCGGTCGAAGACGGCCACCCGGTCGCAGAGGCGCTCCGCCTCCGCCATGAAGTGGGTGACCAGTACGACGGTCACCCCCTTGCGCCGGATGTTCTCGATCAGCTCCCAGGCGGTGCGCCGGGCCCGCGGATCCAGCCCGGTGGTGAGCTCGTCGAGGAAGACGACCTCCGGCCGGCCGACGAGCGCGAGCGCGATGAACAGCCGCTGCCGCTCACCGCCCGACAGGGTGCCGAAGCAGGCGTTCCGCCGCGCCGACAGCCCCCACTCCGCCAGCAGCTCCCGCCAGTCCGCCGGGTCCGGATAGAAGGAGGCGTAGAGGTCGAGCGCCTCCCAGACCCGCATCCGCGCGGGCAGCTCGCTCTGCTGCAGCTGGACGCCGATACGGCGGACCAGCTCGGCCCGGTCGCGCGCCGGATCGAGGCCGAGCACCGTGACCTCGCCCCGGTCCCGCGGGCGCAGGCCCACCATGATCTCCACCGTGGTGGTCTTGCCCGCGCCGTTGCGACCGAGAATGCCGAGGATCTCCCCCTGCTCAACGGTCAGCGAGGCGTCGTCCACGGCCACCACGTCGCCGTACCGCTTGTGCAGATGCTTGACCTCGATGATCGGCATGTCCGCCCGCCTCCTCGCCCCGTCGGCCTGCTGCCAACGGTGCCTTCGCCGGGCGTGGCGGACATCGACCATTCAGGCGGGCAAAAGGCTGAAACCCGGCATCAACCGATGGGCTGACGCCCGTCCACCGGACGGCCTGCCCGCCGTGCCGGGCGTTCGCCAGGCGCGCGATGTTCGCAACGCGGTCATCCCGTGAAGATCGCTCATGCGCTGGGGCAGGCCTGCGAAGTGACCGTACGGCCTGGCTCTGGTAGCGGCCGGCGAGCTTCGGGCTCTGTCCGCCGTTGCGGCGGCGTACGGCCGGGCCATGACCGGTCGCTGGTGCGAGCAGGCGAACGAGACCGGATGCCTCATGACTCTGCGGGCCAGAACTCGAAGGCGTACACGTTGCCGCCTCCGCAGGCGGTCACCAGGCCCGGCGCGGCGATGGCGACATCGTCCATCGTGGACTGCAGCCGCACCATCGCGGCACACGTCGGCGGCTCGCCGAGGCTCCAGACTCGTAACGTGTGATCGCTGGCGACGCTGGCGAGCCATGACCCGTCCGGCGCGATCGCGACCCCTCGCACCCGGCCGGTGTGGCCGCGCAGGGTCGTGATCGGCTGGCCGTCGGCCCGCCAGATCCGCACCGTGTGGTCGTTCGAGGCGGTGGCGAGCCGGGAACCGTCGGGGGCGATCGCCACCGCGTTCACCGCGCCGTCGTGACGCAGGGCCGTGACGGGCCGTCCATCGCTACGCCAGATCCGCGCGGTCGCATCGCTGGAGGCGCTGGCCAGCCAGGACCCGTCCGGGGCGATCGCCACACCTCGCACCCAATCGGAGTGGCCCTCCAGGGTCGCGACCTGCCGGCCGTCGTTCCGCCAGATCCGTACGGTGCGGTCGTGGGATGCAGTGGCGAGCCAGGAGCCGTCCGGGGCGATCGCCACGCCGCACACCCAGTCGGTGTGGCCGCGCAGGATCTCAACCGGTTCGCCGTCGGCTCGCCAGATCCGTGCCGTGTGGTCGTGGGATGCGGTGGCGAGCCAGGAGCCGTCCGGGGCGATCGCCACGCCGCACACCCAGTCGGTGTGGCCGCGCAGGGTCGTGATCGGCTGGCCGTCGGCCCGCCAGATCCGTACCGTGTGGTCGGCGGAGGCGGCGGCGATCCGGCCTCCGTCCGGGGAGACGGCGACCGCGTTCACCCAGCCGGTGTGGCCCGCGAGTGTCCTGATGGGCTTGGGGGCGGTACGCCAGATCCGTGCGGTGCGGTCGTGGGACGCGGTGGCGAGCCAGGTCGCGTCGGGTGCGACGGCCACCGCGTGCACCAGGTCGGTGTGGCCGTCGAGTGTGGTGAGGTGCCGCCCGTCGGCCGTCGAGATCCGTACGGTGCGGTCGTGGGACGCGGTGGCGAGCCAGGCCCCGTTCGGTGCGATGGCCACCGCGCTGACCGCCTCGGTGTGGCCGTCGAGTGTGGTGAGGTGCCGCCCGTCGGCCGTCCAGATTCGTACGGTGCGGTCGTGGGACGCGGTGGCGAGCCAGGCCCCGTTCGGTGCGATGGCCACCGCGCTGACCGCCTCGGTATGGCCGCCGAGCGTCCTGATCCACCCTCCGTCGGGTCGCCAGATCCGTACCGTGCCGTCGTGGGATGCGGTGGCGAGCCAGGTCGCGTCGGGTGCGATGGCCACCGCGTTCACCCGGTCGGTGTGGCCGGGCAGGGTCGTGATCGGCTGTCCGTCGGTGCGCCAGATCCGTGCGGTGTGGTCGTCGGACGCGGTGGCGAGCCAGGTCGCGTCGGGTGCGATCGCCACGGCGTTCACCGGGCCGGTGTGGCCGGGCAGGGTCGTGATCGGCTGTCCGTCGGTGCGCCAGATCCGTGCGGTGTGGTCGTCGGACGCGGTGGCGAGCCAGTCCCCGCCCGGAGCGATCGCCACGCCGCGCGGGCGGCCGGTGTGATCGCCCAAGGTCCGGATAAGGCCGGAGTCCCGGCTCTCCGGCAGCGGCCACTTCGCCACCAGGACCGGCCGCCGGACCGCGCCCGGGACGCTCAACTGCGCCCGGACATGGGGCAGGACCGACAGGTGCGTCAGCCGGTTCCCCTCGGACAGTTCCGGTGATCCCAGATCCCCCAGCAGGTATGCCACCCGGGCGATCACCTGCCGGGTGGCGACCGCCCGGGAATCCTGGGATATGGACAGATCGGCTTCCACTGCCTGCGGACCCCCTTGGGCCAGCCGGGCCAGCAGCCGGCGCACATCGGTCTCCGGCGTCGCCAATTCCGCCTCGTCACCTCCGGCTCCGCGCGGTCCTCCGGGTTCGGCGCACGCGGCGACCCTGGGAGAACGGCCCGAACGGTCGCCGGTCCGCAGCTGGAAGGCTAATGCGCCGCAAGGGGGGGAGGACTCGGTTCGGCGAAACGGCGTGCGGAGGTGCGGGCCGGAGGTTCGCAAGGGGAAGGGCGGCGGCGGGGAGATGGCCGGGTCGGCCTGGCGCTGTTGCCGTACGGCACGGCGTACGCGGTCGCGGGCGGGCGGCCGCCCGGCGTGCCTGCCGTGATCCTCGATGTTCGTGAGCCGGACCGGGGCCGCCGGTCGGCGCGGCTCAGGCGCGGTAGCGGGTGGCGAGTTGCGGGCTCTGGCCGCCGAAGGCGGCGAGGTCGGCGGTGAACACGTCCTCCAGCAGGGAGGCGTCCTCCACGCCGGGCGCGGTGACGGTCTCGCCGAGTTCGAGCCCGCGCAGGCTCGCCGTGACCACGTCCTCGGCGGACATGCGGGGGATGGCGCTGAGGTCCATGCCCTGGCGGGTGTGGAACTCGGTCGCCACGACGCCGGGCAGCAGGGCCTGCACGCGGACGCCGGTGCCGGTCAGCTCGGCGTTGAGCAGCTGGGAGAAGGCGAGCAGGTAGGCGAGCGCCCCGCCGTACACGGCGCGCCGGGGCATGACGGACGCCGGCGCGGGCCCGCTGAACGCGATCATGCCCCCGACGTTGATGATCGTGCCGGAGCCGCGCTCCACCATCCCGCCGACGACCGCCCGCGCGAGCCGGGTGGCGGCGAGGATCTTGACGTTGATCACCTCGGTGGCCTTGTCCTCGGGCAGGTCGGCCAGGGGCATGTAGTGGGCGACGCCGGCATTGTTGACGAGCAGGTCGATGGGCTCGTTCGCGGCCACGGCGGCGACCTGGTCGATGCCCTCGGCCGTCGACAGGTCCGCGGCGAGCGGGCGGATCGTCACGTCCGGGTGGGCCGCGACCAGGTCGTCGAGCCGGGCCTTGTTGCGTCCGACGGCGATCAGGTCGTATCCGTCGGAGGCGAGGCGGTCGGCGAAGGCACGGCCGATGCCGGACGTGGCGCCGGTGACGAGTGCGAGTCTGCTCATTTACGGTTCCTCTCGCGGTCTCCCGGACCCCACTGGTCCAGGAGGGCTGTCTCCAGTCTTGGGTCCCGGGAAAGGAACGTGTCTGGGCCCCCTTTTTCCTGGGGTCTCGCGAGGACCAGGGACGGGCTACCACATCGCTCGCAAACGGCCGCAAAACGACCAAACCGCCTTCGCTGCCGCTGATCCGGCCACGGTACCGCCTTGAGCCGAGGATCTCCTGAGGGCCGGGCCGTACCGGTCACCCGGCCACGGTTCAGGACCTGGGTCGTCTTGGGTGCGGCATGACCGGCGGAGTGTCCCGTGTCGCGCCCTCGCGTTCCTGGGGATGAACGGGACCGCCCGTGCCTGTTCCTGGGGATGACGCAACCACTCGGGCCTGCGGCCTCCATACCTAGGGTGACGGCATGACCGACATGAATCTGTTGGGCGAATATCTCCGCGCACGGCGCGAGTTGATCACGCCGGAGCAGGTCGGGCTGCCGCGGATCGGGCTCCGCCGGGTGCCCGGCCTGCGGCGCGAGGAGGTCGCCATGCTCGCCGGCATCAGCGCGGACTACTACCTGCGGCTCGAACAGGGCAGAGACCGCAGCCCGTCCCGGCAGGTGCTCGAATCCCTCGCCCGTGTCCTGCAACTCGACGAGGACGGCACCGAATACCTGCTGTCCCTCGCCGAGGCGAGGCCGCGTACGGCACGCCGGCGTCCCCGCAGGGAGACGGTCCCGCACGGCATCCGCGTGCTCGTCGACACCATCGGCTTCCCGGCGTTCGTCGAAGGCCGCTACTTCGACGTCCTCGCCGCCAACCAGGCCGCGGCCGCGCTCTCACCCCGGCTCGTCGTCGGCAACAACCGGCTCCGCGACGTGTTCCTGGACCCCGCCGAGCGGGCACTCTACCCCGCGTGGGACGAGGTGACGGCCCGGCTGGTCGCGGGCTTCCGCAGCTCCGTCGGGGTCGACGTGGACGACCAGCGATTCGTCGACCTCGTCGGCAGCCTCTCGATCGCCAGCCCGCGCTTCCGCGAGCTCTGGGGCCGCCAGGACGTCGCCCGCCGCGAAGGCATGATGACCACCATCAACCACCCCGTGGTGGGCGAACTCAACCTCTACCGGGAGAAGCTGCCGGTCACCGGCGCGGACGGCCAGATGCTCGTCATCTACCACCCCGAGCCCGGCACCGCCGACGCGGAGAAGCTGTCGCTGCTCATCTCGTCCGAACTGCCCGCCGCAACGGATCCGCCCGCCCGGAACACCGCCGAGGAGCACCGGCCCTGACCGCGTCGGCAGGCAAGCCGGGAGCCATATGCTGAGGGCCGCGAGCGGTGTCAGAGCATCGAACCGCCGCTCGCGTCGATCCAATGGCCGGTCACCCACCGGGCGTCGTCGGAGGCGAGGAAGGCGACGATGTCCGCGATGTCCTCCGGTTGCGCGACCCGGTTCAGCGGGGAGAGGGCGGCGATCGCGGCACGCCCCTCCTCGGTGGCGAGGCGCGCGGCGTTCATGTCGGTGTTGGTCGAGCCGGGGCCGACCGCGTTGACCGTGATCCCGCGCGGGCCGAGCTCCTTGGCGAGGGTGGCGGTGAGGGAGTCGAGGGCCGCCTTCGACATCGCGTACGCCGTCAGCTCGGGGATCCGTGCGCCGTGGGTGAACCGGGTGGAGATGTTGATGATCCGGCCGCCGTCCCGGAGCCGGGAGAGGCCGCGCTGGACGATGAAGAACGGCGCCTTGGTGTTGACGGCGAACACCTCGTCGTAGGTCGCCTCGGTCACCTCGGTGAACGGGATCCGGCCGCCCAGGATGCCGGCGTTGTTCACCAGGATGTCGAGGCCGTCGGCGTGCTCGTCGAACGCCGCCCACAGCGCCGCGGCGTCACCCGGGACGCCGAGCCGGGCCTGGATGGCGAACGCCTCGCCGCCGCCTTCGGTGATCGCCTTCACGGTCCGCTCGGCGGCCTCGGCGTTGCCGCCGTAGTGCACGCAGACCCGGGCGCCGTCCCGCGCCAGCCGAAGCGCGATCGCGCGGCCGATCCCCCGGCTCGCGCCGGTCACCAGCGCCGTCTTCCCTGCGAGTGGGCTCATCGTCGACACATCCATTCTCTAGCGGTCGTTACAAAACGGGACGATAGCACAATGTCTAACGATCGCTATAAAATGCTGTCGTGGCCTCGACTACGCGCGGACGCCCCCGCTCCTTCGACCGGCACGCGGTGCTGGACAAGGCGATCCGGCTGTTCTGGCGCAACGGCTACGAGGCCACGTCGGTGCGGGACCTCACCGAGGAGCTCGGCATCGGCGCGCCGAGCCTCTACAACGCCTTCGGCGACAAGCGGCGGCTCTTCGCCGAGGCGATCCAGGTGTACGACCGGGAGTACGGCGGGTTCATCGAGGCCGCCCTGACCGAGGAGCCCACCGCCAAGCAGGCCGCCGCCCGGATATTCGCCGAGGCGCCGGTTCGCTACACGCGCCGCGGGCTACCCGCCGGATGTCTGATCGTCACCGGCGACATCGGCACGGCCGACAAGGAGGTCATGGCGGCGGTACGGCGCATCCGCCAGGCCAAGTTCGCCGCGTTCACCGACAAGATCCGGGCCGACATCGCCGCCGGGGAGCTGCCCGCCGACACCGACGCGGAGGCGCTCGCCCGCTACACGATGTCGATGCTGAGCGGAATCGCCCAGGCCGCCCGGGACGGGGTGCCCAGGGCCGAACTCGAACGCGTCGCCAAAATCGCGCTCGCCGCCTGGCCCTCCTGAGCGCCGAGCCCGGTCGGCTCGGGGCCGGATCGGCGGGCGTACTCGCCGGAGCGCCGGGAGGGGCGATGCCGACGATGATCGTCTGGAGACCGCGCTCGAAACCGGCCCCCTGATGCGGTGGCCCTCGCGTAACGCCGTCACCAGCGGTGCCTCGGCGCCTTCGGACAGGAGCGCGACCGGCGGGTCGAGCGAGGTGTGACCTGCCGGAGGCGAGCTCTGTTCCCGGCACGAAGCCGAGGACGTATCCACGATCGGCGGCCACCCCGATTCTCAGGCCGGCCAACCTTGGTCCGCGTGGAAGCGGGGGCGTGCCTCCCAGGACCGCCACAGCTCCGCGTACCGGCCCCCGGCGGCGACCAGCTCGTCGTGCGGGCCCTCCTCGACGATCCGGCCCCGCTCCAGCACGACGACCCGGTCGGCGGACGCGGCCTGGGTGAGCCGGTGCGCCACGATCAGCGTGGTACGCCCCTCGGTCGCGGCGAGCGCCGACCGCTCCAGGGCGCGGGCGCCGAGGCTGCCCGCCTCGGCCGTCGCCTCGTCGAGGATGGCGATCGGGGGATCCACCAGGACGAGCCGGGCGAGCGCCAGCTGCTGGGCCTGGGCGGCGGTGAGCTCGTGGCCGCCCTCGCCGATCACCGTGTCGAGCCCGTCCGGCAGGTCGCGCACCCACTCGGCCGCGCCCACCGTCTCCAGCGCCTTGTGGATCTCCTCCGGGGTCGCGTCCGGCTTGGCGAGCCGCAGGTCCTCGACGAGCGGCCCGGCGAACACGTGGGTCTCCTGGGTGACGATCACGACCTGTGCGCGCAGCCGCTCCGGCGGCAGCTCGTGCACCGGCACCCCGCCGGCGAGAGCCGTACCGGAGGCCGGGGAGAGGATCCCGGCGGCGATCGCGGCGAGCGTGGTCTTGCCCGCGCCCGTCGAGCCGACGAGCGCCACCCGGGTGCCGGGCTCGACGCGCAGGCTCACCCCGCCGTCCGGCCCGCCGAGCACCGGGGTCACGCCGTCGTAGCTGAACCGCACGTCGCGCAGCTCAAGCGAGGCGTCCCGCGGGGTACGGCGGCCCGCCGCGTCCGCCGGGCCGTCCTCGGGCAGCGTGATCACCCCGACGAGGCGGGCGAGGCTCGCGCCCGCGGCCTGCACCTCGTCGAAGGTGAACAGCAGCATGGCGATGGGGTTGAACAGCCGGTGGAACAGCACCGCCGCCGCGGCCGTCTCGCCGACCGTCACCGATCCGGCGCGCACCAGCAGGAAACCGACCGTGAGGATCGCGGCGAGGCCGCAGAACTCCGCCCGGTTCACCCGGCCGACGAACCGGGTGAACAGCACGAACACCCCGACCGAGATGTCGCGCGCCTGCCCGGACGCGACGCCGAGCTCGTCGAGCCGCCGCCGCTCCAGCCGGTAGGCGCGCACCGTGCGCGCCCCCTGCACGGTCTCCACCATGCGCTGCGAGGACTCGGCCCGCGCCCGCCGCTCCCGGGCGTACCCGGGGGCCGCCCGCGGCAGGTACCAGCGCAGCCCCGCCGCGTACAGCGGCACCGCGACCGCGCCGGCGAGGCCGAGCCGCCAGTCGATCCCGGCCATCGCCGCGATGCTCAGCGCGCCGAGCAGCACCGCCGAGATCATGGTGGGGATCACGTCGGAGACCGCCTTGCCGATCGACGCCGCGTCCGAGCCGACCCGGGAGAGCAGGTCGCCCCGGCCGGTCCGCTCCAGCGTGGTGACCGGCAGCCGCAGCGCGCGGGCCACCGTGCGCTCCCGCAACGTCGCTAGGATCTGCGCGCCCAGCTTCCCGATCAGGTACGCCGCCGCCCCGGTGGCGACGCCGCCGGCCACCGCGGCCACCACGATCACCACCGCGATCGACACGAGCGCCGACGCGGCCGCCCCGTCCCGCACCCGGTCCACCAGGACGCCGAGCGCGTACCCGGGCACCACCGACGCCGCCGCGCCGAGCACGCCCACGAGCAGCGCGACGACCGCGCTCACCCGGCGCGCCCGCAGCTCGCCCCACAGCCACGCCCAGGTACGCCGCGCGTCGGCGATCGGCAGGATCGCGCCGGGATCCGGGGAGCCAGGGGAGCCCGAGGGAGAGGTCATCGCAGCACCGCCCGTCGGTAGTCCTCGTTCGTGGCGACCAGCTCGTGGTGCGGGCCGTCGGCGACCACGCGGCCCTCGTCGAGCACGACGACGCGGTCGGTCACCGCGAGCATCGCGGGGCTGCTCGTCACCACGACCGTCGTGAAGGGGGCCGGGCCCGGGTACGGCGAGCCGCCCCCGGGGTGCCGCAGCGCGCGGATGCCCTTGGCGATCGCGTGCTCGGTGACCGAGTCGACCGCCGTGGTCGGGTCGTGCAGCACCAGGATCGGCGCGCGGGCGAGCAGCGCCCGGGCGAGCGCGACCCGCTGCCGCTGCCCGCCGGACAGCCCGGCGCCGCGCTCCGCGATCACGTGCGCCATGCCGTCCGGGTGGGCCGCCACGACCTGATCGGCCGCCGACGCGGCGAGCACGTCCGCCAGAAACCCGGCCGCGCCCCCGGGCACGGCCGGACCCGGCTCGGCCGGGCCGCCTGCCTGACCGTTCTGCCCGGCCGTCCGGTCGGTGTGGCCGTTCTGCTCGGCCATCCGGTCAATGTGGCCGTTCCGCTCGGCCGGTTCGTGGCCGCGCTGCCCGGTCGGCGCGCCCGCGCGGCCGGGCGGCTCGGCCGGTCCGGTCGGCGCGCCCACGTCGCCGTGCACCTGC
>Ga0065720_1020553_pt1 | contig 13901 bp, 11 predicted proteins | sample Thericmetagenome_FD_59107 | JGI IMG/M metagenome (GOLD analysis project Ga0065720, IMG submission 59107) | Thermophilic microbial communities from the Joint Bioenergy Institute, California, USA of rice/straw/compost enrichment - eDNA_2 v2... | ecosystem: Engineered > Solid waste > Grass >... | reverse complement strand
CAGCAGCAGCAGCAGCAGCGGGGCTGAGGACGACGACCTCCCTCGTATGCCGAGAGTTATTCGTCCACACTACGCCATCGAGCCAGCTTTCCTGCTTCTTGCCGGCATGAGCGCTTCGGTTGCCCAACAGATCGTGCTGCATCCCCTGTCCCATGTTCAGGCTGAACACTGGGAGCGGTTAGAGACCCTAGACCAGCAGGTTCGACGCTTCCGCAAACGACGACCCAGTTACTCCGGAGGCACCTCCTCGTCGTCGAAGTCATCGCCGTGGGCCCCATGGAACTGGAGAAAAACGTTAAAAGCAAATCGTGACGCTTACAAAGTCACATGGGACCGCTGCGTTGCCGAAGCCAAGGCCACTGGCCTGGGCATGCGACGATGGTTGTATCGGGGTTTCTGGTGGAATACTATCCGCCAGGTGCCCAGCACAAGCGCGGGGTTGATCATCTTCGAACTGTTCCGGCGAAAATACGGGTTAACAGATCAGGTGCGGATTAATAGGGATGGATATGACATTCTCCTAAATTAGAAGATAGATGGTTGGGTAACAGATAGACTTGGCATGGTCGGCGGGTGCTTGGGAGGTTTGTATGCTGGTGAAGGTTTGGATATTGGCGATTATCTTTATCATTGTAGCTAGATCACGGGGTACTAGTCCCAGATCACCATACTAGTAGCATAAATGTAGCACCATGGGCATTTCCCTCACATGAGACACCTCGCATCACCTCTTTGATGTTGTGTTTCGTGTGTCATACCAAGGTAAATGGACCCTTCTTCTCGTCACATCACGCAATGAAAAGTTGGGTCTTTGATTGACCGCTTCCACAGCGACCGTCACATCGGGACATACCCCAGAATGGGGATCATGGAAGATCTGGTACCGAGACCACAACGCGATTGCAACCTGAGTAATACTGCGTTTCTCTTTCCTATTTGCCGCACAAATCACACAGACTCGCCAACCTGTCCATAACTAGTAACATATCGTTGTTTCAAAGCTATGTGGCACAACTTCACGATGCCGAGGCTAGTCCTCTCATCAACGGGGGACATACCGGTACATCGGCATTGCGTCTGCCTGTTACTTCGCCAATTCCCGGGATTTGAGAGTCAACAATACCGCCGTATCATCTCCCCAGGCTCAGGTTGGGTGTGAACAAATTGCTTAGCATATATCCACTACACATTCCATGGTCCCACCTCAGTTACAACACATCGGAGCTCTGGGCGTTGTTAATAGCCATCCACTCCTAATAAATCTAGTAACATTATCATGAGCATCTCCGCTTGCTTTCTAATCCAACGCTTCAATTTTGCCGGTGGATGAAACCAACACAGCTGCAAGCGCAACCCGGGACCATGGGACGTTCGCAGGGGGAAATCCGGGGATGCAATAGCTGCTCATGGGTTGCAGGGACTTTGGCGCAAGTATAAAGCAGAACTCAACCCCTGTAGTGTAGGAACAAAGAGATGATACAGTGCTTTGAGCCTTGGAAGAGGTGGCTTCGAGTGGTGTAAAACCTTCAGCAAACCCGAGTTAAGGCCTTGAACTATGAAGTTCACTACTCCTCTCGCCCTCCTGGCTGTGGTGGGTGTTCAAGCTCATTGTATGTTTACCTGCCCCAAGCTTCTAAGACTGGAGCTAACACACCCAAGACACCTTCCCACGAACCAAGGTCAATGGCGTCCTCTCGGGAGAGTATGAAACAGTCCGTCTCACTGCCAACCACTGGTCTCATGGCCCCGTCACGGACGTCACCTCGCAGGAGATGACCTGCTTTGAGAAGAACCCCGGCACCCCTGCGCCCAAGACAATCACCGTCCAGGCCGGCAATAACGTCACCTTCACAGTCGACAGCAATATCGGCCACCCAGGGCCTCTCCATTTCTACATGGCCAAGGTTCCCGCAGGCCAGACAGCTGCCACCTTCAACGGCAAGGGACCCGTGTGGTTCAAGATCTATCAGGATGGCCCTGGCGGTCTGGGAACCAGTAGCCTGACGTGGCCTAGCTATGGTATGGTGACTTTATTTCCCCACACCTAAGACACGATAAGGACAGGCCAGGCACTAACTTACCCCCAGGCAAGACCGAAGTCTCGGTCCAGATCCCCCACTGCATCCAGGATGGCGATTACCTGTTACGTGTCGAGCATATTGCGCTTCACAGTGCGTCCAGCATTGGCGGTGCCCAGCTGTACATCGCCTGCGCCCAGCTGACCGTTACCGGCGGCACCGGCACCCTCAACACTGGCCAGCTTGTCTCTTTCCCAGGCGCCTACAAGGCCACGGACCCTGGCATCCTGTTCCAGCTATATTGGCCACCGCCGACGAGTTACATCAACCCTGGTCCGGCACCGGTTAAGTGCTGAGGCGGGGAGGGATTGAGATAGTTTTTTGCTGTATGAAGGAGAGAGGCATTGATGCATGCATGTGCATAAAGTTGATCTTTTGGTGTATACACTTGCGTTTTTGGTATATACCCTGGTTGGCGAAGGCCTTTTTCCGTCTGTTTCCTCATCTCTCAACTTCTCTGAGAATCTTCACATTACCTAACCCCTTGAGAATGGTCGCTGTTCCATCAGATAGGCCCACCGGGCGTCATTCTGCAGGCCCCGCCTCATCAACGGAGCTAGGATGTGTCAGCAATACCCGATACGTAAGGGAGTGCAAAACGTAGTCAATGTTGGCTTTCGTGCTTATAACGCCGAAAGCTTGATAAGTTGCTTTGTCAAACACGACCGGCACGTACGACCATACCCAGTGGAAAGCACGGCATCCCGTCCGCTCTGCCCTAGTTAAGCCACTGAGGGCCCGGTTAGTAGTTGGGTCGGTGACGACCAGCGAATCCCGGGTGTTGTACGTCTTATTTGCTTTTTTATACCAAATACTTCTCGTTACCTCTAAGTCCAACTACTCTTAATTGTACGCCTGCGCAAAAAAACTTTACAAAATAATGGATTCCTCCTGAGCATTGCTAGAACAATGGCTAGCCCTGTCCCAGCATCGTATGTAGTGACCTTTACGTACGTTTTGGCTTCGTGGTGGGCTTAGAGTCTATGACGTCATCGAACGGATCTCTCAACTTTCGCGAGCTTCAAGTCGACTGTTTTACCTCTAGCTAAATGAGACTATACACCTGCAAAGATACTGTCCTATTCGAGTATGAAGAGGTTGAAAGAAATTCATTATCTGACAGAAACTTTGCGCAAGATATTCAAGTTGAATAATCTGCAAAGCACAGTCTGGCTGACGCTGCTTCTATGCAACATCATTACGTTTTCCCGAAACAGTCTGCAATTTGATCTAGAGTATTTCTAGAAACGATATTTTCCGTGTCAACTTCAAGAACAGGGTGTTTGTAAAACGGAAGAAACAAGACCAGCAGAATGACTAAAGAAAAGGATATCGCCGCAAGTCTTCTCAGTCCGAAGGCTCTGGAGGTCCTTCACCATCGGCACCCGCTGCTTCTCCCGAAGTAAATGAATCGCGGGTCACTTAAGGGCCATTTAATCAATTGATACCGTATTCCCAACTACTAAACCCCTCGAGGTCATTCTTCTCAATGTGGACATTCAAACCATTCTTGCTCAGCGGGAGAACAAGATGCGGCACCGAACGGTCTCTGCCTTTGAATATCTTGAACGCCATCTGTTTTTTTGGCCGACTAAATCGGTTGCGGCACCACCAGACTCCAAACTCCCACGAATACAATGACAGGGGGTGGTCTCCTGAGATAAACCCGCTACTCGCCCGCGTTTTTCCCCTATATGTTTCCTGACCAAGACCCAACACACACAGGCAGCGAATCCGAAAGCGGATAGGTTGCTCACCCTCTTCGGAAGTTCGCCCATGGCAAGTTAGATAGACATTCTCCCCGTGCACACCAGCTTTATTCAAGCCTATCTCCTTCCTCCTCCTCCCACAATGGCCGACCCCCTTCCTCCTACTGCCGGTGGTTAGCCAAATACTAGTTCCTCGAACACAAAGAAAACGACTAAAAACAGGAAAGGAAGAGAATGAAGAACAAAGGGTCAGCCGAGTTTGTAGCTGCTTAAGCTATGATCACCATTGCTCGCCGTGGCGCCAGCTGGAGACAAATATGTTTGTTTCAAAACCACCTTCACTCGATGTAAGATGACGTGCGGAAATTGTTAGCCGAGATATATTGTTTTCAATAACTCATGCTCTGGGAAGGGGGGACTCAGGATGGGCGATTTTCATGATGTCGTGTTTTATATCAGCTTTACAGCTAATGAAACATGGAACTATGGACCTTCCACAAAACTCGAATGATCCCCGCGCAGCTGGTTGGGCCAAGTTAGGTAGTGGCAGATCGACAGAAAGCCAGTAGCGGACAGATTCTTATGATTCGGCGCGTGAGTCGCATGGCGTATGTTTACTAGTCCCTCATTTTGTATCGGACTTACGTTAGGAGTCTTCGGAAGGGCGATTTAGCTTCTTGCTTTCAGCATGATGATTTTGGGACACAAATTGGAGTGAAGAACTGGAGCTGATCTACTCAGATATAGTGACTAGGGAACACAGAAAGAAACAGAAGCCTTGAACAAAACTCTGAGGAGTGAATGAAAGCTGAGGAATAGTGACAGACTGGACTCGCGTGCCCCTAGCCCCTAGACTCAGATGATTGTTCCCCAAAAAAAATCAGATAGGATGCAAGTCGGGTCATTGGTTGGCCGTAATTTAAGTCTATCAAATGTGAGGGTTGAGCATGCTTTGGTATCTGGTTGCAGCACCCATCATACTGGTGCTGCCGGTGTGTGCGGGCCGGTATACATGCAAGTTCCGTCACCAACAATCCATTTCACAAAACCAATCAGGGAGTTTTGACCAGTCAAAAAGCCTGGAAGACGATGGAAGTCGGCCAACTCCTCAAAATTGCGTGCATACATGCAAAGACGGAAAGGATAGAGCCGAACGCCTCGCTCGAGTCAAAATCGAATACCTGTATTCGAGATTGCCCCTGAACCTCATTTCTTAGGAGGCTTTTGTGGGGGAGGAACATCTGTTGGGGTTCCACGGGCCTGATTCTTTAGTTCCTCAATAAAATGCTTGAAGAACGATGACGTCTGAGTTGGATCAGCTAGGTCAAGATTGTTAGCTGGATGCCATTCACTTTCAGCTGTCGCATGCATCGCCACTGCGTACCCGTTGCTTCTCCTGGACGTAACGGTTCGTTCGGATCACGGCCATATCTAATGTCTTGAACCACTCGATGAATACGCCGCACGCCGTTGTGGAAAGTTGGGCTCCGGAGGAGCTACGGGAAAACAACCTGTCAGGATATATCTGGAACGGAACGATCGAGGGGCTCGTACCGTGGCAACGAGAAAGTCCTTCGACGATCAGGTCAGCAAGCAATCCCGGTTTCATACTGTCCTGGCGCTAATAGAAGCTTACCTCAAATCTGAGGTAGACAGCCCAAAAGAGGCGACCCCATGGCGCCATCGCGATGGTTCACATCCGGACGCTCTTGCAAGGTGTGGGCAACTTGAACTTGGACCGGGTTGTTGAAATCGACGAATCACCCGCTGACCAGAGATGTTTCATGGGCTGGATCCACCTTAGGTAGCTTAGTCAGCAACCCGAAGTCATGGGCCAACGGTCAAGCAAAAAACTCCTGGGTTGCTGCTCCGTCTCTAAATTTACCAGCGTCTACCATCTCCCTCGAATACTACGGATAACAATTTTAGAATAATAAATTCCGATCTTTGAACTCTAAAATGTCAAATGGAAAGTGTCGGGCAATTACTCGGTTGATTTTACTTTTCGGACAGTCTAGTTCCCTCCGCCCAACCTCACGAGCACCTAACATGAAGAACTTGGCGGCTTTATGATCCGACAAGTCTGCACACCCTCAGCCTTCCGGCAATCCGATATTTGCCTGCGTCTCGGCCCGCGTAAGTGGAAGCTTGGCCTCCCAATTTTCTGGTGGAAGACACACTCTGCAATTCCTTTGCTTGTCACCTCTTAACGTCGGCGAGGAAGCTTTTGCGCGGCTGCGCCAGTCTGTTGGATCGAGGATGCAACGCAAAGGATAAGGCCAGCAGCCGCTTGGCCTCAACTGCACGCCGTGGATAGCTTGCAGGTGGCATCACATTGCTTGGCAGCGTGGTGGTCCCCGCTCTCGCTGACATCTCTGGGCCTCGCATACCACTAAGCGGATTCAAGAGGTTTCCAGTAAACCTGGCTGAACAGCCGATTCGGTTATGTTTCCGGCTTCAGGTGCTCAAAAAGGCAGCAGACGGCACGGTTGAACTTATTTTTCTTTGGCCGGCCCGTTTCCAAGTTCAAAGTCCCCCCCTTTGACAACAGACGAAAATGTGAAGCGCCAAAGGAGTACACGACGGAACAAACGATGTTTCACCAACCGTCCGGGGCCTGCTGCATTGGGTGAACCGCCCTGTTGGCCGGCAGCATCTTATTGCCCAGAGAGCTTTTGGGTTGTCTTAGTACCTGTATTATGATTCTTGAGAACCAAACAAAGTCCAATTCAAATGTTTCCAGCTGCACCGCCTTCCATGAGATCATTCCAACATGACCACGGTCATATCTCCCTAAATCCAATCTGAACTTTTGATGGAAGATGTCTCTATCGCTGGCGTGGCGTGAATGTTATTGAGACACTGAGCGATGCTATTAAATACCACCAAACGTATTGAAATTTGGTTCAAAGAACGATGAAAGTCCGCGAGGATGGTATCAAGCCGGTTGGCTTGACCCTCCTTTATGAGCCAGATTGCCCTGCCGATCCCGCGGTTGAGTAAGGAAATTTTCTATGTCTCCAACACGAAGACCAATATTGACAACAGGGAACCTAGCATTGTCCTTGTCCACGGCATTGGGGGACACCCGGTTCGATCATGGAAATTTCAATTGGGATCCCAAACGGCAGCTAGCTCTTATCCCGGAGTCCAAGGCGGCATCAAAAGGAGGTTAACAAAGATGCCTCCGGAGACGTCACAGCTTCATCGGTCTAATTCTGAACCTTTTTTGAGCCCGAAAGATGGTTTGTTATCTAGGGCCGGAACTCTTTTGAAACACCGTTCAACCAAATCAACATCCAAACTTCACTTCAACGACAACAGCGATACGACCAGTCCAGATCGTCGTGATTCTCACAAAGGATCAAGGACCATGCTGCGGAAGCTGTCATTTAGATCATCCTCCAGGAGAAAGCCTTTAGGCCATGAGCCAACCAGGCACAACTTTGGGAACCAAAAAGATGTGTACTGGCCGCTGACTCTGCTCCCTGCTTCGTGCCCCAATGCAAGAGTTTTTACTTGGGGCTATCACATGCTGATATCACACAAGCGACCGGTTCGTCATCAGGGTGACATCTTTGCCCATGCGGCGCAGCTCCTCGTCGAGCTTGCCAGTATTCGCTCTGCCATAGGATCTCGTGTGAGGCCAATCATTTTTGTTGCACATTCCACAGGTGGGATTTTAGTAAAAGAGGTGCGTCAGTTTAGTCTAAGTCTTCGGACCCTCCACCCTTGTGACTGACATGTTCAGCTTCTGAGGCTATCTGAAGCAGAACGAGATGGCCCTCTGAAGGAAATTGTGCTGTCGACGTCCGCAGTCGTATTCTTGGGATGTCCTCACCGAGCTACAGAATATTGCAGTCTAGGAGATGCAATCAGAAGCATGGTCAGTGTAACGCTGCCTACTGTTGACCCGAACGATCCCATCCTTGAGGATCTATGTGGCATCAATAGTGTTACTACTGAGTTAGGTCGACAAATGTTTAACCGATTGTGGAAGAGCTACAATTTCCGAGTCAAGACCTTTCAAGAATCTGTTATCCCTAGCTCTCAGGACCCGGAGCTCCGGGCGCAGAGCGTAAGGATACTTTGCACAGACCATCAAGTGCTGCACCGATGCTGACATGAAGCAGATCATTCGAAGATTATCCAGCTTCATCGGAGACCCTTGTGAAAATGCAGAGACGATACAGGCTCTGCACAACGATATTTGCAAGTTTGGTGTACCCACAGATCCCGGTTATCGCGCCGTGGTCAGGGCTCTGGCTGGTTTCATTACGATCGAAGAAGAAGCAGTAAGCAACTCTTTAACTTCGATATTTCAAGTCAAAAAGCTGATATCGTTCGGTTTAGCGCCACGTCTTAACTACCAAGGAGAAAGGTACCCAGGATCCTAACACCTGAACTGTCAGATCGTTGAAACTCACAGACCGTAGAATGTCTCGATGCCCTACGCTTGCAACGCTCGCCATCTAGTTCTCATCCACCACCCTCTTACCCAGGGACCTGCCACTGGCTGTACGACGATCAAGATTTCCAGGCATGGCTTTATCGGATAGGTCCGCAAAAGAACAAGGTTCTTTGGATTAGAGGTGAATCAGGATGCGGAAAAACCGTTTTGATCCAATCCCTCCGTTCTCGCATCGAAAAACAATGGGGCAAGACAGGAGCTTGCTTCATCGGGGCAACAGTTGAGCCTGATGGTTTCGGTAGCGTACTCTTTGCGGGTATGCCTGGCCAAGCACGAGACTTAAGTCCTGCTAGTTTATACCGAAGCTTATTGTCGGAGCTTTTTCCGCATGATTCTCAGCTTCGAAAAGACCTACTTGCTCGATACAGCGAGTCTAAGGAAGGTCCGCGGGGCTTTGAAGACTCACAAATTGTTTCCTTCTTCGCTGATCATTATGTCAACCGCAAGATTGAGACGCCTGTTAGGCGGATGTTCATTTTTATCGACATCGAAGACGAGGTCGACTCAAATGTCGTGCACGAAGTGATCAATCGCCTATCCCAGCTCTCTCACAACTCTGACTTCAGCATATGTGTCGCAAGCAGTTACTATTCAGATATTCTCGAGGAAGACAACGTCATTAGCATTCCTATACAGTTGCGCAATACGGACGATGTTCTACGCTATGTCAACCTGAACCTCATTGCGGAATGGGAAGAGCGGAACCACACGGTGGTGAGGATCGGTCAGAAGTGTGGTGGTCTGTTTCTCTGGGCCGAGATCGTTGTCAACATCCTTAATGCGGCCATACTCGAAGGCGCTACGCAGGAGATGATCGAGTACACGGTAAAGGAGATCCCTGGCGACCTCTACGGCTTGTACGAATGGATGCTGTCCACAATGAGCGATAGAGAAAAAGCCGAAGCCTTGGTTCTGTTCCAATGGGCCATGCTTGCAGCTGAGCCGATGAGGCTCAATGACCTGTTCGTGGCAATCCGGCTGACAGAACCAGATCCTTTTGCTTCCTTCGCAAAATACGGACCTCTAGGTGCCTTTAACATCGGCAATCCCATCTGCATGCGTGATATTCGCCAAATACGCAATTCTGAGATCATTACTGATACGCCTTACCAGTTATACCGATGGCTGCGCGCGCGCTCCATTGGTCTGCTAGAGCTGAAATCGGAAGCTCCTTCCGGGCAGCATCAGCTTGTCACAGCTGAACCATTGGGACTACAACGCGTGTATCCCATCCATCCTTCAGTTCGGTCATTCTTCCTCTCGGGCCGCGGTTTCGCTTGTTTGGCTCAGAATAACCCTTCGATCCCACCAAACCTTCCTCTCTCTGAGTTCATTGACATCTCATACTACGGTCTTCTTCGTGCCTGTTTAATTTACCTCAACATGCGCGATTTTGAGCCTATTGGTCATGGTTCACGGCGGCGCAAGCCCATGCCTCATTCTCCCATGGCTTCATCACCAGCCTCAACTCTCAGTCCTACAACATTAACTCTTCAAAGCCCCCCTCATCTCCCATCTACGCTAACCTCCCACCAACAACGTCACCTTATTTTAGCTTCCTACGCCTTTCTCACATACGCTGTAACTCACCTCGTTTATCACTTATTGGCGCCGTCTACCTTTAGATATCACTTCCCCCAATCAGCTGTCTTAGCGGTCTTTGCCGCTAACAGATTTCGACTTTGGAAGCGCTGGACTTCCTTACTCGGGTCGTGCGACCCGGCTGTGATTATGGCAAACCATAGTGATGGTGACGGAAGAAGTGGTGTCATGAGCCTGTTGAGCCCTGTATTTGGGGCGCGGTTTCGACTTGAGAGGGTGTGGAGGAAGTTAGCGCAGCTGGCTGCAGAGGAAGACGGTGAAGTGCCTAGACTCCGAGGGATAAAATTGAACTTGAGTACGAGGCCTTGTGGACCAGCATCGGATCTTCTAACGCCTACCGTATCTGGATCAACATCACCTGGAGGAATCGCCAGTCCCAGCGCAAAGAGTCACAAAAGCGCCACTCCATCTTCGTCTTCGGGTTCTGAAAGGGACGGATGGAAACAGAGCACTTTGAGGTATCAACTGCCTGCGGAGCTCAGTTTACCCATGCCTGACTTAGAGGGAGGATTGTTGACTTCATTGGAAATAAAAGAGGTCGAGAAAGTAGCCCTGGAAGAAGTATCTCAAGAGGGAATCGACTCAAAACTGCTAGTCGGCTTAGCGATATAAGTTCACCCCAGGGTTGGCACGGGATTGTACAGGTAGCAGCCTTGAAAGAGTTAATCGCAGGATTGAAGAAAGATAAACATTATGTTCTTGAGCGATGTAGCCATTTGGATAGGGTCCTTTTAGCCATCTCATCAATGGACATGTGCATAATCTCGTAGGCCACAAGCCATGGAGACAGTTCAGACTGCGATTTCAATGGCTTGTATTTTATCTTATCGATAAACGGTAACTGATATGGATTAAGCGGTCAGGAGCGGCAGAAACTGATCCCCAGGAACTTTTTCGCCGTCAAGGTGCACATTCAAACTGTCCGATACTAATACAGCCACATCGTACCTCTTGCCTATTCATATCCTACCTTTATTCCAAATGTACACAGCCTGCAATCATGCGCGCAAAATAGCTTTGTCTCGTGCGCTTCACTGCACGATGGCGGCAGGGCGCGCAAGACGAATGATGGCCACGGCCAGCCGAACCACCAAATTGACACCTACTATGCTCGAAGCTGACAATTCAGTAGCTCGTCATTTGCTTGATAGCAATTTGTGGGCCATTACCTCTGGACCAAGGACCAAGAAGAAAAAGAAAGCAATTGTAGAGGGCGATAATAAGCGCGTCAACGTGGTCAGCGAGAAACTCTGCGATGACATCATCAACTACATTAAACCGACTCTTTCCCGCCATGAGGGCTGTGACTTGATCGATATCTATCCTGGAGCTGGTGTCTGGAGCCGCAAGCTCCATGATGTTCTTCGGCCGCGGTCACATCTACTCCTCGAGCCCGATACCGAATTGTATAAACCGCTCTTAGACCCACTGCTCCAGCGGCCAGGTACCAAGTTAATGCCCATTTCTGGCATTGTATGGGACCATTTGAACAAGGTCCTAACTCCCGAGTACCTCCCTCATCAGGTCGAACGCCGCTACGCACCGAGTGAAACACCTCAACGGAACGACACTCTGGTTGTGTCTCTCAACTTGTCCTTTTGGCCCAGGAAACGATTCCGCATGTTCGATAGCTTAACGACCCTAGTGCTTCACCAGCTTATTTCATCCATTCGACCGGGTGCATTGTTCCAGAAGTACGGACTAGTCCGCATGCTCGTATGGATTGTCGACATGGAAAAGGCATCCATTCTCCCACGTACGGCTCAGCGGCGAAAGAAGCTGGCCGTCGAAGCTGAACTCTCGACTGATTGGATATGCGAGGTGGCCGGAGGAGATGAGACAATGGAGGTGACTCAGGCTCGTGGCGGTAACTGGTTTCGGCGCGATTATTCCATCGACCTGGAGAGCATGCGCCGGACTTTACAACGCATGCACAGCCAGGGAATTACCACTCCCCCAGGGCGCGAATCCACGTTCCTCCGCGACTACCTTGCGTTGGGGGATGATAAATTGGAGTTTGTCGCCGGCGACTCGATTGCCAAAATCGAGCGGCCGTTCAAAAGCGAGATGCAAAGGCTTGAGAAGGATTATGAAGCTGGTCTCTTCGATAAAGACTCGGCGGAATTCAGACGGCTGAAGTCTCTAATTTACCAGACCAGATGGGCCGAAAAGCGGAGCATCAAAATCCACGAGTTCTTACAGGAGCGCCGTAAGATTCTCGACGCAATTATCAACGCGGGCTCGAATCAGGAACTCGTTCAACAAGCCCTCAAATGGGCTGAGGACTGGGACAAACGCGTCTCCGCCCTCGAAAAGTCTCTTCGCGCCGAGTGCATCCTGCACCGTGACAACATCCACGTCTTGCAACAAGACCCTCCTGTGTTGAGTTGGGACCGCCGTTATGTTGACCCGCTGGTTGTGCGCCCCAATGAGTTCTTCCCCAACGTTCCCTGCGCGCTGCTCGATATCCAACCGAAGGCCACTGCTCCCATCCTTCGTGAGATAGGTCCTGGCTCGACGCGGTCTGGAGACATGTTTGACATGATGTTGCATGCGCTGATGCATAATTCCGTCTCTCCTATCTCCAAAGTGCTCGAGTTTCTGTGGCCAGGCGCGTCTGAGGGTATTTTTCCGCACTGTGATACTCTGAAAGACCCCAAACTGGGCGGATCGCCTCTGCCCGGCTGTGGTGAGCTAACATCACGTACTCTGAGCGAACGACAGCTGATTGATATCCTGGAGCGGTGGATGGAGTGGCCATTCAAGCCAACATATGCGCAAATGGTCGCGAGGACAGTCGAAGGCGAATCAAGCACTGAGATCTCAGAAGAAGATGATCATATCTCTATGTTCGCCCATGCCCCACTTATCGTTACTCATTGACGAGAGTTAGCAGATGATGCTCTCATGGCCGGAGCCGTTTGAGAAAACTAGCAATGGATGTAAGATGGTAGTCTGACAACATTACAAGACGTCGGTTGTACATTACTATATCATAGAGATGTATACTCTTGGACTGAAACGGATAATAGGCCGGCGTATGGAAAAGGTTTTGTATAGACGCAAATACTAGAGCTCATCTGTTCCCAAGAAGATCGAGATATCATGGAATCGGATTGTTCAAGTAGTAGTGCGTGTGCTTGCGTAGATACTGAATAGCCAAGCAAACAGACAAGCTGACTGCAACCCAGAAGATTGCGGAGTGAATGGTGCAAGGTTGCACCAGCAAGCCCCTGGTTCTGCTGACGAGTCCGGTTTGTCACAGAAGTCGCAAGGACACAACCTGGATTTTTGTGAGCTTGAACGATATCTCGTTGTGGACGCGCTGAGGAGAAACTAGCTCGGTATACGAGATCCTATGCTGAATGCGTCCCGCGATGTCCATTGACCCGACATGCCAGCAACTCGAATTCTCGCCAGTCTAAGGCAATTCGGATCTCTTCATTTTTCACATCGCCCAGTCCTGCTTAGCCGCATCACCCTGCGGTCTCGTTTCGGAGTTCACTCGTCCACCCTATGTAATTTACGCTTTATCGCACAGTTGATTAGCAGGCTGATCCGTAATGTTGTGTAAATTACATTCAGGGTCCCATCCAGGGGCAGGGGTTATGCTTGGCGCCCATGTTTCGCCCCCGTAACACCCGTCTCCATGTTCCTGTGTGATGGGCTTCAGCGCTGTACAGATGCATCAAACCCATCCTTTTTCATTCACCTCATTCGTCTGCCTTGTGTTTCGCTCCTTTTCCTTCAAACGCTCTTTTTTGTCCTTTGGTAAGCTTTCCTGATGGAAGTCTTGCATATGGCTGACCAACAAACCAAGGGTTGTGTTGATGGCAGCGCTCCAACATCTGCTGACCGACTTCTCGCCAACAGCATCGACGACCAATTCAATCCACGCCTAGCCCGGGCACAAACGGGAAGCGGCATGCCTAGCTGGTTTACCGTCTAACGCGCCCGAGAATCCGGTTCGCCATCCTTCCCTGAAACCTGGAAACGACCAAGTTTAGCCTAAGAAGCGATCGACTCCTGCGGCCCCCAACT
>Ga0065720_1003806_pt1 | contig 13905 bp, 10 predicted proteins | sample Thericmetagenome_FD_59107 | JGI IMG/M metagenome (GOLD analysis project Ga0065720, IMG submission 59107) | Thermophilic microbial communities from the Joint Bioenergy Institute, California, USA of rice/straw/compost enrichment - eDNA_2 v2... | ecosystem: Engineered > Solid waste > Grass >... | reverse complement strand
GTTCGCCGTCGCCTGGCGGATCCGGCGCGGCCGGGGCGAGGCCGTACCGCACGGCCCGCTCCAGCGCACCCGGAACGGCACCCGGAGCGGCGGCCAGGGCGGCCAGGGCACCGTCCCCCGGCCCGCCGTGCCCGCGCCCGCCGAGCCCCGGGATCCCGCGCCCGGCACGACCACGTCCGGGACGACCGGGCCCGCCCGGGCCGGGGCGCCCGCGCCGCCCGGCGGGTTCCGCGCCGTCGCGCGCGACGTGGCGCTCGCGATCGCGTGGGCCGGGGTGGTGGCGAGCGTCGCCGTGCTGGTCCTGCTGTGGGAGCCCTGGGGGATCGCGGAGGCGCTCCCGGCGCAGGCCCTCACCGTCCTGCTCGGTGTGGCGGTGTCCGCGGGCGCGCTGCTCGTCGTGTGGGTGGCGGCGACGCTGCGCGGGCGCGGCGTCGAGGAGTACTTCCGGCGCGCGCCCCGCGACCCGGCGGCCCCGCCGCGGGGAGGCAGGGCCTGGGGCTTCCTGCTCGGCATCCCGCCCGTGTTCGGCTTCGCGATCATCACGGAGCTGCGGGACCTGCAGACGACGGGCGGATCCCCCGACCTGTTCCCGGTGTTCCCGTTCCCCGTGCCGCCGCCGCTCGACGTCTCGCTCAGCGCGCTGCTGCTCACGCTCACCCTCACCTGCTGCCCGCTCGCCATCTACGTGTACGTGCGGTCCCACCTGCCGGGGGTGATCGTCGTCGGGTTCGGCGTGGCGATCGGGGCGCTCGCCTTCGTGAACGGCGCGTCGCAGGGGGAGGCGGGCGGCGGCCTCAGCCTCATCGAGTCGTTCGGGCTGAGCGTGGAGTCGTACCTGATCGCGGCCCTGCTCTTCGTCGGCGCCTTCCTGTGGGCCTACGACCACCGGTCCGACGCGAGCCGCAGCAACCTCGGCGCCGCCCTCATCGGCGGCTCGCTGATCGGGTTCATCATCTTCACCCAGCAGGACATCGCCGCCAGGGAGCAGGCCCGGCAGGCCGGCATCGACGCGATCAAGACCCAGTCCGACCTCACCGGCGCGGATCTCGGCGGCCGCGACCTCGCCGGGCTCGCGCTGCGCAGCCGCCGCCTCGACGACGCGAACCTCGACGCGGCGTCGCTGCGCGCCACGGACCTGTCCCGGTCGAACCTGACCCGGGCCACCCTCGTGGGCGCGAAGGCGGCCGGCGCCCGGCTCACCGGCGCGGTGCTCACCTGCGCGGACCTGCGGAACGCCGACCTGCGCGACGCCGACCTCACCGGCGTACGGCTCGGCCTCGCGATCCGGGGCGGCGCGCTCCGGCCGCAGGACGCCGCCGACGCCGCGTCCTGCCGGTCGGAGAACGGCGACCTCTGGGGCACGGTACGGCTCGGCGGCGCCGACCTGCGCGGCGCGAACCTCGCCGGGGCGGACCTGCGCCGCGCCGACTTCTGCGGCGCCGACCTGCGCGGCGTCGACCTGAGCCGGACGCGGCTGCTCGCGTTCGCCGCCGACGCCTACGACGACCGCTTCTACGCCCTGTTCCGGAACGCGGCCCACGACCACACCACGATCTGGCCCGCACGTGTCGACCCGGCGAGGATCCCGAGCCGGACCGGTCCGTGCGGGCCGTGACCGGCGGCGCGGGCGGCCGACGGCCCTGCGAACCGCGCGGCGGCGGCGCGGCGCGGTCCGCGACGCCTCAGGCGGCCGCCGGCGGCCGGTCGAACAGGTCGTCGAGCGCGCCGGTCTTCGCCGACTCGACGAGGTCGCGGAACTGGTCGAGGCTCATCTCCACCCGCTGCCCGAAGTCGTCGGTGATGATCACCTGACGCGCGGGCTCCGCCGCGGGGTCGACGTACAGCTCCGGGCAGCCGCAGTTGCAGTTGCCGCAGAACCGGGCGAGGAAGACGGGGGCGTGGCGATCGTGCATGACGGCCTCTCTGGGATCACTCAGGCGATCGGTTCCACTCCGGAACGTAACCCCGTGCGGCGACCGCCGCCAGAGGAGCGTCGCGACTGTCACCTCCGCGGCAGCCCTCAGGCCGCCTCCCGCGCGGGATCGCCCTCCTGCGGCAGCCCCGGGCACCGGCGGGTGAGCGCCGGGTCCTCGGTGATCCGGCCGCACACGTGCGTGAGCTTCGCCCCCTGCTCCGGGTCGACGTACACGAGCAGCACCGGCTTGCCCTCCGGGTCGTGCCGGTCCGGCGAGGTGCCGAAGTCGATCAGCCCGGTCGCGCCGGAGAGCCTGCGGCCGTTCACGTTGATGTTGCGCAGCTCGTACAGGACCATGCCGCTCGTCGGCGCCCCGCCCTGCGAGGCGAGCTGGGCCGCCTGGACGAACGCGAGGGCCGCGTCGTAGGCGAGCATCGCGTGCCCCTCCGACGGCGGGTCGCCGGGCCGCGTCTCCTTCGCCAGGGCCTGCCGCAGCGCGTCGAACTGGGTGAAGAACCGCGGCGGCTGGATCCGGTCGCGCACCCAGCCGAGGTCCCACAGGTCGCGGAACGCGAGCGGCGTGTAGTAGAACCGCACCGACGGGCGCTCCCGGATCGCGTCGGGATCGTCGATCACCTGCCGGGTGACCTCGTCGCCCGCCATCACGTACAGCGTGCGCGTGCCGCACGACCGCTCCAGGTCGTCGAGGAAGGCGTTGAGCTGCGGCGCCCGCCCCGCGTAGTAGTACAGGTCGTAGCCCGCCTTGCAGGCCGCGTCCACCGCCCGCTGCAGCTCGATCTCCCCCTCGTACGCGAACTTCGTCGCGCCCTTGCCGAAGTGCTCGGCGAAGTCGTCGGCGAGGTTCCCGCTGTACAGGTCGGTGGGGGTGGCGTCGTAGAAGACGGCGGCCTTGGCGGCGCGCACCGGCCTGCCGTCCGGCCCGGGCAGGCCCACCTCCTTCGCCCAGCGCACGGCCGCGGCCGCCTGCCGGTCGTTGCTCGGGGCCACGCGGAAGTAGTACGGCGAGCGCCAGCGGCCGAACAGCGCCGTGTCGTCGTAGGTGTTCACCGTGCCGACCATCGGCAGCCCCACCCGGGAGAGCTCCTTGATCGCGGCCTGGGTCTGCTCGACGCTCTGCCCCAGCCCGACCACGCCGACGATCGTCGGATCGGCCGCGCTCAGCCGTACCACGTCCCGGGCCACCCGCCCGGCGTACGCGGAGTACTCGCCGACGTTGCCGAGCAGCAGGCGCAGGTGCAGCGGCTGGCTGCGGTTCTGGGTGAGCTGCTGCAGGTGGAGGCCGACCAGCTCGCCGTACGAGCCCGCGAGCAGCTCCGGGCGGCCCTGCCGTACCGACATCACGCCGAGGTAGACGAGCGTGATGTACGGCCGGCCGGCGCGCTCCACCCGCCGGTTCTCCGCCTCGATCCGGTCGAGGATCGGCTTCAGCGTCGGGTGGAACAGGTAGCCGTTGCCCACGCCCACGCACTCGCCGTGCTCGGTGCGCACGATGTCCGGCTTGCGGCAGTACCGGCTCGCCTCGGCCTGGCGCGCCTGCTCAAGCCTCGCGTTCTGCCACACATACCCGGCGGAGAGCGCGATCACGAGGCCGACGAGCACCCAGTAGACGCCGCGCCGGGCGGCGAGCGGCGGCTTCGGCAGCGGCGCCCGGGAGCGGATCCGGTCCCGGGCGAGGTCGCGCTCGGTGTGCGGGATCTCGATCCGCAGGTAGCAGGAGCTGTACGGCGCCGCGCACGGGCCGAGCCAGGCGTCGTGCAGCCACCGGTTGTACTCGTGCACGGCCTGGTCGATGTCGGTGGTCCGGGGCGCGAGCCCGCCGTGCAGGTGGTACTCGTCCTGGCCGTCGGCGACCGGCGAGTCCGGCAGCGCGTTGATCACCAGGAGCGGGTCGAGCTGCCGCGTCTCCGCCCGGACGTCGTGCACGAGCCGGAGGAAGCGCACCCCGGTGCCGGTGGGGTCCCCGGGGCCCTCATCGTCGTCGTCCGCGCCCCGCCCGTACTCCGGCGAGTAGTCCGGCGGGTAGAGGGTGAGCAGCGCGTACCCGGTCCGCGTCCACGGCACGCGGCGCAGCCGGGTGCGCCGGTAGGCCTGGCGCAGGTCCTCCAGGAACGCGTGCACGAGCAGCCGGTCGAGCTGCTCCAGCCTGCCGGGGTCGCCGCTGTGCGCCGCCTCCACCACCCGCAGCGTGAACCGCTCGAAGGAGGTCACGTCCTGCGACAGGTACGGCTGCCGCCGCTTGTCCTGGTAGAACCAGCGGAACCGGCGCCGCCCCGCCCAGTCCCGGGTGTTGCGCGCGGTGAAGATGAACCACGCGCCCATCGTGGCGACGAGCACCGCGAGGCCCGCGAGCAGGCTGATGAAGTGCCCGGCGGACGCGCCGAGCACCGCCGCCCCGGCGAGCCACGCGCCGAGGGTGCGGTCGACGTAGTCGAAGACGCTGTCCACCGCGGTCCGCTCGCCGTCCCTGTCCCGGTCCCTGTCCTTTTGCGCGTCCCGGTCCTTCTGCGGCAGCAGTGCGGTGCGTCCCCGCGCCTTGATGCGCCGGCGCATCGCGGCCTCCCGGTCCTTTTGTTCCAGGACCTTGCGGAGTTCCCGTTCCTCGCACAACCACAACAGGAACGTGGTGAGCGGAAATCGGGGCGGCGGCGTCGAACCGGAATCCCCCCGCCCGAGCTCGTCGCACGCCCGCTCGAGCAGCGCACGCAACCGTTCGGAGGGGGTTCGCCCGTCCAGCGCGCTCGGCGTTATGTCCGCGTACGGCGTGCGCTTCTCGTAATGCCCGACGAGCGCGTGCACCACGGTGAGCCGCACGTCACGGGGCCCGGAGAAGGTGATGATGGGCAGCGGGCGGTCCCCTTCCCCGGGCACCGGCCGCCGCAGGCCGAGTACGGCGAGCAGTTTCAGCAGCCGGTTGTCGTGGAAGGCGGGCGGCCTGCGCACGATCGAGTCGAAAAGCGCGAAGAACTCGTCGAGATCCACCCGTTCGTGGTCCGGCATGGTGGAGCTCCTTCACTGGCGGGGCCCCCGATCGGATCTACCTTAGAGACGATTGATCGCAGCGTCTGACTCCCGATTTCGCAAAAAAGTTCCCCGGCTTATTCGCAAACGATGGGAAAGCCGGCGGGCGAGGTGACCGAACGGAGGCGTGATGCTGGACCTCACCGACGTACCGGTGGTCGACCACCACTGTCATTCGATCGTGCGCGGCCACGCGACGCTCGACCTGCCGGGCTGGCTCGGCCACTTCACCGAGGCGGCCGCCCCGGCGATGCGGCACCGGCACGCCGCCACCACCCTCGCCTTCCGCCGCACGCTGCGGCTGCTCGCCGCCGAGCTCGGCGTCAAGCCCGCGGAGACGGACGGCGACGGGGACGGCGAGGCGCTCGCCCGCGCGGTCGCCGAGGCCCGCGCCGCGCTCGGCGACGCCGGGCTCGCCCGCCGCCTGCTCGGCGGCGCCGGGGCGGCCGCGTTCCTCATCGACGACGGCTACCCGACGGCCCCGCACCTCGGCGACGCCGAGTTCGCCGAGCTGAGCGGCGCGGCCACCGCGCGGATCACCCGCCTGGAGCCGATCATGGAGCGGGTCATCCCGGACGCCGCCGACCCCGGCGAGGCCCGGGAGCGCCTCCTCGCCCACCTCGACGGCCTCGGCCCGGAGACCGTGGGCCTGAAGTCGGCGATCGCCTACCGCACCGGCCTCGCCGTCGCCGCCGCGTGGGACGCCGGCGAGATCGCCGCGTCCTTCGCCCGGGCCCGCCGCGACGCCGCGGAGCACGACGGGCGGCTGCGCCTCGCGCACCGGGCGATCCACGAGCACCTGCTGCACGCCGCCCTGCGCTGGGCGGCCGAACGCGGCCTCCCCGTGCAGTTCCACACCGGCTACGGCGACGCCGACCTCGACATCCGCCTCGCCAACCCGGCCCACCTGCGCCCGCTGCTGCACGACCCCGCGCTCGCCGGGCTGCGCGTGGTGCTGCTCCACGGCTGCTGGCCGTACACGCGGGAGGGCGCCTTCCTCGCCGCGGTCTACGAGGGCGTCTGGCTCGACCTGTCGTACGCGATCCCGTTCCTCTCCATGTCGGAGATGCGGGAGATGACGCGCGCCGCCCTCGCCGCCGCGCCCACCGGCAAGCTGCTCTACAGCAGCGACGGGATCGGCATCCCCGACCTGCACTGGGCCGGCGCCCACGCGGCCCGGCGGGTGCTCGCCGACGTGCTCGCCGGCGCGGTCGCGGACGGCGACCTCACCCGCCGGGAGGCCGAGCGGGCCGCGCACGCGATCCTCGCCGGCAACGCGCGCGAGCTGTACGGAATCGGCCAGGGCTCCGCACCGGTCTGGCAAAGCTTCCCGGGCGGGCGGCCGGGCGCCGGATAACAGCCCGGGGCGGGGGTAGCGCCAGCCCGAACGGGACCGTCGTCTCGTTGGGAGGCGCGAGATGGGTCTGAGGTCGGCATTCGCCGAGGTCGACGACCGCCTGGGCGTCGCCCGGCCGGTGCGCCGGAACCTGCGCAAGCTCTTCCCCGACCACTGGTCGTTCCTGCTGGGGGAGATCGCGCTCTACTGCTTCGTGGTGCTGCTGCTCACCGGCACGTTCCTCACGTTCTGGTTCGTCCCGGCGAGCAACGAGGTCGTGTACGGCGGGGCGTACCGGCCGCTGAACGGCGTGACGATGAGCGAGGCCTACGCCTCGACGCTGCGGCTCAGCTTCGAGGTGCGCGGCGGCCTGCTCATCCGGCAGATGCACCACTGGGCCGCGCTCGTCTTCGTCGCGGCGATCCTCACCCACCTGCTGCGGGTGTTCTTCACCGGCGCGTTCCGCAAGCCGCGGGAGCTCAACTGGCTGATCGGCGTCGCGCTGCTCGTGCTCGCCATCGGCGAGGGGTTCACCGGCTACTCGCTCCCCGACGACCTGCTCTCCGGCACCGGGCTGCGCATCGCGCAGGGCGTGCTGCAGTCGATCCCGATCGTCGGCACCTACCTGTCGTTCTTCGTCTTCGGCGGCGCGTTCCCCGGCGACGCGATCATCGCCCGCCTCTACCCGGTGCACGTGCTGCTCATCCCGGGCCTGCTGCTCGCGCTCATCACCGCCCACCTGATGCTCGTGTGGGTGCAGAAGCACACCCAGCGCCTCGGCCTGCACCGGACCGAGCGCAACGTGGTCGGCACGCCCGTGCTGCCCGCCTTCGCCGCGAAGAGCATCGCGTTCCTGTTGTTCACCGTCGCGGTGCTCGCCGGGCTCGCCACCTTCGCCCAGATCAACCCGGTCTGGCTGTACGGCCCCTACACGCCGACGAACGTCTCGTCGTTCGCCCAGCCCGACTGGTACATCGGCTTCCTCGAGGGCACGCTGCGCATGATGCCGTCGGCGGAGACGAACATCCTCGGCCACACGATCGCGTGGAACGTGTTCCTGCCCGCCGTGCTGTTCCCGGCGCTGTTCTTCACCGTGCTCGCCGCCTGGCCGTACCTGGAACGGCGGATCACCGGGGACCGCGAGGTGCACAACATCACCGACCGCGCCCGCGACGTGCCCACCCGCACCGCGATCGGCGTCGCCGGCATCACCCTGTACGGCGTGGCCTGGGCGGCCGGCGGCGACGACGCGATCGCCCGCTTCTTCCGCTTCAGCCTGTTCGACCTGGTGTGGTTCTTCCGCATCGCCCTCGTGGCCGGGCCGCTGCTCGCCTTCTTCATCACCCGGCGCATCTGCCTCGGCCTGCAGCGCGCGGACCGCGAGATCATGCACGAGGGCGTGGAGACCGGCGTGATCGAGCGGTCGCCCACCGGCGGGTACTACGAGCTGCTCACCCCGCCCGGCCCGGAGGAGCGGGCGGAGATCCCCGACCGCTACAACGGCGGGCCGAGGCGGCGCGAGCTGGCCCGGCCGGGGAGCGGCGGCGGGAGACGCCCGGAGCGCCGGTGATCCAGGATTTTCATGTATAGCCGGTAGGAAATATTGACATGGCGGGCGACCGAAACCTAGTGTCGCTGGTATGAGCCAGGGCCGATACCTGACCCGGCGCCGGCACGTGGACCTCGGCCACGTGGCCAGCGCGCAGTGTCGGATCGCGGAACGTCGAAGCACAGTACGCCGGAGCGCAGCACGCCGGAGCACGGCACGCCGATTCACGGAACCGTGCCGCTAGGCGTGGACGTCGGAGCCACGCGGGGATCCCTGGATGCGAGGACGAGCTTTCGTGATCACTGCCGTACGAATCCCGCCCGCCGCCGTGGCCGCGCGCCGGGCGGCGGCCCGCGGGGCGAGGTGAGCGCCGTGCCCGGATCCGCCTACTCCGAGATCTCCGGCGACGACGCCGAGAAGCACAGGTACCCCGGCGAGGTCCACTGGTACGACCTGCCGGACGACGACGCCGAACTCGAGGACGAGTGGCCGGAGGCGCCGCCGCGCGCCCGGGGCGTCCTGTGGCGCCTGCCCCGCGTCCTCGGCAACCTGCCACGAACGACGAGAGGATGATGCGCCGGTGAGCGCGAGCCTGGTGACCCTGGTCGGCAACCCACGCCCGGGATCCCGGACCCTGCAGGTGGCCGTCGAGGCGGCCGCCGCGATCGCGGGCCGGATCGAGCACCGCGAACTGAACGGCCACGACGGCAACGCCGACGTCGTCGACCTGTCGGAGCTCGGCCCCCACCTGTTCGCCGCGGCCAGGTCCCCCGTGCTCGACGCCGCCCTCGACCTGGTCGCCGGGGCGAGCGTGCTCGTCGTCGCGTCACCCACCTACAAGGGCACCTACACCGGCCTGCTCAAGGCCTTCCTCGACCGGCTCCCGCCGAACGCCCTCGGCGGGACCGTGGCGCTGCCGCTGCTCGTCATGGGCGACCCCCGGCACGCGCTCGCGGTCGAGGTCCACCTGCGGCCGCTGCTCGTGGAACTCGGCGCGGCCGTACCGACCCCCGGACTCGCCCTCGTCGAGGCCGACCTGCCACGGCTGAGCGACGTCCTCGCCGGCTGGGCCGACCAGGTCGCCCCCCAGGTCAGCGCCGCGCTCGGCGGCGCGGGCCGGGCGGCGGCGCGGGAGGCCGGCGAGGCGGGATCGGCCGGCGAGGCCGCACCGGCGATAGGAGCCACGACATGACCGAGACCCTCCCCACCGGCACCCGATCCCCCCACACCGGCGCGTCCTGCTCCGGTTCTTCACGCCCCGGCTCATCCCATGACCGGTCCTTTCGCTCCGGACGGCACCATTCCCTCGGCCCGGTCGACGCCGACCGGTTCCGCCGGACCCTCGCGGTGCACGCGGCCGGCGTCGTGGTGATCACCGCGCAGTGCGAGGGCGTCCCCGTCGGGCTCACCGCGACCTCGTTCTCCTCGGTGAGCCTCAACCCGCCGCTCGTCTCCTTCTACGTCGACCGGTCCTCCACCACCTGGCCGCGGCTGCGCGCCGCCGACCACTTCGCGGTCAACGTGCTCACCGACGACCAGTCCGAGCTGGCGGCGCGGTTCGCGCGCAAGGGCGTGGACCGGTTCGCCCCGCCCACCCGGTGGCGGCCGGGGCCGCTCGGCGCCCCGTTGTTGCAGGACGTGTCCGCGCACCTGGTCTGCCTGCCGTACGACACGATCGACGTCGGCGACCACATCCTCGTGGTCGGCCTCGTCGCCGAGGCCGAGGTGCACCGCCCCGGCAACCCCCTGCTCTACCAGCGCGGCCGGTTCGGCCGGTTCACCCCGCACCACTGACCNCTCGCCCACGCGAGGCCGATCCACGGCCACGACCAGCAAAGTGCCCGTANTTGCAAATAACTTGCAATAGCNACTGAGGCTGATTTACCGTCGGCCCCATGAGGCGCGCATGGGCTCTGGTCGTGGCCATGGTCGGGATGCTCGTGGCCTGCGCGGCTCCGGGCGAGCCGCGGGCGGCGGAGGACGGCACGTTCGTGCTCGGGCTCGGCTCGGAGTTCGACACGCTCAACCCGGTGCTCGGGTACGCGCCCGACGGCGGATCCCTGCTGTTCGACGGGCTCGTCACCCGGGCCGCCGACCTGAGCCTGCGGCCCGCGCTCGCCCGGGAGCTGCCCGAGGTGACGGGCACGACCGTGACCTTCCGGCTGCGCGAGGGCGTCACCTTCCACGACGGCACCCCGCTCACCAGCGAGGACGTCGCNTACACCTACAACGCGGTGCTGGANCCGGACAACAACTCCACGATCCGCGGCGACTACGCGGCGATCGAGAAGGTGGAGGCGCCGGATCCGGCCACCGTGGTGTTCCGNCTCAAGCACCCCTACGCGCCGATCCTGCAGCGCGCCACGCTCGGCATCGTGCCGANGCGCCTGCTGGNGGGGCAGAGCCTCGATAAGGCCGCGTTCAACACCAACCCCGTCGGCACCGGGCCGTACCGGTTCGTCTCCTGGACCCCGGGCGACAAGATCGTGCTCGCGGCGAACGAGGACTACTGGGGCGGCGCGCCGTCGATCAAGCGGCTCGTGCTCGCGTTCGCGCCCGACGACAACGCCCGCGCGACCCGGATGGCCGCGGGCGAGTTCGACGCGACCGAGCTGCCGCCCAAGGCGGCGGCCCGCTTCGACGGCGAGGACGGGATCACCGTGCACCGGGTGCCGAGCGCCGACTACCGGGGCGTGATGTTCCCGATGAAGCAGCCGGTCACCGGCGACCCGGCGATCCGCCGGGCGCTCGACGCGGCGATCGACCGCTCGGCGATGGTGCGCACCATCCTCGCCGGCGCGGGCGGCCCCGCCTTCGGGCCGATCGCCCCCGGCACGAAGTGGCACAACCCGGCCGTGACCGGATCAGAGACCGCCGACCGTGAGCGCGCCGTACGCGTCCTGGAGGACGCGGGCTGGCGGCCCGGCCCGGACGGCATCCGGGTCAAGGACGGCACCCCCGCCCGGTTCACGCTCATGTATCCGGCGAACGACTCGCTGCGCAAGGAGCTCGCCCTCGCCGTCGCCTCGGACGCCAGGCACGTCGGCATCGACGTACGGCTCGCCGGCCTCGACTGGGACGCGATCGAGCCGCGCATGGCGAAGGACGCGCTGATCATGGGGTACGGCAGCCCGTACGACCCCGACTACGTCAACTACGAGCTGTTCCACTCCTCCTTCGCCGGGCAGGGCTTCTTCAACCCCGGCCACTTCGCCGACCCGCGGGTGGACGAGCTGCTCGAACACGGCCGCGGCACCGCCGACGAGGCGGAGCGCAAGCAGGCCTACGACGAGTTCCAGCAGCGCATCCACGACCAGGCGCCCTGGGCGTACCTCGTCTACCTGCGGCACGTGTACGTGATCCGCGGCGAGTGGACCGGCATCGAGCCGAGCGTGGAGGCGCACGAGCACGCCACCGGCGGGCTCTTCCGCACCATCCACCAGTGGAAGAGGGCCGCGTGAGCGTCGCCGGCGCCCTCGCCCGGCTGGTGGCGTGGCGGATCGCGTTCCTCGTGCCGCTGCTGCTCGCGGTGACGGCCGTGATGTTCGGCCTCGCCAAGGCGTCCCCGTTCGACCCGGTACGCCAGTACCTGGGGGAGCGGGCGCTCGTCACCAGCGAGGAGATCCAGGACCGGATCCGGGCCAACTGGGGGCTCGACCGCCCGCTCGCCGAGCAGTACCTCACCTGGCTCGGCGACCTGCTCGCCGGCGACCTGGGCGAGTCGCGGTCCTTCCACCGGCCGGTCGCCGAGGTGATCGGGGAGCGGCTCGGCTGGACGATGCTCGTCACCGGCGCGGCGATCGCGCTCATGCTCGCCGCGGGCCTCGTGCTCGGCACGCTCGCCGCCTACCGGCAGGGCTCCTGGGCGGACCGCCTGCTCACCGGCGTCGCGTACGCCAACGAGGCCGCCCCGGTCTTCTGGGTCGGGCTGATCGCGATCTGGATCTTCTCGGTCACCCTCGGGTGGCTGCCGTCGGGCGGGCTCACCGACGCGGGCTCGGCCACGGTGACCGCGGGCGAGGTGGCGCGCCACATGATCCTCCCGGTGGCGGTGCTCGCGTTCTCCCAGTCGTCGTGGCTCGTGCTCTTCGTCCGGGAGTCGGTGATCGCCACGCTTCGGGAGGACTTCGTCATCGGCGCCCGGGCCCGGGGGCTGCGCGAGCGCACCGTCGTGCTCGGGCACGCGCTGCGCTCGGCGCTGCTGCCGTTCCTCACCCTGCTCGGGGCGCGCATCCCCGAGCTGGTGACCGGGGCGATCCTGGTGGAGAGCGTGTTCTCCTGGCCGGGCGTGGCCGGTACGGCGGTGCGGGCCGCGCTCGCCGTCGACTTCCCGCTGCTCGCCGCGCTCACCCTGCTCGCCACGGTCGCCGTCGTGCTCGGCAACCTCGTCGCCGACGCCGCCTACGTGATCGCGGACCCGCGGGTCCGGGTGCTGGGGGTGAGCTGATGCCGCCGGGNACCGCTGCTCCGGCCGGCGCGCCGCGGTCGGCGCGCCCGGCCGCCGCCGACGGCCGGGCGGTACGCCGCTCGGTGCGGNTCGCCGCCGCGGTGCTCGTGCTGCTCGGCCTCGCGGTGATCGTCGTGCCGCTCGTGGCCCGGCTCGACGAGCGGCTGGTCGACCTCGGCTCGGCCGCGCTGCCGCCGTCCCCCGCGCACCCGTTCGGCACCGACGAGGTGGGCCGGGACGTGCTGCTGCGCTCGGTGTACGGCCTGCGCGTCTCGCTGCTCGTCGGCCTCGTCGCCGCCGCGGTCTCGGTGGCGATCGGCGGCCTGGTCGGCGTGGTCGCGGGCGCCGCGGGCGGGCTCGCCGACCGGCTGCTCATGCGGGTGGTCGACGGGTTCAACTCGCTGCCGCACCTGCTGTTCGGCATCTTCATCGTGGCGCTGTTCGCGCCGAGCGCCTGGGCGGTGATCGTCTCGGTGGGGGTCACGCATTGGACCACGGCCGCCCGGATCGTGCGCTCGGAGGTGCTCAGCCTGCGCGGCAGGCCGTACATCGACGCGGCGATCGGCGGCGGCGCGAGCCGGGCGCGCGTGATCCGCCGCCACTTCCTGCCCGCGCTCGTCCCGCACCTCGGGCTCGCCGCCGTGCTCATGGTGCCGCACGCGATCTGGCACGAGACCGCGCTCAGCTTCCTCGGCCTCGGCCTGCCGCCGCACCTCGCCTCGCTCGGCAACATGATCAACGACGGGCAGCGCTCGCTGCTCGCCGGCGCCTGGTGGGCGAGCGTGTTCCCCGGACTGTTCATCCTCATCCCCACGCTCGCGGTGGCCGTGCTCGCCCAGTACTGGCGCGACCGCACGAACCCGCGCCGGCGAACGGAGCTGAACCTGTGAACGGCGAGACCACGAGCGCGGCGGAGCCGGCCGCCGCGACCGCCCCCGCCGCCGGCACGGCCGCCCGGCGGGCGCGGCTGCGCGTCGCCGGCCTCACCGTGCGGTTCCACCTCGCCGAGGGCTCGGGCGCGGGCGCGACCGTGCACGCGGTCACCGAGGCCGCGTTCGAGGTCGAGCAGGGGCGGTGCCTGGCGCTGATCGGGGAGTCCGGCTGCGGCAAGTCGGTGCTGGCGCACGCCCTGCTCGGGCTGCTGCCCGGCAACGCGACCGTCACCGGGTCGGCCTGGCTGGAACGGCCCGGCGAGCCGCCGCTCGACCTGATCGCCGCGCCCGAACGGGTGCTCGCCCGGCAGGTGCGCGGGCGCCGGATCGGGCTCATCCCGCAGAGCCCCGCCGCGCACCTCACCCCGGTGCGCACCGCCCGCGCCCAGCTCGCCGAGGCGGTGCGGGAGCTCCGCGGCCCGCGCACCGCCGACGAGCTCGCCGAGCGGGCCGGGCTGCGCCCCCGGGACCTCGACCGGTACCCGCACCAGCTCTCCGGCGGCATGGCCCAGCGGGTGGGCAACGCGATCGCCCAGGCCGGGGACCCGTGGCTCATCCTCGCCGACGAGCCCACCACCGGCCTCGACCGGCCGCTCGTCGACGCGACCATGGCCGAGCTGCGGCGGCTGTGCGACGACGGCCGCGCCGTACTGCTCATCACCCACGACCTGCGCGCCGCCGAGCGGG
>Ga0065720_1000310_pt1 | contig 13906 bp, 14 predicted proteins | sample Thericmetagenome_FD_59107 | JGI IMG/M metagenome (GOLD analysis project Ga0065720, IMG submission 59107) | Thermophilic microbial communities from the Joint Bioenergy Institute, California, USA of rice/straw/compost enrichment - eDNA_2 v2... | ecosystem: Engineered > Solid waste > Grass >... | reverse complement strand
CGCCGCGATCGCTTTGGGTCAGTTGGTCGCCGGCGGTGCCCTCGCCGAGGACACCGCCACGGCGGCACTGGCCGACGCCGCCGACCGGGCCGGACTCGGACCGGTCGAGACGGCCCGCACGATCCGATCCGGCCTACGGGCCGGGGCGAAGCGCCCCCGGAGCGTGGCCGCATGACCGACGCCACCGACAAGCGGGCACGGTCCGTGCAGGTCGGCACCGGCCCGGAAACCATCCGGGTGCTCAAGGCCGCGATCGGCGACGGCCTGTTGCCCGACACCTACGTATCCGGCGGCAACCTGGTCCACATGGAGACAGTGTCCGGTGGCCTGCCCACGGTGGCCGCGGATGAGGACTCGCCGCTCCCGGTGTCCGCCTCGCCGGTGACCCCGGCCGCACTTGCGGCGCTGCTGGCCCAACACGCCTACGTGTACCGGCTCCGCACCCGGCGGGGCGACACCGGCGACCCGGAAACCTACGAGGAAGAAGTCACCCCACCCAGGGAGATCCTGGCATCGGTCCTGGCCGGCAAGACCTGGCCGAAACTGCCCCCACTGCGCGGGATCATCGGCGCCCCGGTCCTCCGCCGGGACGGCACCCTGTTGCAGCGGGCAGGCTACGACCCGGCCACCGGCCTCTACCTCGCCACCCGAGTCGCCCTACCCCCCGTCCCCGACCAGCCGACCCCGGACCAGGTACGAGCCGCACGGGCGTTTCTGCTGGACCGATTCCTACGCGACTTCCCCTGGTCCAGCCCAGCAGACCGGGCCAACTACATAGCCTTGCTGACCACGCCGATCCTGCGACACTTCAACCGATCCTTGATCCCATTCGCACTGATCGACGCCACCATGCCTGCCAGCGGTAAAACCATCTTGACCGCCGGGCCGGGCATGCTCTACGGACAACGCGTCCTGCCCTGGACCTACTCCGACGACGAACTACGCAAGTCCATCACCGCCGTACTCGCAGAGCAGGTCGGGGTGGTGATCTGGGACAACATCGCCGAAGGCAGCGTCATCGACTCGCCGATCCTCGCCCAACTGGTCACCGGCGGGATATGGTCCGACCGCCCGTTGGGCACCTCCCGCAACATCGCCACGGTCAACGACCGGCTATGGATGGCCACCGGCAACAACCTCCAGGTCGGCGGGGACATGGCCAGCCGCACGGTGCGGGTACACCTCGACCCGAACATGCCCCGACCCGAAGAACGGGACCAGTCCACGTTCGGCATCCCCCACCTCGACCAGTGGATCACCGTGCCGAAAAACCAACTCACCGTCCTATGGCACCTCCTGGTGCTGGTGCTGGACTGGATACGCCACGGAGCACCCGAAGAGCGGGGAGTATCGATGCGCCAGTTCACCCCCTGGGCACAGTCGCTCGGCGGGTTCCTCGCCCACCACGGCATCGACGGATTCCTCACCAACCTCACCGAGGTACGCGAGATCGATGAAGACGAAACGCGCTGGCGCGCGTTCCTCACCACCTGGCACGAGCGCCACGGCGCTCGGCACATGACGGCCGCCGAACTCCGCCGCGACGCCGAACCGCAAACCATCGGCGGAGAACTGCACGACCCATGGGACGGACAGTTCATCACCACCCACAACGGCCGCCTACCCAACCCCCTGCAACTCGGCAGACTACTAACCGGGCAGGCCGGCCGGTGGCGCGGCAACCACGTCCTACGCGCCGGCAAGAACGACCGAGGCGACCGGGCCGTGTTCTGGGTCGAACGCCACGGCTAGACCTAAGGCTGGAACATCTCCGCATCTCCGCACCGCCTCACAACCGGCCCGCTAGCTGGGCAAACACTCTGCGGAGATACCGCCGTCGGTGATCTTCGATCTCCGCATCTCCGCACCCGTTGCGGAGATGAACCCCCGGTTGCGGAGATCTCGCACCATCCCCCGTCAAGATCTCCGCACACGTTTGCCCAGCTAGCGGCCATGTTTGCGGAGATGCGGAGATGCGGAGATGTTCCAGCCCTCCCCGCAGAACAACCGCGACTGGACCCGCCACCGACACCACGCCACAGAGTGCCCCGCTGAGAAGNCCTGAGACGAACCGGCCCATCCAATCACACCAACCCGGCAAGGAATCTTGGCTCTCCGTGGCTCTCAGCGGGCCGTTGTACGCCGCTCTACGGCGACACATCGCTGACCCTCCAGAAGGTGCCCCCACCGCCCCGAAAGGCGCTCACCGTGCGTCTCAGGCCGCGCGGCGCGGTGCCCCGCAAGGAATAGGGGTCACCCTCGCTGTCCCAACCCGAGCGCTCACCCCCCCGGGGCACCTCGACGGCACCCCGAAGGAGAAAGCCATGACTCGCCCGAACCCCGCTTCGAACGGGCAACTCCTCACCCTCGCCGAAGTCCTAGACACCCTCCGCGTACCCCGATCGACCTTCTTCCGGTGGAAGGCCACCGGACGCGCNCCCCGAACCATCAAGTACCCGAACGGGAACCTGTACGTCCGCCGCCGAGACCTCGAATCTTGGCTCAGCGAACACGAGGAGAGCGCTTGAGCACATATGACGTACGCATTCATGCGATTCTGATTAACCAGCTATCCGGCAGCAAGAAGTCGTATACGGTTCGTTGGAAGGTCGCGGGTCAACCGTTCCGGAAGACGTTCGCGACGCGGGCACTGGCAGAGAGCTTCCGGTCGAAACTGGTCGTCGCGCAGCGGGAAGGCGTGGCCTTTGACGAAAAGATCGGCCTGCCAGAGCCAATGGCCCGAGAGTTGAACAGCCGGAGCTGGTACGACCTCGCCACAGCGTTTGTTGACATGAAGTGGAGCAGCGCTGCGGCTACTCAGCGCAAGAGCATCGCGGACGCGCTCACCACGGTCACACCTGCTCTGCTTCGGACCTCACGCGGCGCGCCGGCCGAGGCGGATATCCGCCGTGCCCTCTACTCATGGGTTCTCAACAAGACCCGGCGGGAAGCGGGTGCGCCGCCGGATGACCTCGCACCGGTCGTGAAGTGGCTCAGCGCCAACACGTTGCCGCTGTCCGAGGTAGCTCACCCCGCCACGATCCGGAAGGCACTCGACCGACTGACGACCCGGCTTGACGGTGGCCCAGCAGCCGCGAACACCGTGGCCAGGAAACGAGCAGTCATTTATAGCGCGCTGAAGTACGCCGTAGAGCTGCGATACCTCGACGCCCACCCGATGGATTTCATCCAGTGGCGCGCGCCAAGGAACGTCGAGCAGGTTGACCGAAAGGTGGTGGTCAACCCCGAACAAGCACGGTCGCTACTCGCCGCCGTGCGGGANCGAGATCCGCACCTGGAAGGATTCTTCGCCTGCATGTATTTTGCGGCCCTCCGGCCGTCGGAGGTCATTCACCTGCGCGTCGACGAATGCGAACTACCCGAAGAGGGGTGGGGATGGCTGCATCTCAGCGGTTCAACCCAACACGTTGGCGAGGACTGGAGTGACAGCGGCGCGGCGCTGGAGGACCGTGAGCTGAAACACCGGGCGAAGAGAGCGACACGCGACGTGCCTGCCTGCCCGGAGCTGGTCCGCATTCTGCGACGCCACCGGCAGACATACTGCCGATCCTCGGATGGTCGGATGTTCAGCGCTGCCGGCCGTGGTCTGACCCCGGTGTCAAAAAGCACCTATCTACGTGCCTGGAGACAAGCACGTGCGAGAGCGCTAACCCCGTCGCAACAACGGTCACCCCTCGCCCGCCGCCCGTATGACCTGCGGCACGCCGCTGTGTCGCTCTGGCTGAACTCGGGCGTGCCCGCAACGCAGGTGGCTCAGTGGGCAGGGCACAGCGTGCACGTCCTGCTGTCGGTCTACGCCTCGTGCATCGACGGACAGGACGAGGCCGCACGGANGCGGATCGAAGCGGCGTTGGGGCCGGCCGGCCCGGAGACGCCGACACGATAGCGACACAACCAGCGAGACTCGACCGGTCGGAGTGAGATTCAGCTAGACCGAACCTGCACGGACGGAGATGCCCCCTGGCTGGCGTTTGCCCTGGCCAGGGGGCATCTGTGCTGTTCGGGGAGCGGAGGGCGTGGGATTCGAACCCACGAGGACGTTGCCGCCCTACCGGTTTTCAAGACCAGCGCCATCGGCCACTAGGCGAGCCCTCCCGGACCACCCAATCGCCGAGAAACGGCGGTCGGGGCCGTGTCTAGTCTGCCACGCGGGCGGGCCGGCCGGACAAGCCCGGGCGCGTGTCGATCGGGGCCGGTGGCCACGGGTGGCGCCGGACCGGGCGCGGCCCGCAACCCCCACGGACGGCCGCACGGCGCCGGGCACGAGCGGTGGTGCCGGTTCGGGTGGTACCGGGGCCACGAGCACCGGGTCGAACCCCCGCGGGCCGTAGTCGTCGGGGTCGCGCCCGCGTGCCGGCCCGATCCGGTAAGACTGGACGGATGAAGGCGATCACCATCCCCGAACCCGGTGGACCCGACGCGCTGGTGTGGGCGGACGTCCCCGACCCGACCCCCGGACCGGACGAGGTGGTGGTCGACGTGCGGGCCGCCGGCGTCAACCGGGCCGACGTGCTCCAGCGGCAGGGCCACTATCCCCCGCCGGCCGGCGCACCGCCGTACCCGGGGCTGGAGTGCGCCGGGGTGATCAGCGCGCTCGGCGCGGACGTGACCGGCTGGGAGGTGGGCCAACCGGTCTGCGCGCTGCTCGGCGGCGGGGGCTACGCCGAACGGGTGGCCGTACCGGCCGGGCAGGTGCTCCCGGTGCCGAAGGGCGTCGACCTGACCGACGCGGCGGCGTTGCCCGAGGTCGCCTGCACGGTGTGGTCGAACGTCGTGCAACTGGCCCGGCTCGGCATCGGCGAGACGCTGCTGGTGCACGGTGGCGGCAGCGGGATCGGCACGTTCGCGGTCCAGCTCGGCGCCGCGCTCGGGGCGACCGTGCTGGTCACCGCCCGCGCCGACAAGCACGACCAGCTGCGCGACCTGGGCGCCGCGCACGCCATCGACTACACGGCCGAGGACTTCGTCGAGGCGACGAGGCGGCTCACCGGCGGCCGGGGCGCCGACGTGATCCTCGACATCGTGGGCGGGTCGTACCTGGGCCGCAACGTCTCGGCACTGGCCAGGGGTGGTCGGCTCGTGGTGATCGGACTCCAGGGGGGCCGCAAGGGCGAACTCAACATCGCCGAACTGCTGTCCAAACAGGCTTCGGTCTCCGCGACCGCGTTGCGCTCCCGACCGGCGGCGGAGAAGGCCGCGATCGTGCGGGGCGTCCGCGAGGAGATCTGGCCGCTGATCGAGTCGGGCAGCATCCGGCCGGTCGTNTACCGCCGGCTGCCGATGGCGCAGGCCGCGGAGGCCCACCGGATCATGGAGTCGAGCCACGTCGGCAAGGTCCTGCTCACCCTCGACTGACCGCCGGGGAGCGGCCGTCGGCATCGCGCGACCCACGGTCCGGCCCCCGCCGGGGAAGCAGGCGTCGCGGCCCCGGCCCCTCGGCCGCCAACTCGTCCCCGGGGTTGTAGATGGCACAGCCGCGCAGCGACAGACAGCCACAGCCGATGCAGTCGGTCAGTCGGTCCCGTAGCCGGGTGAGCAGCTCGATCTGCTCGTCCAGCCGGTGCCGCCACTGCCGGGACAGCCGCGCCCAGTCGGCCTTGGTCGGGGTGCGGGACTCCGGCAGCGTCTCCAGCGCCGCCCGGATCTCGTGAAGCGAGATGCCGAGCTGCTGGGCGATCCGGATGAACGACACCCGGCGCAGCTCGGCCCGGTCGAACCGGCGCTGGTTGCCGCCGGTCCGCGCGGCCCGGATCAGCCCGAGCCGCTCGTAGTAGCGCAGCGCCGAGGGCGCCACCCCGGACCGGGCCGCCAGCTCGCCGATGGTCAACGTCTCGGAACGCACGTCGTCTCCACCTCCACCAGAGCACCTCCACCAGCGTGAGATCCCTGGTCCGCGCGACTTGAGTTGAAGTGCGCTTCAACTTGCAGGGTAGGCGCATGACGCTTGCCGCCACCTCACCGCGCGATCTGCTCGGGCCGCTGCTGCACCGGCTGACCGGTGACGAGAAGCACGCCCCGAGCGCCCACTCCACCCTCGACGTGCTCTGGGTGCTCTACGACCGGATCCTGCGCGTCTCGCCCGAGACGGTCGACGACCCGGAGCGAGACCGCTTCCTGCTCTCCAAGGGGCACGGGCCGGCCGCCTACTACGCGGTCCTCGCGGCCAAGGGCTTCATCCCCGACCACTGGCTCGACAACCTCGCCGGCCCGGAGAGCCGGCTCGGACATCACCCCGACCGGCTGTTGGTTCCCGGGGTCGAGATCGGCAGCGGCTCGCTCGGCCACGGCCTCGGGCTCGGCGTCGGCACCGCGCTCGGGCTGCGGGCCCAGGGCCTGACCACGCCGCGGGTGTACGTCCTGCTCGGCGACGCCGAACTCGACGAGGGGTCGAACCACGAGGCGATCGCGTACGCCGGGGCGACCGGCCTCGACTCGCTCACCGCGATCGTGGTCGACAACCAGTCCGCCACCCACGGCTGGCCGGGCGGGATCGCCAGCCGGTTCGCCGTCAACGGCTGGACCACCGCCGAGGTGGACGGCCGGGACCACGCCGCACTGGAGCGGGCGCTGACCGCACACCGCCCGGGGCGGCCACACGCCGTCGTCGCCGTCGTCGAGCCGAAGTGGAGGTGACCGGAATGCGGGAAACCTTCGTCACCGCCGCCACCGAACTGCTGGCGGAGGATCCCCGGACCGCGCTCGTCCTCGCCGACATCTCGGCGGACAGCTTCGCCCCGGCGGCCCGACGGCACCCCGACCGGGTGCTCAACGTCGGGATCCGCGAACAGCTCATGGTCGGGGTCGCCGGCGGGCTCGCCCTGACCGGGCTGCGCCCGATCGTGCACTCGTACGCCGCCTTCGCCGTGGACCGGGCGTACGAGCAGCTCAAGCTCGACCTGGACCACCAGGGTGTGGGAGCCGTCGTGGTCAGCGTCGGCGCCTCGTACGACGGGGCGCGGATGGGCCGGACCCACATGTCCCCCGGTGACGTGGCGCTGCTCGACACGCTCACCGGGTGGACCGTGCACGTGCCGGGGCATCCGGGCGAGGNACCCGGGCTGCTCCGGGCCGCCGCCAGGCACGACGAATCGGTCTACCTGCGGCTGTCCACCCAGGTCAACGACCTGCCCCGGCCCGGCGCCGACCGGCTGGACGTGGTGCGCCGGGGCAGCTCCGTCGCGCCCGTCGTCGTGGCGGTCGGGCCGATGCTGCGCCCGGTGCTGCAGGCCACCGCCGGGCTGGACGTGACGGTGGCGTACACCCACACGCCCCGCCCGTTCGACGTCGTCGGCCTGCGGGAACTGCTGCCGCACGGGGCGTCCGGCCTCGTCGCCCCGGCGGTGGTGCTGGTCGAGCCGTATCTCGCGGGCACCTCGGCCGCGGTGGTCGGCGCGGCGCTGACCGACGTACCGCACCGCCTGCTGGCGCTCGGCGTCGGCCGCACCGACCTGCGCCGCTACGGCAGCCCGGACGACCACGCCCGGTGGCACGGCCTGGATCCCGCCGGGCTACGCCGGTCGATCGCCGCCTTCCTCGCCGAGGACGCCTGACGCGGGTCCGGTCGGGGCGCCGCGCGGCCCTCGCGGGGACGGCCGCGGCGCCGCGACGTGCCGGGACCGGGGGCGCTCAGCGCCGGCCAGGGGTCTCCCGCCGGCGGGTGCGCTCCCGGCCCAGGATCCAGAGCGCCTCGACGCCGTCCCTCCAGGTGATCTTCTTGCCCTCCTCGCGGCTCCGGGCGCGGTAGCTGATCGGCACCTCGTAGGGGCGGATCCGGCGGCGGAGTAGCTTGCCGGTCACCTCCGCCTCCATCCCGAAGCCCCGGGAACGGATGTCCAGGGAGCGGTAGAGCGCGATCGGCATCAGCTTGAAGCAGGTCTCCAGGTCGCCGATGTAGGAGTTGAACAGGACGTTGGCGACGGTGGTGACCGCCTTGTTGCCCATCACGTACCAGAAGCTGTAGGCGCTGTGGCTGCCGAATGTCCGATTCCCGTAGACCACGGTCGCCCGCCCGTCCAGGACCGGGGCCAGCAGCTTGGGGATGTCCTGCGGGTCGTACTCCAGGTCGGCGTCGAGGATGACCATGTACTCACCCTCGGCGTGCTCGACCGCGGTCCGGATCGCCGCGCCCTTGCCCGCGTTGCGCGGATGGGTTATCACCCGCAGCCGGGAGTCGTCGACCCGGCCGAGGATCTCTGCGGTACCATCACGGCTGCCGTCGTCAACCACGACGAGTTCGATCTCGCACGGGTAATCGACCGCGAGAGCCTGCTTGAGGGCGTCCGCGATGCGTTCTTCCTCGTTGTAGACGGGCATGAGGATCGAGAGCTTCACGGGGTTCTCCACGGTACTGACGACGAATCGGCCCTAGCCTAGCCTGGCCGGCGCCCTCCACGACGCTGGCGTAACGCACGACCACGGGGAGGAACCCCCGTGCCGACGTCGCACTCCGTCCGCGCACGTTCCGGTCAAGTCGGTATGTGTCGGGACAACGCGGGCTAGCCGCGACGACATGGACGGACTGGCAATACGGATGGACCGGGCCGGCGTGCGGGGGTCGGGCAGACGGTCACGGTGGGGGCCCACGACACGGGGCGTCAGACCGCGGCGGGAGTGAGGGTCGACGTCCGGGCGGACCGTACCGCGGTGCCGGGAATCGTCCGGACCGGAGGCACGACGTGACCGCCGCGGGTCGACACGGCCCCGACCGGTACGGCGGCCGGCGTGACCCGGGACGGGGACGGCGTCGCCGCCCGCAGCCGGAACACCTGGTTGAACAGCGCGTCGAGCTGCCACACCTGGCTGGGCCGCTCGACCCGGATCAGGAACCGTTCCCGGACCCCGTCGACCGCGGTGACGGCCAGTTCGAGGACGCAGGCGCGGGGATCGGGCGTCCAGGTGACGTTGCTGAGGTGCCGGAGCTCGGTGTTGAGGTGCAGGCGCAGCCGCTGGAGCACCCGGCTCTGCCGGGTCACGACCAGCCGTCGGGTGGTGAGCAGCAGGAGGTGGTTGTCCGCCGACCGCTCGGGGCGGGTACATCGGGCCACCAGGACGGTCACGTCTGCGGCCTGCACACAGTTGCGCAGGATCGGCAGGTGCCGGCTCACGGTCGGACCCGTCAGCCCGGTCTTGGCAGCGGCCGGCAGGAGCGTACGGACGAACTCATCCATGCCCGTTCCAACGACACGCCACGAAGGATGACGCGGCCGGACATGGATGAGAATAACTTTATAGAAGTTCCACGATGGTGGCGTTCGCCATCCCGCCACCCTCGCACATGGTCTGCAGGCCGTACCGGATGCCGTGCTCCCGCATGTGGTGCAGCATCGTCGTCATGATCCGTGCGCCGGAGCCGCCGAGCGGATGACCGAGGGCGATGGCCCCGCCCCGGGGGTTGAGCCGCGCCGGATCGGCCCCCGTCTCGGCCAGCCAGGCGAGCGGGACCGGGGCGAACGCCTCGTTGACCTCGTACACCCCGATCTCCTTGAGCCGCAGCCCGGCGCGGCGAAGGGCCTTCGCGGTGGCCGGGATCGGGGCGGTGAGCATCAGCACGGGGTCGTCGGCGGCGACCACGGCGGTGTGGATCCGGGCGAGCGGACGCAGGCCGCGCCGGCGCGCCCACTCCGACGTGGTCACCGCGAGCGCGGCGGCGCCGTCGGAGATCTGCGAGGCGGAGCCGGCGGTGACCATCCCGTCGGGCCGGAACGGGGTCGGCAGCTCGGCGAGCCGGGCCAGCGAGGTGTCGCGGCGGATTCCCTCGTCGGCGGTGACCGTGGNTCCGTCCGGCACGTCGACCGGCACGATCTCCGGCTCGAACGCGCCCGCGTCCTGGGCGGCCGCGGCCTTCTCGTGACTGGCCAGGGCGTACTCGTCGAGCTGGCGCCGGGTCTGCCCCCACCGGCGTGCGATGAGCTCGGCCGCGACGCCCTGGTTGAACGGCACCGTCGCGTCGGCGGCGAAGCCCTCCCGGNCACGGTAGCGGTCGCGCACCCGGTCGCCGTAGGGCAGCCCGGCGGCGGCCGGNCCGGCCGCCGAGGGCCCGCTGCTGCTGCCCATCGGCACCCGGCTCATCGACTCCACGCCGCCGGCGACCACCAGGTCCGCCTGGCCGGACAGCACCGCCGCGGCGGCGAAGTGCAGGGCCTGCTGGCTCGATCCGCACTGCCGGTCCAGTGTGGTGCCCGGCACCGACTCCGGCCAGCCCGCCGCGAGGACGGCGTTGCGCGCGACGTTCCAGGACTGCTCGCCGACCTGGGAGACGCANCCCCAGACCACGTCGTCCACGTCGGCCGGGTCCAGTCCGCCGCGTTCGGCGAGGGCCCGCAGGACCCACGCCGACAGATCGACCGGGTGGACTCCGGCCAGCGCTCCCCCGCGCCGTCCGATCGGGGTCCGTACCGCACCGACGATGACCGCGTCCGCCATGTGTCCCTACTCTCCGGTAACTTTTCTCCGATCGTACGCCGTCGACGGCCGCCCGGTCTGCCCCNGACCCGGTCCTGGCATGCTGGGACCGTGCCTGGGCAGCGCAACGAGCAGAAAGCCGACATGCACGGAACCGACGCACNCTGGCGGGTCCCGCCGGCGCTACCGGTCNTCAAGGTGGCCGGGGCGCTCCTGCTCGTCGCGCTCGGCCTGTTCCTCGCCGACGGCGACCGGGTCCGGATCGGCACGGCCAGCCTCGCCGCGCTGGGTCTGCTGGTGTGGGGCGTCCGGGACGTCGTGGCGCCGGTCCGGCTCGCCGCCGACCCCACCGGGATCACGGTGNTCAGCGGGTACGCCGGCCGGCGGCACCTGCCGTGGGGAGCGGTCGAGCGGATCGCCGTCGACACCCGNCCCCGGCTCGGGCTGCGTACGGAGACCCTGGAGGTCGACACCGGAGAGTCGCTGCACCTGTTCGGCCAGTACGACCTCGGCGCCCCGCCCACGGAGGTGGCCGGCGTGCTCCGGCGGCTGCAGGCGGCGTACGCGCCCGACGGTCCCGCCCGCTGACCCGCCTCCGGCCACGAACGCCGGCCCCGCCGGGACGGTCGGACGCGCTCCGCCGGGCGGGTCCGGCCGGGCGAACGGGTCAGGCCAGCAGGGTGGCCGTCCGCAGCACCGTCAACCCGACCAGCACCAGCGCGATCAGCACGCCACCGCCGACCTGGACGAGCGTGCGGTGGTCCCGGGGGGCGTAGGCCAACACCAGGGACATCGCGCCACCGACGACCATCCCGCCCAGGTGGCCGGCGATGGAGATGCCCGGAACGGCGAAGGTGAAGACCAGACTGACCACCAGGACCGGGATCACCGCCGAGACGTCCCGCCCGAGCCGACGTGTGATCACGAAGAGCGCGGCGAAGAGCCCGAAGATCGCGGTGGAGGCACCGGCGGTCTCGACCACCGGGCTGCTGAACAGGTACGCCGCGACGTTGCCTCCCACCCCGGCGATCAGGTAGAGCGCCAGGAACCGCAGCGGCCCGAGGAGCGCCTCCAGGTTCCGGCCCAGCACCCAGAGAACCCACATGTTCATCGCGAGGTGCAGGACCCCGTAGTGGAGGAACATCGCGGTGACGAGCCGGTGGTACTCACCGGCCGCGATGCCCTCCTGCGGCCCGAACGGGCCGAACGGCGCCCAGAGGCCGAGCACCGCNCCCCAGTTCGTCACGGGGGTGGACCCGCCGAGCAGCCCGCCCAGGCCGGCCCCGGCTATCGAGTCGGCGTTCCGGGCGGAGATGATGGACACCAGCATCAGCGCCAGGTTGAGCCCGATCAGCGTCTTGGTGACGAGGCCCCGCGGACCGGCGGCACCGCCGCCGAAGGCGGTGCGCGCCGGTCGTGACGTGCGGCGTCCTTCCGCCACACACTCCGGGCACTGGTGGCCGACGGCGGCCTCACGCATGCAGTCCGGGCAGATCGGCCGTTCGCACCGGGTGCACCGGACGTAGGTCTCCCGGGAGGGGTGGCGGTAGCAGGCCGGTGTCGTCGGCGGTGACTCGCTCATGCCGACGCTCCGCTGGCCCTCGTGCCGCCGTGGGCCGGGAACCCGTGCCGGCCGATCCGCTCGCTGCGCTCGTTCATGCCGGCAAAGGTACCCGGCTCGGCGTCAGGCGTCCGTACGCTCGATTTCGACGCGCTCGATGACGACGTCCTGCAGCGGCCGGTCCCGCGAATCGGTCGGGGTCTTGGAGATCGCCTCGACCACCTTCGCGGACGCCTCGTCGGCGACCTGCCCGAAGATGGTGTGCCGGAAGTTCAGGTGCGGCGTCGGGGCGACGGTGATGAAGAACTGCGACCCGTTGGTGCCGGGGCCGGCGTTCGCCATCGCCAGCAGGTACGGCCGGTCGAAGCGCAGGTCGGGGTGGAACTCGTCGGCGAAGGTGTACCCCGGGCCGCCCCGGCCGGTCCCGGTCGGGTCACCCATCTGGATCATGAACCCGCTGATGACGCGGTGCGAGATGGTGCCGTCGTAGTACGGCCCGCTGCCGGGCTTGCCGGTCCGGGGATCGATGTACGGCTTCGTGCCCTCGGCGAGCTCCACGAAGTTGCGGACGGTCTTGGGCGCGTGGTTCGGGAACAGTTCCAGCCGGATCGGGCCGGCGTTGGTGTGCAGGGTCGCGTAGATGGCCTGGGCCACGAATACTCCTTGGTCGATCCGTTCGACGTGTCCGCCCCGCCGGCCGGTCGGCCGGCCGGACGTCGCCGCCGCACCCGCGGCGCGGGCCGGCACCGGGTTGGTGGTTCCTTGCGGATCCTCCCATGTGCCCGTTCTGCCACTGCGGGCGCATCCGAGGGTGCAGGATGACGGGGGAACAACACCCAAGGAGGTGGGGACCGGTGTTTGGATTCGGGGGGCGCACCTTGCACAGACAGCTCGTCCGCAACGAGCTGGGCGAGAGCCTCGACCACCTGGCGCGGGCGGCCACCCACGTCGCGTCGGGGGTGGGAGCGGCGGTCGGGCCACGGGCGTACGCCGCCCGGGACTACCTCTCGCCCGCGGCGACCAGGGTCCGGCGCACGGCGTCGGCGGGCTGGGAGTCGGCGGTGACCAGGCTCGCCCCGTTGGCCGTGGCCGCCGCGGAGGGCGCCCGCCAAGCCGGCTCGGTCGCCCGTAAGGCGAGGTCGAAGAGAGTGAAGACGATGCGGAAGAAGAAGTCGATGATGCGTCGGCGTTGGCCGATGCTGACCGGNCTGCTGGTCGCCGGGGCGGTGGCCGGGGCGGCGGGGGCCGTGGCCATGCGCCGGCGCAACCAGCACCCGTGGGAGGAGTACGACCCGGCGGCGACGCTCGACGCCGTACGCGGGGACGCCGCCGCGATCGTGGGCGACTCCACCGGCGGCTCGCGTGAGACGACCGCCCCGAAGTCGCCGCCGATGGAGAAGACGGCCGACCGCGGCGCGAGCGGCGAGAGGGCCGCCCACGGCACGGCGGTGACCGGCGGCGCCCAGAAGGCCGCCGCCAGGGGCGGACAGAAGGCGGACGGTCTGCTCGGCACCGCCGCGGCGCCGGCCGGCGGAAGTTAGTCGCGGATGCCGCCACGTTCGGACGGGCCGGTCGCCCGACCCACGCCGTCGCCGGGTTCCACCTCGGCGGTCGGCGGGGCACCGAGGGAGCACGCACCGGGTGGGCGGTGGCACCCGGCGGCGCGCATCCGGCGGAGCACCCGTCGCGGGAGTGCGGCNCCGGCGGCGCGGGACGGTCGTGGCGTGGGGTGACGCACACNCCCCACGCCACGGTCTCACAGCCAGCGGTTACGCCGGAACCAGCGGTAGAGNCCGAGGGAGATCGCCAACATCAGGGCGAGCACCACGGGATAGCCGTACTTCCAACCGGTCTCCGGCATGAACTCGAAGTTCATCCCGTAGATCCCGGCGATCGCGGTCCAGACCGCGGCGATCGCGGCCC
>Ga0065720_1004793_pt1 | contig 13913 bp, 6 predicted proteins | sample Thericmetagenome_FD_59107 | JGI IMG/M metagenome (GOLD analysis project Ga0065720, IMG submission 59107) | Thermophilic microbial communities from the Joint Bioenergy Institute, California, USA of rice/straw/compost enrichment - eDNA_2 v2... | ecosystem: Engineered > Solid waste > Grass >... | reverse complement strand
GCGCGGATGTGGTCGGCGCGGATGTGGTCGGCCGTGGCAGCCCGGCCGCCGGGTGCGCCGGGGACCGTCCGGTGGCCCCAGGCGCGTCTGGCGTGGCGGGGGCGGCGGTGTTCGTCGTACCCGTCGCCGTGCGGGGTGCCGTAGCGGGACGCCGGGGCGGCGCCGACGGGGGCCCGGTGGCGGCCGGCGGTGACGGGCAGGCCCATCATGGCCCCGGCCAGGGCGACGTTCGCCGCGGGATGGAGGCCGCCGGCGTGGACGCCGCCGCTCTCGGCGCCGTCGGCGCCGGGAACGAGGTTGAGCATCGCGACGCCGACCACGATCAGCGCGATGCCGCCGATCTTCACGGGATGCACGGACTCGCGGAAGAAGATCGCGCCGATGACGGTGATCGCGGCGGTGCCGATGCCGGACCACACCGCGTAGGCGATCGAGACCTCCAGGTGCAGCTTCAGCGCCTGGGCCATGCACACGTAGGACGTGATGTACAGGACCACCACGCTGATCGTGAGGAACGTGTGCGTGAAGATGTTGAGCCCGTTGGTGTGCTTGAGCGCGACCGTAGCCGCGATCTCGGTGAGGATCGCGCACGCGAGCAGGAGCCAGGCCATGACCGTTTTAGGACGCATGACGGTGGCCGGTTGCGACACGGACCCCGGCCGTCACGGCGGGCCGACAGAAATATGTGGTGCCATTCATCCTCTGCGCGCCTTTCCCGCGATCATGGAGCGTCGGCCGGGGATCGGTCACACAATTCACCGTCCGACCTCCATAACAAGATTGACATGGTGCTTGTAAATATTTGAGTCATGGTGTTTCCCATGGTTGCCCGGCGGATCGGCGACGGCCCGTCTCAGCCTTTGGGACGGTGCCGCCGTCGCGGTGGCCCGCCCGCGTCGCAGCAGGCGCCCCGGCCGCCCGCCGGCGGGACGCCGCCCGCGCGCGGCGCGTACCGGGCGCACGCGCGCACCCGGTCGCGGCCCGCGTACCGGCCGGAGCCGCCCGGGATCCGCGCCGGGCGGGCCGGGGCGTGCGCGGGCCGGGGCCCGGCGGCGGCGTGCTCCACCCAGGTGCCGAGCATGAGCTCGGCGGCGGCGCCGGGCCCGAATCCGGCCAGCAGGCAGCGCGCGCCGTCCCGCACCGTGCCCGCGTCGAACGCGCGCCTGAGCGCGTCGAGCACCACCGCACCGCCGATGTCGCCGTACTCGCCGAGCGTCTCCCGGGTCGCCCGGATCGCCGCCGGCGCCAGGCGCAGCCGGCTCGCCAGCTCGCCCAGGCCGGCCGGGGCGCCGGGGTGGATGACGCACAGGTCGAGGTCGGCCGGGTCCCAGCCGTGCCCGCGGGCCTGCCGGGCGATGACGGCCGCCGGTCCGTCCGGCGTGGCCCGCCGGCCGGGCCGCGGGTGCGCGGCGGTGGCGCCGATGTCGCGGCCGACCCGGTGTGGCGGGCGGGTCCGGCGCACCGAGCTCTGGTATCGCGGCTCGACGCCGGTGCCGCCGTGGCCGCGTACCACCGCGGCGGCGACGCCGTGACCGCGCAACGCCCCGGCGAGCAGGTCGCGCACGTCCGGGTCGGCCGAGGCGGGGCGCGGCGAGCCGAACGAGCAGGCCACGACCAGCGCGTTCGCGCCCGGGTGGGCGGCGCAGAAGCCGTACGCGAGGTTGATCGCCGCCGCTCCGGCGGTGCCGCCCGGGCGGCGGATGGACAGCCGCGGCAGGTCCGCCCACGCGTCCATCCGCTCGGCGAGCAGGGCCGCCTCCGCCGCCGGGTCGCCGTCGTCGCAGGTGTGCACGAGCACGTCGATGTCGCCGAGGCCGAGGCGGGCGTGCTCCAGGGCCTGCCGGATCACCCGGGGCAGCAGGGCCTCGGCCTGCTCCCGGTGCCGGTGCCGTACGTCCGGTGCCGGGTGGCCGAGCAGCCGCTCGATGGGAGCGGCGAGGCGCCGCTCGGCCACGCCCGCGCCGGCGATGAGCCGCAGGGCGAGGCCGATCCGAGGGTGGTCGCGGTACCGGTCCGCGTACGCCGCGAGGGTCTGCTCGCGGGTGATCACGTGATCGGGTACGGCGACTGCGGGCTTGCAAAGTATTGGCACCGGTTCACCACCACGGTCGCAGGCTCGGCGAGCTGGTCAGTCGGAGGAGGTCATGCGGAGGTCATGCGGAAATTACCGACAGCCGGGCATGGCGATGACGGTCCCGTACGATGCGAGGAGCCCGGGTGCGAAGTCCCTCGATGTGCTCGGGCCGTCCGGCTCGGCGGACGGCGGGAAGGGGTGACGACCCTGCTGAGCCCTCTCCGGCGCCTTAGGCCCCGGCCCGGGCGGCGCGGCGGGTCGTGAGCGGTGGCCGTCCGCCCCTGCCGCCACCCGGTCTGCCGCCGGAGACCCCACGCACTCCGGTCCGGCCACGGGCCCGATCGGGAAAAGGCTCATTCAGCGGGGATATCTCCCTTGGCCATTCGAATGCCCTAAGGGGACTCCCCGATGAATAGGCGGGGGCAGATTCCGGTGACCGTCGCGGCCGTTCCGCCCATCGTCACGCCCTCCCTTCCCGGATGCGCCCGGCCTCGGTGCGGCTCTTGACATGCATTCTGACCAGGGTGGAAAAGCGTGTCAATCAAAGTCAGAACCGTTGTCATGTCGCCGGTTTGACATCCCTAGAGAGCTTCTCCGCCGTCCGCGAATCTGCGTTGCCCACGGTTATCAGCTGTGATTCATGTCCAATTATGACGACTTTTGGACAGCCCGAAACAGAGCGGATTGACACCCGAATCAAGCGGCGGTCGCCGGTTATCGGCCGGCTCATAACGGCGGATTCGTTGATGACCGTATCGGCGGGAGCCTCGGCGGCACAGGGCTTCCGGGTNCCGACGCCCCTGACTCACTCCTATGAAGAAAGNGAAGAATGTNCGATCCTTGGGGGCGGCGGGCGGCGGGGCCGAGGGCCNCGTGCCCCGGGCGGGTGTCCCGGGGCCTTCGGCGGCGGGATGGCGGGNGTCATGAGCCGGGGCATCCGGCGCTCCGGGCATCGGCGCCGCCGTCACGGTCCCCGCCGCGGCCGCGTCGATCGACGCCGGGACGCCCGCCGATCCGGTTCTCACCCGCGCCGCGCGGAGCGCTCGCGAGCCGGTCAGGGGCATGGCCGGTTGAACGTGACGCGAAGCGGGATGACGCCCTGGTTGCGGACGCCCGCATGATTGACGCCCCGCCAGGCGATGCGCAGGGTGGCCGATCTGGTCCTGCCGCAGTTGCGGAAGAGGTGGTCGACGGCCGCGCCGCCTTTGGCGGCGATGGTGTCGAGCGGGGTCAGGCGGATCTGGAAGCCGTCGCGTTCCTGCGGGCGGGTGATCCCCCGGCTGGAGGACAGCTGCAGCAGCGGCGTGGAGATGCCGGCCTGCCAGGTGACCGTTCCGTTGACCGCGCGCAGCAGGATGATCTCCGAGCGGCGGTCGCCTCCGGCGCCCGCGGTGGCGACGAGCCGGACCGGGGGCGCGGCGGGCCGCGTGCGGGTGGGGGCGGGCGACGGGCGGCGGGACGGGGCGGTGGGGCGTGCGCTCGGTGAGCGCTTCGCGCCGCCGGACGGGGCCGCGCCCGGGGTGCCGGGCCTCGGCGCTCCGGGGATGGGGGTGGCCGCACCCGGCTTCGGTGCGACGCTCGCGCCGGGGCCCTTGGTGGCGTCGGCCTCGGAGGGACGGGTGGTGCCGGGTGTCGCGCCTCCGCCGGCACCACCCGGGTTCGAGCCCTCGACGCCGGTGGGCGCCCCGGCGCCGGGGGTGGCGGTCGGCCTCGGGTTCGCCCTGCCGTACGGCGAGCCGCCAGGGGTGGGCGTGCCATCGGCGGCGTCGGCCGGGGCGGCACCCGCCCTGGCCTCCGGGCCGCCGCCCGGGCCGGCCGTACCGGTCGGGCCGGACGGCAGCGCGTCCGGCGCGGACACGGACGGCGCGGACACGGACGGCGCGGCGCCGGACCGGGCCGAGCCGGAGGGGGACGGGAGCGGCGTCGGCGACACCTCGGCGGCGGCACCGGCGGGGAGCTCGTTGGCCACGTCGAGGATGCCCGCGCGGCCGGCCGGGCCGAAGACCGTCCACAGCAGGCCACCGGTGAGCACGACACCCGCGGTGATCGCCAGGGCCTTCACCGGGGGGCGCGGCCTCCGCTCTCGGACGCCCTCATCGAGGTCGTCCAGGTCGTCGGCGACATCGTCGCGGAACCGCCCGTCCAGGCCGGGCCGCCGGACCTGGAACGTGCCAACGCGCGCATAAGGGTCGTCGCCGGAATCGCCGCCGCCGGACCCGGCGCGGCCGCCGAGCCCGGTGGAGCCGTCGTCCTCGCCGGGCAGGCCGCGATCGTGGTCAAAGCGGGCCCACGGGTTCGCGCCGCCACGCGGCCGGCCACCGGCGGGGAAGGCACGGCCGGACGGCCTCGCGCCGGGCTCGCGCGAGTCGCCCCCGTGCGGAAGTGGCGCATCGGGGTCGGCCGCACCGGGCAGGTCACCCCCGTCGTCCAAGCGCGCCCACGGGCTGGAACCACCGGGACGCGCGGACCCGCCCGGACGTCCCCCCGCGCCGGAACCAGCAGGCGGCCGGCCGGCGGCGGGCAAGGCGTCACCAGGCAGCCCGGCATCCGATTCGCCCGAGCCGTCCTCGTGCGGAACGGGCGCATCGGGGTCGGCCGCACCGGGCAGGTCACCCTCGCCGTCCAAGCGCGCCCACGGGTTCGAACCGCCACGACGCGCGGACCCGCCCGGACATGCCCGGTCGCCCGCGCGGAAGGCGCCGCCGAAGGCGGCGGGCGGCCCGCCGGCGGCGGTGCCGGCGGCGGGGAGGGCATCGGTGGCGGGCCCGGCGCCGGGGCCGCCCGGGCCGGACGCGCCCGGGCCGGCCGCGGCGGGGCCGGAGTCGTCAGGGCCGGAGGGCCGGGCACCGGGCGGGAGGGCCTTCGCGACCGCGGTCCGCACCGCGGCGGGGATCGGCGTGGTGGGGTCGGTGTCGTCGATCGGGACGTCGGGCGCGTCGTCCCAGAAATCGGTGGTGCGGTTCGCCTCCAGACCGGCGGACAGCACGGGGGCGCGCAGCGGCGGCACGGCGGGCGGGCGCTCCCGGTCGGGTTGTACGGGGAACCCGTCCGCGCCCCATTCGATGCCGGTGAGGGCGGGGGCGGCGTCGAGGTCGAGGATGAGCGCCCGCTGCTCGTCGGTGAGCGGCGCGATGGGGATCCGGCGGAGCAGGGCGCCCGCGTCCACGGTGAGGCCGACCGGGGCCGAGCAGGTCGCGCACCCGATGACGTGCACCCGCAGCCGGGTGCGGGCGCCGCGTCCGGGGTTGTCCGCCCAGGCCGCGGCGAGTTCCGCGCCCTCCGCGCACCTGGCCCGCGAGGCCCGGCCGAGCAGCACGGCGTTGACCCAGGCCTCGTAGACATCCTGCGCCTCGGCGAGCAGCGACCCGGCGCGCTCCTCCCCCAGCCCGGTCGCGGCGGCGATCTCGGAACGTTCCAGGTCGTGGCGGAAGGCGAGCTCCAGCACCTCGCGCTGGCGGCGGTCGAGCGCCTGCAGCCCGGCCAGGACCGGCTCGTCCGCGTCCGCCTCGCGCCTCCGGGGCGGCGCCCCCGCGATCGAGGCCGCCCCGTGCGCCGGACGGGTGAGCCGGATCAGGCAGCAGGCGCGGGTGATGGCGTACAGCCGGGCTCTGCCGTACCGGCCGCCGGGGGTCCCGGCGTTGTCCGGCGGCGCCTGCCGGTCCCGGGCGAGCACCAGCGCCGAACGGATCGTCTCGGCGACCACCGCCGCCGGGGCGTCCCCGACCCACAGCCGGCAGTAGTCGCCGAGCCCATCGCCGTGATGGTCGAGCGCCTCGGCGAGGTCCGGAGGCACCGCGCCCTGAGGCACGGCACGAGCGGGGGTGAATCCGGTGACGTCCCGAGCCGGCGAGCGGTCCATGCCCAATCCCTCGACTTTCAGTCAACTGACCTGTCAACCTCAAGACGTACGGGATCGGGAACCCGCTCGACGAGCCGGAGGACGTTATCTATCTGTTATATCCAGGCCGTGCACCTACAGCCGGTACGCACGGTGGATGGTGGGTCATGGTCACCGGGGTACGGCCCGGCCGCGACGCGGATCCCCGCACCGGGCGGTTCGTCGCCCCTGGCGTGAGCAGCGGCGGAACCTGACGGCCACCGCCGGACGGCCGCGGCGCGGTCAGGCGGCGACGCGTGCCATCTCGGCGTCGGCGGTCCGCTGGGCCGAAGAAGCCGGCCGCCACTTCCGCTCACGCCATATCGTCTTCAGCACGCGCCATCCGTCGCGGATCGCGTGCAGGTTGCTCTCGCCGTGGATCCGGCAGCGCTCGTGGCTGGGCACCTCGGCGATGGCCAGGCCCGCCTGCGCGGCGCGGATGTTCATCAACGTCTCGATCTCGAAGCCGTCGCAGTCGAGAGCGAGCGCGTCCAGGTGCCGGGCCCAGAAGGCGTTGTAGCCGTAGCACAGGTCGGTGTAGCGCGTGCCGTACAGCAGGTTGGTCGCCGCGGTGAGGATCCTGTTGCCGAGCGACCGGATCAGGCTGAGGTCGTCGGAGCCGCCACCGGCGACGTACCGGGAGCCCTTGGCGAAGTCGGCGCCCGCGAGCAGGGCGTCGACGAAGCGGCCGATCTCGTGGCCGTCGGTGGAGCCGTCCGCGTCCATCATCACGATGATGTCGCCGGTCGCCGCGGCGAAGCCCTCGGTGAGGGCGTTGCCCTTGCCCTTGCCGGACTGCACGACCACCCGCAGGTCCGGACGGAGCGATCTCGCCACCTCCACCGTGCCGTCGGTGGAGTGACCGTCCACGAGGACGACCTCGTCCACCCAGCGCGGCAGCGTCGCGAAGACGTGCGGCAGGTTCTCGGCCTCGTTCATCGCCGCGATCACCACGCTGACGGTGGCGCTCTTGGCCCGGATCCCGCCGACCGGGGCGAGGTGACCGGGATTCGCGTTGAATCGGTACGTCGTCATGGATGAAGCATGGGGCCGGCCGCCTGCAAGTCACTTAACTCCGCCTTATAGCGCCCCCGTCATTTCCGCCCGGCGACTCGACGCACCCCATCTGACCTGGGCTTTTGCCGCCGGTTCGAAGTCCACGCAGTTTTCCCTTGTGAGGAGAACGACCTTGCGCACACCTTGCGCGGCCCGCGCCGNCGCCACCCCGCGGGCGGTGCGGCCGTGCGGTCCGAGGGGTACGCGCCCGGGGGTGGATCACGCTCGGCCACACGGGGCCGGGGCGGACGGCCGGCCGGCGTGATGGCCGCACTCCCCCGCCGCCTGCCGCGTGGGGTGGCGGCGGCCCGGACATCTTGATCGACGGCGAGCGCCCGGCGGAAGGCGCAATCTTTGCCGTATCACTACACTTCCTGGACCTTTACCCCGTTTTCCCAGTTCAGCGCGGCATTTGGGGAACAGGGAGGGGACGAGGGACGGCATCCGCCCAGACGAACACCAAAGATCGCCTAATGGCGGTGGGTTGCTGGTCGTGTCCGGATCTTCAGGACACGAGAACGGGGAGGGTTCATGCCACGCTTCGCCCCAGATCGCCAGGACGGCGATGCTCCGAATCTGCTGGACATCGCCGAGCGCACGTTCCAGCTCCTCTGCGGCGAGTCCGGGCCGCTGCGCGTCGACGGCGACCTCATCGGGTACGGCCTGCCGGCGCGGCCCATCTCGCTCGCCGAGCTGCGGCTCATCCTCAGCCACCCGGCCATCGGGCATCCCGTCCGCGACGCGGTCTGGCACCCGCTGATCACGCTCGCCCGCGCCCACGGCGACACCTGGATCATCGGCTGCATCGGCCTCGCCCTCCCCGCGCTGCGCCGCCTCGCCGCCCGCCTCTGTCGAACCCCCGGTGACGCCGCCGACGTGGCCGCCGAGGTCGTCGTCGCCTTCACCCACGCGGTGCACAACGTCCGCCTCGACCGCCCGCGCCTCGCCGTCCAGCTCCACCGGGCCACCCGCATGGCCTGCCTGCGCACCCGCCCCGCCGCGTCCGCCCCGGCCCCGGTGCCGCCGTGGACGCTCGAAGAGCACACCCGCCCACTTCACGGCCTCGAACACGGGCTGCATCCGCGTGATCAGGACGCCGAGCCCGGTGACCGCCGCTCCACCCCGCAACGCGTTCGAGACCGTCACACCCACGGAGCACCGGACCCTCGCCGCCATCCGCCCGCGAAGGCGTTCTTCGTGACCACGGCGAAGTCGGGCCCGGGCATGACCGTCAATACCGCCGCAAAGACCAGGAAGGCACCAGTGGAAAGCACCGTGGCCTCCCAGCACGTCGCCGATCTCTGACAGAAGAGGGAGCGCAGGCGAACCAGCCGATCCCGTGACAGGCGGGCGACCACGACGCACCCGGCCAGTGAGCGGGGCCGCAAGCCGCCAGTACGCGAGTTCAAGCATGCTTTTCCCGTCGCGGTTGCGCCGATGGCCGGCCGGTTGCGGATTTGGCGGGGCAACGCGGCCTCAGCGGCTTAGGATTCGCTTTACCTTCCAGGGGCGGGCGAGGGAGAAGGGGGTTGGATGGACGACATCGCTGCCATCGCCGGTCAGGTGATGCCGTACGTCACCGCGGCGATCGCCGCCTACGGCACGGCGGTGTGGACCAAGGCCCAGGAGGCGGCCGCCGACGAGACCGTGGGCCTGGGGCGGCGGCTGCTGCAGCGGCTGGCCCGACGCGAGGAGTCCCGGCCCCAGCTTGAGGCCGCAGTCGCCGACGTGGCCCAAGCCCCAGACGATGAGGACTTCACCGCGGCGCTGCGTGGCCAGATCAAGAAAGCGCTCGCCGCCGATGCGCGGCTGGCCGATGACATCGCCGCGATGCTCAAGGCCTCCCCCATCGTCGCCGGGCCCGGTAGCCAGGTCATCTCCGGCAGCCACATCGGCGGGGATGTCATCCAGATCGGCACCGCCCGCGACGTCAACATCCACCGCCGGGACTGACCACCGCGCGGGAGAGCGACGGCATGCCCGGTCTTACCGAACCGGCCGGCGGCCAGAGCGTGCGCGGCTCCACCGTCGTAGGGGACTTGACCCAGATCGGCTCGGCGCGTGATGTGCTGTCCATCGACACTCATCTGCCGCCGCGGCCACCGCTGCCGGATGCGGCCTCCACCCCGGCTCCGGCCGGGCTGAAGAAGCTGCCGGCCCGGCGAGCGGCGGTGTTCGTCGGTCGCGATGAGGCGCTGCGGCGGGTGGAGCAGGCCTTGGGCGAGGGGGCGGGGGTGATCACCCAAGGCCCGCAGGCGGCGGTCTACGGGCTGGGCGGCATCGGCAAGAGCGAACTGGCCCTGCAATACGCCCTGCGGAACATCGGCCGCTACCACCTGGCCTGGTGGATCGACGCCGATAGCCCCGCACGCATCCAGAACGGGCTGGCCGACTTGGCGCGGGCGATCGCCGCCGGGACGCATTCGATCGCCGCCGCCCAGGCCACCGCCGAGGAGGCCGCCGCCTGGGCCATCGCCTGGCTTGCCGCCCATCCCGGCTGGCTGCTCATCTTCGACAACGTCGGGCAGGCCGCCGACATCGAACCGGTACTGGCACGGCTGAACGGCGGGCATGTGCTGATCACGACCCGGCGTGCCACCGGCTGGCAGGGCCTGTGCACACCGATCAACCTGGAGGTCCTGGCCCCGGACGCGGCCGAGCGCCTGCTGGCCGAGTTGATCGGTCACACCCGTACCGCTCCCGCCAGTGAGCTGGCCGCGCTGGCCGAGGAGCTGGGCTGGCTCCCCTTGGCGCTGACCCAGGCCGGCGCCTACATCGCCCGCACCCCGGGCATGACCGTGGAGCGCTATCGCCACCTGCTTCGACGGGCTCCCGGCCGCCTGCAGGCCGCCGCAGCAGATGGCCATGACCCCGGCCGGGTCGTCGCACGGGTATGGGAGGTCACCCGCAGCCGTATCGCCGAGCTCAACCCCTTGGCGCCGCGCCTGCTGGAGCTGCTGGCCTGCAACGCCCCCGACCGCCTGCCGATCGACGTCCTGAACGGACTGCCGGGCGCCGACGAACTCGACGTCGCCGAGGCGCTGAGGCTCTTGGCCTCGTACAGCATGATCACTCTCGGCGAGGACACCGTCAGCGTGCACCGCCTGGTCCAATCCGTCACTCTGGCCCGGCTTCCCGCCGACCGACGGGCTAGGGTGCGGCGGCTCGCAACCGACCTACTGGCTTCCGCTCTCCCCGACGACCCGGATCAAATCGGGAACTGGCCTGCCTACGCCCGGTTGCTGCCCCACGCCCGCACAACTTTGCCGCCGGACTCGCCGGCCATGCGGAGAGTTCTCGGCTATCTACGTGCCAGCGGCGACTACACCACTGCCGAAGAGCTGCAACGCGACTGCTGTATTGCCCTCCACGACCTCCTCGGCCCCGAACACCCCAACACACTGATCGCCCGAGCCAACCTCGCCTACTGGACCGGGGTGACGGGGGATGCGGCCGCCGCACGCGACCAATATGCCGCCCTGCTCCCCATCACCGAACGTGTACTGGGCCGCAAGCATCCCGAAACCCTGAGCGTCCGAGCCAACCTCGCCTACTTCACCGGGGCAGCAGGGGATGCGGCCGCCGCACGCGACCGATACGCCGCCCTACTCCCCATCCGCGAGCGGATCTCCGGCACCGAACACCCCGAAACCCTGACCATCCGAGCCAACCTCGCACGCTGGACAGGAGAGGCGGGAGACGCGGCCGCCGCACGCGACCAATACGCCGCCCTACTCCCCATCCGCGAGCGGATCTCCGGCACCGAACACCCCGAAACCCTGACCATCCGAGCCAACCTCGCACGCTGGACCGGGGCAGCGGGGGATGCGGCCGCCGCACGTAACCAGCTGGCCGCTCTGCTCCCCGTCCGCGAGCGGATCTCCGGTGCCGAACACCCTGAAACCCTGACCGTCCGAGCCAACCTCGCCTACTTCACCGGGGAAGCAGGGGATGCGGCCGCCGCACGTAACCAGCTGGCCGCTCTGCTCCCCATCGCCGAACGGGTGCTAGGCCCTGAACACCCCGAAACCCTGACCATCCGAGCCAACCACGCCAGCTGGACAGGAGAGGCGGGAGACGCGGCCGCCGCGCGCAACCAGCTGGCCGCTCTGCTCCCCATCACCCAATGGGTGCTGGGCCCCGAACACCCCAACGTCCTGACCATCCGGATCGACCTTGCCCACTGGACCGGGGAGGCGGGGGATGCGGCCGCCGCCCGCGACCAATACGACGCCCTGCTTCCCGTCTGCCAGCGGGTACTCGGCCCCGGACATCCTCAAACGCTGACCGTCCGAACCGCCCTCGTCTACTGGACGGACCGCGCCGGCCGTGACGGATAGGGCCTGGATACATCAGGTGCCTGACGTGCCGAGGATGGCCGGCCACTACTCGGCCATCGCACCACCTACTCCGCGCTTCGCCCGGACAGCCGCAGGTACAGGGCCGTGGTGACCGGCGAGGGACGCAGGCCGCCCAGTTCTTCCAGGGCCGCGACTAGCGCCTGGTAGCTGCGGTGCGCCTCGTCGACGCGGCCGAGGTCGGCGTACAGGCGCATGTGGCGGCGGCGGAGGGGCTCGTTGCACGGGTCCAGGGCGAGCGCGCGCTCCAGGAGCGGGATGAGCCGGGCCGTCTCGTGTTCGTGCTCGATCAGCGTGGTCAGCGCGCGCACCACGTTCCTGCGCAGGTCCTCGGCGATGGGGACGCGCCACGGCCGGGTGCCGCCGGGCAGGAACGGGCCGGTGTACAGGTCGGTGGCCCGGCGCAGCTCGGCGAGGCGTTCGCGCAGGCCGCCGGCGGCCGCGGCGGCGGTGAGGGCGTCGGTGAGCCGCCAGTAGTCGACGGTGACGAGATCGGGGTTGAGCAGGTAGCGGTGGGAGACCTGCTTGATCAGCATGGTCTCGCGCACCGGGTCGCCGAGGGCGCGGCGGAGCCGTCTGCGGATCTCCTTCTTCCTGCTGTGGAAGCGGTCGTAGTCCGACAGGTCGACGTCGGGCCACAGCAGTTCGTGCGCCTGCTCGCGGGTGAGGCCGTCGCGGTGTACGGCGAGCAGGCCCAGCAGGTCGGGCAGGTCCTTGCCGTTCGAGCAGTCGACGCGGCCACCCGGCCCCTCGATCAGGGCCGCGCCCAGCAGCCGCACCTGGACCCGTGGCCGGGACACCGCCCGCAGCGCCACCGGTGGGACGGCCGGATCCGTGACGGGCGCGGGCGCGGGCGTTCCCCCGGGGAGCGTGACCGNNANCGCGGTCGCCGGNGTGGTGCCGGTCCCGGGCGTGGCCGCCGCCCCGGCCGGCGACACGCCCGCCGCGCCCGCGCCGTCCTGTGACACGCCGGCGGTGCCCGCACCGTCCGGGCGCGCACCAGCCGTGCCGGGTATGCCGGGCGTCCCGGTCCGGCCGCGCCGCCACCGCCTCGTCAGGCGGGACGGCGCGACCAGGGACCACCAGCCGCGTGCCGCGGAGCCGGCTCCGCCGGCGGCGGTTCCCCCGCCGTCACTCTGGGCGGGCGGATCGGCGGCCGGACACGCCCCCGCGGGCCGCCCGTCCCGCCCTGAGCCGTCCGGCGGCGGCGCGTCCTCGGCGTCCGCCGCCGGCCGCGACGCGCCGGGCCGTCGTCCGCCCGGCAGCCCGCGCCGGAACACGACCGTCCGTCCGCCGTCCGGCCGGGCGTCGCGGAACCGCACGCCCCCGGCGTCCGCCCGGTACGGCTCGCCCGGCGGCCGAGCGCCGACCGGCTCGTCCCCGCCCGCCCGGGCGGCACGCATGAGACGGTGAAGCCACCCCGCAGCACGATGCCCGCCTCGGCGCCCGCCTCGGCACCGGCCCCGGCGGACGGCGGAGGGCTGCCACCGGCCCCGGCCCTCGTCGCCGGGAGTGAGCGGGATGACGCGGGTGATGCGCATCAGCAGCAGGGTGCCGGCGGCGATCACCAGCCCGAGGGCGAGCGTCACGCCGAACCGCAGCGCGGTGAGGTCGTCATCGGCCGGGCCGACCCGGTGGATCGTCCACGGCCGGTGCCTCGGCGGGTCGGCGGGCCGGGCGCCGATCGCGGCGTCGCCGGGGCGCGTGCCGGCGTCCGCGGGGGCGGAGTCGTGGTCGAGCGCGCGCTGGGAGACGCGCGGGTCCCGCTTCGCCGCCGCGCCCCCGGGGTGCCGCTCGCGTGCGACGGCGCGGGCCCCGCCGCGGGTGTGACCGAGGCCGTGCTCGCCCGTGGTACGGCCGGGCGCGAGCGGACGCCCGGACGTGGCGGGGTGCGGTGCGGTGCCGGGGCGGATCGAGGTGGCGTGGCGGGGCGGCGCGGTGTGGCCGCCGGGGGCGCCGGGGCGGCCGAGGGCGGTGGCGCGGCCGCGCCGGGACGGGGAGGCGTGCGTTCCGGATGCGGGCTTCGCCGGGTGGGCGGTCCGGGAGGGTTTCCTGTGTGCCGTGGTCGCGCCGTCCGTCGCCGGGCCCGCGCGGTGCCGTGGCGGCGCCCCGCCGGGGGCCCGCTCGGGTGCCGGTCCGGTCTGCCCGATCGGCGGCCTTCCCGCGATCATGCCGGGCCGGTCGTCGGCGCGGCCTGGCCGTACCGGCTCGGCGGGGTGGCTGCGGGGCGCGTGGGGGTGGCGGGTTTCGTAGGCGGGTGGCGGGTATCTCTTCCGCCAGCCGGTCGACGGCTCGTCGAGGGGACGCCGGCGATAGTGCTCGCGGTATCGGTGGGCGCGGTCGAGCATGCCGAGTATCTCGGGTACGAGGCTCTCCCGCACCGAACCCGGGGGCGGCGGGCAGTACCTGCTGACCTCGTACACCCGGCGCATCTGGCCGTGGTAGCGGGCGCAGTACGGCTCGGCCGCCGCGGCGGCCGGCCACAGACCGGCGATCGAGCCGCCCATGACGATCGCGATGGCGCTGTGCGCGACTACCCGCTGCGATC
>Ga0065720_1020550_pt1 | contig 13917 bp, 12 predicted proteins | sample Thericmetagenome_FD_59107 | JGI IMG/M metagenome (GOLD analysis project Ga0065720, IMG submission 59107) | Thermophilic microbial communities from the Joint Bioenergy Institute, California, USA of rice/straw/compost enrichment - eDNA_2 v2... | ecosystem: Engineered > Solid waste > Grass >... | reverse complement strand
CTCCGCGAGCGGATCAAGGACACGCCCGTGCGCATCTCGCACGCCCTCTCGCTGACCGCCGCCGAGATCGGCGCACTGCGCGGCCTGCTGCGCAAGGTGCAGACCAACATCGTCCGCTACACGGCCACCAACACGGAGTAGCCCGGGCCGAGGCACAGCGGTGCCCGCGCGCATCGCGCGCGGGCACCGCGCCGTGCGCGAAGCGGGGCCGGACCGGGAGAGAAGGCCGCACCCCTGCGGCCCCGCCCGCGCACGAGATCAGAAGATGTCGAAGTACTCCCGCTGCTCCCAGTCGGAGACGTGCCGCAGGTAGCGGCCGAACTCGGCGCGCTTGAGCCGCACGTACCAGTCCACGACGACGTCGCCGAGCGCGGTGCGGAACACCTGGTCGGCCGCCAGCGCGTCGATCGCGGCACCGAGGTTGCTCGGCAGCGCAGGCGCCTCGGTGCGGTACGGATCGGTGGTCGGCGGCGGGGCGGCGAGCCCCCGGTCGATCCCGTCGATCCCGCTGATGATCTGCGAGGCGATGTAGAGGTACGGGTTGGCCGCGGGCTCGCCGAACCGGTTCTCCAGCCGGGTGCCGGGGTCGCCGGACCCGCCGACCGCGCGCACCATGGCGCCCTTGTTGTCGATCCCCCACGCGACCCGGTCGGGGGCCAGCGAGTTCGGCTGGTAGCGCTTGTACCCGTTGACGGTCGGGGTGGCGAACGCCGCAGCCGCCGGGGCGTGGTCGAGCAGCCCGGCCAGGTACGCCGATGCCGTCGGGGACAGCACCGCGTCCGGCTCCTCGGGGACGAACACGTTGCGGCCGGTGTTCACGTCGGTGAGCGACTGGTGCAGGTGCCAGCCGGTCGATGCGCCCTCGGCGCCCTGCGGACGCGCCATGAACGTGGCGTGGTAGCCGAGGCCGGCTGCGATCCGGCGGACAGCGGAGCGGCAGAGCACGATCGCGTCCGCCATGAGCCGGGCGGGTCCAGCCTCCATCGTGATCTCGAACTGACTCGGCCCGAACTCCAGCTCGATCGAGCGCAGCGGCAGATCGAGCAGCGTGAGCCCCTTGTAGAGCTCGTCGACGAGCGGCTGCATCCGGTCCAGCCCGTCCTCCAGCAGGAGCTGCGCGCCGCGGGTGGTCGGTGCCACCGGCTTGGCCGCGCCGGGCCGGCCGGGCGCGCCGACGTGCTCGACGGTGAGCTCAGCATCCTGCGAGCGGAACACGTGGAACTCCAGCTCCGCGCCGACGGTCATCCCGAAACCCTTGGCCGCGAGCCCGGTCAGTTCGTTGCGCAGGATCCGCCGTGTGCAGAACGGAACCGGCGAGCCGTCGCGGAAGTAGAGATCGCACAGCAGCCACCCGGTCCGCTCCGTCCACGGCAGGACGCGGAACGTGGTCGGGTCGGGCACGAGCACGATGTCGCCTGCGCCGACGAACCCCGCGGTGCCGACCTCGGGATCGGAGCTGAACACCGGGAAGACGGTCTGTCCCGACGTGTCCTTGAGCAGCAGCGAGCTCGGCGCGGTCACGCCCGAGCGCATCGCCGCGGCGAGCGCCCCGCGCGAGATCGTCTTGCCCCGCAGGACGCCGTGCTGGTCGACGAACGAGAACCGCACCATCTCGATGCCGAGCTCGTCGACCACCCGTCGGATCTGCCCGGCCGCGGCCCACTGCTCCTCGTCCCAGAGCCCGCGCCGCCCGACGAACCCGTTCCGGTCCTCGGCGAGGATCGGCCGGGCCGACACCCCACCGCCGTTCTCCCGGACGTCTCGCTCGTCCGCGTTCCGCTCACGCATCGACGGTCTCACCGCTTCGCATCAGCGGGCCCGCCCACGGCGACGCCGCGCGGCGTTCGGCCTCCCGTTCCCGCCACTCGGTCTGCCAGTCGCCGGCCTCGGCGATCAGGTCGACGGCCGCGGGCCCGGTGAGCGCGGCGGCCTCGGACTCGCTGACCGGGTGGGCCGGGATCCGCGCGCCCGCGGCGAACGCGTCGATCGCGCGCAGCAGCAGGCGCCGGTTGGCGGTGATGGCCCGGTCGGACGTGCCGAGCCGCTCGACCGTGCGGTCCTGGATCGGGCCCATGCTCTCCACCGCCCACTGGTCGTGGACGTTGATGTCCAGACCCATGCCGGTGTAGGTGAGCTCCTTCTGCTCCCGCGGGTCGAAGCCCCAGTTGTTGCTGCGGTTGCGGATCGGGCGGTAGTCCGGCAGCGTCACGCCCTCCAGGCGCTGCCGCAGCAGCGTCTCCCTGTCGGTGGGCTCGGCGAAGTCGTACCAGATCATGTACCAGTAGTGGTGCTCGTCGTCGACGGGCACGTGCCACTGCGTGAAGACCTTGGTGTTGCCGAACGGCACGACGAACGCGTTCGGGAAGAGCAGGTTCGTGATCCGCACGTGCTTGACGTCCTCGGCGAGCTGGCGCAGTGCGTAGACGCGCAGGCCGTGCTCGGCCTCCTCGACCTCGATGTCCGGCCGGTAGAACTCGCCGACCAGCGTGGAGAGGGTCTTGCCGGTGCCGGCGACCTCCTCGGCGAACTGCTGGCCGTACTTCTCGCGCGGGTCTTCCTTGAGGAACCGGTGCAGGAACGACACGTGGCTCGGATCGATGCCGCCCTCGAGCCCCTGCAGCCAGTTGCACTCCCAGAGGCCCTTGAACGCGAAGGTGTACTCCTCCGGCGCGACGAAGCAGTCCCAGTTCGGCAGCGGCGGCGGATCACCCGCACCCATGTAGGTGAAGATGATCCCGTTCTTCTCGATGCACGGGTAGTTCGCGATGCGGACCTTGTGGCGGAACTGGCTGTGCGGCGGCTCCGCCGGCTGCTCGACGCAGCGGCCCTCGGCGTCGAACAGCCACCCGTGGTAGAGGCAGCGGATGCCGTCGCCCTCGAGCCGGCCGAAGGACAGGTCCACGCCGCGGTGCGGGCAGTAGCGGCTGACCAGGCCCCAGCCGTTGCTGCGCCTGAACAGGACCAGGTCCTCGCTCATGATGCGCACCGCCTTGACGGGGCGCTCGTCCGACATCTCCGAGACCAGCGCGACCGGCTGCCAGTACGAGCGCAGCAGGTTGCCGAGCGGTGTCCCCGGCCCCGAGCGGGTGACCTTCTCGTTGTCTTCCTTCTTCAGCATCGCGTCGTACCCACCTGTCGAGTCCGTGTGGATCCTAATATCGCAAGAGTGGATCCAATCTGGCAAGATTGTGGCCGGGAGATGTGACCACGCATCCGGAATCACGCCTCTCTGGTACCGTGATCACCCGCGCGGCGGCCGAGAACGCGAGGAGTCGACTTGGGTCAGGAAGCCCTACCGGAGCACGCCACGGGCCCTGCACTCGTCGACGCGATCGCCGCCCTGATCCGGACGAAGATCATGTCGGGCGAGTACCCGATCGGCGCCCAGCTGCGCCAGGCCGAGCTGGCCGCCGAGTTCGGGGTGAGCCGCACACCGGTGCGCGAGGCGCTGCGCCAGCTGCAGACCGGGGGCCTGATCGACGTCGTCCCCAACCGCGGCGCCGTCGTCCGCGTGCCCTCGCCGTGGGACGTGCGCGAGGCCTACCAGGTGCGCGCCGAGCTGGAGGGGCTGGCCGCCTCCCTCGCGGTGGAGAACATCTCCGCCGAGCACATCGAACAGCTGCGCGCGGCGAACAAGGCGATGTACGAGCGGACCTCCAAGGAGAGCAGGCTCGACGACATCCCGCCCAGCGAGCGGCCCGAGAACGACCTGTTCCACAGCACGATCGCCGACCTGTCCGGCAACTCGCGGCTCGCCCGCATGATCGACGAGATCAACCAGGCGTTCCCGCGCAACGTCTCGGCGCAGCTGCTGCTCACCGACAGCCGCTACCGCGACGAGAACTTCCGCGAGCACGAGCGCATCCTCGACGCCCTCGCCGCAGGCGACGCCGAGACGGCCCGCGCAGAGCTGCGCGAGCACATCATCAAGGCGGGCGAGCACCTCGCCCGCTGGTACGAGAAGCGCTCCTCCACCGTGTTCCGCGGCTGAACCTCACAGCCCGCGTCGCCGCGTCGAGACGAACTCGGCGTCCGGCCGGTCGATCCCCGTCGCCAGGTCGGCGAGCAGCTCCCCCAGCGCAGGCGCGAACTTGAACCCGTGCCCCGAGCAGGCCGACGCGACGATCACCTCGGGCGCTCCCCGCAGCGGACCCACGACGAACCGCTTGTCGGCCGTCATGGTGTACAGGCACGCCGCGGTCTCCACCGGCTCGGTGTCCAGCTCCGGCACGTAGATCGCGAGCAGCCGGCGCAGCTCGCCCACCTCCGCCTCGGTGGGCGCCGCGACCGGGATCTCGGGGTCCCACACCGGGCCGGCGTCCACCCCGATCTTCACGCCGTTCGCGTCCGCGTCCGGGATGCCGAAGACCAGCCCCTCCGGCCGATCGACGGAGAACGCGCCGAGCAGCGGCGGGGACCCGGCCTCCTGCCCCGGCGCAGCGGTGAGGGTGAGGATGCGCCACACCTCCAACAGCGGCGCCAGCTCCGGCACGAGCGCGCTCATCCACGGCCCGCCCGCGAGGACGAGCCGCCGGGCCCGCAGCACCCCGTCGTCGGTGTCGACGACGACTCCCCCGTCCGCGGCGCGCCACGAGTGGACCTGCACGCCCCACCGCAGCTGCGCGCCCTCCTCCGCCGCGACTGCGCGGAACGCGCCCAGCGCGCGCTCGGCCTCGATCACGCCCGCCGCCGGGTCGTACACCGCCCGGTAGCCCTCCGGCACCGCGAAACCGGGCATGGCCTCGCGCAGCTCCTCCGGGGAGTCCAGCACGCGGCAATCGGGCCCCTGCAGCTGCGGCTCGTGGCCCGCGTGCGCGTAGAGGCCGCCGGTGCGGTGCACCAGCGTCGTGCCGGTCAGCTGCTCCAGCTCAGCCCAGCCGTCGAACGCCCGGCTCACGAAGTCGTTCCACACCGGGTTCGGGTACGCGCGGCGGATCATGCGGGTGCGGCCGTGCGACGAGCCGCGGCCGTGTCCCGGCGTGAACCGGTCGAGCCCGACGACCTCCTTGCCGCGGCGGGCCAGCGCGGCGACCGCCGCGCTCCCGTGCACGCCGAGGCCGACCACCAGGAACTCGGCGTCCGTTTCGCTCACCGCACACCCTCCTTCGCCACCTCGGCGACGGCGCGCACCAGCGCGTCCACGTCGCCGTGGTCGTTGTAGACGTGCACCGACGCCCGCACGACGGACGCGATGCCGCGGTCGCCCAGGTCCCACTGCCCGTGCGCGGCGGGGACGGCGACGACCCGCACGTTCCGTTCGGCCAGCCGCCTGACGACGTCCGCGGCCGGGACCCCGTCGACGGTGAACGTGACGATCCCCGACCGGGCGTCCGCCGGGTCGGCCGGGACGATGCCGGGGACCTCGGCCAGCCGGGCCCGCACCGTGCCGGCGAGGCCGCACAGGAAGGCCGCTGTCGCGTCGATCCCGCGTTCCAGCACCTCGGTGACGGCCCGGCCGAGCCCTAGCCGGGCCGCCACGCTCGCCTCCCACGTCTCGAACCGGCGGGCGCCCGGCAGCACCTCCCAGTCGTCGCCGGACGACCACCTCGACCCGCGCACGTCCGGGGCGGTGGGCAGCAGGCGCTCCGCGAACGAGCGCCGGATGTAGGCGAACGCGGTGCCGCGCGGGCCGCGCAGGAACTTCCGCCCCGTCGTCACGAGCGCGTCGCAGCCGATCTCGTCGACGTCGACGCGCAGGTGCCCGACCGTCTGCGTCGCGTCCAGCAGGTAGGTGGCACCGGCGGCCCGCGCGATGCGACCGATGTCGGCCACCGGCTCGTCCAGCCCGGACGATGTGGGCACGTGGGCGACCGTGACGATCGACGGCCGCCCGTCGGCGAGGACGTCCGTCAGCGCGCCGAGATCGACCCGCCGCGCGTCGTCGGTCGGCACGACCACCAGCTCCGATCCCCGCTCTCGGACCAGCGTCATCAGGTGCAGGGCGTGGCTGACGTACGTGCTGCGGGCAGCGACGAGGCGGGTGCCCGGCGCCGGGCGCACGGCGTCGAGCAGCACCCGCAGCGCAGTGGAGGCGCTGTCGAACAGCGCGATCTCCTCGGGCTGCGCCCCGACGAGCGCCGCGCAGGCGGAGTAGGCGGCCTCGGTCGCGTCCTTGACGAGGGCGGCCGCCTCGTAGCCGCCGAGCCGTTCCTCCAGGCGCAGGTGGTCGACGACGGCTGCCAGGACGTCCGACGACGGTAGGGCGGCGCCGGCGGAGTTGAAGTGGTGCGAGAGTGCGGCCCCGAGGGTGCGGCGGCGCTCCGCGGCCACGTCGATCACGCCGTCGGCGGAGACGCGGTTCATGCCAGCGCTCCCTCCCGTCGTGTCCGCCGGCGCGGCGCCCCGCCAGCCGTACTTGAGCAAGAATGGATCCAATCTTGACACTAGTGTATCCGCAGTTGACCCGCTCCGGTCCACGGTGACGCTCGACACCGCGTCGAGAACGAAGCTGTGGTGATCGAATCGCCCTGTTGATCACCACAAGTTCGTTCTCGACGCGGGGACTCGGCGTCCGGCACACCCGGGCAGGGACCACGCCGTGGCTACGCTGACGATCTGGCCGGAGGCTGGAGGTGCGGCGGATGCCGGTGATCGACAACGCGATCTACGTCGATGGCCGCCGTGCGGCGGAGCCCGGATCGCTGGACCAGACGTTCACCAGGCTGCGCGAGTGCGCGGCGGGCGCTCCCGACGCGTTCTGCTGGATCGGGCTGGTCGATCCCGGCAAGGACGAGATCGCCGCGGTCGCCGCCGAGTTCGACCTGCATCCGCTCGCGGTCGAGGACACGGTCCACGCCCACCAGCGGCCCAAGATCGAGCGCTACGGCGACGTCGAGTTCGTGGTGCTGCGGCCCGCCCGCTACGACGACGCCACCGAGTCGGTGACGATCGGCGAGATCCACCTGTTCATCGGGCCGTCCTTCGTGATCACCGTGCGGCACGCAGCGGAGCCGGACCTCGCCGCGGTGCGCAAGCGGCTGGAGGGCGATCCCGCGCTGCTGCGGATCGGCCCGTACGCCGTCCTCTACGCGATCATGGACCGGATCGTCGACGACTACGTGCCCGTGCTGGACGGCCTGCAGCGCGACATCGACGAGATCGAGACGCAGGTGTTCGGCGGCGACTCGGCCGTGTCGAAGCGCATCTACACGCTCAGCCGCGAGGTGATCGAGTTCCAGCGCGCCGTGGCCCCGTTGCGGGACCTCTTCGGGGACATCCAGGAACAGGTCGAGGAGAAGGAGGTCACCCTCGACGTGGAGCTGGGCCGGCGGCTGCGTGACGTCGCCGACCACTCGACCCGGGTGCTGGAGCGCATCGACGGCTTCCGGCAGCTGCTGTCCAACATCCTCAGCGTCAACGCCGCGCTGGTCGGGCAGCGGCAGAACGAGGAGATGGCCCGGCTGACCGAGGCGGGCTACCGGCAGAACGAGCAGATGAAGCGCGTGTCGTCGTGGGCGGCGATCGCGTTCGCGCCGAGCCTGGTCGCGGGCATCTACGGCATGAACTTCGCGCACATGCCGGAGCTGGAGTGGCCGTTCGGTTACCCGATGGCGGTCGGGCTGATGATCGTGACCAGCGCCGTGCTGTACGTGATCTTCAAGAGGCGGGGGTGGCTGTAGGTCGCCGAACGCAACGAACGGCACTCTCGTCCACTCTGAGTGGACGAGAGTGCCGTTCGTTCACCCCGGACCGTCAGTGCACCCCCTCCATGTGCCGGCTGATCCACGGCGCGATGGCGAACATGATCAACCCGATGACGATCACCACGGCCCCGTTGATGCCGAAGTAGGCCACCTCGTCCTGCGGCGAGTAGAACCCTGCGAGCCGCCCGGAGAGCGAGGTGCCGATCCCGACCGAGAAGAAGTAGAGCGCCATCATCTGCGCCCGGAACGCCTCCGGCGCGAGCTTGGTGGTGACGGCCAGCCCGATCGGGGAGAGCAGCAGCTCGGAGATGGCGAAGAGGGCGAGGATGAACAGCACCGCGATCGCGGGCACCGTGTTGCCCGTGCTGCCCGCGAACAGCAGGAACAGCAGGAACGCGACACCCATGCCGATCACGCCGTAGGAGAACTTGCGCGGCGTGGACGGAGCCCGGTCGCCCAGCCGCGTCCACAGCGCCGCGAACGCGCCGGAGAGCAGGATCACCCAGATCGGCTCCTCCGATCCGATGAAGCTGGCCGGTGCGGTCCAGCCGAAGATCGTCCAGTCCATGCGCTCCTCGGAGTACACCGCGAGCGTGGTGAAGATCTGCTGGAACAGCGCCCAGAACGCGGCGTTCGCGATGAACAGCGGGATGAACGCCCGCACCCGGGTGCGCTCCGCCGCCGCGACCCGCGGGCTGCGCAGCATCAGCGCGAAGTAGCCGATCGACGCCAGCAGGAGCACGACGGTGACGGCCGTCGAGACCGACGCGAGCGGGATCAGCTCGGTGAACAGCACGACGCAGATCACCGCGATGATCCCCACGATCAGCGCGATCGCCTTCGGGTAGGCCGACCGCGGCAGCGGGTTGGTCGGGTGCCGGCCGGCCGTGCCCAGGTTCTTGCGGAACGCGACGTACTGGATCAGCCCGAGCGCCATCCCGACCGCGGCCGCGCCGAAGCCGACGTGGAAGCCGAGCGACGTCTGCAGCAGTCCGGTCACGATCGGCCCGATGAACGCCCCCAGGTTGATCCCCAGGTAGAACAGCGTGAACCCGCCGTCGGCGCGGACGTCGCCCTTCTCGTAGAGGGTGCCGAGCAGCGACGACGCGTTGGCCTTGAGCGCGCCGCTGCCCAGCGCCACCAGCACCAGGCCGACGCCGACCCCGGCGAGCCCGGGCAGGATCGCCAGCGCGATGTGGCCCGCCATCACGACGATGCCGCCGTAGAAGACGGTGCGCTCCATGCCGAGCAACCGGTCGGCGAGCCAGCCGCCGAGCACGGTCGAGAAGTAGACGAACCCGCCGTACGCCCCGACGATGCCGGTGGCCGTGGCCTGCGGGAGCCCCAGCCCGCCCTCCTCGAGGGAGAAGTACAGGTAGTAGGCCAGGATCGTGAGCATCCCGTAGAACGAGAACCGCTCCCACAGCTCGACCCCGAACAGGTTGGCCAGCCCGATCGGGTGCCCGAAGATCGTGCGGGTCGGCGCCTGCGTCGCGCCCGCCTTGCCCGTGTCCGCCATCGCTCTCCCGTCGCCGGCCGTACCGGACCGGTCTACTCCTGTGCGGACCGGTCGCGACACCCCCGTCACCCCGACGACGTGCGCACCGCGGCGGCCCGAACGCCTGACGCGCCGGACCGTACGCAGAACTCGGCCGGCGGAACGGGCAACTCGCCGCACCGATCGCGTGACTCAGCGTCGTGTTCGCGGGCGGGGCTGGCAGCGCGGACAGCTGAACGAGCTGCGGTTCATGAACGGCTCCCGCCGGATCGGGGTCCCGCAGCGGCGACACGGCTGGTGCTCGCGCCCGTACGCGTCGAGGGAGCGATCGAAGTAGCCCGATGCCCCGTTGACGTTGACGTACAGCGAGTCGAACGACGTGCCGCCCGCGGCCAGTGCCGCCTCCATCACCTCGGCCGCGGCCTCCAGCACGGTGCGGACCTGCGCCCGGGTGAGCTTCTCGGTGGGGCGAGCGCCGTGCAGCCGGGCCCGCCACAGGGCCTCGTCGGCGTAGATGTTGCCGATGCCGGACACGATCGTCTGGTCGAGCAGGGCCCGCTTGATCTCGGTGCGCCTGCGGCGGATCCCGGCGACGGCGGCGTCGAGGTCGAAAGCGGGGTCCATCGGGTCCCGGCCGATGTGCGCGATCGGTTCCGGCAGCAGCCCGCCCCCGGCCGCGGGCGCGAGCGGGTGGATCGACATACCGCCGAACGTGCGCTGGTCGACGAACCACAGCTGCGGGCCGTCGTCAGCGAACCGGACCCGCACGCGCAGGTGCGGGCCGGGCACCTTGTCCTCCGGCGCGATCAGCATCTGCCCGCTCATGCCGAGGTGGGCGAGCACGGCGTCGGCGCCGGGACCGGGCTCGTCCAGCTCCAGCCACAGGTACTTGCCGCGCCGGCACACCCCGGTGATCGTGCGCCCGGCGAGGCGCGCGGCGAAGTCGGCCCCGCCCCCGAGGTGGCGGCGCACCGCGCGCGGGTGCGCCACGGTCGCCTCGGCGATCGTCCGGCCGTGGATGTGCTCGGCGAGGCCCCGGCGCACGACCTCGACCTCGGGCAGCTCCGGCACTCAGCCCTCGGACTCGGCCTCGGCCGCCGCGGCCTCGGCCTCTGCCTTCAACGTGCGGTAAGCCAGCTCAGCGGCCTTCTGCTCAGCTTCCTTCTTCGTGCGGCCCTCGCCGTCGCCGAGCTCGCGCCCGCCGACGACCGCGGTGGCGGTGAAGACCTTCATGTGGTCGGGGCCGCTCTCCCCGATCACGTACTCGGGGACGCCGAGATCGGCCGCGGCGGTGAGCTCCTGCAGGCTGGTCTTCCAGTCCAGGCCCGCCCCGAGCAGGGGCGCGCCGAGCAGGAGCTCCTCGAACAGCCGGTGCACCACCTCGCGGGCGGTCTCCAGTCCGTGCTGCAGGTACACCGCGCCGATCAATGCCTCCATGGCGTCGGCGAGGATGCTGCTCTTCTGCCGGCCGCCGGTGAGCTCCTCGCCGCGGCCGAGCAGCAGGAAGGCGCCGAGGCCGTCCCTGCCGAGCCCCGCGGCCACACCGGCCAGGGCGTGCATGTTGACCACACTGGCGCGCAACTTCGCCAGCTGGCCCTCGTGCAGATCAGGGTGATCACGGTAGAGCCGCTCGGTGACGATGATCGACAACACTGAGTCCCCGAGGAACTCCAGTCGCTCGTTCGTGGGGAGCCCACCGTTCTCGTAGGCGTACGAGCGATGGGTCAGCGCCATCGTGAGCAGCTCGTCGTCGATCTTGACACCGATCGCCTCGAGAAGCGGGCCACGGTCCTCGGCCGGGCCCTGCTGCGCTCGCTCCGCCACGTGATCCCCCCGACTCAGGACGTTCCGCGTGGACGGGTCGGGACTGGGGGCACGATCGATCGTCTCCTGGCTGGTCGAAGCGGCTCAGTCGGCGTGCAGGCGGTCCTTGAGGGCGGCCCAGCGGGGATCCAGTGTCTCATGTCCGTGACCCGGCTCGAGGTCGACCCACTTCTCCCCGCAGCCGGCGCACAGCCCGCGGCAGTCCGGCCGGCACAGCGGCGCCAGCGGCAGCTCGGTGACCATCGCGTCGCGCACCGTCTGCTCCAGGTCCACGGTGTCGTCGACGACCCGCGGCAGCTCGTCGGCGTCGGTGGTCTCGTCGGTGACGCTCTCGGGGTAGGCGAACAGCTCCCCCAGCACGACGGTGGTCTCGTCGAACACAGGATCGAGGCAGCGGGCGCACTCGCCCTCGAGCCTGGCGTGCGCGGTGCCGGAGACGTAGACGCCCTCGGTGACCGCCTCGAGGCGGACGGAGAGCTGGACGGGCGAGCCGACCGGCACGCCGATCGTCTCCAGACCGAAACGCGGATCGGGAGCGGGGATGGTGCGCTCGTAGGTGCGCGAGGCGCCGGCGCGCCGACCCAGCTCGCGGGTGCCGAACACCCACGGGCTCGCGGGGTCCGAGCGGTCGGCGACGGGGTGGTGCGTGCTCACCCTGCTCAGGGTAGGCCCGTCCCGCTCACCGCGGAGGGCTGACCCGCATCCGGACCTGCCCGTCCGCCACCTGGTCGACGGCGACCGTGTACGGGCCGACCGTTGCCCGGTCACCGACCGCGACCGTCAGCCGGGAACCGGACACCTCCAGCGCCACACCATCTGCGCCGATCTCGCCGATCGCGAGCGCCGGGCCGCTGCCGCAGGTGAGGGAGGTGCGGCCGTTGACCGTGCTGACCCGGCCGCTCCCCCGCATGCTGACGCTGCCTCGACCCGCCACGACGACGCAGGTGCCCGGGGGGTCCGGCGCCGCGGCGGCCGGGGGTGCGGGCGCCGCGGTTCCCGCCGGCTCCGGGGTGCCCGCCGTGGTGGCGGTGCAGCCGGTGATCAGCAGCCCGGTCAGCAGCACCACCGCCGGCCACCTCACGAGACGGCCCGCTGCGGCGGCGCGCTGCCGAACTCGTCGGCGATGAGCGCGGCCAGCTCCAGGTAGGCGTCCGCAGTGGCCGGGCGCAGCCGCTTCACCTCGATGCGACCGCCCGCGGCCAGGTGCGGATCGCGCGGGATCTCCACGACGGCGCGGCAGCGGGCGGTGAAGTGCGCGCGCAACCGGCTGATGTCGACCTCGTCGCTGGAGCGGTCGGCCGACAGCACCACGATCGCCCGTTCGACGGCCTCGCCGTACCCGTGCGCCACGAGCCAGTCGAGGGTCTTGCTGGCCCGGCTCGCACCGTCGACGGTCGGGGTGCCGACGACGACGAGGCTGCTGGCCCGCTGCAGCGTCGCCGCCATCGCCGAGTGCAGCATCCCGGTGCCGGAGTCGGTGATGATGATGTCGTAGTAGCGGGACAGCACCCCGGTGACCTGCTCGTACGCGCGGCCGTCGAACTCGGTGCGCGTCGTGGGGCGCTGCGCGGAGGCCACGACCTGCAGCCGCCCGATGAGGCTGGTGTAGCGGGCCACGTCGGGCAGGGCCCGGATGTCGTCGAGGTGCTCCAGCAGGTCGCGCACCGACAGCTCGGACTCACCGGTGAGCCGGTCGGCGAGCGTGCCGGCATCGGGGTTCGCGTCGATGCCGACGACCCGGTCGCCGCGGTGCTCGGACAGCATCAGCCCGAGCAGCGCAGCCACCGTCGACTTGCCGACACCGCCCTTCATCGACACCACCGACACGAAGTGCGTGCCCGGCAGCGGCCGCTGGATGCGGGCGACGAGGTCCTGGCGGCGCCGCTCCGCCGGGCCGATGCCGGGGTTGATCGCGCCGCCGGTCAGCGAGTAGAGGGCACGCCGCCAGCCCGACGCGGGCGCGTCCGAGCGCGGCTTGACGATCGTGAGATCGGTGAGCTCGTCCGCTGAGCGCGGGTCGGCGGACGGTGGTTGCGCGTGCTTCTCGAGGGACAGGGGCGGTGTCGGCGACGGTGCCGCGCGTGGTGCCGATCGTGGCGCCGGCGGGTTCTGCCGGGTCGGCTCCTCGGGCCGTCCGGGCCGGGCGATCTGCCGGGGCGGGGCGGCCGTCGCCTGGGCCGCCGCGGTCTTCCCGGGGTCCTCGGTGTCCGCATCGGCTCTCGCATCGGCTCTCGTATCGACACTGTCCGCTGCGGGCCCGTCGGGCCGCGTGTCCGGGTGCGGCGGCACGAATGCTCGTTTCGGCATGTGTCCTCTCCCCCCGATGCCGGAACCGCGGGCCGGCACCACCACTACGCCACCGGCCGTGGGTCGCGGTGATCCTACTCACCAACGGTCGCGGGAACGGCGGTTCGCGAACGCCGAACCTACCGCGGTCCGCCGGTGACCGCCCGCACCGGAAATTGTTTCTGACACAAATACATCGGGGAAGCCGGCCGGAATCCATGGCTCGGAAATGGCATTCACCCGATAGAATCCCGGCGCTGAGGTGTGTGCACGCACCGCAACGACGGACGACGGAGGCCGGGGGGCGTCCAACCAGGTCGCGGCGGTGCGGGCACAGGCGGGCGATGACGGCTCCCGGCCGGGATCGCCCACGGACCGTTGTGCCGGGGTCGATCCGGGCGGGCGCAGGCGTCGCGACCGGCCGGTGGCCCCTGCAGAACGGGCGAGCAGTCCTAGGGGGGACACCGAATGAGCGATGCCGACAGCGCCCAACCGACGACGTGTGCCCTACCGGGCTGCGACGTCGTCATCGAGCAGACGGACACCGGCGGGCCGCCGCGGCGCTACTGCTGTCCGGCCCACCGGAGCGCAGCCCGCAAGCAGCGTCAGGCGGCCCGCGCCGAGCTGGCCGCCACCACGACCGAGTCGGCCACCACGACCGAGTCG
>Ga0065720_1020549_pt1 | contig 13917 bp, 11 predicted proteins | sample Thericmetagenome_FD_59107 | JGI IMG/M metagenome (GOLD analysis project Ga0065720, IMG submission 59107) | Thermophilic microbial communities from the Joint Bioenergy Institute, California, USA of rice/straw/compost enrichment - eDNA_2 v2... | ecosystem: Engineered > Solid waste > Grass >... | reverse complement strand
ACGGGTTCAGCCGTATCTCCGATAATGAAACTTAAGGCGTTTACACAAAATTATTGACAGACCCGACAGTTCTCCCGGGTGCGGGTCAGGCTGCTGCCACCCATGGATACAGTCCTCCTTTGCCTGAGATTTGGCTGGAGAAACCATTTCTCAGTTATAGCAAAGGAGGACCTTTCCATCATGCCGCATGGCGCTTCCTGTTCGGTTCTTCCAAGCACAGCCTGGGGTTTAATGTTTGAGTCATTTTATGTTTCCGATTTCCTGGAAGTATTTTTTAGCGCCTTCATTTAACGGCACTACAGCTTCGTGCGCGTATTCGATTTTAATTCCCTTTGCTACACTGTGGTATGTGGCAAGTACATCCAAATTGCTGTACAACGCCTTCGTAATATTGTATGCAATGTCCGGATCCAGACCGGCACGTGAACCGAGTTGAATACGTTCTACGAATACATCAACCGGCTCGTCGACACCTTTGTAAATGCCCGCCTCCACTCTTTCCACGGATGTCGAAGGCGTCTTCTGAATGTAAGCACTTACGACATTGCTTGGAATAGATACCAAAGTGACTTCATGCGTCGTTGCCAAAGATTCCACGCTGGCTGTAGGCATTCCGCCAACCACGATCATGACATCAATGAGGCCGTCTTTCATTTGATCCGCCGCTTGATCGTATGGCAAATAAACCGTGTTAAACTCATTCGCATTCCACCCGGCTGCTTCGATCAACGCTGCAAAGAACGTTTCAGCGCCGCCGCCCGGTTCCCCGATCGCAATTTTTTTGCCTTTGATATCCTCCAATGTCTTTATGTTCGATTTTTTCAGCGCGACGACCTGATATCCCGTAGAGTGAAGCGTTCCCAAAGCCTCCAATTTAAGATCTTCACCCTCGAATGTTCCTGTGCCTTCCATACCTTCAATGCCTTGTCTTGCCGAGAAAAAGCCCAGATCCACTTGTCCTGTTCCCACAACTCTGGTATTTTCAACCCCGCCGCCGGTGACTTGCACATCCATCTTTACGCCTTCCACATGATCATTGACGATTTGAGCGATTCCGCCGGCAATCGGATAGAAAGCCCCGCCCGTTGGTCCCGATGCAATCACGAGGTTCACGACTTTAGCGGGGCTTGAACCGGAGCCGGAACCGGAACTGGAACCGGAACCGGAGCCGGAACCGGTGTTTGAATTGGAGCTGCTGCCCGCTCCCGCCGTTGAATTTGAACTTGTCCCGCCGCTTGAATTTGAGCTGCTTCCAGTTTGTCCCGAACCGCATGCCGCCAAAGCAACCATGAGAATGAGTACAATAATGCCTTTTACCCATCTCGACTTTAACATGTTTTTTTCCTCCCTTTATCAGTTAATCTAGTGTTATACAATTGCAACCGCTCTGCACCAGCCGCCTGTGCAACCCTCAAATTTTACGGGAAAAGCGCTTACGATAAACCCGTGCGGCCTGGGAACTTTGTCCAAATTCGCCAATTTTTCGATTTGAATATATTCTCTATGCCTTCCGTGCAAATGAGTGGGCCAAAGGGCAGATTTATCTTTAGTGGCTTTATAGGTTTCCACCATCGCTTCGACCGGACGATCCAGGGTCCATGCGTCGATCCCGATACATCGGATTCCCTGGTCCAATAACCAATCAAGTCCGGAAATACCCAGGCCTGATTGCATTTTCAAATACGTCTTCGTATCTGTTCCCCAATAAGCGTCACAGCCCGTATGAAGAAGGACGATATCCCCCGGCTTAAGGGAATAATTGATTTTGTCAAGAGCCTCTTTTAAATCCTCTACGGTAATTTCCGCTCCTGCCTCTTTATGGCGCATATCCAGGATGACACCCGGACCGTAGCACCATTCCAACGGGACTTGATCAATCGTTTTGGCAGGCTTGCCTTCGGAGAATGGACCATAATGAAACGGGGCATCCACATGCGTGCCTGAATGAGCGCTCCCGGTAATCGTGTCTGTTGCCAGCGCCATACCATCCGGGAAGTCGTCGGCGTTGATGTCGGCCAATTTGGCCAGACGCTGAGCCCCTTCGGCATGATTGGAATGTTGAATAACCGGAGGATAAGGTTCTGTGGCTCCATTGTGATGTGCAACACTCAGATCAATGATGGTGTACATTGAACTCCTCCTTGGCCCCCTTTCATCAACGAGCGAATAATCTTTTTGCTATCCAATCCGCCACATACGGCCGGTAGGAGTAGACATAATTGTTGCACACGTGGTTGCCGTCTTCATAAATTTTCAGTTCCTTGTCCTCGCAATTTTTGGCTGCAGCAATAATTTTGTGAGCATTGTCAACAGTGATGATCTGATCCAATGCGCCATGAACAATGAGAAGAGGGCAGCGAAGATTTTCAATGACGTCCGACAGATTGACGACATCATTGGCTTTCGCGTAAAGGTTTTCCCAATCTTCGAATCCCATGAGGTGCGCCAAATCCACTTTCAAAAGCGGCGGTATTTTTTGTTCAAATTCGGAAAAGTCGAACGGACCGCCAATACCGCAAGCGGCTTTAAATCTCGGATCCGCGGACGCGCATCTTGGCGCCAAATAGCCTCCCATGCTTATACCCGTCAATCCCACTCTCTCGGTATCCAGCTCCGGATAGTTCTCAATGATCCAATCCAGCAATGTGGACACCGCATCTTCGTAATTCGTCCGTTCCAGGTTCAGATGCGACAATTCCCCCTGAGCAGGCCCGTCAAAAGTTACTGTCGCGATTCCTCTTTCCAGGAAGAAGTCGGTAAAGCTGCACAACTCTTCTTTCCAGGCGTCCGCCCCGCTTACCAGAAACAGTACCGGCGGCTTGGTTGCATTGGGAGGGATACGGACGTAACCCGGAATGATTTCATTCTTCCAGGGCACTTCAATTCGATGGGCTGCGGGCCTTAACAACGGCGCAGCTTTTTTGAAAGCCTCCATTGACTTTTTATAAGTTTCCTGTTTTTCAGCTTCATCGCTGAACCACATATAATGCGCGTAATGATAAGCCAAAGCGGCTCTCCGATAAAAAGCGCCGGCCGTTATGTAGTTTTTGTTTTCAAAGGCTTCATCGCCACTTTTCATGTGCTCGTCGCCTGAACGGGACCAAACGTCCCTCCATTGATTCCAGCTTCCAATCGAGCTTAAAATCCGTTCCAGATCGTTATGATCCACACCGGCAGCCAGCATTCTTGGTTTCCATTGTTTGACCACAAATTCAAATAAATCCGGCATCAACTTGTTATAGAAGCTTATAATTTCACTCATTTACATTGCCTCCATTTCTGTGTAATGACCGGATGCTCCGGGTGAAAGCGTTTACGCTGATAAGCGTTTTGCCACCCAATCGGCCGCATAAGAACGGCAAGCGCAAACCTGGTTCGTGCAAACATGATTTCCGCCTTCAAAAATTTTCAATTCTTTATCCGGGCTGTTGATTGCCTTTTCGATAATGCGGACAGAATGCTGATTGTCGGCGATCGGGTCATTTTCGCCGTGAATCATAAGCATGGAACATTGAATATTTTCAATGACATCCGACAGATTGACCACTTCGTTGGCATGTTGATAAAAGCTTTTCCAATCCTGAAAACCCAAAGCTTTTGAAAATTCAACTTGCTTAAATAAAGGGGTCTTGCCTTCCAAGTCCGAGAGGTCATACAGACCTCCTATGCCGCAAACCGCTTTAATTCTGCCGTCGGCCGCGGCACATCTGACGGACGTGTACCCGCCCAGACTTATTCCGGTCAGAGCAATGTTGTCTGTATCCAATTCGGGATAATGTCGAATGATCCAATCGATTAAGGCTGACACCGCTTCTTCGTAATTCGTTCGCGTCAGCTTCACATGCTCCAATTCGCCTTGCGAAGGACCATCGAAGGAAACCGTTGCAATCCCCCGATCAAGGAAAAAATCAGTGAAGCTCATTAACTCCTCTTTCCATGCTCCAATGCCGTTAACCATAAACAGCACGGGCGGTTTTTTTACGTTCGGAGGAATGCGAACATACCCGGGAATGATTTCGCGGTTCCATGGCACCTCAATTCTGTGAGCGGCCGGATTCATGAGCGGAGCGGCTTTTTTGAATGCTTCGGCACATTTTTGATAGGTTTCTTTTTTAGCTTTTTCATCGCAGAACCACATAAATTGACCAAAATGATAACTGAGCGCGGCATTCTTATAAAAATAGCCTGCCGTGGCATAATTGCCGTCTTTTAATGCCTGATCCGCTTTTTTCATGAATTCATCGGCGGCGTTCAAGCATGCCGGAAGCCATTGATCCCAACTGTTTGCGGATTCCAAAAGATGAAAAACGTTGTTATGATCCATGCCGGCAGCAAGCATTCTGAGCTTCCAAAGTTTTTTGGCATGATGAAATCGACCCGGCATTTTTTCATTGAAAACTTGCAAGATCTCATTCATATTTACCAACCAATCTTAGAAATTCTTCATCCGTTAATGCTCTTTTCTTCGCGATCCCCATCTCTTTGACGTCTGCCAGCAATTTGGCTTTAGCCTCTTCATCCAATTCCTTATTCATTTCTTTCAATCTGATGTTGATTGAAGTCATTCCGCTCTTTTTCCCAAGCAACAGTTTTGGTTTTCGCCCAAGGAAATAGGGGTTTATGGCAAACATGGCGAGAGGATGGCTGAACAGCGTATCCGCGCCGATACCCGCTTCGCGTGTAAAATTGTTCGTTCCGACGATGGGTTTATTTACCGCGACGGGGTAATTCGTCAATTCCTGGACTTTGTCTGACAATTCCATCAATTTCGGTATATCGATACCCAAATCAACGCCCAGCAGCATCGTTAATCCTGCAACCACTTCTTCCAACGAAGCGTTCCCGGTTCGATCTCCCATCCCGTTGACGCAAGTGTGAACGACGCTGGCGCCTAATGTTACCGCTTTCAAAGAGTTGGCGACCGCCAGCCCAAAGTCATTGTGCGTATGGATTTCCACCGGCAATTTTGTTTTTTCCTTTACCAATTTGACCAGAAACTCCGTGGCCTCCATGTAGGAACAACCCATCGTATCGACAATGCCTATGGAGTCCGGAGCACTGTTTTGCATCACGGCATCCAGCAATTTTTCCAAATCCAGCTCGTCCGCTCTCGTCGTATCATAAGGAAAAAACACCGTATACATTCCCAATGATTTTGCCTGGCGAATGGAATCGATACTGGCTTCAATGACCCGGTCTACTGACCAATTAAATTGATATTCCAACTTCGGTTTCCCGATTGGAACTTCAATGATGACACCATCCACTCCGCATTCATGGCACATCATAATATCTTCTTTTTTGGCCCTGACAAAACCAAACACTTTTGAATTCAAGTTCAGTTTCTTAATATTTTCAATCGCGATCCGGTCATCCTTGGAAACAGCGGGCATGCCCGCTTCAATGCGATGGATCCCGCATTCGCCCAGCATGGTAGCGATTTCAACCTTTTCTTCGGGTGTTAAAACGACTCCCGAAGTTTGCTCGCCGTCCCTTAAAGTCGCGTCGTGAATTTCAACTTTTGGCGGGATTTCAAACTGACTGCGCACCTCATCCTTGTAATTAAAATGACTGACCAACCAGTTTTCGTTATTCCATTTTTGCTTCAAATACAATGACCTCCCAGCCAAGAAGTAATCCAGTATCCCGTAAATTTTAAATGTTCGGGGAATTGATTTTCTCCTCAAAAATCCTTGCAAACAAAGTTGCCGTTTTCAGCTTGTGTTGTCTGACTAACATCTCCGTTTTATCTTCATCACCTTCTTCCATGGCATTGATGATTTCATAATGCTCTTCAACCGCCTCAAACATCCGTTGAGGTTGAAAAGCAAATATCGCTTTTGACCAGTTTCCTTCCCACAGATTAAAGATCATGTCGTAAAGGGTGCGATTGCTGGATTGGCCGTAAATATACCTGTGAAATTCCTTGTTTTCGATACCGAAACTTTCGTCATCGCCATTTTTCGCATGGATATACATTTGATCCGTCATCTTTCTTAAGAAATCAAACTTTTCTTTTGTCATATTGACGATCGCCGTTTTAGCGGCCAGCCCTTCCAACACCGCCCTGATATCAAAAATATGTTTGATTTCCTCGGGGTTAAATGATTTAACCTGTGCGCCTTTATGCGGAACAATTTCAACCAGACCTTCGGTTTCCAGCCTCTTTAATGCTTCGCGGACAGGAATAATCGACACGTTGGCTTCCGCCGCAATTTTATTGATGTTGATACTCTCTCCCATAGCCAGTTCGCCGGACAGAATTTTTTGTTTCAGCAGATTATGGACATACTCCGATTTCGTTGCGAAATTTAAGGTCATTTCATTACTCCTTTTTTGTTTGATCAGAATATATCGTATATGATATATTTTATATCGGCAAATATATTTTATATGATATATCTTGTACACGCAACGCCTGTTTTCTTATTAAAAATATTTTTATTAAGCATATTTCTTGATAAATACTTTTTATTTTAAGGAGGTTATTTTGAGGTTGAGGGTTTTAATTAAGCGGGCGCCCGATGGTAAAATCACATTGCAAGAAACCGCCAAAATAGCCATTGTGACGATTAATCGCCCGGCGAAACGAAATGCTTTGACCACAACCATGTGGAAAAAACTCCGGGCTATCGGTGAGGAAATCGCTTCGAATGAAAAAATCAAAGTCGTGATTATGAGAGGAATTCCCGGCAGTTTTACGGCAGGATCAGATATTGGTGAATTCGCCGAAATGTCGTTGGAAGAAGTGAATGAAGCGTTCGAATTAATGGAAAAGACGATCTCAATCTTTGAAGACTTGTCTGTTCCCGTGATCGGCGCAATCGACGGACCTGCTCTCGGCGCAGGTTTTGTTTTGTCACTGGCATGTGATATTCGTGTCGGAACACCGCGAACTGCAATGGGCATGCCTGTTTCAAAGTTAGGGATTACACTCAGCCCGTCATTTGTCCATCGAATTTCCCGCATGATTGGACCAAGCAGAACAAAAGAACTCATCATGACGAATGACATTTATAACTACCGCAAAGCTTATAAAACCGGACTGCTAAATCGCTTAACAAGCAGCAGCGAGCTTACCAAAAGTGTTCTGAGCTTATCGAATTATCTGCGCCTGCAATCACGCGCCTCCATGAAGGCCGTTAAACAATCCCTGAGACTGACGGATTGGTCCGATCAACATCCGTGGAATTATGTCGATGCTGTTGATTTTCGTGAAGGATGCCGGGCATTTTTGGAAAAAAGAGCGCCCCGTTTCAATTAAAAAACATGCTGAATGGCCAAAAATCAGCCGTTCCGCATGTTTTTTTGCAGTTGAATCTGCTGTCATGCATGCTTATACTTAACAATGCCTGCCGCCGGCGACTATGCAAGGAAAGCAAGGAAGGATTCGAATGAAAAGATTCGGCAGCAAATGGACAGCCATCGCCGCACTCTTCGTTCTTCTGATCGTCACCGCTTGTGAAGGAGAAAAAAGCGAACCGTCCGCACTCCCGCAACCGCCGGAAAACGGCGAGAATGCCGCCGGCCCGGCTGCGGGCGGAAAGACGGAGAACGGGATCGGGGAAAACGCGTCAGGCGCCGGGATAAAGGAAAATGCCCCGGGCGCCGGAAGGGACGGCAAAACGTCCCTGTCCATGAGCGAATGGATTACGGAACTTACCCTTTGCGAGAAAGATCCCCCGCCTGGAACGGAAGGCGCGGGGTCCTCGAACTGCATGGCTTCCTTCGGCACATTGCCCCACGCCAACGGGAAAATGCCCGTGGCCGTAGACGTCGACCGCTTCGCGATCTATATGCGGGACCTGTACTTCTTCGTTTCTTTCGACCGGGCCGCAAGCCCGGAATTGATCCGGCAGCTGGTCGGTCAGATTGAAGCGGACGGCGGCGAACTCGTCATCCGGAAAGAGCATGAGGACAACGAATACCGGTACAAAGGCGAAGTGACCGGCGTGGACCGGCCGCTCACGCTGCGGGCCGGCGACCTGCCGCCGATCAGGATCATCCCGGGCTTGCCGCCGCTTGCGTACAGTGTGGAGATGCCCGAATCGTCCGATCCGTCGCTGCTTCTGTTCGGCGAAGACTACGGCACCCATCTCGTCGTTCCCGCCGAAACGGAGACGGTGACGCTCGCCTTCAGCGAGCCCGTACGCACGGGAATCGCTTCCGCGTTCATCGAACATCCGGGCGGGAACCGCACACCGGTCGGGAAATGGGTTGACGACCGGCGCCTGCAGCTCGACCTGAGCGAAATCCGCCAGGAAGAATCCGCCGCCGAAACCATCGTCCTGCTCGACCGCGTTTACGCCGAATCGGGCGCTTACCTGGCGGATCGCCACAGCGCCGTTCTCCACATTCGCAAAGTTCCGGAAAGCCGCTGGCTTCGCTACCCGTCCGGCCGGCCGGCGCTCGAGTCTCCCTATGCTGGCTTCTACGATTTCATCCTGTTTTCCCCGGACCGCAGCAAACGGATCGGACTCGTGGAGCTGGGCGGGGCGATCGGGGACGGGATCGGCGCGGCATACGGCGTGCTCGTGGAGAAACCGGGCGCAAGACCCGAAATCATACGGCACTCATTGCATATGCCCGGCGCGCTGGAGAAGCCCTCGATCGTCTGGGCCGGGAACGACCGCATCGCCTTTTACGATCACACCGGAATTTATCTTTACGACACCGAAACCCGCCGGACCGCGCGAATCCTCGACTATGCCGAAGCCGAAGGGTATCCGAACTTCATCGCTTACGACGGGCATGCCGATGAAATCCTGCTATACATGCAGGTGAGGCGCGGCTCGGACGAAGGAACGCTGGACATCGATTTGCGGCGGTTCCCGGCGAAAGACCCGGGCGCCGCCGCTGCAATCAAATCTTTTACTGCAACAATCCTGGAAAACAAATATTTCTTCGCACAGCTGCCCATTGTTCCGGCCCGTGAGGGGATTTATCTGGGCCAGGCGGCGAACGGGAAATTCCATACGGTTTTTGCGGCGCGGGACGGCCGATCCTGGACGGCGGAGGGACTGCCGGCGGCCCTGTTCGGGGACCGGATCATTTTGCGCTCCGGCGGCGACCGGTCCGAATGGTTCATCTGGAAGCCGGGTACCGAGCCGGCCGCGATTCCCGTGCCGGAGGACGCCTGGGTGCGGCCCTTCGGACACTACCTGGTTTGGCAGCAATCGTCCGATCACCGGTGGAAGCTGTACGATCCGGAAACGGGGAAAGTCTCCGGCTTCCCCCTCATCGCGGACGGCGCCCGGGTTCCTTTCCAGCCGTACGATGCCCTGTACCGCGTCTCGACGGCTCCCTGAACCGGGAACTTTTTCTCCTGGTTTTCCACCGGGATTCCCATCGTGCGATTCTCCATTTTCCCGAAAATATGGTAAAATTGAGTGATGGAGCTTTGTTGAAACGACTGCTTTGGCACAACGTGCCGGGCCGTCAGACGATGCGGGAGAAGCAACCGGAAAAAAACGGTCAGATGCCCGGATGAAATGCCCGCACCGCTCTGGCTTGACAATAACAATCATGATATGATGACTTATATTTCATAATAAAATAAATTCAAACAATTTTATTTCGTCGGTAGTGGGCGGAATTTCACTCATATATCCATATTTCCGAGACGCACACTTTTTTCGATACGGGAGGGATTCACTTTGCTGAGCCCATTATCCAAAACAACAGTAACCGAAGAAGTGCTGGAGCGTGTGAAAGAACTGATTACTTCCGGCAAGGTAAAGACGGGAGAACAATTGCCCTCCGAGACGCAATTGAGCGCAATGTTGGAAACCAGCCGCAATACGGTTCGCGAAGTGCTTATTACCCTTCAGGCTCAAGGTTACGTTGAAATTAAGAGAGGGAAAGGCGTATTTGTTGTAGACCGTTCCAAGTATTATGTCAGTATGTTTATGAACTGGTTTAAGGAAAACGAGCCGCACATCCAGCAATTGCTCGAGGTCAGGGAGATTCTGGAACCTTCGGCGGCAAAACTCGCGGCACAGCGAATAACCAATGAGGAAATACAAGCCTTAGACTTGATCCATCAAGATTTCGTCCGCGCAGTCCGTAACGGAAATATCGAAGACATGGCACTTCATGACCAAAAATTTCACCAGCATATCATAAAAGCCAGCCGCAACGAAATGCTGGATTTCTTCTACACCAGCATGTCGCCCTCCCTTCACGGGTATTTAAAGAAAGTGTTTTCCGCTCCTGCCAAACCTATTCCTGCCATAGAGGTGCACAACAAAATTTTACAAGCCTTGAAATCGAATGACGAAGAAATGGCGTACAAGCTGATGGCCGATCATATCCATCTAAGTAAAACCGACATGATCAATCTTGTGAAAAAAATAGAAAAAAAGTGATGCCGCCCGTCCTTCCGCAATCCTCTCAAGGCCGTCCATCGCATACCATGCTTTTCTTCCGCAAACACTCAATCGCTCCTTTACGCAACAGGAAACTTCCGGGGTTCCTTCCTTAAGACTCTAATCATTCGCTCCCCTTCCAAATATTGAGCTTTTTCATATGATAGCGGCAAACGATGAAAGATGATCCGCGAAAAAATGAAGACTGCCGACGGGGCAGCCTCAGTCCGGAGTTGTTACTCCAATGAGTTGTTAAATGTATGTTCAATCAATTTTGTTTTTTTATTGGGATTGCATATACTGCCCGCTTTTCCATTCGAACCGAACAATTTCATGTAATAGCCGGACACTTTTCCGAAGCCGTCTCTTGCCGAAAGCAATACATCGTTAATACGAGGCCGGGCATTCGAAGAAAGCAAGGACTTCATACGGTCGACGGCTTCTGCCGACATATCGCTGAAAACATTAATTTTGTTAATGCCGCATTCGATCGCCTTGCGCAAATTTTGTTCACCGGTGGACGATCCTCCGTGCAAAACCAGCGGGATTTGAGTCAGTGTTGCGATTTTCTCGATCAGTTCAAATCGGATTTGCGGTTCTCCTCTGTAATGTCCGTGAATCGTTCCCACCGCGACGGCCAGACAATCCACACCGGTTTGTTCCACAAATTGTGCCGCTTTTTCCGGATCTGTCAACAAGTTTGCAATTTGTTCAGGGGTCATGTCACCGGAACCGACATGTCCGACTTCCGCTTCCACCGACACGTTAAGGGAATGGGCCACTTTAACGATTTCTTTGGTGATCCTGACGTTCTCTTCGAAAGGCAACTTTGAGCCGTCGAACATGACGGCAGTCATTCCCGCCTTAATTGCCCGCATGCAGATTTCATAACTTTGGCCGTGATCCAGGATGATGGCTACGGGAACGTCCAGGGGATCGGCCAACATGCGGATGCCGTGAACAAAAACTTCGAAATGCTGAAAAGCCAGCACGGAGGGCGGCACCGCAATAATGACAGGAGAATTCAATTGCTGAGCCGCCTCAAGAACGGCAGTTGCCGTTTCCAAATTCGGAACATCGAAAGCCCCGACTCCATATCCTTCCGCTCTCGCATGGCCGAGTATCGCGCTCATGGGAACCAGCATCGCTACCACTCTCTCTTACAAATGGGGATTGATTGCCACACGCATGGTTTCGCCTTTCTCAACAAGTTCCAATGCCTTTTGAATGTCGTCTAACGGATATTCATGCGAAACTATGGCATCCATATTGAAAAGGCCCATCTTTAAAATTTCCATCGCTTGATAATTGTTTTTCATCGTTGTGCCGTTTAATCCATAAACCGCCAAATCATTGTAATGTATGATATTGGAATCAAGTTCAATGATCCTTCTGTCTTCCGGCAGACCTCCGAAGAACATTACTCTGCCCCTTGGTGCAGCCAAACGGATGCTTTGAACCTGAGCTTCCGGCGAAGAGTTGGATACAATAACGGCGTCAGCGCCCAATCCATTGGTTTGCTCTTTAACGAAATTTTCCAAGTCCACCTTGCGCGAATTGACCAAGATTGCGGATGGGTAATGTTTTCTCATGATTTCGAGGCGCTCATCCTTAATGTCGGCAACGATGATTTTCATTGCACCTCTGAGCCTCGCAATCTCGTAATGTATGGCTCCTATCGGTCCGGCACCGAGTATGACAACGGAGTCGTTCAATCGGGTGTCGATACGATCATGCGCATGAAGCGCAACCCCTATTGGTTCCATAATGGCGGCGTGTTTGCTGGCGACGCCTTCAGGAACGGCAACCAGCATTTTGTGTGTTACAAACTCAGGCGGCAAGGCTATGTATTCGGCGAAACCGCCCGGAAGTTGATACCCGATCGATTTTTTCAGCGCGCATTGGTGACGTCTGCCATTCACGCAATATACGCAATTTCCGCAATGAGCCCCCGGCATTACGGCTACCCGTTCTCCGATCGCGACATTCGCGCCTTTGCCTGCTTCAACAACGGTTCCACACACTTCATGACCCAATATCCATGGAAACGAAACCTTCTTGTGTCCGTTTCGAAATATCCGGATATCCGTACCGCAGATTGTGCAAGCCTCAACTTTCAGAATGACTCCGCCCGGTTCCACTTGCGGATCCGGCACCGATTTCACACTGACATTTCCGATCCCTTCAAATACGGCAGCTTTCATTGCTTCTTCCCCCTTTTCCAAAAGTCGCTTTGCTGATCTTGTGCATCAAGCCTTTCATCCTGTCAGCGGTTTCGACATAGTAGGAAAAAAATTGATTGTATATTTTGGCATGTTGTTCATCCGGCTCGACAACAAATGTCGGATGCTCCATATGCACGAGACGGTTCATTCCTACCGCCTGGGCAGCAAAGATTGCCGCGCCTGCCGCGCTCCCTGAAGCGGTTTTCACGATGGTTAGCGGTCTGTTTAATACGGAAGCCAAAATTTTATTGTACAGGGGGATATTCGTCAACCCGCCCGTTACCCGAACTTCCCGATTGCGCATTGCCGGAATCGAAGCAATTTCATCAAATATCAGACGGGTGCCAAATGCAATTCCTTCCAGAATCGACCGGGCAATATGTTCCGGCCGATGATGAAGAGAAAGCCCCCAGATGCTTCCGGTTAAATAGGGATCTCTCCAAGGCATTCGATTGCCGTGAAACCATTCGGAAAAAACAATTCCGCTGGAACCGGCGGGAATCTCATCGGCTTTTTGCAAATCACTCTTAATAAAATCCCCGCGGAAATTTTTCCACCAGTCCCATACGATCCCGGAATAGTGAGCTCCGGATATGAGTGAATAACGGGGATGCAATATCCCGGGAGGATAAAAATTAGCCGTTCGTAAATCCATTTTTTCTTCATCGGTCATGGCCTGAACCAAATTGGACGATCCACCCACGCACCCGATACTTCTCCTGTCGATCAATCCGAGACTCAAACCGTAAACGAAAGCATCTCTGGTCGCGTTGATAATCGGAATCCCGGGCGGAAGATTCAACCTTTCGGCTTCTTCCGGAAGCAGTTGACCGGCGATGCCGCCCACTTCAACCTCATGTTTGGGCAATCTGCAGCTGATAGCCATCCTGCTGTTCTCATCAATGAGCTTCAGTTGATCGGCTATCGGAAAGTTCGACAATTTATTGACAGACAATTTGCCTGTAAGTTTCCAAATGAGCCACTCTGTCGCGTCACACAAAACTTTCGATTTTTCGAAGTCTTCCGGAACGTTTATGCTTGCCCACAAGGCTTTTGCCACCAAAGATTCATGATTCAGATTCAAATCCTGAACACATTCCGTGGCGCGAATGTCATCCCACATCATGCACGGCCGAATCGGATTTCCGAATTCATCGGCGAACACCAAGGAAGGACCCGTTGCTGTAACCCCGATAGCTTTAATTTCTTTTATCTCATCTCGCGACAGCCCGTTTATGGCCATCCTGATGCTTGTCTTTAGTCCATTCCACCATTCGGCAGGATCTTGTTCCGAATAGCCTCTGTACGGTCTCTTGGAATTGAAT
>Ga0065720_1020545_pt1 | contig 13918 bp, 6 predicted proteins | sample Thericmetagenome_FD_59107 | JGI IMG/M metagenome (GOLD analysis project Ga0065720, IMG submission 59107) | Thermophilic microbial communities from the Joint Bioenergy Institute, California, USA of rice/straw/compost enrichment - eDNA_2 v2... | ecosystem: Engineered > Solid waste > Grass >... | reverse complement strand
CGACTTCAGGGTGATACGGCACCTTACAGACCCTCAATATGATGTATATCTCATCCGCTATATTGAAACCCAAGATTATGCGGTTCTAAAACTTTTTCCATATGACAAAGGGACTATCAGTTTCTATTACCTGAATGAAGCCAGATTGGCTTCCATATCACATCCGCACATCCTCAGAATTACAAAAGCTCAGGATCAGGTTAAAATCATTCGAAAAGGCAAGACTGTCGAATGTTCATTAGTAACCATGGAACTAGCTCGATATGGAAATTTTGCACAATTGACAAAGATGACATCCTTACTCTGGGACGAGAAAATGGTCAGAACCTACTTCAGACAGATGATTGAGGGCCTGGAATTCCTTCATTCACAAGGAATAGCCCATTTGGATATTAAGTTGGATAATATGCTCTTGGGAGATGATCTAAAATTAAAAATTGCTGACTTTGATAAAAGTTATAAAAAGAGTGACACAGTACTCATGAGCCTAGGGACTCCTAATTGCAGAGCTCCCGAGTTATTAGCGAAGAACTGTACAGATCCCATGGCTGCTGACATCTATGCTGCTGGAATCTCTCTCTTCACCATGAGGACTGGACTCTTCCCATATATCGAAGAACAGCAAATTAAAGGTCAGAACCTGTTTGATTTGCTGAAAACTGAAGATCCCAAGTTTTGGGACATCCATAAGACCTTGCCTTCTTATATCAATCCCTTGGACTCAAGCTTCAAGGAACTATTTATGGGAATGGTCAAATATGATCCTAAGGAAAGAATTACAATAGAACAGATTAAGAAGAGTGCTTGGTATAATGGAAAATATTATGATCAGGACACAATCGAACTCTTGGTGCCTAGTATGCTGAAAAGAGTCGATGTGTTCAATAAAATTCCTAGATAGAAAGTCTATTTAGTATGAAATTCTATTCTGTTTATAAGTGTTATTATTTTTGCTCATTCTCTATAATATTCTTTTGTGATCGTCTATATCTTATTGGTTTCAATCTATATGATTAAATATTGATTATTGACGTACAGTTTTGAGCATACAAAAAATTTGATAAAGATAAAACAAATTCTAATCTAACAATTTTGCACATCGATGAGAGAATTGTTCATTTACTACAAGAAATATGAACAATCAAAGATGCTCCTTAGAAATTACAGCTCGGTGAAAAGGATGCTACTTATCTCTGTATCATTAAACGAGATAATGCTTATACTATCCCCACAATTTGTAAAGATTTCCTTATCTTTTTTAAAATATGGAGTTAGAATCTCCATTAACTTGCCTTGATCATAAATAGGACCATTGAACCATTTGGACCTTTTAATTTCTCCTATAGTGGCTCTGGCTACATAATCAGAGTGTGTCATAATTTTAAAGAGTTCCAAGAAGTCTCTCTCCTCTTCAGGAGGGGAATGCTTCTTGCTTTCGAACATAGGGTGCTCCATAATGCTCAATTTATCGACTGGGTCTTCTAAATACGGTAGATAACCATATTTGAAAAAATAAAATATGATAGCAGCTGAGTAGATATCAGCTGTGAAGGGATCCTTACATTTGCCTCTCCTGAGTTCAGGGGGACGAAAGTTTCTGGTTCCCAGATTAATAACGGTGTCATTCTCCATATAGGATGAGTCGAAATCGACTATTTTTAATTTGAATTGTGGCCCAATCAATAGGTTTGAAGGTTTCAAATCCATATGTGCGATCTCCATTGAGTGAAGGTATTCAAGACTTTTTATTAACTGCTGGAAGTATGTTCTAAGTAATTTCTCATCTTGGAAAAGAGTGGTGGTACTAAGTAAGTTTCCTAGAGTTCCAAATGGAGAAGCCTCTCTTATTATATAGGAAGCGAGTAAGGGTTCACCTTCAAAGATAAATTCCTTTTTCTCTTTGAAATCGAGCACAGCCGAGATGTGAGGATGAGAAAGGTTAATGAATCGAATCTCGTTCTTGTAACTATCAGAAACTTGGCCTTTGATATAAGGAAAGACCTTTAAGCTAAAAAATTGCCTGTTGTCAGGACTGGATAAGAGAAAAGTTGGAAATCGGCAATCAGGGATCATTTGGACGATCCTACACTCTGTTGCTGATTGTGAAGATTCTAGTTCAAGGAATGAGAGCTCAGAGAATGTTGAAGTGGCCATTTTTTGTGGGAAAACTTACACTAGACTAAAAAACTCGAGCTTCCTTATTGAGAAATTATTTATTATTATGTGAGGTTCTCAATTAATTTGTAGCTACAATCAATATCTAATATTTAGAATCCAATTCAGAGAACTCATCGATAGATAGAAGTAAGATGTGGTTTATAATCAGTATTAAATAACGATTCGGGAACCTCATTGTCAATCACTTTGTGAAACTGGATCACGTTAAAGATGAATTCTATACTACTTGGATATTTTTTATTATCTTCCTTCTAATGGACTGTCCTATTCCTTAGGATTAAGAATATGATGAAGTTTAACATTCCTTAAATGCATTTCTCTGTAGATAGCTGTAATTCCCTAATATTAGTTAATTAGATAAATTAACACCAGTATTTATATTGAAGTCTGGAGTTAAAAGCTTTGAAATTATGAAGCTATTTAAAAGAAACACCTTTTCAATCGATTTACTGTCTTTCTCTTGTTAGGATCGAATATCGGTTTTTACATTTAGTGCTAAGTTTCAATATGATCACAAAGTGTAACTATATCTAAGTTAATTTTTTTATAGAATCGTCAATATAAACCTTAAATGTCAGGGGATTTAGGCATTGAATCTTAAATTTAATCCGACCAGAGAATCTTTTACTCAACTTCCATTCATACTATTTAGAAATTTTAGGGATTGAGGATTCCCTGAGAAACTTGTTAAAATTTGCTCTTTCAACTCAATAGGATCTTTTTTAGCACAACTCCAGTGAGAATTTAATGATCAAACTTTACAGACTATCTTTCCTCAAAGGATCATGGGCTTCACGTATGAAGATTACAAAAAAGTTCTCTGTATGCTTAAGTGTCTTGATTCTGCTCTTATTGAGTATTTTGAGTTGATTCCTAGTGAAGTGAATCAAAACATATAGTTTCTTTGCAGAGATATAGATGAAAAGTGAATGTTTTCCTTCTTTAAACAAGAAGCAGACTTTAATATATTTGAATCCTAGGGTTTCATCATAGATTTTGGCTGCAAAGGATCTACTCTAATCAGGATTGTATTCTGGTTCAGTGAGAAAGGAATTTAAGAAAGAGGTTTATGGAGGATATAGAATAAAGTAATTATTCATTGGTCATTTCTCTAAGCTTCTTGGTTATTCTCTAATTTTGAGTCATAGCAGACTCAGAAAAACTATTAAGAAGGGATGGGAAAATTAACCATATGATATGTTAAGAAAGAAAATAAATAACTTGACACATAGATCAAGGAATTGTGAAACGGGAAACTAGATAACTTACTACAAAACTAAACTATACTAACTACTTTATTTTTGTACAAGATATGACTTGACTTTCTCTTGTAATTCTTTTGTGGTATATACAGGCCCCTTGTACCAGTTTGACTTTTTGACATCAGCAAAAGTCGCTCTCTTGTTAGGGTCAGATCTGACCATGGAGAAGAACAACTCTTTAAAGCAGACGTCAAAATGAGAGTTCTTGGGATTTAGAGTTTGATGGGCCCTCCAAAAATTGGGATCTTCATTTTTCAACAAATCAAACAAATCAATGCCCTCCACAAGATTGTCTTCCAGATAAGGGAAATACCCATACTTCAGGACAAAAAGGGTAATAGCAGCAGAATAAACATCGGCAGCTGTGGGCTTTTCAAGCTTACATTCGATCAGTTCTGGTGGTCGGTAGTTCCTGGTTCCTCGCCCAACAAGTGAGGAATCCCCCTTTTTAAAGGCTCTGTCAAAGTCTGTGATCTTTAGATTGAAATCTTCTCCTAAGAGAAGATTATCCGGCTTGATGTCGAGATGATATACACCATTCGCATGGAGGAACTCTATTCCCTCCACCAGCTGGTGAAAATAAGTTCTTAGAAGTTTTTCGTCCTGGAACATCCTAGTCGTCTCGAACAGAGTGGCGAAGTCTCCATAAGGAGCCCTTTCAAACAGGATATATGAGGAGTAGAAGGATTTTCCTTTGTGCATGCTTACTTGTTTATCTTGGGTTCTCATGAACCGCACAACATGCTTATGATGGAGAAAGCTAAAACGGATCTCATTGGCGTAAGCTGGATCCATTTCTTTGTTTCTATATGGGAACATTTTCATGATATAATGTTTCTTTTCCTCCGGCATATAAACAAGGAAAACTGGGACCCGCTCACCTGCGATCTTCTCTAGCAGCTTAAGGTTAGGCAAGCGAACATTCTGTAAAGGGAGAGGGGTTGTTAAGAGCTTAGGTTTGGAATCCATGTGAGCAGGAGTAATTTATGGAGAGTAAGAAGTAAAAATTATAACTGTGTATTTATTAAACAGCTTAAAATAAGCCTGATCTCAACTTTAATTTTCGGATCTTAACCATTCTGTTCTATTTGTGTCGGCTCAGATCTATCTCTCTCATTTTTAACCTATAGTCAGAATAAAGGCCCATGGACTGTAAATAGAAACCAAAATTCGTTGTTTTGGAGCCAAAGTTACTCAAAGTTTCCACATAATGTGGGTTTCATATATGAACACTACACCAATGTCTTCTATAGTAGAAGACATTCTAGAAACTGAAGTTAATTCTTATGGGTTTTTGAGTTTTTTGCTTATGAGGATAGGGCAGATTGGCCACAGAAAGCAGAACTCATACATTTCCCTTGAAGGGCTAGGTGGTGTACTGGAACTAGACGGGATCCTCGTCTCAAATTTGAATTGTCATACAGGCGATGCGGTTGAATTAAATTGCCGTTTAAGGAATCAAGCCAAAGATATTAATAGATTCTAAATAATTTCTTTGGCAGTTTCATTTCTTGACAATAAACTATTTTTTCTTAATAGTCATTCAAGGGATGGATAAATAGTAGAAAGTCTTTTCGTAGCCTGCAAGTAAAGGAAATATAGTTAACGCGACATCTTTCTTCAAATTCTTAATTTTTCTTTCAGAGAGGGTTGAATGCCTACTGTGTTGAGTCAAGTTTATTCTTTGTTCTTAACTACTTCGCTAGTCTGCTCACTTCTTTAACGAATTATGTCACAATAATAAATTGGGTGTTTCCTGTTCATCTTCTCCCAAGAGCCTAGAGACAAAATTTTATTTCATTCCTAAACTAAGGCTCTTTACGTGGGGTTAGAGCCGGTGACTTCAACAGAAAGCGAAGACATTAAAGAAGTCACACAACCCTCTTCTTGTGCTCGGAATTCTTATCTAGTTAGTATAGACCATACTTTTTTCTGAATGTCTTGAGAATAATATCATTTTCATGGGGAAACAGGTCCTGGAGAAATCTAGTATGTAGTTCTGTGCCACTTTCTTTAGAACGCATTAATTTCAACAAAATATGAGTTCTGCTTCTAAGTCAGAATTAGCCAGATTCAAGTCCTAATTTCTATGAAAACTCATGCCCAGAGAATCATTACTAATAAGAAGCCTGTGTAGCTTAGTGGTAGAGCATCGGACTTTTAATCCGCATGGTCGTGGGTTCAATCCCCACCACAGGCCTTTTTGCTTTTTTCTTGTTCTCCTTATTCCATTCAAGATATGCAGATCTTCTCTCCTATTCCTTTTGTGCTTGAGCTCTCCTTCCTTCAGCATATATCTAACTTATAGAGAATTAACTATTAAGTATAGCCCTGCAGAAAACCTTGAACTTAGTCCTTTGTATGTTTTATTGATTCTTTAGGGTTGTCAGGCCTTGCCCAGGGAAGCCTGAGTGAAATGTCTGTTGGGGTTCTAGATCGGATAAAGTTTTGTTCTGTTCGCAAGCTGGTACCAAGTCTTTTACTCAAAAATACAAATTTTATTAATCTTAAATCAGATGCTTAGCGAACATCGAGAAGAAGAAAAGTCCACGATATCTCTTTCCATAAATAGAGAAGATCTTCGTGACCCTGTCTCATATGAGGACTATGATTCAAAGCAGAACTACCCCGTAAGCCTTCCTTGCGGACATAAGATGTCAATTAAGACATATAGAGCTTTAGCCAATACACATCCACGTTGCCCTCAATGTAGAACTGCTTTTTCAGAAGATAATGGGTGCCCCAAGGATTTTACACTAATGCGTATAATCAGCAAGACCGAGACGAAAAAGAATAGGGTTTGTTATCACCATAATAAACGTGTTGCGAGATTTGTCTGTCTGAATGACCACAAGCTGCTCTGCGACAATTGTGCAGTTGATGAGCAACATGAGGGCCACAAAAAGACTCCTCTAAAGGACTGTCTGGCGCAAGTCCGAAAAAAGGCACAAGTTCTGAAGGATGATCATTCAACTCTAGAGGAATCTCTCAGAATCCGAAAGGTAGTAATAAGGGATGCAGTCCAAGAAATTAATAAGGAGACAGATGCCCATATACACGAAGCCTTTGAGAAGCTTCCTTTCGAGAAAAATTACAGGGTATGGACTCAGAAGGCCCAGGCTATTCATGATAAGATTGACAAGCCTGCCATAGGCACTGTGGAGTTTAACCCCAATGAGTTAGAAGAGGATATCTCCAAGCAGCACACCATGTTTGAGGAATTACGGGAGATTGGTATCACTAATGTTAGGGAAAAAGTTTCCCAAGTGAGAAAGCATATTTCTGCCCTTGTGAAATATGAGTGCGAAAAGCTTGTCATTGAAGAACAGCAGGCATATAACAAGGAAGAACGCGCAATAAATGAACTGGAGGTCCAGGTAGAGAACGACTATGATCTTCTGAGGATACTAAATGCTAGTATGGGCAATAAAATTACCAAGCTCAAGTTGCTCTTTGATGAAAACTTCAAGGCATTAAAGCTGTGCTTCACTGCATTAAAGCTGTTGGAGGCTCTAAAAGATTTCGAAGCAGACTTCAATCAGAGCAAATTCCTTGATGACAACAATATCGTTTATTTATCAGAATTTATAAAGAGCTGTGGAGAGCTAAATTCCTTAAGCCTTAGGCTGAATATGTGCAATAATCTGAGTAATCTGAGCCTAGAACCTCTCGCCCTATCCCTAGAGTCCCAGACAAAGCTCAAGATTCTTTCGATTTATATGGAAGAATGCGAGCTTCTCAGTGACTCTGGAATGCAAAAATTCTTCCCCTTCTTGAAAAGTCTTAGCGAGCTCAAATCCTTAACCTTTGACTTCTCGTCCTCAAAATTCATTCAGGATGACACCATCAAGAACATGTCCCAATATCTCAGCGGTCTCAAGACCCTAACATCTCTTGAACTTGCCTTCATTCAGTGTGTCTCTTTGAGTGATGACGGCTTGCAGGCTCTTTCTTCGAGTTTGACTAGCTTGGAGAATCTCGAAGTCCTTCGTCTCTATCTTGGAGAGTGCAAGAAACCCACAAATACAAGCCTGAAGAACCTTGCCAATAGCTTTAAGAGCCTGAGAAAGCTTACTGAACTGGAACTTGGGCTTTCTGAATGGAAATCTTTAAACGATTCAGGCATTGACATGTTATCCTCTGCTATTTCTGCAATGAAAAGCCTAAAAGTATTGCAATTAGTCCTAGATCCTCATGAATGCAGTGACAGAAGCTTAATTGTCCTCATGGAGTCATTACAAGGCCTTAACTCCCTTACTAGCTTGACTTTGAACTTCAGAGATGGGCAGCTTGGCGATAATGCCTTAAAAGCTCTTTCTGTAGCCTTGTGTACTATGCGGGAGTTAGAGAGCCTCAGTTTACACTTTGAATCCTTCCATAAGGTTGGAAACCTCGGATTCCAATCTATTTCTAACGCTATTGCCAAACTAACATTCCTAAAATTCTTAACTATAGATTTTTCCGAATGCCTGGCCCTGACTGACCTTGGATTTGTCTCACTTGCCTCTTCACTCAGAGGGCTAGATTCCCTAACCCAGCTCGGATTGCACTTTGCATCTTGTTCCTTGATCTCTGACGAAAGTGTCAAGCTAATTTCCGATACATTGAAGAGTCTAAAAGTGAATAAAATTAGCTTGACCTTTGATAAATGCACTGCAATAACTGATGCAGCTATACAAGCACTCTCTTCTGTTTTATCTGCAATCCCCAACTTATCTATCCTTAAACTCTACTTCAGAGGTTGCTCTAAGATCAGGGACCATAGTTTTGAATTATTAGCGACCAGCCTCGAGACCCTAAAAGATCTAGAAGAACTCAAACTAGACTTTTCTTCCTCACAAATTAGCGACTCGGGAATTAGACTGCTTTCTCAGGCCCTAGAGAGCATGAGAAAGTTGACTACTTTATATTTGTTCTTTAATGATTGCAAGAAAATAGGAAAACTTGCTATAGAGAAGCTGACACAGACAATCAAGAGGATTTCTACTTTGAAGAATCAGACATTGGAGTTTGAGGGATGTGGGATGATGCTTGGTGTGCTGGATTTGGCAAGTCCAATCTCAGAAGAATCAGAGGAGGATGCAATTTCTGAGGAAGATGAAGTAGATGATGAGCTTGATGATGACAGCTCTGATGAGCATTACTCACCTTATCACATTGATTTGGAATCTGACTATGAAGAGTTAGACAGATACTTGGACTATAATACATAATTTGAACTTGTACTGAATTTTTAATATACTATTTTCAACAATAGTTGTCTATATAGCATTCCTTGTAGATAAATTTTGTGTTGCTCCGACTGCTAGTAATTCGAATATTTCTGTCCCAATTAGATAAAGAAAGATATAAATGAAAATAAATAACCTTTCATGTGGTGTAAGTTTAGGCCTGAACTTAAACTTGAATTAAGTTGCTTAATCAGAACAGGACAAAGGCTTTATAAATCATAGAAATCACCCCGAACCATGATTGTGCTCTGCCCTCCTTGTATTACTAACTGTTCCTATTATAAATTAATTATAAAAATCTTTTAATTCACTAAAAATGATCCCCTTCAACTACTTTGAAATATACAAATGCCAGTATAAATATTCAAAATGCGGTCTTTCAATCAAACATAAAGATTTATTTTTATTATGGCAAATAACTATTCTCGAAAAGCCTTCAATTTCCCAACAGGCAATACAGCGACAAATCCAATTACGATAAATGATGCAGAATCAACAATATATGCACAACCCACTAGTCTTGCCCTCCTACCAGCAGAAGGTTGAGATCTCTTAGCAATAAGAAGTTTATTTGGACGGCAATTCTTGTCAGCTGGGATTGAAGTTTTCTTTAAGCAGTTTAGAGCCTAATGGCAATGAATCCGCTCTAAGGCAACATAATGGCCCAAAAGTAACAAGGTAAACTATCAAGATATTATTATGACTCTTCAAAATTATGTCATGGTTGTTAATATTAGGTCTAAGTATTCTATTTAATATCCTAGTGACCTTTTATGTACAATTTGGATTGATACGATTGTGTGAGGGTAATTTTACATTGTATATGTGGACATTCAAAATACAATGATACTTACAATACAATGACAAAATAAGTTTGAATTAGCTATTTATCCTAGCAAGTTGACACGAAAATTTGCATAGAACAAAGGATAGTGAATTATTTTTTCTTTGAAATAGCCTCTGAGACTATTTCTCTAACTTCACGTTCTTCATAAACAGGCCCATTATACCATTTGCTCTGCTTGATATCATCGATGGTGGCTCTCTCCACTACATCGAGTTTTACCATTGACAAATACAAGTCCTTAAAATCTTGATTAGGTTGGAAATGACTGTATTTCTTATGGAATTCCCAGAACGCTGGGTCTTCTCTCTTTTGGTAACCATAAGTGTCATGGCCCTCAAGTAAAGTGTCCTCAAGGTATGGAAAATATCCAGCGAGCATCACAAACAAGGTAACTCCGGCTGCATAAATATCAGCAGCCTCTGTATCTCTGCAACGCTCTGCTCTGAGCTCAGGAGCTCTATAATTCCTGGTTCCTCTGCTTAAAATATGAGGATCACCTTTTTTATACGCCTTGTCAAAGTCAATAATTTTTAAATGGAAATCCTCAGAAAGCATCAGATTATCAGGCTTTATGTCTAGATGAGAGACTCCATTCGAGTGGAGATACTCCAGCCCTTCAATCAGCTGATGGAAATAAGTTCTGACTAGCTTCTCATCTCTAAATATAGTTAAGGGGCCTAGGAGTCCTGAGAAGTCTCCATAAGGGCAATATTCCATAACGATATAGGATGAAAAGAAACTTTTTCCTTTCACCTCTGATTTCTGTCTATTCTGGACTCTATAAAATGTGATCACGGAGGGATGAGCCAAGTAGCCGAAACGGACTTCGTTTTCATAGCCTTGGTTCATCTGGTCTCCTTCATAGGGGAATAGTTTAAGAGCAAATTTTTTTTGATAGTTAGGAGCGAAAATGGACATGACTGGGACCTTTTGGCCACCAATCTTGTCGAGGATCTTGAAGTTAAAGAAAGGAACAGACTGAAGAGGGAATGGTCTGTTTGTTGCTATTTCCAAGTTCATAGAAGTGAGATAGTAAAAGTATTGGTTTAATAAAAAGTAAAACCGTTATTATTTTTTTGAACTCTGGTTATTTGATTAATAGCCCAAGAAAATTCTAACTGATCAGGATTGGATAATAAACTTACCAGATAAATAACTCGCGTAACTCTAAATATAGTATATTTTTTGTTGAGTTTAGCCCATAACAGTATGAGAACACAACTGATTTAACGCTAATTTGATTATACAATAACAGAAATTCAAATATTGTTCTCTTTCCTAAGAATCCAAGAGCCAGGGGGACCCTCTTCGATCCCTAGGCTCAGTATAAAACTAGGATTCCCTTAGAGAAATAATTCTTGATCTCTATTTTTAGTATTTAGGCCAAATTAAGCTTTCTAATTTTAGTTGTAGAAAACTTCGAAAGTAAGCTAGACTTTCGATAATCTAAAATTCTTGAAATTTATCCTTAAACAAAAATGTACCTATTCACACAGCATATATATAGGTATTTCGTTACGAATTTTTTATTGAATTAACTCATAGTATAAATTTTACATCATACTTAAAAACAAGGGTCTTTTCCTGTTGTCTTGAACTCTGCAACTTTTTCCATATATTTTTTAGCCTCCTCATCATTTCCCAGTTTCTTGTGGAGCTGTGCGATTTTACAATAAATATCAATCAATTTTTTCTCGTCTTCTTCCTCAAACTTTAGCAGCATCTCAGCTGCATGCTGATAAGCGATCACAGCTTCCTTATCCTGCTGATTTCTTTCATAAAGACTTCCAATTTTCTTGTAAATATGTGGTGCAAGAAACACTAGTTCCGACTTAGACTCTACAGCCAGCTTCACAGCCTGTATCAGGGATTGAATTGCTTCAGAGTCTTTTCTCAAGCAGCTTTCGATTTCTGCCTTGAACAATAACAAGTTATTCAGTAGAGTCTTATCATTTAGAGTCTTTGCAATGTCTATACTCTTGTTGCAATAGATTAGCGCTTCTTCGTGCTTCCCTTCATCATAATTTAGTCCACTGTATTCATTGTAGAGCCCTAGGAGCTCTGCGCTCGTAGAGGGAATATTGTTTGCTTTGACAATTTCTTCAGCTTTTTTATAACAGTCTCGGGCACAGGATAAATCCCCTGATCGGTGATAAACCATTCCTAAGCTAATTTGAACTTGGAGATTTTCGTAGTGGGTCTTTCCATAAAGTTGGCTGTTGTTTGCTTCAGCCTTATGATAGTAAGACAATGCCTGTGAATAGTCATTTCCCTCCTCATACACATTCCCCAGGTTCAAATAAATGGAAGTTAACGACTCATGAGGCTCTCCATAGCATTCTAAGGATAATTGTAGGCTCTGCTGTAGGTATGGCTTTGCCTGTTCCCAGAGCTGTTGATCTATGTATACCTTTGCAATGTTGTTGAGCACTACAATTTGATCAGTTTTTGTGTTAGGAAGTTCTCTCAAAATTGAAAGTGCTCTGTTATGGGACTGGAGGGCTTCATCATATTGCTCTTTCAGGCTGTAGCATGTTCCAAGGCTGTCAAGAATAGAAGCTGTTCCGATATCATTTTCACCATAGAATTTTATATTGAGATTCAAAGCCTTCTTATAATACTTCTCAGCTTCCTCGATATTGTCCTGCATAAGGAATATCGTGGCTAAGCCCTTTAATGAATTTACAGCCTGACGATCTCCCTCTCCAAGCATAGAAATTACTTTATTGTAAAATTCTTGGGCTTTAGTAAAGTCTTTTTTTCCTGCATAGGCACTTGCCAGGCCTTCATAACAGTTTACAAGGTTAGCTTTGCTAAGGTTATTCTCTTTTATTTCATCAAGGCAGGTCCTATAGGCTTGCAAGGCTTCATCATAATTTTTGTTGAGTTGGGAAATTTGGCCCAAGCAGATATAGATAGTGGCAAGAGTTCCTGCATCAGTTAATTTATTACTCTGGAAAATTGTAATTGCGTCCTTGAGATATTTCAGAGAAGAGGCAAGTTCTCTTGAAGCAAGAAAAATTTGGCCATAAGATAATGCGATTTTGCATCTGAGGAGGGGACTTATGTTAGCGAATCCAGATGAAACTGTCTCGGCTTGTTTGAGAGATTCTATTGATTTTACTATGTCTCCCATTCTCCAGTAAGCCATGGATTTGTAGAGGTAGAGTTCTGAGGATTTTTCACTATTTTGGTCCTTTTGGAGGTCTAATCCTTCAAGAATATTGTCGACCTCGCTTATAAATTCTGAGAAGTTGCCAGTCTCAAATTTGCTGAGGGCCTTGCTCATAAGCATTGTGAATTCTTGGGAATTATCTTTAGATGAATAGGAATGTGAAGTGCTCTTGTTTGTATTTTGATTACTGAATGAATAACTAGGCTTGAAAAGGAAGGGCCTAGCTTGGGTTATATTTAAAGAGAATAATTGTGGCTTGAACTTTAGTGTTCTGATTATACGAAGCATTTTTCTTCTGAGATCTTTTAAATAAATTTATTGAAATTGGCCTTTCAAAATCCAATTTTCTATATTTGTCATAATCCACAAGTGAAATTTTACATTTTCATTGCTTTTGAAGCTTTGATAGGATACACAAGTTCATATTAGCTATTTCAAGAGTAGAACAAGGCACAAAAAAAAAAAAATAATTATTTAAATAAGAAAATTTAGAGCTTAACCCGTTAGGGCAAACGCATCTCTAGCCTTGAATCTAAATGGATGAGGCTTTAATTTCGAGACCTCATAGGACGTATATTCCTTAACATTCGTGACCTCGCGGTCAATCTGAATGCTCTCTGGGAACTTCATCTCCTCAACTTTACAACTTGGGTCCAAGTAAAGCACAGAAAATCCTCCTTTGACATTCAAGATAGTATCAATGATCATATATTGTCCTTGCCAAATAAAACATTGTCTGTACTTTTTGAGAGTCGTTCTATATTTATCCCTGGTCTGATACAATACTAGATACTCCCTTGGAGTTATCTGAAGTCTTCTTTCAACGCCATCTCCCAGATACTCATTCCTATTGAGCGATCTAGGGTACTCTGTTATAATATGCTCATAGAAGCAGTTATCACCTTGTCTCCTCTTCCTTATCCTATTATCAGTATTGCTCTTTGAATTAGCTAGAAAAGTATCTTCCAGTTCAAATCCCTGGACTTTAACATCCTCAGGCAGCTCTGGCACACAGTCTGGTCCGGTACATTTGAGTAAATACTTGCTATATTTCTTCGGGCTCTCGCTTGTCTCCCCTATCATCTGCAGAACTGTATTAAACGTTCTATGCATTTTCTCCTGGAAATCGCTGACCTTGTTATCAATAATCCTGAAATTCGGGTGCCCATACCAAGCTTCTTTAAGCTTTCTATCAACCTGAATTGCCATCTCAGGATCCGTTTCA
>Ga0065720_1020547_pt1 | contig 13921 bp, 15 predicted proteins | sample Thericmetagenome_FD_59107 | JGI IMG/M metagenome (GOLD analysis project Ga0065720, IMG submission 59107) | Thermophilic microbial communities from the Joint Bioenergy Institute, California, USA of rice/straw/compost enrichment - eDNA_2 v2... | ecosystem: Engineered > Solid waste > Grass >... | reverse complement strand
AAGGCGAGAATCAGACCTGGTAGTGTTGCCCTGACTGAGGGTGAAGAACATGATTTCCCAGGAAGTCCTGAGAGTAAGCATCTAGATAACTTCCTGGAAGGAAAACTAAAAGCAAAAGAATATCGAGCTCTTAAAACTAAGACTATTGTGAATAAACTTCCAATCAAAGCGAAGATCAACAATGAGGAGTTCCGGGAATCCATAAAGACTGTCCCGATGTCTGAAAGGCAGGCTGCTTTGCAAATAGAACCTCGAATAATGGAAAATAGAACACAAGAAAGAAATGACAGTTTTGGAGTCCCTACCGAAAGGCCCCATATCCCTCAAGTTTACATGAATAAAACGGCTAATATGTTTAGATACCCTTCTGCAGGGCGGGTACGCTTTGAGCCTTCATTTAAAAAGACTCAAGAGATAATTGAGGATCACCTTAATATACATATTGAAAATACTGAAACTGGAAAAATTCTTGAGAGCCCACAGACAAAAACCCCTGATTTCCCACAAGGCATTCCTGCGATGTATCTTGAAGCTCTAAACATGCCTAGACCTGAGACCCGCAAGGGCGGATCCAGGAGTGGGAATAGAAGAGATATGCACCAGCAAAAGATAGGTGTTGAGTATGGCTTCAATTCTTAGGCATAAACATATTGAGACATATAAGGGTCTGGGAAGTTAAACTTCCCTAATCATTTATAATCCCATTTGAGAATATTGGATTGGTGAATTTTTTTCTTTAAATTCTTATACATATCTAAAGTTTCTGCACAACTCCTGGTTTGTAATATTGTGAGACTGAATTTTGGTTATTCTTTCGACGATTATGATACTAATATCAATCAAAGAATACTTACTAAATATATGACTTACTGCAAAATACGCTTAGACCTTTTGGAAGGATTCAATATCGACAGATTGGACTTCGTCTTCCCAAGCTTGGATCTTTTCGAAAAGATCGTCAGTGGAAACCTTGTCATCTTCAATGGTGCAACCCATTTGAAGCATGTTCATACCAAAGGCAACAGGGACCTTCTTATATTCGGTTCTCCATTGGAGACCATCCATAGTGATATTTTCCATGATCTTCTTGGCCAAAGCATCGAGATCTTGTTCAACTTCGAAGACCTTGACGTTGAAGATAACAATAGATCTGGCAATGACTTCCTTCTTCTTCTTTTCCTTTTCGCCAGCCTTAGCCTTCTTGAGGGCTTCGAGCTTCTTCTTTTCTTCTTCGTCATCATCATCTCCGAAAAGATCATCTTCAACATTCTTTTCAGCCTTTTCTTCCTTAGCTTCCTTCTTTCCAGCCTTCTTCTCAGCCTTTTCAATCCAAGCTCTCAAGACTGGTTCAGCGAAAGCGCTGAGGTTAAGGTACCAGTACCAGAAGTTGGGGTACTTTTCTTTATTGGGGGCATTTCCAGCCAAATCAAGGTAGACTTGAGCATCGTTGGCGTCGGGAAGAGCGGCTCCAGAAAGATAGTTGTTGGCAGTAAGGAAAGCTTCGATTTCAGCGAGTTTAGTTTCGTCAGCAACAGAGAACTTGCTCATTTATTTGGATATCTAAAGGTTTGATTAGATTGAATAAATTATTATCCATAAAAGCTTGCAGAAAATGTATAGTCAAGTGGAACCCTCATTATGAAATGGACCTTGATGGTGAATCTATCGCATCGGAACCTGGAAATTTCACTTCTCTGGGCTGAAAGGCTGACGGTTTTGCAATATGGTATAACTGAAATACATATTGATAGGAATCTGTTTAACAATCAAAAGATTCAAGATCAGAAAAGTATTTTGATTTTTAAAAATTTTTGTTAGTTTCACAAATGTTGGGCGCTACTAAGGATAATTTCCAAATGACTGCAGAGGTACCCTACCCTCCCTTCGGTGTTAACTATGACAGGAAGTCAAGAGATTCGAAAAGGCATTGAAGGAGCCTGAATTCAGAGAATTATTGTCTGAATATATGACTGAAATCTCAGATCCTAAGAACAAAGCTGTACATTTTGGCATCCTAAAATTTAACCAAGCAAGGAATATGATGAATACTTAAAGCAGATGGAAAGCAACAGAGAATTACCAAAAGGGATGAAATTAGTTGAACCTATTGCTTGTTTCTGCATGAAAACACGCATTAAGAATAAGAAGAATCCCAATTTCAACCAGAAACTTTTCATCAATGTCTGTATGGCTGCGGATGTCGACCCTCCAACCCATACAAAGCAAAAGAAAGGAAAAGATTCTGAAAAAGGAGTTCAATGGAGTGTTCCCTATTCCGCAGGCAAGATGAGACTTGACCAGAACAAAGGTATATTTACTCCATAATAGCCTATTAATCCATCCCTAGATAAAAGCGTCTGCAGTGTCATTGATGTTGTTTTCAATCCTCTTGTGTTTGAGTTCTGCAGGCAAAATGACCAGTATAAGAAAATGATCTGTGAAATAGCTCTTGATGCTGCCACCAAGCAGCTCCTTGACCAGACTCAAACCGTCAGCAGAGACTATAAAGTTCTTATCAGGAGAAAGTGCAAGGGTGACAAGCCAGCCTTATTACCTATGAGAACAGACCAAAAATTCACTCCTTCAGGAGATAATGATCCTAGGAATGTCAACAGAGAAAGAAATGAGGATACTGCTCCCAAGCTATACCAAGAATTCCTAAAGCAGCAAAAGGAATATCAAGAAAAGAAATTACAAGAGCAGGCTGAGAAGAAGAGAATAGTTGAGCTTGCAAGCCATGACTTTGAAGTCACTGAAGAACAGCCAAAGGAGGATGAAAAGGAGGTCCAATCCATCACTCGTCCTAAATATCAGATTTTGCATAGCTATGGCTTCGAACTTACCAGTTTTATTGCTCAAGGACCTGTTGAAGAGCACAAGAGACCTAAGGAGCTTGTTATTAAAATCGAATTGCCTCGTGTCAACAAGATTTCAGAGGTTGATCTTGATGTTAGTGAGAAAAGCTTAGTTTTGAAAGTCAAGGATAAATATTATCTGGATATTACTCTTCCATTCAAGGTCAATGGGGATGAGGGCGCTGCTAAGTTCGACTCCAAGACAAAGACTTTGAAGGTTACTGTACCAACTGTTAAGGAAGATAACCCACAACAAAATCTTCCTAAAAGAGAACCTGTGCAAGAAAATGGAAATACTGAGGAAGAAGTTACTGAAGCAAAGTCTAATGACCAAGCAAATGGAAAGACTGAAGAAGTTATTGAAGTAAAGGCTAATGGCCCAGCAAAAGAAAATACTGAGGAAGAAATCATTGAGGTAAAGCCTAATGGCAAGCAAGCAGAGAATGAGAATACTGACAATACTGAAGAAGATAATGGCCCTCAATCTTCCCTAAAGTTCGTCACAGAGGAAAGTCAAAGAAAATACAGAGAAGGTAAGATAATAACAACAAAAAAGTCTAATTGGCATAGAAACTGAGAAGATGATAGAGAGAGTCTCCCAGGATAACTCAGGGAAGACTCTCATTCAGGAGATTACTCAACCTCCAACAACTGAGCAGGTTGTCACTGAGACTCAGCCTAAAGTTAAGAGAGATATAAATCATAAGAAGGACTTCAAAACTCAGGAAACTCATTCTAACTATTTCTTCATCTTTAATGTTCCTGATTACAAGAAGGAGAATGCCCAGGTAGCCTTTTTCGACCAAGAGGTAATAAGATTGATGTGTTTTTATAATGATTTTAGATTTTATTCAGTTACTCAGACGAAAAGAGAGAATATAAAGCTTGGTTGACACTCCAGAAGCCATATGATAAAACTGCCTCCATTGCTAGCTTTGTCGTTGACTACATCGTTATCAATCTAAAAAAGACCGGAGAAGAATACTGGGAAAAATCAGGATGGGCCTTTAATGGTACCGATCGTATTTCTTTTCTAATGTAATAGACTATAGTGAGGAATTTGAAACTAAGTTGAAGTGCTATGAGGATGAAAAGAAGATCCTCGAGGCCAAGGCTAAGGAGCAAGTCCAAGAATCAAAGAAGGAAGATGGGCAAGCAGCTGCTGAGGGAAAGGATGAAGATGATGAAGAGGAGGAAGCTCCTAAAGAAAGTGAGGAGTCGAAATCAAAGAATGAAAATAAAGGAACAGAAATTAATGAAGATAAACAGAGTGATAAACGCTCAATCAATTTTATCCAATACAACAAGAACACCTTTGTTTTCGAAATGGACTAATTCAGCCAGGTTCTTGATCTGCATTCTGTTTTTTCATTTTCTAATTAGTAATGACCATTTCTGTATAATCTTGCAGAGTTAAAAATGTAAAAAAAAACTTTTGTCTCGCTCCAGGAAACATATTTTTCGTTCTCAAAATGGCTTATTTTTATGAGATCTAGCTTATGTCATATATGGCTTAACAAAAAGATGACAACTTATAAGATTCATAGCTAGATATACATATATGACTCGTAGTGACTCACTGGATAGTTAAAAACAGACACATACAAGACAACTTATTGAGCAGCTTCATCTTCACCGCCCTTAGACTTCTTACTGCCAACACCAGGGGTTTTGCCAATAAGAGTTTTGTGAATGTGAGGAATAACACCACCACCAGCAAGAGTGGCCTTGATGAGGATATCGAGTTCCTCATCTCCTCTAATAGCGAGTTGTAAATGTCTGGGGGCAATTCTTCTGACCTTGAAGTCCTTAGAAGCATTACCAGCAAGTTCGAGAACTTCTGCTGTTAAATACTCGAGAATAGCAGCACTGTAAACTGCAGCAGTAGCACCAACACGATTTTTGGCAGAGACTCTACTTTTCAAGAATCTATGAATTCTTCCGACAGGGAACTAGAAGTTATTAGACCATCTTATTTCCTTAATACTTGAAGTCCAGCCTTAACTGAACGAGATTGAGGAGCCTTCTTAGATTTTCCAGATCCGACTTTACCTCCTTTACCACCTTTTCCTTTTCCAGCAGCCTAAAAATTTTACAAAAAATTGGGCATGACGAATTACCATTTTTAACGCGAGTAAGAATTCAAATTATTAGTTGATAAAAGATTCTAAGTTGTTTTATTTTGACTTTTGTACTATATAATTTAGCTGAATCTGATTGGATAATTTTGTCAAAAAATGGATTTAGCAAATAAGCTTCGACCCGACCATCCCAATATTTATGTCTAACACCTAGAAATGAAAAAGATCCCTCATAAGGTCACTAAACACCTGGTTAGGTTCTTTTTTTATGTTTCACCTTCTATTCGAATTTTCAGAGAAAAATCTGATAATAATGAGCCAATATTAGTACATCAAGGTTTGTTTGGCATAGAAAAAAGCTTCGGAAAGTCATTATCTCTTATGAAAGAATGCTGTCCTCCAAATTTTTTTCATTGTATACAAACTTACACAATAGGCCTACTAATGATTTCATCACCAATTATCTAACCTAACTTTTAGTTTCCCCTACAAAACCAACTCAAAATAGTATGCAGACTTATCAAACACTAATCTTAAACGGACTCTTCCCAAAGAACTCGTAAATGTCTCTGAGACAGTCGGCTTTTCTAACAATAAGAAATCAATTTATATATATTGAATTAAGTTAATAAAACAAGAAGCCTTCTCAATATATGTAACCAAAACTCTATTCATGAAAGGAAGCAGTAAATAAGGCAAGTTCAAGTTAAACAAGGTATAAGTCGATATGACCTCATAAAAAAAGATATTAGAAGAATCTCTTAGGGATTAGGGGTGGTTGCGACATGAGATAGACACCATTAGTTATAAGAGCCCTATTTAGGTCTCCAATGTATAAAGTACTAATGCAAGGTGAACGTTATGAGAGGTTATTTTTAGCCTTCGTTATTATCAAATCGATTCATAAATAAATCTTAAATTGAGCTAAAGGTTTTCCCAATGATTAGAGCCTTCAAGCCTTTCTTCAATCAAGTCAAGTCCCTTGACCAATACACCTCAAAGAGATTCTTCGCCAGTATTGTATAGGTCTTCTTTGTTTTAGATAATTTAGTTATCCGCAAGTACACCCCTGATCATGAATGGATCAGTTTCGACGATCAAACCAATGTATGGAGTTCTTAATATGGAAGTTTAACATTCTGCTAGGAAGCCTCAATTGGTATTACTGACCACGCCCAAAGCGAATTAGGAGATATTGTTCACGTCGAATTCCCTGAAGTTGGCAAAACCCTCAATAAAAAGGAATCTGCTTGCACAATTGAGAGTGTTAAGAGCACTGCTGATGTCTACTCCCCTGCTGCAGGAACCATCACCGCAGTAGTTTCCTAGTATTATCTTATAAATAACTAGGTTAACTCTGATGTTCTCTCTGATGTTGCTCAAATTAACAAGGCTGCTGAAGACACCTGGTTGGTTAAACTTAAGTTCAACAACCCTAAGGACATTGAAGGTTACTTGACCAAGGAAGAATATCTTAAGTCTATTGGAAAATAAATGAGATCATCTTGTAATTCTGCCTAAGCCCATGAAAGAGAGGCTCGAAGTGTAATAATCTATAATTGGTCGTACCCAAATTCTTTTGTTCGACATGAGATTTTGCGATTTATTCGTTTAGGAATTTATTTAAAACGTCTGACTAAATTAGTTCTAAATGCACACTATAGCCAGTATTGACGACCAGTTCACTGTGACTCAGGACTCAACTAGAGGATCCGAGGACAGGCGAGAAAAGGCTAAAACTGCAAATCCCACTAAAAGAGAAACCTCTCCAAGTTTGTTATAAAATTCACCATCATAACATCTTAGCAATCGTCTCATTAAAAGAATTAAGAAACAATAAGCTTGAATATAAGGCCCAGAGGATCAGAGAAAAAAGCTTGCCCAAAGAGGAAGAGCTTCAAAGTAAATATGCTATTTGTGCCCACTCAAACTTAGATTTTCTTGGAAAAGTCACTGAACTTGAAAAAAAGTGGAATATTCAAAAGCAAGAAGTGGCCTCAGCCAGCATGTGTATAGTCCTCATTCATCCAAATTCAACTTCTAGTCAATTCACTAAATTTGAAGCTTTTAGCCAAACAAGAGCTCCTCGAAAAGTCGATCAAGCTTTTTAGTCCTTCAGGTAGTCCGCATTTGAGAATATATCTAACAAACTAGAGGGGAAAGTCAGTTCAATAGCAACTATTCAGACGGACAGGGCTGTATATGAACCCTTGTTCCCTTCAAAAACAAAATACACTGAAGCTGATAAAGAAGAAACCAAGTAAAACCGCAGCCTCTTTGAATGAGCATAGTAGTCTATTCACATATGATGAAGACAGCGAAGTTGCTCCGAGACACAGTCTCCCTCTCAGTGGCCTCACAACCCCAACTTCTAAGAAAAATGAAATTCGTACAATGAATGTCCGCTCACAAAAAAGGGCTATGTCAGGTGTAGATGCTAGAAAAGGTCCTAAGCCTCTCAGCGTCATCAAGGAAATATCTGATCGTACTGTTCACACCACCCGTGCAAAGGCCAAGGCAATGACTGGAAAGATTACTCCACAGAAATCTCACAAGTTTGTTGTCACCAGAAGCATCAACTTTGATGATCTAGCTTCTGCTGAAGGCACCAGCAACTACCACGCCAACCCCACTCCAAGTACCAATAACACCAGCAATAACAATAATGTAAATTCATCCTCCGAGTGGAGTAAGAGCTTTGCAGGGCATACTTTCACTTACAATACCATTAACAATTCCATTGAGATATTGGTATAATTTTACCAGGTAATTATAACATATTTAGCCCACAAGCCCTAAACTACTTTCTCCTCAGAATAGATTTTCCTTAGATGTAAAACCTCTAATTGACAGATCCAGTATGATTGAGACCACTGCCAGAGAAGAACCAAGTGAATTGTTTATCAGCAAAGTGATGTCACCATATGGAATACCCGCTAAATATGAGAACCTCCCTAAAATTGACGCTATCAGAGGAAAATCAATTGATTTAGCCAATGATCAGGCTCAGAACATCAGAATGGAGAGCATTGAAAGAAGCTTCTTCCCTCTCAAGTCTAAGCAAGTAATCGACTTCAGATAATTCTTCTAAATTCTATAGAATGGTAGCGAAGTCGCTTCACCAAAGTCCAAGGACAACTTCTTTAGTAGCCATAAAGCTTTCGAAAACTTAACTAAAAATACTGACAAGAAGACCAAAAAGCCAATAGAGACCATCTCTAGTCCGAAATTCAAGCACTCTGCCTCAGTCAAGCTGTCCAAAGAAAATAAAGTCTCTACACCAACTGTTTCTAAGGTGGACAACAAAATTCACGTGAAGGTCAGCGTAAAAGACATCAAAGCAAGGCTAAACACAGCTAAGCCGTCCGTTTCCGCTAGGACTGACCATAAACTATCTCGTAAAACAAAGGAAATAAACTTTCTAATTGTTAGCTTTCCTAAAGCCTGAGGAGAAGATAGTTAAGAAAATGGAGAAGATTGAGAAGATGGATAAAATTGACAAGAATGAAAAGAACGATAAGAAGAGTGCAATTCAATCTAAGATTGTCCAGGCTGTTAATAAAACGCTATTGAAGCATCAGCAAGAACAGAAATTGCTGCAGGCTTCAAAGAAAGAGAAGGAAAAGGAGCTTACTGAGAGAGACAAGTACTTATTTGAATTATTCTCTTAATTCAAATAGACTTTACTTCGATATTATCTCCAGACTATATAAAGAACAACATGCTCAAAACTCCTAAGCCAACTTTCTGTTGATAAGAATTACTTTATCTTAATTTCGAGTTTTCTTGAATGCATATTTTGAGTCTTACGCCTTTTTTTCCAATATTTGTATTGAGTAATATTTTGTGCATAATAATAGCCTATGCTATTAAAATGTTGTAAAGCTTTAATACAATTGTCTTATGAATTACAAATAACTCACATAACATACAAAGACCTATGCATCATAATCCTCTTCCTATTGATTGTTATTATTATTATTAGTATTTCCTACATTCGAAGAGTTAGTACTTTTCTTTTTCCTTGACAATGGATTAGGGCCTTTAGCAGGCTTTCTCAGCTTATATCCTAGTTTCTGCCTTTGATGTTTGAGCCTCAAAAGGCGCTTTTTTCTCTCTTCTTTCTTGAGCTTATGGATAACAGGCTTAATGATCTGCTTTTCCTTTTTATTTAATTCTCCTCTTTCTCTCATTTGCTGTTTAGGTCATATAGAGGAATAATTTCCTTACTTCTATGGCTCTTTCTCTTGTTATATTGGAAGGCTCTTCCATAATCATTTTACCATGAGAGAATCTGATAATAGGAACCTTTTATCTCAGAATGACTCAACCGATATCATACCTTTGGAATTTGACGCAACTCATTCATAAGCTCCTCATCGTTGGTAGCAATAATGATCTTATTCTCATTTTCGTTGGCTTAGGGTAAGTTAATTATTGGTATTGATTTACCAACTAAGGACTTTATGCACTCAGTGGCCTCAATTTTGGAAGTATGGCCACATTTCTCCTTCTGGAATCTTCTGGCCTCTATGAATATGGGACGAACAGCTTCACCGATCATGTTAAGTTCATTTAGGATGCATGGAGTAACGTCTATCAATTATTTAGGTATCGAAAATCTCAAAAGGTACAGATCTCGTGCTTTCCTCCAATTATCTTGTCGACTTTGGCTCTTAGGTCAACTTTCTTATCGACACAAGCCTTCAGGAAACTTCCGTCGGCTATAATCTTGTATGGCGGATGGAAGAGAAAATTAATTCTGTAGAATTGGAAGACCCTTCTAACTTGCTTTCCTGTTTTGACTTTCATGAATAAATTTTATTCAAATCTTTTTTGCTTAGAGAATTTTTTTTAACTTAAGGCCAACCATCTGATACCAGGGGCACTTGTAAAGAATAGATTTGAATAAACTTTCTGATCCTTATATCAAGTAACAGGACCAGAAACAAAATTTGATTTTTTCTACGACCAATTTAGAATTCTGCACAAAATATTTGAGGTCAACTAAAAAATCCTCTGGATTAATGAGAATTGTATTTCAAAGCAGAGAATTTTCAATAATTGGCCTTACACAGTTCAGAAAATTATTCAATAATCCAAAACTGAAGGCTTGACGTATAACGTATAATAATGCCCTCCAATTTCACTGTGATCACCTTTAAGCTGATGAGGATGTGAAAAGAAACGAGAAAATGAACTTTGAACAATAGAGAGATGAAACAGTTCACACCTTAGATAGCGTACCGTTAAATCATAACAAATCATTTATATATTTTTATTTGAGCATATTGCAAACTTCAGGATGTCTAAGGTAATCCTTAACAGGTTCTAATCTAACCGGGCTAGTCCAAGGTGCAATCCTATGAATTTTCCGGTGGATACAACATGTTGATGTTGAAAGCTGAAGAAGGCAGCGTTGAGGAAGTTAGAAAGATTCTAACAGAAAACAAGCATTTGGATGTTAACGCTGTAAATAAAAATGGATATACTGCACTTTCACTCGCTACTAAAGGAGGATTTCAAGCTATAGTTGCTGCCTTGATCCTTGCAGGTGCCAATGTCAACTTAGCTAATAATGTATGAATTTGTCAAAATAATTTCAACCTTTTAGTCTGGACAAACTCCCTTATTCATTGCCTGCTGGTATAATCATGAGAATTTGGTCAAGCTTCTCCTTGACAACGGAGCCAACATAAACGCCACCGACCAAGTACATTTCCATACTTTGAAAGAGTCATAATTTATTAGAGAGGTTGGACACCTTTGATGATCGCAACCTACCATGGGCATGCCAATATAGTCAAGATCCTCCTTGACAGAGGTGCTGACACTGAGATTGCTGACTGTTTTGGCAAAAAAGCCAAGGATAGAGCAAAGGATAGCACAATCATTAGACTTATTGAAAAAGCTGATGACAAAAGCACTTACAGTGGACCCAAATCTGCCGGCAATAAAAAAACCGCTTCCAGAATGAGTTCACCTCAAAGATCCCCTCAATCTTCTGCCAAGAAGCAGCTCGCTTCAACTATTGGATCTGGATTTTCCAAGGGCTCCACATCAAAGGCCCAACAAACCGCAGCGAGAATAGCTGTTGAAACATCAGCTTTCATGAAAACCCAGACTCTGTCTTCTCCCCAAAACGCCTTTAATAGACTCGATAAGCAAAGCTCCTTCTCCTCGGTATTATGAATTTCACCATTATTCATCTCTAGAATACCAAAAGATCTGTTGGAGAAAGATCCCACAGCAGATTGAAAAGTGGAGATTACAGCAGACAACCCACTAGTGTCGATAGAAGTAGAATAACTGGTGAGTCTTCCCCTATGAGAAGACTTGTTTCTCCCTCTGCAAAAAGCTCAAAGCCACAATCTAGGTCTGGCACTTTTATTGGCAGTGCAAAGAAAGACAAGTCCATGATGTCTACTACTTCTCAAGACTTGTCTTCTCCTTCCAGAAAGAGAAAGCAATTCAAGGAAGAGATGCAAAACTTGTTAAGTGATCATATGAATGTCGTTGGAGATAAATTACAACAGCTTGTTTTGCATAAAGTCTCACTTGAAGTCCCAGTCCAAATGCAAATCTACGAGGATAGACTCAAGAAGGATCTCGAGTCTATTCTCAGGGGAAAAATCGAGGAAATCTTCAACAGTGTTCAAGCCTTCTTCAATTTGAAACTCAAGTTCCTTCTCAATAGACTTGGATATGACACAACTGATCTCGATCTTGAACCATACTTAGAGAATATAGAAATGAGCCCCATCAAGCTCAAGTTCTCTGAGACCACCCCTACTTCAAGATACGATGAGCAGCAGCTTCGTAGCATTGAGAAAGAAATTGACACCCTAGAAAAGACTCTTGAGTCCTACAAGATCCCAAGAACTAGAAGTGACCAGGACCCTTATGAATTCGATAAGACTTCTCTTGGATTCAAGGCCCAAGAAATAAGGAATGACCTCATTGATCAAGTTAACTATGACATCAGATCTACCACTGAATACCTAGTACAGTTCTCTCAAAATAAGATTGGAGAGCTAGTCAGAGGAGAAGCCGGAGAAATCCACCATAAATTGCTCAATGAACTTGGAAAGAACGTCCAAGGACTTGAAGAAGTCATTAGGAAAAAATTCGAAACCCTCATCAATGATAAAATAAACGATCTCGCTGAAAGACTCACAGGAAACCCAAAGCCAAAGAGGCCTTCCCCTAGCAAGCCCCAAGACGTTCAAGGCAGACAAAAACTTCAACAAGAATTGAAGGCAATTTCCCAAGAAGAGCAAGAACTTATGGACCATTACCGCCTTAAAACTCCTGACACCAGTTCAAGCAAGCAATCTCAGACTAATTTACATAAAGCACCCAGTGGTAAAAGCTTCCAAAATACAAGAGAAAAGATTGAAAAGCTCAAGAACGACCTCAACTTCTTGGATGAAGAATTGGACACTCACCCCGACAAGTCTCTAAGAAGAGATGAGCTCGAAGAGGAACACTCCAGGACCTACCAAGCCCAAGCAAGTAACTTTTCCTTAAACTTTCTCTAATAATCTAGATAAGTACGAAACTCCTGAGAGAGATGATTATGAAGAAAGCTCTCAATCAGATTCTCACTTTTATAGAAAGCAAAATTTAATTCCTGACAGACAAAAGTTTGAGGAATTCAAGAATTTCTATCAGAAGGCTGTGGGTGCTGGCAATGCCCAAGCCTCAAAGAATACAAGCAAGTCTGGTCATGATTTCAAATCCCCTACAGGTTCAAAGAAGGGCCAACCTGTTCCTCAACATAGAATTAGCAGCGTAAGAAATAGTTTTTTGATGGGTAATTTTGTAGGAAAGTTCCTCTAAATACGATTTTTCAAATGAATAAGTTTTCAGGGGTATGGATTTTGTATTAAACAGTATATAATCCATATCTTACAAATAGTACAATTTATCTAAAACAAACTTAACTTGTTTCTTATTAATCTTTGTCTTTCTTAATAAGGGTGTTCCTTGCTTCCTGCTTGGCCTTCTTCTCATCTCTTCTTAGCTTCAATGCTCTTTTATTTCTCTTATCCAAGAACTCAGCGAAGGTAATCTCCTTCTCCTGGCCGTCTATTCTTCTTTCTTCTTCACTAAAATATTAGAAAATTATGATCCGAGGGTACCCAAAGATTGTTCTTAGGACCTCTTCCAACTTAGGAATGCTCCTTTCTCTGACGAAGATAAGTTCTAGGGTATCTTCTTCAGTGATGACTCCTCTTTTATGCTTGTCGTACATCAAGAATTGGACCAAGTTGAAGAGATTCTTTGGCTCCAATCCTGTTTCGTCGTGAATACATCTCTTGAACATAAGATCGAATTCATCTTTATCAACTTTTCCATCAAGGTTTTCATCGACTTCCTATATGATATAACACAGTATTCAAATTTCTATACCCAAATCATCAGCTCAATCTCTGCCCTGCTCATTTTGAATTTGAGATCAAGAAGAATTTTCGCGATATCGTCAGCAGTGATATATCCCTTGTCCTCTTTGCTTTTATTAGGTGCAGCTGTGGACATCAATTCAAAAACTCTATCAAGGTGGACTCTCTCAATAGGGTATATTTCAACTTCAGCTAGTCTTTCTTCAGAAGACTTCTCTTTGTCAGCCAATCTCTCATTCTTTTGTTGTTGCTGCTGACCTTGCTTGTTCTGGCCAGTAGGCTTCTTCTCTCCTGTAGTAGTTTGTATGGTGGATCCTCCAGCTCCAGAATGGATGCTTTGTTTAGGATTGCTTAGTTTGGTCCCTGTGAGGAACTTTTTCTCCATGTGACTCTCAGAACAATAAAATTTATACTTTCTATAAAAAATTTTTATTATTTGACAGTTGTGCTTTTCCCCAGTTTCAGCTGGTACCTTTTTGAATTACAGAGAGCCTTAACAATTTCAAAAATATCCTTTCCGGTTGCGAAAATGACTGAATACAAACGGAGTAATATAATATTCAAATGCTTATATTGGATT